>Ga0209293_10000115_pt1 | contig 12463 bp, 8 predicted proteins | sample Mud_0915_D1_FD_187690 | JGI IMG/M metagenome (GOLD analysis project Ga0209293, IMG submission 187690) | Wetland microbial communities from Old Woman Creek Reserve in Ohio, USA - Mud_0915_D1 (SPAdes) (version 2) | ecosystem: Environmental > Aquatic > Freshwater > Wetlands > Sediment ... | reverse complement strand
TGGCACCGTGGGATAGGCCCAGTAGACATGGCGGAACACGCTTTCGGACTTGATCCCCACCTCGGCCACCGAGTAGCTCGATAGCGGCAGGCCGGTCGCCTCGCTGTATAGAAAGTCATGGATGGCGATGCGCACGTCGTCGCGGGTGGTTTCCTTGTCGCGCCAGTGGTCGATCTTCAGTTTCGCCGCCTTGAGGGTGCGGAGCAGCTCCACCGCGACCTCTTTCACGCGCTTGATCTCGGCGGCATCGAGATCGGGCTTTTTCAACAGGTCGAAAACGGTCAGCGATTCCTCGTCGAGCCCCTCGCGGATGTGCCGCGTCTCCTCCTCGCCCAGCCCCTGCATGAACTTGAGCAAGTCCTCGAAGGTTTTTTCGATGGTCAGCCGGTCCTTCTCGCGGTTATAGTCCGCTACGATCTCTTCGTAGTGCCGCTGAAAGTCGGTCCGCAGTGGGTTTCTTTCCAGAAGGACCCGCAGGCGTTTTTCGATCGCCTCCTTCAGGTTCTGGACCGTCGTCTTCTTGGCTTTGCTGCGCTCAAACTCCCGGCGCAGGCGCTCGAAGTCGATCCGGCTGATGTCGAAGGGTTCCTGGGGATCCCGGACGATGTCGGGCCGAACCTCGATCGCCGGTTCGACCGCCTCGTGCAGCTTCCGGATGATATCGCTGATGTCTGCGTTGTCGCGGTCGTCCTGCAGGCTCTTGTAAACGATGTTGACGGCATCGTACTCCCCGCGGTGCGCGTTGACGCCTTTGATGTTGATGCAGGCCTTGAACTTCTTGAACACCTCCCGGCAAATCACTTCGAAGCGCTTGCGGGTTTCGTCGGTTTCGTTGGCGACCTCCTTGGCCGTTAGAATGGCCGCGTTGCGCTCAAAGCCGGTCTTGGCGATGATGTCATCCAGCGAAGAGCTGCGTTCGGATAGAAACCCACGCACAAAGGCGACAGCCTCCTGAAGTTCGGCCAGCAGTTCCTCCTCCGGCCGGGCCGGGTCCGGTGGGCTGCCGCCCGGAGGGAGCCCAGTGGTCTCAGTCCAGGCAAAGGTGGCTAGCGCCTTGCGCAGGTTCTTGAGGATGCCGCAGTAATCGACAATCAGGCCGTTGTTCTTGCCTTCGTTCACACGGTTCGCCCGGGCGATGGCCTGCATGAGGGTGTGGGCCTTTAGCGGCTTGTCGAGATACAGCGTGGAAAGGCTCGGCACGTCGAAGCCGGTCAGCCACATGGCGCAGACGATGGCGATGCGGAAGGGGTGCTCCTGCTTCTTGAAGGCCTCATCGAGATCGATGCGCCGACCGTCCGCAAGCTCGAAGCCGTCCTTAAGCAATTTGCGATGCGGGGTGATGTCCAGCTTCCATTTTCTGAACTTGTCGACCTCGCCCTGCTCCTCGCTCACTACGACGGCCATCCGGGTTGCGCGCATCCATTCGATCTGCCGCTTGCGATGGACATAGTCCTGCTCGTCGGCGATTGATGACAAGACTTTCTCCAGATCCTGGATGCGCTTCTGCCACTTTTTGTCGATGAGGTTGTACATGCGCACGCAAGTAACCTTGTCGATGCATACGAACATGGCCTTGCCGGATTCCCAGGCGGTGGAGTAGTGCTCCACGAAATCCCGTGCGATCTGATCGAGGCGCTTGGCGGCGGTGATGACATGGTAGTCCCGCTTGAGCTCCTTCTCCAGCCGCTCGCGCACGTCGATGTTGCCGGTGTCGATTTCCTCCAGCTTTGCGGCGATGCGTTCGTTCAGGTCGCCTACGGAAACCCCCAGTTTGTCGCCGCGCGTGTCGTAATAGAGCGGAAGGGTTGCCCTGTCCTCGACTGCGCGCTGGAAATCGAAGGTGGAAACGTAATCGCCGAAGACCCGGCGCGTGATCTCGTCGTCCTTGAACAAGGGCGTGCCGGTGAAGCCGATGTAGCTGGCGTGGGGCAGCGCATTGCGCATGTTCAGGGCCAGGGTGCCGTACTGCGTGCGGTGCGCCTCGTCGGTGATAACGATGATGTCGTCGCGCCGGGAGTAGCCCGCCTCTGGCGCGACATCCCGGTTGAACTTCTGCACCAGCGTGAAGACATAAGCCTTGTGCTCCTGCAGGAGCGCGGCCAAGTGCTCGCCGCTCGCCGGCCGGCAGGGGTCGCGGTCGTTGTCCGCCAGCCCGCAGCCCGCGAAGGTCTTGTAGATTTGGGTGTCCAGATCGTCGCGGTCGGTGCAGATGAGGAAGGTGAAGTTCCCGCCGAGTTTACGATGCACCTTGCGGGTAAAGAAGACCATGGAGTAGCTCTTGCCCGCGCCCTGGGTGTGCCAGAAGACGCCGAGCCGTCCCTGCCGGCCTTCGCGGCCTTTGACCGCATCGACGGCGCGGTTGACGCCCAGAAACTGGTGGTTGCGGGCGATGATCTTGGCGGTCTGGCCCGAGGAGTCGTCGAAGATGATGAAGTTCTCCAGCAGGTCCATGAAGTTGCGCTTGTCGCAGACGCCCTTGAGCAGCGTCTGCATGTCCACCAGCCCCGGTTCCTCCTCGGCCAGGCGCTTCCATTCGTGGAAATGCTCGAAGCGGCTGGTGATCGAGCCGATCCTGGCCTCGATCCCGTTGGCGATGACAATCAGCGCGTTGTGGTGGAACAGGTGCGGGACCGTGTCTTTGTAGTCGGCGAGGTTCTTCTCGTAGGCTGCGCGGATGTCCTTGTGGACGTTTTTGAGCTCCACGAACAGGAGCGGGATGCCGTTGACGAAGCCGACGATGTCCGCCCGCCTGCGGTAAAGATCGCCCTTTACCCAAAACTCGCGCACGGCCAGAAAGTGGTTGTTGGCCGGCTCGCTGAAATCGAAGACCCGCAGCCGCCGCTTGACCAGTTCTCCCTTTTCATTGCGGAACGCAACCTGGACCCCATCCTTGAGCAGGCCGTATTTGTCGCGGTTGGTGGCCACCAGGCTCTGAGAGGCGCTGTATTCCACGACCTGGCGGACCGCCTCGCGGTATGCGTCCGCGGGCAGGCCGGGGTTGAACTCCACCAGCTTGACCTGAAGGTAACGCGTCAGCACCACCTCCCGGTCCGACGCCCGGCCGAGTGTGCCCTCGGGACCGAAGGTCTCCTGGTTGTATGCGAAAACCGCCTCCCACCCGAGCACATCCCGCAGATAGTCGGCAGTGGTCTGCTGAACCAGGGTATCTTCGGAATAGGCGTAAGCGGCCAATTCTTGCCTCTTTAATGACCGTTTATTGATATTCTATTGAAAATCGGCCCGAATAATGTCAATAGAATATCAATTAATTTAAGATGGTTGTCCATTTTATTGACCAATCATATTAACCAAAGTGCCCGGATTTGGGCCATTTTTTTCAAAAGAATCTTTTTTGGTTCAATAGCGACCTTCCGCGCTTTTCAACTTTCACCATTCTCTCTTCAAACTTCAACCTCTCCGTTCATTAGGCGGGGTAGAAGGAGGTCGCGGGCTTTCATTAGGCTCCGATTTTGCTTCTGCAGTCTGCCTTTCTGTTGATTTACAGGTTCAACAAGCTCTCTGAAATTTTTCTGAACACTTTTAGGCGGCACAAGTAGTCTGGCAGCTGACAATACACCCGCGTTTGCATTTGGCTGGGCAGCCCCGCCAGCGTTATTGCGAACAAAGGTTTTATAATCCTGAGATTCCATAAAGATACCCGCTATCGTGTCGTCAATCTTTTCGTTAAAACGAAACCGAACAAGGTAGGATGCGAAAACCGCATCGTGTTCAGTTTGGCCGATTCTTTTTGCATAACCCACAGTCGCTCCAGTTCGAGCCACAACAATATCACCTTGTTGCAGCGAAAACTTCTGAAAATCTTTCTCACTTATTTTGCAGAACGGCACGGCAGCCCAATCAATAACTTCAGGAACAATATCGGTTATCCTCAAGAATTTTGGTCCAACTGAATATAGGTCAGCACTTGCAGTGTACCCGTAGCTTATTGAATCAGCTAACTCGGCTAAACTAAAATCGCCCCACCCCTCCGGCACCCCATCTTTAATTTTCACACGCTCATGCCCGGGGAAGCGCAGGTGAACGAACCATTCCTTGTAAAGCATGCGGGCGGACTGTTCCAGCAACTGGATACGGCGGCGGTTGTTTTCGATGAGGTCGTCGTAGGCGGAGAGGATATCGGCAATTCGTTTCTGGGTCCGTAAGCCCGGTGTAGGAAATCTCAAAGAGAGAAGTTTTTCTTGGCTTAAGTTATCTTGCGCAGCTCCTTGTGTGAATCGCTGAAACCGTCTCTGCAAAAGGGCATCAAATAGGTATTTTATAAAACGAGCATCCGCCTTCTCTGGTTCTGGAATAAAGCCTATAATGCTATCAGGGAAACAGGCATCTATTCCCAAAATAGCGGTATCTGCGATATTTGCCGCTATTGTTATGCACAAGGTCCCGGCTTTCCAGAGCTTGCTTTGGGCCAGCCCTGCCTCGCTATATGTCTGAGAGAACTCATTAATATAGAGGGCTGAATGTTTTACATCTGAAGTTTGAATGAATGGATATGGCCCGCCATAAAGGTGCTCGGCATCTCGCGGCCGGTGCCTCGACCTCCCACGGCTGACATGGCCTAATTCGTCTATGGTTTTTAATGGCCAGCCCATTTTTTAGTTTCTAAAGCGCAGTGAGGCGATGGTTCGAGTGAGCAAAGCGCCTTTCACGGTTTTTTCCTCGCCGCCTGCCGCGCCCGATAAAGTTTTTCCGTAAACCCGCCCTCTTTTAAAAACTGCTGTTCCAGCTGCCGGAGCTGTTGGTCGAGCAGGTAGTTGGCTTGGTGGATGAGGCAGATCAGGGTGTTGGCGGCCACTTCGGGGGAGGAGTCTTCGACATAGGTCCTATAGGTCGAATAGGACCTATTCTGGGTGTAGGCCAGCTTCCGGATGGCTTGCGCCTGCGAGTGGTCTTTGCCCCAAAGCGGTAGCCCGCGTTGGCGCAGGAAGTCCTGGTAGTCGAGCAGCAGCTCTTCGAGGCTTGCCCGGGCTACGCCGACCAGCTTCAGCTCAGTTTTCTTGGAGGTGCCCGAGGCCACACTGCCCTCGGCGATGTTCTGCTTGCCGCTTCTGGCCGCCTGCACCATCTGGTCGTGGGTGCGCGAGCGGCGGTCGATCAGACGGTTGCAGAAAGCCGCTGTGGCGTCATAGACAATCTCCGCGGTCTGAAAGGACTTCAGCTTGCGAAACCCGCCGTGAGGATCGATGATGCCGCTATGTTCGACCAAATTTCGGCTCCTACAACTCAAATCGCCAATGTGTACGCGCCGTGGGCAAGTTCTTATTAGGTGTCGAAGTTTTCAGATTTCATCGACATGTTTTTGCGTCGTGTCGAAATTATCGACATGTTTTGACGGCGGAGATGAACTTGCACCCGTTAGCCTCCATCCTCAAATGGCTCCACCCGATTTGTGCAACCAGTGGTTGCACTTTTGGCAGGCCGTGGTACGCAAGATAGAACTCCCGCATTTAAAAAATATTTCTGCGATGCTTTGTTCATATCCCCAGCTCCTTGAAGTTCCGTGAAATCCGTGCAGCCAGCTCGGCGGCCTCGGCGTTCAGGCCTTCCAGCTCGACATGGATCTCGCGCAGGGCCTCCTCGAAATCGAAGCCGTCGTCCTCTTCCTCCGGTGCCACGCCGACGTAGCGGCCGGGGGTGAGGCTGTAGTCGTTGGCTTCGAGTTCGGCCCGGTCCACCAGCTTGACCAGGCCTTCCACGTCGCGCAGCTCGCCGTCCGGAAAGCGCTCGGTCAGCCAGACGGCCTGCTTGTGGAAATAGCGCACCCGTTTGAGCTGCTCGACCAGCGTCTGGCGGGCGGCATCCGCGGCCTTGCGCGCGCGGGCGATTTCTCGGCCGTTCCAAAGGCTGCTGCTGCGGGCATCCAGATCGGTTTCACAGACTTCGATCAGCCGGCCGGCGAGCTTGAAGACGGTATCGACCTGCCTGGCCAGTTCGCGGCTTGCCTCCCTCAGGGGCGCCAGCCGCTGGACGGCTTGCTTGAGCGCCGTAGCAGTTCTTTTCTGCTTCTGCCAGGAAACTTCCGCATCTTCGACTGCCTCCTGGAAGGCTGCGATGCTCCCATTCAAAGGGACCAGGTTCTCAACAAGCTGCTGCCTGGTTTCGGCATGCGCTGCATTATCGTCGAGTGTATCAACGAATGGGTCGATGCAGGCGATCAGCTCGTTCAGCGTAGCGATATAGCCCCAAAGCGGCAGCTGTTCTCGGTTTTCGGAATTTCGCGGCCGGAAGCAGAAACCAAGTTCATCCAGCATGCTTTGGAGGTAGCCGAACACGAGTTCGAGAAAACGCTCTCCCTGCCCGCGGTAGAGCCAGACGATGGCCAGGAGATTCTGAAGCTGCTCCGGACTGAAGTCGTAGATCTTGCGCGTCACCTTGCGGTAGATGTTGCGGCCGTCGATCATGAGGACTTTTTCGCGGTGCGCCTTCGGCTTGTCTCGGTTGAGGAACCACAATTCGCAGGGCACGGTGCGGGTGTAGAAGAAGTTCGAGCGGATGGCAATCATGATGTCCACGTCGCCGGTTTCGATCAGCTTGCGGCGCACCTGGGCCTCGTCGCGGCCGGCGCTCGATGCCTGAGAGGACATGACGAAGCCGGCCCGGCCGTGCTCGTTCAGATAGCTGTAAAAGTAGCTGATCCAGAGATAGTTGCCGTTCGAGACCTTGCCGCCCTTGTTCACCCCCGGCAGGCCGAAGGGCAGGCGCGGGTCGTTCTTCACCTTGTCCGCATCCACCTCGTCCACGTTGAAGGGCGGATTGGCCATCACAAAATCAGCCTTGCCGGCCAGTTCGTGCGGGTCTTCATAGTAGGTGATGGCCTTCTGGATGTTGCCCTCCAGGCCGTGGACGGCGAGGTTCATCTTGGCCAGGCGGATGGTGGTGGCGTTCTTTTCGAGGCCGTAGAAGGTTAGCCTCTCGGACGGATTGGCGTGCAGGTGCTCAACGAAATGCGCGCTTTGCACGAACATGCCGCCCGAGCCGCAGGCCGGGTCGAGCACGACGCCTCCGGCCGGCTCGATGACGTTGGCGATCAGCGCGACCAGGGACACCGGGGTAAAGAACTCGCCGTTGTCGTGGGCCTTGAGGTCGGCGAACTGGGTCAGAAAATACTCGTAGATCCGGCCGAAGACGTCACCGGAGGAGCGCTTCAGCTCCTCGGGGTTGAGGGTGCGCAGCAGCTGCCCGAGCACGGCGTTGTCGAGCTCCTGGTATTCGGCCTTGGGCAGCACGCCCCGCAGGGTCTCGTAGTCGGCCTCGATGGATTCCATCGCGTCGATGATCGCCTTGGCGCGGTCGTCGCTGTCGGTCAGGCCGACCAGGTAGTCGAACTGGGCCTTGGGCCGCAGGAAGATGGCGCTTTTCCGGGAGAAATCCTCCTTGGCCAGGGCGCGCGCCTTTCCCCCGCGCTTCGGCAGATTGGCTTCGATGTCGTCTTTGACCGAAAGGAAGCGGCTGAAGGCGTGCCGCAGGAATATCAGGCCCATCACCGGTATGAAATATTCGTTGCTGGCGTAGTTCGAGTTGGAGCGCAGCGTATCGGCGGCGTTCCAGAGGCGCTTTTCGATGGCCTCGATGTGCTCCAGTTGGACCGGGCTTTGTCTGCGATCGGCCTTGCCCTGGCCATTCTGATTTCTCATCGGTGCTCTCTCTGTAACGGTGACGGATTCAGCGCTGCAGCCAGTCCTCACGGACAGGGGCAAAAATTTCGAGGACTTCGGCGGGACCCTCCAGGCAAAGGCCAGAGTGGATGGCGTTGGAGGGGATGTGGTAGGCGCCTCCCGAGGTGACGATGTGTTTTTCCCCGGCAATCGAAAGCTCCATCTTGCCCTTCAAAACAGTGCCGATCTGCTCGTGGGGATGACTGTGCTCCGGAACGCCGGACCCGCCGGCGATGGTGAAAAAGGCCACGCTCATGCGCTCGCCGTGAATGATTCGCACCTCCACTCCCTCAGCGGGCTTCCTCGGCGCTACATCTTTGATAGAGTAATAGGCCATATGCTCTGATTTCACTCCGATTTGCAGCCGATAGACTCAGATTCGGCTGTTTGCGCCAGCAAACAGCCACAATTTAAAGCGGCCGGAAACGGCTGCTTTAAATTCCGCAGATCTTCTTGACGTCGGGATTATGGATCAATTCGGTCACCGTCCCTTGGTGGCAGATCCGCCCGTTGTCGATGATGTAGCCGTAGTCGCTCAAGCCGAGTGTGAATTTCAGGTTCTGCTCGGCGAGCAGGACGGTCAATCCGAGTTCCTTGAGCTTGTGAATGCGCTCCCCTAAAGACTTCACCAGCAGCGGCGCCAGCCCCTCGGTGGGTTCGTCCAGCAGCAGGAACTGGGGGTTGGTCATCAGCGCCCGGGCGATGGCCAGCATCTTCTGCTCCCCGCCGCTCAGCAGGCCTCCTCTGCGCTGGTCCATCGTCCTTAAGGCCGGAAAAAGTTCGTAGACCCGGTGCTTGTCCCATTTTTCGGTTCCCGGCCCTCGGCGCGCCGCGATCTCCAGGTTCTCCCCGACGGTGAGATCGGCAAAGATGCGGCGGTCGTCGGGCACCCAGCCCATGCCTTTGCGGGCCAACTGATAAGGGGCCGTACCGCGAATGTCTTCGCCGGCGAAACGGATGCGGCCGCGCGAGGGCGGCGTGACACCCATGATGCTCTTGAGGGTGGTGGTTTTGCCCGCGCCGTTGCGGCCGAGCAGGCAGACCACCTGCCCCTTGTCTACCTTAAGCGAGACATCGAACAGGATGTGGCTCAAGCCGTAATAGGTGTGAATGCCCTGGACATCGAGCATGGGTCAGACGCCTCCCAGATAAGCTTCCTGGACGGTAGCGTTCTGCCGGACCTCCTCCGGCATTCCCTGGATGATGGTATGGCCGTGCTGCATCACCATGATGCTCGTGGCAACGTTGAAAACCACCTCCATGTCGTGCTCGCAGAAGAGGATGGTGAGACCCTGCTCCCGGGCCAGGCGATTCACCAGCGCCATGGTGCTGGCGGTTTCATCGGGAGACATGCCGGCGGTCGGTTCGTCGAGGATCAGCAATTCAGGTTCATTGCCGAGGGCGATTGCGATTTCCAGGATGCGTTTGTCGCCGTGGGAGAGGGAGCCGGCCACATCCAGTTTCTTGTCGCTGAGGCCCACGCTGTCCAGGATGCGGTGGGTCTCCTCCACCACCAGGCTCTGCGCCGGCCGAAAGAGGGTCCGGCTCAGCTTCTTTTGAGAGAGCACCGAAACCTGGACGTTGCGGAAGACCGAAAGCCGAGGGAAAATGTTGGCGATCTGAAAGGAGCGGGCGATGCCCCTGCGGCAGATCTCGTGAGCCGCCAGGCGGGTGATGTCCTGGTTTTTGAAAAGGATCCGACCCTGATTGGGTTTGAGGTGGCCGGTGATCAGGTTAAACAGGGTGGTTTTCCCGGCCCCGTTCGGACCGATAACGGCCACGAGGTCGCCCGGGCCGACGTGAAGGTTGGCGCCGTCGACGGCCTTGAAGTCCTCGAAAGATTTGTGAAGGTTTTCAACCCGCAGCATCGGTTCCCTCCGCGGCGCGCGCGGCTGCCCGGCGGGATCGGCCGCGGGCCCATTCACGGAAGTTGATTCCCATGATGCCTTCGGGGAGGAAAAAAATAAGCAGGATCAGCACGATTCCCAATATCATGGTCCAGTATTCCGTAACGCTGCCGACAAAGGTTCGCAAGGCCACCATGATAGCCGCTCCGACCACAGGCCCGAAGAAGGTGAACCATCCGCCGAGGAGGCACATGATGAAAACCTCCAGCGACAACACCCAGAAGAGCATGTCCGGAAAGATGGACCCCTCCAGCACGACGAACATGACCCCGGCCACACCGGCGAAAAAAGTGGCGATGACGATGGCCAGAAGCTGATGCCGGCGAACGTCGATCCCGACGGCCTCGCAGCGCTGCGGGTTGTCCCGAATCGCCCGCAGGGTGACGCCGAAGGGCGATTTGTAGATCAAAAACATGACGAGGATACATGCGGACACTACCGCCAGCAGAAAATAATAGGCGTTGATGGTGCTCGACAAAACCTCCGGCATGCGGATGCCGTGAATTCCGTCGTCGCCGGCGGTCAGGCTGTACCAGCGCAGAGCGACGATCCAGATCAACGATCCCAGGGAAATTTGCAGCATTCCGAAGTACAGTTTGTTCAGGCGCACGCAGAAAAGGCCGATGACCCACCCCGCGGCGGCCGCCATCACCGGCCCGGCACAGAAGCCGATCCAGAACGGCAGTGAGGTTTTAGCCGCGATGAGTCCGGCCGTGTAGGCACCGACCCCGTAAAAAGCCGCGTGATGGAATTGATAGATCCCGCCGTGCCCCACCAGCAGGTTGAGGCTCATGGCCAGCAGGGCGAACACGAAAATTACGCCCAGAATGTAAATGTAAAACCGGGCGGCAAAAAAGGGCGCAACCAGCAGCACCATGAAGAGGATGGTGCACCATAGAAAGGATGATCGTGAGAGGATAAGATGCCTGTCCATAACGTGCCCTTTTTACCAGACCGATTTTAAAAGCCCGGTGGGCTTGAGGGTCAGGATGATGACGACGGCCAAATAAGGGAAGACGATGGCAAACTGCGGCCAGAGTAAAACTCCGATGGATTGGGACACGCCGAAAATCAGGGACCCCGCCATGGCGCCCCACATGTTGCCAAGTCCACCGATGGTCACGATCAGGAAGGCCTCGATGATGATGGTGTGGTCCATACCCAAAGTGATGCTCACCGTAGGCGATACCAGCGCGCCTCCGAGACCGGCCAGGAAACAGCCCATCACAAAGGCAAACGCGAACACCCAGCTCACATTGATGCCGATGGCGCCGACCATCTCGCGGTCCACCGCCGCCGCTCGGGCAATTTTTCCGACCTTGGTTTTGCTGGAAAAAAGCCACAGTCCCACCGCAACCATGGGGCCGACCGCCAACAAAAAGAGATTGTACTTGGGAAAGGGCGTGCCGAGCAGCGATACGGAGCCCTGCAGGAAGGGCGGCGCCACCAGGGAGCGATAGTCCGCTCCCCAGGTCATCTTGGTGAGATCCCCCAGGATCAACATCAGCGCGAAGGTGAAGAGGAGCAGCATCAGGTGTTCGCGCTCATAGAGATGGCAAAACAACAGGCGTTCGGCGATCAGGCTGATCAAGGCCACGATGAGCGGCGCAATGAAGAGCGCCATCCAGAAACCGGCGACCCCGCCGCCGCCGGCCATCGCCAGCGTGTGGGCCGTAAAGGCTCCGATCATGTATAGCGAGCCGTGGGCGACGTTGGGCACCCGCAGCACGCCCAGGATGAAGCTCAAGCCCGAGGACACGATGAAGAGAATCATGGCCCGGCTCAACCCCACCAGGAACTGGCTGATCAGGCCGGCAAAGGTGATGTTGAGTTCCATATTCCGTAGAAATGGTCTGCCCGCCGCGGCCCCCAGAGCCCGGCGGGCAGACGGTGCGAAAGGTTCATTTCTGTTTGCGTGCTTCCTCGATCTCCTCACAGGACGGCATGACTTCGGCCCCCCGCAAGGTGATGATATCCGAGGCAATGGCCCCGCCGTACTCCTTTGAAATCTTGGTGGTGCCGAGAAACATGGGATAGACGGCTTGATGGTCGCAGGCCCGCATTTCCACCTTGCCCACGGGGGTGTCGACCTTGAGGCCTTCTAGGGTATCGATGAATTTCTCCTTGTCGATCTTGCCGGCCTGGCGGAACGCTTCGGCGATGAAATAGGCGGTGGTGTAGGCGTTAAACGCCGGGAAGCCGGGTGGGTTGCCGTAGGCCGCCTGAAAGTCCTTCACGAACTTCTTGTTGGCGGCTAAATCGGGGTAATAATAATGGTATTGGATGGTGCCCATGACCCCTTCCGGAGCGTTCATCCCGAGAGGCTTCAAAACGGAGTGGTCGGTTGCCGTGTGGATCCAGGCCGGGATCTTGTTTTCCATCCCGGTGGTTTTGATGGCTTTCAGCACGTTGGCCATGCTCGCCCCGCCGGTGGCAAAAATGATGCAATCCGGCTTGGCGGCCTGAATCGCCGTGAGGTAGGGGATCAGGTCGGGCTCGCCCGGTTTCCACCAGGTCTTGCCGATGACCTCCACCTCAGGTTTGATCTTCTTCAGGTTGCGCCAAATCGCGTCGCCAATGGCGTGGCCGTATTCATAGTCGTCCCCCGCGATCCAGAATCTCTTGTACGGCTTCTGGGCAAAAGCGACGGCGGCCGACTTGCCGGCCATGGCCGTATTCTCGGCGGTGGAAAAAACATAACGGTGGCCGGCTTTGCCGGTGATGTTCTCGCTTTTCGCCGTCCAAACGATGAAGGGGACCTTTTCTTTCTTGGCCACGGCCTCGGAGATTGCCATGGAGGCGCCGCTGTTGATGGTGCCGACCAAGACATCCACGTTCTCCTTGAGAACCAGCTCCTTGGCCATGTTGAGGCCGATGTCCACC
>Ga0209293_10000114_pt1 | contig 12473 bp, 8 predicted proteins | sample Mud_0915_D1_FD_187690 | JGI IMG/M metagenome (GOLD analysis project Ga0209293, IMG submission 187690) | Wetland microbial communities from Old Woman Creek Reserve in Ohio, USA - Mud_0915_D1 (SPAdes) (version 2) | ecosystem: Environmental > Aquatic > Freshwater > Wetlands > Sediment ... | reverse complement strand
AATTTTGTATTTGCCGCTGGATCATTCATGGCCTTCCTGATGGCTTCAGACAACTTTTCTACGATAGGTTTCGGCGTATGAGCAGGAGCAAGGAATCCATTCCAAAAATCCCGGGAGGCATCTGGATACCCCATCTGGGCAATGATTGGAACGTCAGGATACTTGTCTAATTTGCTACTCGAGGCTAATAGGCGGACTTGTTTAGCCTCCAACTGAGGTAACAATGGGGTTAGAACGGTCGCAGAAATGTCAATGTGGCCTCCCAAAAGAGCCGTAAAATTTGGAGCTGATCCGTTGAACATGATATGGACAACGTCAATGTTTAAAGGCTTCAATATGGCATCCCAGGCTAGCGCCGTCCCGCCGCCGTCCGACCCTGATTTATACTTTGGATTCTTTTTTGCGTCCCCAATGAAGTCGTTCAGGTTTTTCCAAGGTGCCTCTGATTTCACGGCAATGACTAGAGGAAAAATGATGTGCCGCGCGATAGGAGCAAAATCGGAAAGCTTATAAGAAATGTCGGGTATTAAGGAAAAACCAGCGGAGAGGGACATCGTCATGCCAACTAAAATGGTATAGCCATCTGGCTTTGCGCCAGCAACAAAACTCGTTGCCAGGGTCCCTGACGCCCCTGGCTTATTGAGAACCACCACAGGATTTTTGAATTCTTTAGTCAGCTCTTCGGAGATGATACGAGCAGCTGCGTCCGCTGGTCCACCTGCAGCTGTGCCCACCACGATCTGAATTGGTCTGGTGGGATAATCCAATCCCCTCCCAATGGCTGGGAACAAGAGTGTTAAAAAGCCTAAAAAGACAGAGAGACCTCGCCAAAGGCTAAACCCTCTTCCATGCTTTTTTTCTATCTTTTTCATACGGAGTTCCTCCTTCAGAGCTTTGTTAGTTTCGATTCCCACGATGATGGGATCGATGTGATTCACCCCTCATCTATCTGCGGGGAGCCCCCGTGGTATCCAAGCGCCCCCAATCTTCAGCACTAGCCAGCACGGCAGATCCGTCTACTCATCTGGCCGGCAAGTGCCCCGGGAAGCCCCCCGGCATAGGCCGGGGGGAGCTTCACAACATCCTTGTAGTGTCTCTTGTTCTCAGAGAAGCCTAATTTAACGAGAAATTATAAAACCACAAGCAAAATGTCAAGTGTAACTTGTGCAACTTGATTCCTTTTTAGGAAAACCAAGAGCTGATGGACTAAGCCGTGACAGACCGTGTATATTGAGTGAACCCTAGAGATGGGCACATGCAAGCCTTTTCCACTTTGGGGGGATAGCTTTTGCTTGCCGGAGAACTCTGTCCTTGGTTTTTAAATTCAACTTACTGAAGTCACCGGAGTTGGGCGGGCTCCGTATCCGGCACATCGAGCTTCTGTTGACTTTCGTTCAGTAGAAATATAAAATCCATTTCACCGAAACGAAAGAATTTCACAGAAAGGGGAATGAGATGCCGTTCAAAGATTTGAGAGAATTCCTTACCAGGCTGGAGAAAGAAGGAGAGCTGAAAAGGATAGCGGAAGAGGTGGACTGGAACTTAGAAGCGGGTGCCATGGCCCGCAGGGCCCTTGAGGAAAACCTGCCTGCCCCATTTTTTCAAAAAATCAAGGGCTATCCAAATGGCTATCAAATGGTGAGTTGCCTTCTGACGAACCACAGGCGCATCGCTATAGCCATGGACATGGCGCCTGATACTCCGGGGACGGAACTGATTGAACAATACCTACGCAGAAAAGACAAGCCGATAAAACCGGTACTAGTCAAAGAGGCTCCCTGCAAGGAGAACGTTCTTAAAGGGGACAAGGCAAACCTGCTCAAGTTTCCTGTCCCCATGCTTCATGAGGGTGACGGCGGACGTTACCTTGGCACCTGGCACATAACGATTTCCAAAGAGGCGGGTGTCGACTGGATAAATTGGGGAATGTACCGACACATGCTACATGACAGAAAGTCGTTTGGCATACTGGCGCCACCGCCCAAACACTTCGCGTCGATGATGCAGAAAAACCCAAACAAGCCGATGGAAGTCGCAGTCGCTATTGGCACAGAGCCCATATCCTCTTTTTGTGCGGCGACCCCGATGCCCTATGGCGTATCAGAAGTTGATGTTGCGGGTGGTCTCCGTGGTGAGCCCGTAGAACTCGTCCATTGCGAGACCGTCGATCTCACCGTTCCCGCCACCGCTGAGATAGTCATTGAGGGTGAAATAAGACCCGGAGAGTTGAAGGACGAAGGCCCATTTGGAGAATACACCGGCTATCGCAGCGAGGAGAGAAGACCCCGGCCAGTGGTCCGGGTAAAGGCGATCACCCATCGGAACAACCCCATATTCGCCATGTCGTGTCCGGGTATCCCCGTTGATGATTCTGCCGCGGCATTCTCCATATGCAAGAGTGCCGCCTTTCTGGACGAGCTCAGAGGGAAGGGACTGCCGGTCACCGGTGCCTACGTCGTCCCTGAGGGAGCGAGTCACACGATCGTCGTGTCAACCCGAGTTCCTTACTACGGCATCGCCGGAGAAATCGCCCAGGTCGTCTGGGGAGCCAGACACGGATCCATTACACCCGTCGTTATTGTTGTAGAAGAGGATGTAGACCCGTGTAATCTGAGACAGGTTTTCCATGCCATGATGACCAAGTGTCATCCATCGAGGGGAATAAACAAAGTGGAGCATGCCCTGGCATGGCCACTTATTCCTTGGCTGAACAGCTATGAACGGGAATACCGTATCGGAGCGAGAGTATACTTTGATTGCACCTGGCCTGTTGACTGGAAGCAGTCAGACATACCGAAAAAGATGTCTTTTGCCGAGGCATACCCCGAAGCTATCAAAAAGAAGGCACTCGCCAAATGGGGCAAATACGGCTACTAGAAGGTGTTCAACCCCCTTCTCCCTTTGTGCCTTGATTGTTACGGCTTCATTTCAGCCCGGACTTGATAGTGTTGCGAGCGTGCGTTAAAGCGCTTGAGCAACTCCCTTGCCTTCGGGGGAACTACCGCGACTTCATCATCCTCGCCTGCAAAAGCCCGCACAGCATCTATTGACTCAAACTACGTGACTGTCATGAACTCAACCTCATCGCCCAGATTCCGCCGAAAAAGTTGAATCCCCCGATAACCGACGATCCGACGTTCTTGTATGCCGATGAAAATCTCACTCTTGAGGAGTGATTCGTAAGCGTCAGCGTTTGCTGGTGTGGTCCAGCCATGCCAGATTCGACTCATCATATTCACGTCTCCCTTTTTGTTCGGCCCTAGGGCGTCGGGTGGCCTCATCATCATTGAAGGATCAATGGTCAGAGCTCTAAGAACCCATCAGGAGACAAGCTGGTTGCCAGCATCACCTCATTGATGTCATGATGCGCTAGATAGCTTCCGGCTTTCCTGTTTACCCCTTCAAGCCAGAACTTCTCGATGATTTCCCGCAACCCTGCATACCTTGCCAGGATCTCCAACCGCGAAAGGAGCGAATCTTTGTTCCTCAAAGGCGTGGATTCTTGCTCGATCCGTTCTCGAATTTTCTCGACGGCCTGTAACCCGATGGACAGCCCCAATTCCCGAAAGGCAAGGCGGACATCTACCGGGAGCCTCAGAGCATTCTCCGTCACAAAGGATTCCAGGCCGATCAGAGAAGACTCCAATAAAGTCTCCAGCAGGTTGGTTGGTTCAAGATTTCCGCTGGAAATCAATTGGGCCACCCTGCAGGCATCAAACAAGAGACCTCCGATGCCGAGCGGGTCATCTGTGACCCAGCTCTTTCCTTGACAAATATGGGCCATGTCGAGAATCTCGGCACGAAGACCCTTTTCAATAGATTCTCCTTTCTTTCTTGCTGCAGTCGCCTGGAGTTCGTTGTAGGTCACAAATCCGTCTAGAGGATCATGTTGCCCCATGGACGGCACGAGAGGGCGGGAGAGGTCTATGCTCATTTTCCAGTACATTTTTTTTGGACCCCCGCGGGGGGAAGCATAGACAAACCTGGCATGAGCCGTTTTTGCAAGCTCCAGCGCCCATGTATTGTACTTCATATCCCCGGTGACCTCGCTTATGCGGTTGAGGGCATGCATCCACTTCGTTAGATAATGATAGTACTGTCCATCGCGGTCCCATTCCAGATCTTCGTCAAAAGGGACGGTGGGCCTACGCTCCTGCAACTGTTTGCCTATCCTCAATCCCCCTCGGGTGGGATGCTCCCTTCCCTGTTCCTCTTCGAGGCCGCTGATCCAGCCGGTCCGCGAGTCGTCTCCTCGGTGACGGCCGAGGATGTTGTGGACCTGATCAACGAGCTGTAGTGCCAGATCCTCGAATTCCTCGTCCCCCGTCTCCTGATAAAGGCCGAGAAAGTTGCAGACCGCAAATGCGTCCGTCCATAAGTAGCGCCGCGGCGCACTCCTTCCCGGTGACAGTCCGGTTTCTATCGCAAATTCAGTCATGATTGTTTTGACCAAGGGCGTCGATGCTCTTTGTTTCATCGTTTCTTCCAGCGGTTCTTCACTGCGTCTCATTACCTTAACCTAGTTTACCATAAGTGCTAGGTTCGTTAAACATCCCTCTATCGACGGTCTCTCTTTTAACCGGGAGAGGATCTCCGCTTTTTGCATTTCAGGACCCCCTGTTTGGTTCTCGCCCGGCCGGGTTCGATCGGACGATGATTTTTTCCCAATCTTCCTTAAACGAGTCCGGTGTGATATATGAATAAATGAAAAGGCAGAAGAAGAATGGAGTTCTTGACCAAAAGACATCTTATCCATAAATCATGCGATGTTTTCAGGAGTGAATCTTATGTCCGTGGGCAGCCTTCAGAGTTTTTTTGAACCCCGGGGTGTGGTCGTCGTAGGAGCGCGAAGGTCCTTCGGCTTCGGCTATGGCATTCCCCTGTTTCTGCAGAAACACGGTTGGGGAAACCGCCTCTATCTTGTCAATCCTGTAGGCGGAGAGCTGCATGGCCAAAATGTCTACAAACGAGTTCAAGATGTCCCGTCGCCTGTTGATCTGGCGATCGTCATCGTTCCTGCTGAGGTAGTTCCCGGTGTGATGGAAGAAATTGGAGAGCGGGGCATCAAAAACGTCATTATTGAAACCGCCGGTTTTGCCGAGACGGGTGACCGAGGCAGGGCCTTACAGGAGGGGGTAAAAGCGATTGCCATGCAATACCGTATGCGGATGATTGGGCCAAATTGTGTGGGTCTGGTCAACACAGGAAATAAATTCTGTTCAATAGAAATCGTAGAGGAATCTCTCACTCCGGGACCGCTTTCCATCATTGCGCAGAGCGGGGCCTTTGGAAATATTCTGCTGGATTATCTCCCTCAATGTGGTCTTTCGATCTCAAAGGCGGTGACCTTAGGCAATCGCGTGGATGTCGATGAATCGGATGTGCTGGATTATCTTGATCGTGATCCCACGACACGAGTGATCATGATCTATTTGGAAGGGACCGCAAATGGGCGGCGTCTCATGAAGTCCCTTGCCCGTGTCACGAAGAAGAAGCCTGTCCTGATATTGAAGAGCGGCAGAACAGAGGCCGGCAAGCGAGCGACCGCCTCTCATACGGGGAGCATTTCCGGTCAGGATAATATCTATGGGACGGCGTTTGCGCAGTCGGGGGCGATCCGAGCCGAGAGCCTATCCCAGCTCATCGATCTGGCGCGTGTCTTCACCACTCAGCCCTTGTGTCAGGGGAACCGGCTTGGCATTATCACAACGAGCGGAAGCCTGGGAGCGTTGTCAACAGATGTCGCGGTGTCGAGTGGGCTCACGGTCCCTTCTCTTTCCTCATGGATGGTGAACCAGGCACGGGAACTATCGCCGGATTGGATGAATGTTAAGAATCCCCTCGATGTCGGTCCCTCGGGAATCTACGGCAAGCTCCTGCCGATGTTCTTGGCAGATCCGGAGATTAACATGGTGCTCGCTATTATGGTGATACCCTGGGAAGCGGTCAGGAACTTCAAGACCGTCGGGTTTAGAGTGGGGGATTGGTTTGGGGATATCGCATCTATTCGCGAGCAATACCCGGATAAGCCTCTGGTCGGCGTCGTGGTCGGCCATCCTGAGTATGTGGATGATATGGCTTCGCTTTGTGGTCGTTCCGTACCGATTTTCACTTCACCTGAAGGGGCCACCCGGGCCCTTGCTGCACTCTGGAGTTATTCCAGGGCGCGAAAGAAATCAGGGGACAAAAGATCTGATATTAGCGGAGTAGGCACACGGTCTTAAAGCGTGGCGTGATGGCAAAATTCAATTAATATCAATAAGTTGGTTTGGTTCAATCTGCTATACTAAGCTTGTTTGACATTCAACTACGAGCAGGTTATGAGGGACTGGACGAAAAACGTTGGACTTGTTGGTGATGTACACATAAGATGGAATGATGATATTACTTAACAAATTGATACAGGAGGGGGAAGTATGAAAACCATCGTCTCTCGAAGAATGAACGAGATTTGTTGTCTGGTGATAGGTCTTTTTCTGATCGGGTTCTGCCCGGCTTTGCTCCATGCAGCCGACGAATATCCGAATAAGACGATTACGATCGTCGTCCCGATGGTAACGGGAGGACAGTTTGACTTGGGCGCCCGGGTCCTAGCCGATGCCATGGAAAAACAACTGAAACAACCCGTGGTGGTCGTCAACAAACCAGGGGCCGCAGGGACGATCGGAGGCTATTCCGTCGTTTCTGCCAAGCCGGACGGCTACACCCTGGGCTACTTCCACAATACTCCCGTGGCCCCTGAGGTCTACAGTTACTTTTACGGCGCGCCGTATACCAGCAGCGATCTCATTCCGATCTGCCGCGTCCATTTCCTTCTGAACGTGATTACGGCGAGGGAGGACGCGCCTTATAACACCCTGAAGGAATTCGTGGAGTATGCTCGGAAGAACCCCGGAGTGAAATACGGGCATAACGGAAAAGCGTCGCTTCAGTTCCTGACGATGACCACGATAGCCAAAGCCGAAAAATTGAATCTCATCGACGTCCCTTATGACGGCGATGGGGCAATTCTCCCTGCCCTCCTGGGCGGCCACATCCCCCTCGGGGTACCGGCCTTTTCCGTGATAAAATCACAGGTCAAGGCGAAGAAACTGAAAATGCTCGCCACCTGCACGGAAAAGAGAACTCCCTCTACCCCCGACGTGCCTTCCCTCGTGGAGCTTGGCTACAAGCTCCCCTACACGATCTCCATGGGCCTCTACGCCCCGACGAAAACCCCGGATACGATTGTGAAGAAGCTTAATGACGTGGTAGCCAGGATTGTCGAAGACAAGGAGTTTCAGAAGAAAAACACAGAGATGGAAATGATATTGGCCTTCGCGGGCAGCGCTGCTTTTCAGAAGGATATGGGACTGTTCAAGGAGAATGTCACTGCCTTCTTCAAAGAGCAGGGCTTAGTTAAGAAGTAGGATGTTTCCGTGACCTGGGGTTGATGTTCTGGGTCCATGCTCCCACCCTCGTGATCACTTCCGAGGACGATGCCCCCCTGGCAGAGCCACGGGGGTTGTTTCGTCTCCCGCCATGGAAATAAGAAATGGGTAAGGCAATGGTTGAGAAACAGAGGGGAATGTCGGAAGGAATTTTCTGGGTCGTCATCGGTGGTTTCATCTGCATCCTGGCGTTTCAGCATGGTCTCGGGTCTGTCCGGGCGCCCGGGCCGGGTTTTGTCGGGTTTCTGTCGGGGATCCTTGTAGGCGGTGTCGGAGCCGCCATGATGTTGTCTAAGAGTATCTCGATGGGTCGTGGGAAAGGAACGATCCGGGGTGCAGGTCTGGGCATCCCTGCGGTTTCCCTGAGGCGTTTGGCATACACCATGATGTTCCTCATCGCTTACGCGATCCTGATGGACCCTCTCGGGTACATTGTCTCGACGTTTCTGGCGATGTTCGGCCTTTTTTTTGACCGGGAAAAAAAGAACTGGCTCTGGAGCCTCTTTTTTTCGGTCACCGCCTCCCTGGTCAGTTACCTCGTTTTTGAAGTCTGGCTTCGCTGCCAGCTTCCTCGCGGGATACTTCCTTGGTGGTAAAGCATCATGAGCGTACTTAGCGCCCTTTATTATGGCTTCGGCATCGTACTCGAACCGTGGAATCTCCTCTCCTGCTTCATCGGGGTCTTTATCGGAACTCTGGTCGGTGTTCTTCCCGGGATCGGCCCGGCGGGCGCCATGTCTCTCCTTTTGCCCGTCACCTTCGGCATGTCGCCGGTCACCGGGATCATCATGCTGGCAGGCATTTACTACGGCACGATGTACGGGGGCTCGACGACCTCGATCCTGGTGAACATCCCGGGTGAGGCAGCCTCGATTGTCACCTGTCTCGACGGCCACCAGATGGCCCTGAAGGGACGCGCAGGTCCCGCGCTCGGTATTGCCGCCTTCGGCTCGTTTATTGCGGGCACGATAGGCATCATTGGGCTGATTTTCATGACGAACATGCTTGCGGGGGTCGCGCTCGTCTTTGGGCCGACGGAGTATTTCTCGCTCATGTGCCTCGGACTCTCCCTGGTTACCTACCTCACCCAGGGATCGATCCTCCGGGGGCTGATCATGGCCGGAGTGGGCCTCTTCCTAAGCCAAATCGGCCTAGACATTGTTACGGGCCAGACGCGCTTCTCCTTTGGACTCAGAGGTTTGATCGACGGTGTGGGGCTGGTTCCAGTCATCATGGGGCTTTTCGGGATTTCGGAAGTGCTTCTCAATATCGAGACGCTGGGCCAGCAGCGGGCGATCATGAAAACCACCTTCAGACATCTCTTTCCCACATGGGAGGACTGGCGCAAATCGGCCGCACCCATCGGCAGAGGGACGATGATCGGGTTCTTCCTGGGAATCCTCCCCGGCGGCGGGGCGCTGATTTCCTCTTTTGTCTCTTACGCGGCGGAGAAGTGGTTTTCGAAGCACCCCGGAGAGTTTGGCAAGGGGGCGATCGAGGGTGTCGCAGGACCGGAGTCGGCCAACAACGCGGCGTCGACCAGCGGCTTCATACCCCTTTTCAGCCTTGGCATTCCCTCGAATGTCATCATGGCGCTCCTCCTCGGCGCCCTCATGATCCACGGTCTTAGACCCGGGCCCTTGATGATCACGGAGCGGCCCGATATCTTCTGGGGCACGGTGGCCAGCATGTACGTGGGCAATGCGATGCTCCTGATGCTCAATTTGCCGCTGATCGGGTTGTGGGTACAGGTGCTGAAGGTTCCGTACAGGACCCTTTTCCCGTTGATCCTCCTTTTCTGCTTCATCGGCGCTTACAGCATCAGCGCGAACGTCTTCGACCTGTACGTGATGCTCATCTTCGGTGTCATGGGGTACGTGCTGAGGAAAAAGAACTACGAGTGTGCTCCGCTGATACTTGCCTTCGTGCTCGGACCCATGATGGAGAAGAACCTCCGCCAGGCGCTCATCCTGTTTGACGGCAACCTTTCCGTTTTTGTGACGAGGCCCCTTTCTCTCGCCGCACTCGTCATATCTGTGCTTCTGCTGCTCAGCGCAGTCATCCCGTTCGTGCAAAAAAGGAGGACCAAGGTGATCGCGGAGGAGGATTGACACCGCTTAAGACAACAACCACCGCGAGTATTTATTGGGGAAATAAATAAATCAGCATAATCTTTTAAAAGGAGGAAATTGCACGATGAATAAGAAACTGAGTCCTATGTTAGATCCCCGGGGCCGGCAGGAAAGGCCGATTCTCAAGCTTGCGCCGAGAGTGAGCCTTGAAGAATTAAAAAAAGGAAAAATCCTTTTTTATGACAATACGAAACTGGGCTACTGTAACTACGGCGAGGTTTTCACGAGGATCAAGGAAAACTTCAAACGAATGGGGGTTGCCAATTTTGTCGATTACCGGGAAACGGTCCGGGGCAAAGACACAAAAGGCCTCGACCAGTATGCAGCCATGTTGGCGAAGGAAAAGCCGACGGCGGCAGTCGTGGCGCTGGGAGACATGGGCACCTCTGCAGCGACCACCGTTGTCACGATCGCACTCGAGAAGCTTGGGGTTCCAAGCGTCTACATCACGGCAAGCCCGGGCGGAGAGATCGTAGAGGGCGTCGCCTTTTACAGAGCAGGACATCTCTGCCTTTGCAAGATCGATATCTACCAGGCCAGCACGGAAGAAGAAGTGAGAGCGCAGATCGATTTGAAATGGGACTACATCATCGCTTCATTGACGGCAAAGGGAGAAGCACTGGAGAAAACGGCCCGTATCGATTTCAAGGCCGACAGGGTAAAGCCCGCCGAAAATGGGTTGTTGCCATTTACGGACGCGATCGATCTTGTTGATGACAGGCTTTTCGAGCCGGGCTGCTACCTGGAAGAAGTGATGGACTTCATCAATGAGGAGCACCTGGGAGACGGTTTGCCTGTCATCCCTCCGACCCGAAGGCGTTACGAAAAGATGCTCGCCTACTGCCCGTTTGATCCCGAGAGCGTACTGGCCTACGAGGTTGGCCCCAGCGGGAAAAACATCACGGTGAAAGACATCGCGGTCGCGGCCGTGATGGCGGGATGCAAACCGGAACATATGCCTATTCTGATGACCGCATGGAAGGCGCTGGCCCATCCGAAGTACAATCTGCTGCAGTCGGTCACCACTTCCCATCCGGGCGGCAACCTGGTGCTGGTCAGCGGACCTTTGGCCAAAGAGCTTCAGATTTCGGGCGGACAGGGCTGCCTCGGTCCCGGGTTTCAGGCGAACGCGACCATTGGCAGGGCGGTGAACCTGGTGATTATCAACGTCTGCAGGTCCATCCCGGGTGTGTGCGACCTGGACTGCCAGGCATCGCAAGCGGAATTTACGTACTGCTTTGCCGAGGACCCTGCGTTGACCCCCTGGAACACGATCAATGCCGAACGCTTTGACAAGGACACGACGACGGTTCTTGTATTGAAGGCTGAGCCGCCTCACGACATCATTGACTTTTTGAGCCTCAACGGCGGAGACCTGCTCGATACCATCACCGACTGCTGTACGACCCTCGGATCGAACAATGCGACGATCACGGGCAACCTGATCCTGGTGCTGACACCCGACCATGGTGAGATGCTTGCCAATGCAGGATATGACAAGAATAAGATCAGAGAGCACATCCACCTGCGGGCAGTCCACGAAGCGCCGATGGTGAGAGGCAGGGGGCTCGTACCGATCCGCCCGGCAGGGTTTGAAAATATGCATCCCGTGCCGGTCACCCGTTCGCCCAGAGATGTTGAAATCGTCGTCGCAGGCGGCAGAGGCGGACATTCTTCCGTCATCCTGCCGTGGGCCCTTTACAGTGAGGCCATCGTCGAGCCCGTGGTACTACCCAATGGAAAAGTGGCCAGGAGCATCAGCGAATTCAAGAAATAGATTTTGCATGACTCGTCATTCGCAAATCATGAGAATTGCTTTTGACCCCCTTCCCCTTGGAGGCTGTGTCGCAATGGAGCGTCTGAGGGAAGAGACCGTCGGGTTCCAAAGCTTTAGAACGCGGGTCTTTTAGGTATGGGGAATGGTCGTTGGCTCAAAATCGAAAGTCTTCCGAGGGGTGGCACCCCTGAATCCAAACGGTTAAAGGTTGCCGCCCTAAATCTTCTTCACCCGACCGCCGCTCCCCTTTTCGGAAAGGCCATATTTTCGTATTGCGACACACCCTCCCGGGGGAGAGGAAGTTATTTTCAAGGTGGTCAAATGCCTAAACATAAAAAATTGGAGGGTTGAATATGCAGGTAAACAAAGAGTTTGATGTCATCGTATGTGGCGGTGGAACATCGGGCGTAGCCGCTGCTATTGGATCGGCCAGGACAGGCGCGAATACACTCTTGATCGAGCGCCTGGGCGCACTCGGGGGACAGATGAACGTTTCTGGCCCGCCGGGGTTCGCCTATGCCCATTTATTCAATCCGTGGGGCGAGCAGATCGCTGGCGGCATCATCGAAGAGACTCACAAGAGACTCCTGGATGCCGGGCATGCCTTGCCTCATCTCAAGCCGGAGTACCGGTTAGCGGCATCCGGGTATACCTTTTCCTATGTTGATCCGGATTGGTGGGGCCTGATGATCTTCGAGATGATGACCGAGAATAAGGTCAATCTTTTGCTCCATACCCTTGTGGTGGATGTCATTAAGGAGGGAAATGTCGTTGAAGGTGTGATCGTCGAGAACACATCCGGCAGAGAGATTATTCTCGGGAAGGTCGTCATCGACTGCACCGGCGAAGGGGATATCGCGGTAAGAGCCGGAGCGCCGTTTGAGATCGTTTCGAGAGATCAGATTCAACCCCACACCCTTTCCTTTACCGCCGACGGGATCGACTGGGAAAAGTTTCTGAAGTATATGAAGGAAAACATCGATGAATTTGAGCTGATGCACCTGATTCATCCGGACATGGGGTGGACCAAAGAGAGGATTGCAGGAGGCCTCAGAAAAGTGAAGGACATCACGGAGGTGAGTGAAATTATGGGTTTCTTCTCCCTCAGGGACGCTGCCATGGCAAAAGGCGAAT
>Ga0209293_10000112_pt1 | contig 12623 bp, 10 predicted proteins | sample Mud_0915_D1_FD_187690 | JGI IMG/M metagenome (GOLD analysis project Ga0209293, IMG submission 187690) | Wetland microbial communities from Old Woman Creek Reserve in Ohio, USA - Mud_0915_D1 (SPAdes) (version 2) | ecosystem: Environmental > Aquatic > Freshwater > Wetlands > Sediment ... | reverse complement strand
CGTCAGCGAGTTGACCGCCGCAGGATCCGTCGTCGAGTGGCACCCCGAACACTGAGGCGACAGAGTGGTCGTGAAGAGCTGCTGGCCCACATTGGAGTCGCCGGTCGTCTGTGCCGACGCGATACCTACGATTGCCGTCAGCATCGCGGCCATGACGCCACGCACCAGTCGGTTGCCTGCCTCGCTCATCAAACCCACTCTCCGCCAGAGGCGCATCGCATCGGCGAATGCGCGGCGCACGCTCACACGCGTGCGCGCTGGATTCTGTCTGAGGGTGCCCGGAGTTTCGATCCGCCTTACGTGCTAGCGCCGTGACTGCGGTCTCGGCCGTGTGCAGCGCGGCTCGTCGAATGCCCGAGCTCGCCCTGGCCAGGCGCCGAAGACGGCTGGCTACGTCGCCAGTGCGTGCTCGAGGTCGTGCTCGAGGTCACCGATCGACTCGAGGCCGACCGCCACGCGGATCAATCCTTCGCGGATGCCGGCACGCTCTCTGGCCTCGGCGCTGATGCGGCCGTGCGTCGTCGTCGCCGGATGGGTGATCGTCGTGCGCGTGTCCCCGAGATTGGCCGTGATCGACATCAGCCTCACGCGATCGATCACGCGCCAGGCATTGGCGCGGGCTGACGCCGGAGTATCGCCAGCGACCTCGAACGAGACGACAGCGCCGGGCAAGGACTGCTGCCGCGCACACAGCGCCGCCTGTGGGTGCGACTCGAGCCCCGGGAAGTGGACGCGCTCGACGCCGGCATGGGTGTCGAGCCAGCGGGCCAGCTGCAGCGCTGACGCAGACTGCGCGCGCATCCGCACCCCGAGCGTTTCCAGCCCCTTGAGCAGCACCCAGGCGTTGAACGGGGACAGGCTGGGACCTGTTGTGCGCAGCACCGGAAGCACCTGTTCGCGGATGAAGCGGCGCGAACCCAGGACTGCCCCGCCCAGTACCCGACCCTGCCCATCGAGGTACTTCGTCGCGGAATGGATGACGGCGTCGACGCCGAATTCGAGCGGACGTTGCGCGACCGGCGTGCAGAAGCAGTTGTCGACGACGCTGATCGCACCGATGTCGCGGCCAAGCGCGGCAAACGCCTGCAGATCGGTAATCTCCATCAGCGGATTCGACGGGGTCTCGCAGAACATCAGCTTCGTGCCCGGGATGGCGGCAGCCCGCCACGCGGCGGGGTCCACGCTGTCGACGTAGCTCACGCCGATGCCGAAACGTGCGAGAACCGTGGAAAACAGCTGCACCGTCGCGCCAAAGACGTTGGCCGCGCAGACGACGTGGTCGCCGCTTTTCAGCGTGGCCAGGCAGGTCGCCATGATGGCGGACATGCCGGAGGCCGTCGCCAGGCAATCCTCCGCGCCTTCCAGAGACGCGAGGCGCCGCTCGAACATGCGCACCGTAGGATTGGTGAATCTCGAATAGACGTAGCCTTCATCCGCGCCCGAGAAGCGCTCGGCCGCCTGTGCGGCGCTGTCGAAAACGAAGCTTGATGTCAGGAACAGTGCCTCGCTGTGCTCGCCGAAGGGCGTACGCAGCGTGCCCGCACGCACCGCGCGAGTATCGAACTCGAAATTCAGGGGAGTGTCGTCGTCGGCCATAAAAAAACCCGCCGGCAGAAGCGCAGCGGGTTCGTTTGAGCCCCTCGCTTTAGCCGCATTTGTTAAGCGCCCGCAAGCTGAGACTTCAAATCGGCGCGATGGACGGATTGTATACGAGGACCGCGACTTCGCGTCGGAATCCGGCCGAAGTCAATCCGCCGATGCGAGGTTGAGGTTCAACTGCGCGCGCGGCTCGCCGTCTGAGCCGACTGCCGCCTCGCGGCTGGCTTCGAGCTTGTCCAGGTATTCGGGCGTCACGTCGCCGGTGATGTAGACCCCGTCGAAGCAGCTGGCCTCGAAGCTAGTCAGGTGCGGTCCAAGCTCGGACACCGAGGCCTTCATCGCATCGATGTCCTGGTAGACGAGACCGTCGGCCTCGATCATCTGCTGGATTTCCTCATCGGAATGTCCGTGCGCGATCAGTTCGCTGCGCGTCGGCATGTCGATCCCGTACACATTGGGAAACCGGACCGGCGGCGCCGCCGAAGCGAAGATCACCCGGTTTGCGCCGGATTCGCGCGCCATGTGCACGATCTCGCGCGATGTCGTGCCCCTGACGATGGAGTCGTCGACCAGAAGGACGTTCTTGCCCCGGAATTCCGTCGGCAAGGCATTCAGTTTCTGCCGAACGCTCTTTCGCCGAACCGACTGGCCCGGCATGATGAACGTGCGGCCGACGTAGCGGTTCTTGAAGAATCCCTCGCGGAACTCGAGTCCAAGCTTCATCGCGAGCTGCATCGCCGCTGGACGTGACGTGTCCGGAATCGGCATGACCACATCGATTTCGCCGCCCCGAAACTCGCGCCGGATCTTGTCGGCGAGGTGCTCTCCCATCTTCAGGCGCGACGCGTACACGCTGACGCCGTCCATCACCGAATCGGGACGCGCGAAGTACACGTACTCGAAGATGCAGGGATTGAGCGAGAAAATCTCGGCGCACTGCTGCGCATAGAAGTTGCCGTCGAGGTCGACGAAGATGGCCTCACCCGGTCCGACATCGCGCACGAACTTGAAGCCGAGCCCTTCGACCGCCACTGATTCGCTTGCGACCAGATACTCGGTTCCGCTGTCCGTTTCGTTGATGCCGTAGCACAGCGGACGGATGCCGTAGGGATCGCGGAAAGCCAGGATGCCGTGGCCGGCGATGTGGGCGACGCAGGCATAGGCGCCGCGGACGCGGCGATGCAGTCCGGCCACGGCGCGGAATATCGTCGCCGGGTCGAGGGTGTAGGTCGAGCTCTGCTCCTGCAGTTCGTGCGCAAGCACGTTGAGGAGCACTTCCGAGTCCGAGGTCGTATTGATGTGCCGGCGGTCGATGCGGAACATCTCGCTTTTCAGCTGCTCGGCATTCGTCAGGTTCCCGTTGTGGCCCAGCGTGATGCCAAACGGCGCGTTCACGTAGAACGGCTGGGCCTCTTCCGGGTTCGTGGCGGAGCCCGCCGTGGGATAACGAACGTGAGCGATGCCGGTGTTGCCGGTCAGGTTGCGCATGTTCCGGGTGCGGAAGATCTCGCGCACCATGCCGTTGCCCTTCCACATCGAGAAGGTGCTCCCGGTACCGGTGGCGATCCCGGCCGCGTCCTGACCGCGGTGCTGCAGCAGCTGCAACGAGTCATAGAGCAGCTGATTGACCGGCCCGGTGGCCACCACGCCGACGATCCCGCACATATCGCTATCCGCCTGGTCGCCCGCAGGCGTGTTGGTTGTCGGGGCGCTGCATCGGGTGTTCTCTCCTATCCCGGGTTCGGCGTATGGCGTGCCAAGGATTGCGGCAACAACGGCGAGGCGAATCGTACGCTCGCCTGCACCCACGGCAAAAACGTCGACGCCTCCCACCACGGTTGACGTGGAGCTCCGGCCGCCATGGCGAGCATCGCGACGATGCCGATCAGCAGCGCACCGCGCACCACACCGAACATGCCGCCCAGGAGCCGGTCTTCCAGCGAAAGTTTCGCCGCCTTGAGAGTCGCCCTGAGCATTACCGCCAGTAGCGCTGCCAGCAGCAAGGTGCCGACGATGATGAAAAGGCCGACCAGTGCCGTGCGGGCGGCCAGAGGCAGTTCGAATGGCAGTGCCGCAGCCAGCGGTTCGCTGAAGCGCAGTGCGAGCACCACGCCGGTTATCCAGCCGGCGAGTGCAAACAGTTCGCGAACGACGCCCCGCACGACGCCCAGGAGAATCGACAGGCCGAGCGCCAAGACGAGGGCCCAGTCGATCGCGGTCATGCGGCGCTAGGAGACGATGTTGGCGTTGATGCCGAGCGACTTCAAACGGGCGCGCACACGCTCGGCATCCTCTCGGCTTGCGTACGGACCGACGCGGACGCGGTAGCGGGTACCGTCGGTCGTATCGACACGCTCGGTGTAGGGCGCGAGACCCGTCTTCTTCAGACGGTCCGCCAGTTCGCGCGCTGCCTGCTCGGTCGAAGTCGCGGCGGCCTGCACAGCAAATTTGCCGCCTTTCACCGGCGCCGGAAGCTTGTCGCTGCCGGTCTTTGGGTCCGCTATGGGCGACGCCTTCGATTCTTCGGCCTTCGTCGAGGTCGCTGCCTTGCTCGGCTTGCTCTCGCCTGGCTTGGCGTCGCTGGCCTTGCTCGGGGGTGACGAAGCTTCTCCGGCCGCAGATTGAGCGGTCGGCGGTGCGTCCGGCGGCGGCGCCAGCGGCACGTTGTCCGGCGCGGGCACAGGCGGGAGCGCAAGTCGCGGCGAGAACTTTGTCTTCTCGCTCGGAATGTCGATCGGAATGTTGTCCGCGAGGGGCTTGGGCTCCGGATCCAGCAGCATCGGCACGACGATCACAACGAGCAGCAGCAGCGCCGCCGCTCCGATGAGGCGACGCCTTGCGCGCGCGCGCAACGCGGCCGTCGGATCAGCGCGTCCAGAGTCTTCGCCGCCGGCGTTGGTGCGGGAGGAAAGGGGCCCCGGGGCGTCAGGGGAAGTGTTCTTGCGACGCCAGAAGGCCAGGGACATCCGTGCTCCAGTCGAGATCCTCAGCGCTGCGCCGGCATCGCGCGAATCGCGCGCAGCGTTTCAGCGACAGTGAGGAAGGAACCGAAGGCAAGAATTCTATCATCGGCCGAAGCGGCTTCCCGCGCAGCGAAGTAGGCATCGCCGATGGTCTTGTGCTCAGTGATCGACTTGCCGGCGCCCTCGGCAACTCCGGCGGCGCGCAGCATGCCGGTGATTGCTGATGCCGCTGCTCCGCGCTCGCCGGGCGTGGGGCCAACGTGCCAGTGATCGACACGGTCACCGATCCGCGCAATGACGCCCGCGATGTCCTTGTCGCGCAGCATGCCAAACACTGCGTGCGTGACCGGAAAGAATCCCATGCTGTCCAGATTCTGGGCCAGCACGGCGGCTGCATGCGGGTTGTGCGCGACATCGAGGATCGTGGCCGGGCGGCCGGGCAGCACCTGGAAGCGCGCCGGAATCTCGACGGTCAGCAGCCCCTGGCGCACCGCCTGCTGCGACACCGGAAGCCGCTCCGACAGCGCCTCAAGCGCGGCCAGTGCCCCGGCCGCGTTCAGCAACTGATTCGCCCCGCGCAGCGCCGGGTAAGGCAGGCCACTGCGACGGACGAGCCGGCCGCCATAGGCCCACTGCTGGCGATCACCCGAATAGTTGAAGTCGCGGCCAAATTGCCAGAGGTCGGCACCAATGCGCGCGGCGTGGTCGAGCAGAGTCTGCGGTGGCTGCGGATCACTGCAGATCGCCGGTCGGCCGGATCGATAGATGTGCGCCTTCTCTAAACCGATCGCCTCGCGTGTGGGCCCGAGATAGTCGACGTGGTCCACGTCGACCGAGGTGACGATCGCGGCGTCCGCATCGACCAGATTGACTGCGTCCAGTCGGCCGCCCAATCCGATCTCCAGGACAGCGGCATCCAGGCGCGCTGCCGCAAAGAGCCGCAGCACCGCGAGCGTCGTGAACTCGAAGTACGTGAGCGAGGTCGTGCCCCGTGCAGCCTCGACGGCTTCGAACTGACCGATCAGCTGCGCGTCGGAGGCGTTGACCCCGTCGATACGCGCACGCTCATTGAAGTCGAGCAGATGTGGGGAGGTGTAGAGCCCGGTCCGATAGCCGGCCGCGCGCAGGATGCTGTCGAGCATCGCGCAGGTCGATCCCTTGCCGTTGGTTCCCCCGACGACGATCGTCGGCGCATGGAGCGCGAGATCGAGGCGCTCGGCGACTGCACGGACGCGGTCCAGCCCGAGGTCGATGCCCTTGGGGTGCAGACGCTCGAGGCGAGCGAGCCAGTCGGCCAGCGTGGGCGGTTGCAAAAGACTTTGTCGCGATCCCGGCGAGGCCGGCAGGTCCGAACTAAGAGATCGCGTCAGCCGGCTGCCTGAGCAGCACCGCAAGCACGCGCGCGATTTCGTCGCGCATCTCGCGCCGGTCGATGATCATGTCGATCGCGCCTTTGGTCATCAGGAACTCGGCGCGCTGGAAGCCTTCCGGCAGTTTCTCGCGGACGGTCTGCTCGATGACGCGCGGTCCCGCGAAGCCGATCAGTGCCTTCGGTTCGGCGATGACGACGTCCCCCATGAACGCGAAGCTCGCGGAGACGCCGCCCATCGTTGGATCAGCGAGCACCGAAATGAACGGCAACTTCGCCTCGGCCAGCCGCGCGATCATCGCAGTCGTCTTGGCCATCTGGAACAGCGACAGCAGGCCCTCCTGCATGCGCGCGCCGCCGGTCGAAGTGATGCAGATGAACGGCACCTTCTGTTCGATCGCGGTCGCGACACCGCGCACAAAGCGCTCGCCGACCACCGAGCCCATCGAGCCACCCATGAACTCGAACTCGAAACACGCGACAACGACCGGCAATGCGCGTATCGATCCGCCCATGACGACCAGCGCATCGGTCTCGCCGGTCTGCTCCATCGCTTCCTGCAGGCGCTCCGTGTACTTGCGGCTGTCCTTGAACTTCAGGGCGTCGACCGGCAGCACTTCCTGCCCGATCTCGTAACGGCCCTCGGCATCCATCAGCGCGTCAAGCCGCGTCCGCGCTCCGATGCGAAGGTGGTGCGCGCACTTCGGGCATACCATCTGGGTCTTCTCGAGTTCGGCGCTGTACAGCACCGCCTCGCAGCCCGGGCACTTCGTCCACAGGCCTTCCGGCACCACCTTGCGGGCCGTGCCCTCCTCGCGCTTGATGCGCGGCGGGAGGATCTTGTCGATCCAGCTCATCGCAGACCTCCGGAATACGCAATGCGGGTTTCGTGAAGGGGATGTTCCTGGAAGATCATGCCGCCACCCGGACCGCCATGCCGTCGAGTGCCGTGCGGATCTCCTTGACCAGGGCCTCGACGGCGGCGACCGCCCGTTCGCGCGGTACCGATTCCATTTCCTGGATCAGGCGCGAGCCGATAACGACGGCATCCGCGACCTGAGCGACTGCCACGGCACTGGCCGCATCACGGATGCCAAACCCGACACCGACTGGCACCGACGAGTGTTTGCGGATCAGCGGCAGCTTGGCCGCGACGCTCGCGACATCGAGATTGCCGGCGCCGGTGATGCCCTTGAGGCTGACGTAATACAGGTAGCCGGACGCGTGGCGCGCGACTTCCTCGATGCGGTCGTCAGTCGAGGTTGGCGCCAGAAGAAAGATCGGATCGATGTCCGATGCCCGCATGGCGGCCGCGAACTCCTCACACTCCTCGGGCGGATAGTCGACCACCAGTACACCGTCGACGCCCGCGCTGCGCGCCGCCTCGAAAAACTCGCGCCGGCCCATGCGCTCGATCGGGTTGGCATACCCCATCAACACGACCGGCGTCGCCGTATCCGACCTGCGGAATTCGGCCACGAAGGCCAGCGTCTGCCGCAGTCCGACACCGTGGCGGATGGCACGCTCCGTTGCACGCTGGATCACGGGTCCATCGGCCATCGGGTCCGAAAACGGGACACCCAGCTCGATGACGTCGGCGCCGGCACGCGCCAGCGCATGCATCAGCGGCACGGTCAGCGCGGGATCGGGATCGCCTGCGGCGATATACGGAATCAGGCCCTTGCGACCCGCCGCCTTCAACTGCGCAAAGCGCTGGGCGATGCGCGACATCAGCGCGTCCCGCCGTGGCGCTGGCGAAACTCCATCGTCGCCTCACGACATGACGCACGGCAGAAGAACTCCAGCCCGCTTGCCTCGGCCACGATGTGCAGGTCCTTGTCACCGCGACCCGAAAGATTCACGAGCAGCACCTTGTCCTTTGGCAGCGTCGGCGCGAGCTTGGCCGCGTACGCAAGCGCATGGCTTGATTCCAGCGCCGGGATGATGCCCTCGATGCGGCAGCACTCGTGAAAGGCCTTTAGTGCTTCCTCGTCCGTGGCGCCGACATACTCGGCGCGCCCGCTGTCCTTCAACCACGCATGTTCGGGCCCTACACCCGGGTAGTCGAGCCCCGCCGAGACGGAATGGGTCTCGGTGATCTGGCCGTTTTCATCCTGCAGCAGATACGTGCGGTTGCCGTGCAATACCCCGGGTGTGCCGCATTGCAGGCTGGCAGCGTGACGCATCGTCGTCAATCCCTCGCCTGCCGCCTCCACGCCGACCAGCTTCACCTGCTCGTGCGGGATGTAGTCGTAGAAGATGCCCATCGCGTTGCTGCCGCCGCCGACGCAGGCGATGACAACGTCCGGCTGCCGCCCGACCATTTCCGGCATCTGCCACAGGCACTCCTTGCCGACCACAGAATTGAAGTCGCGCACCATCATCGGATACGGGTGCGGTCCGGCGACGGTACCGATGATGTAGAACGTGTTCTCGACGTTCGTCACCCAGTCGCGCATCGCTTCGTTCAGCGCATCCTTAAGAGTGCGCGAGCCGCTCTCCACCGGCACCACCTCGGCGCCGAGCAGCTTCATGCGGTACACGTTGGCCGCCTGCCGACCAACGTCCTCGCTACCCATGTAGACGACGCACTGCATGCCGTAGCGTGCGGCGACCGTCGCGGTGGCGACGCCATGCTGGCCGGCGCCGGTCTCCGCGATGACACGCGGCTTGCCCATGCGCTTCGCCAGCAGCGCCTGCCCGATCGTGTTGTTCACCTTGTGCGCGCCGGTGTGGTTGAGGTCCTCGCGCTTCAGGTAGATCTGGGCCCCGCCGAGTTGCTCGCTCCAGCGCCTGGCGTGGTAGATCGGGCTGGGGCGACCGACGTAGTGCTTCAACTCGCTCTTGAACTCGGCGATGAAGTCCGGATCCCTCTGGTACCGGGCGTAGGCCTCACGCAGTTCCGCAAGCGCATGCATCAACGTCTCGGAGACGAAGATGCCGCCATAGGGGCCGAAGTGTCCGCGCTGATCCGGAAGGTCGTAGGGTTTCATGCAAGGGCTTCGTCCGCGGCCCGAACTGCCGCGATGAACTGGTTGATGCGTGATGCGCTCTTGATACCTGGGGAGTCCTCGACTCCACTGCTGACGTCCACCGCATACGGGCGCAGCCTGCGGATCGCGTCGCCGACGTTCTCGCTGCGCATACCGCCCGCCAGCACCAGCGGCTTGGTTCGCCGCAGCGGCACCCGCCCCCAGTCAAATGTCGTTCCGCTGCCACCGAACGCCTCCGACGGCGAGTCAGCCATCAGTGCGGTCGCCGAGTGAAACTGGCGCTCGCAGTCTAACAAATCGACCTCTGGGTCCATGCGGATCGCGCGCATGTACGGCCGCCCGTAGCGGCTGCATGCGGGTTCGTGCTCGTCCCCGTGAAACTGCAGCAGCGCGTCCGGAACCGCCGCGAGTGCGTCCTCGATCAGGTCGGCCGCTGCGTTGACAAACAGCAGCACGGGCGTCGCAAACGGCGGTAGATGGCGTGCCAATGAACGGAGTCGCAGCGGTGCGATGTACCGCGGGCTCTTGGGATAGCAGACGAAACCCACTGCGTCGGCGCCGGCCGCGACGGCCGCCGCCACGTCGGCCTCACGAGTCAGGCCACAGATCTTGATTCGCGTACGCATCGATACGGTGCGGCAAGACGGCGTCGGGCGCCGGCAGATCGAAGCGGGCATCGTACTCGACTCGCGCGAGGTAAAGCCCCTCCGCGCCAAGCGTCGGTGCCGCCTTCGATCGATCCCGCGCAGCCAGCACTTCGGCGACCCATTCGGCCGGGTGCCGTCCCATTCCGACATACACGAGTGCACCTGCAAGGTTGCGCACCATGTGGTGCAGAAACGCATTTGCGGTCGCGCGCACGCGGATCCAGCGGCCGAAGCGCCGAACCTCGAGCCGCTGCAGGTCCCGTACCGGCGAGGTCGCCTGGCACTCGGCAGAGCGGAACGACGTGAAATCGTGGGAACCGATCAGGAAACCGGCCGCCCGTTCCATCGCAACCGTGTCGAGCGGCTGGAACACCCAGGTCGCACGCGCATCAGCGAGCGGAGAACGGACCGCGTCATTCAGGATCCAGTAGTCATAGCTGCGCCGGCGTGCGCCGAAGCGCGCATGAAAGTCATCACCGACCGGACGCGCCCAGCGCACCGCAACGCTCGGTAGAAGGAACCGGTTGGTGCCGCGGACCCAGGCGCTCAGCGGACGTTCGACCGCCGTATCGAAATGGACAACCTGGTCGATCGCATGCACGCCGGCGTCGGTACGGCCGGCACAGATCGTCGAAATGGGAACTTGCGCGAGTGCAGCCAGCGCGCTTTCCAGCGCATCCTGAACCGAGCGCCGGTCAGGCTGCGTCTGCCAACCGTTGAAGCCGGCGCCGTCGTACTCGATGCCGAGCGCGATGCGCACGGGAGCCACGCAGCGGGCCGTGCCCGCTGCGCTCAGCCTTCGATCTGCTTGATCAGTTCGACCGCCGCCTGGCGCTGCTCGCGCGTGCCGTCGCGCATGACCTCGTCGAGCAGTTCACGCGCGCCGTCCTTGACGCCGAGGTCGATGTAGCCGCGGGCCAGGTCCAGCTTGGTTGCCATCTGCTGCGCCAGCGCACTGCCCGGCTCGGTTTCGCCGCGCTTCGTCGTCGGATTCAGGCTGACTGCGGAAAGGTCGAAATCAATCAGCGGCACTGTCGCCTGGTCGGTGTTCGCGCTCAGGCGCTGTGCCGCCTCGTCCGGCAATGCGCCCACTTCGGCGGTTGCCGGCTGCTTCTTGCCGATGACAGTCGGACGCGACAGCGCCTCGGCGGCTGGCGCGGTCGGCATCTTCGTCGACGGGATGTTGAGGTCGAGGTCCGGGATCAAGCCCGCCCCCGTCGCCGTCGGCTGCAGGTCGGGCACGGTCTTCGGCAGCGCGATATCCAGGTCGGCCAGCGCGGGCGGCTCGGTGCGTCCGACCGGCTTGCTGCCGGTCGGCTTGAAGCCGAAATCGACGTCCGAGGCCTTCGCACTGGGCGCGTCGAAGGTCGGCATCTTCGTCGGCGGCTCGAGATTCATCTTGGTCGGGCCGAGATCGAAGTCGAGGGACGAGAAGTCCGCCGCGGCGGGCGCCGGTGCGGGTGCGGGTGCGCCACCGGCCTGCTGACCCGGCAGCGTGGCATGGAACTGCGTCGTTGGTGCGGAGGTCGTGTTCGGACCCGACATCTTCGTGTCGGCCGGCATCTTCGTGTCGCCCACGGACATCGTGGTGTCGGCACCCGACATGCGCGTATCGACGACCATCTTCGTCAGCGGCGGGGCGCCACTGCCGGCCTGCATGACCGAGTCGGCTCCACGCAAGGCGCCGAGGTCCAGGCCCGAAGTCGGGCCACCACCCAGCGTCGACGGCCCGCGGCCCTTGGTGTTCGGATCGATGCGGAATCCGCTGGTCGGGCCCCGTCCGACCGTGTCGGGCGCGGCTCCGGCAAACATCGCATGCCCCGGGTCCATCGCGTGGCCGAGCTTGAGCGCCTTTTCCCACTCCTCGCCGGCGCCACCGGTACGGTCGCGCAGGTCTTCGACCATCGACATGAAAGCCGCCTTGTCGCCGCGACGCGAGAAGATCTCGAGGAGCTTCACTCGCACGGCATGACGATCGGGCTGCATGCGCAGCGCTTCCTTCAGGATGTCTTCGGCCTGCTCTTCACGCCCGTAGGCGATGTAGACGTCAGCCTCGGCGACCGGGTCGACCTCGTTCGAGTCCAGCTGGGACGCGGCCGGGATGAAGCTCGAATTGAACGTGCTGGTGCCGGTGTCGACGCTCTGCCCGCCGGTTGCACCGAACAGGGAGTTGGCCTGCAGGCCCTCTCCGGTGTCCTTGAACTTGTCGCCGGACTCGGACTTGCGCTTGCGGTACCAGCTCCAGCCGAACAGGCCGGCCAGCAGCGCGATGATGCCCGCCAGGCCGAGTTGCGTCGTCGTGTTCCCGAGCAGATCACCGATGAAGCTGGGCTCCTCCACCGGGGCCGGCGGTGGCGGCGGAGCCGCCTTCTTGACCGGGGCCGGCGCGGGAACCGGCGCAGCGACCGGAGGTGCCTCGACCTTCGGTGGTTCGACGGGAGCCGGGGCCACCGCCGGGGCCGGGGTCGGCGCCGGCGTGGCAGCTGCAGTCGGGGCTGGCGCCGGCGCGGGAGTCGCGGCTGGAGCGGCGGCGGCAGGCGCCGGAGTCCCGGTCTTGCCTTCAGCCGACTTCTGCGCCTGGGCGCCGGCCTTGGACTGAACCTGCAGCGCCTTCTGAATGGCCTCGTTGGTCCGCTTCAGCTGGGCAGCCTTTTCCTCCTCTTCCTTGACGGCGCGCGCCTTGGCGGCCGCCTCGTCCGCCTTGGCGGCGGCTGCCGCGGCGGCCGTGCCCTTGTCATCGGCGCGAGCGATCTTCAGTTGATCGCCGCCCGGCGTGGCGGTCGCGCTCTTGTCCTCCACCTTGGCGGTGACGCGGCCACCGCCCGCCGCGGCCGGCGGAGCCGATGCCACCGGGGCAGCACCAGCAGCCTGGGCCAGGCGGCTGCGGTACTGGGCAAAGTCGGCACTCTGCGCCGCCACTTCGCGGCGCGCTTCCGGAGCCGCCATCGCGGCGGCCTCGGCGTCCGACGGAATCGCCAACTGCGCACCCGTGCGCAGCAGGTTCATATTCTTATTGATGAAGGCGTCCGGGTTGGCCCGGAACAGCGCTACC
>Ga0209293_10000111_pt1 | contig 12626 bp, 12 predicted proteins | sample Mud_0915_D1_FD_187690 | JGI IMG/M metagenome (GOLD analysis project Ga0209293, IMG submission 187690) | Wetland microbial communities from Old Woman Creek Reserve in Ohio, USA - Mud_0915_D1 (SPAdes) (version 2) | ecosystem: Environmental > Aquatic > Freshwater > Wetlands > Sediment ... | reverse complement strand
CGTATTTTTTTTCTCTTGGTCTTCTCTTGCTGGTCGCCTTCATAGGGGACGTTCGATCCGGATCTCAGCGGTGGCTGGGTTTCGGCGGCTTCTCTTTTCAGCCCTCCGAGCTGGTCAAGATCACGCTCGTCATCAGTCTAGCCAAGTTCTTCAATGACCGGAGCCACATGAATGAATTCGGGCTGAGGGATCTGTGGGTGCCCTGTCTCTTCATCGGCGCTCCAGCCTTTCTGATCGTAAAGGAACCGGATCTGGGCACGGCCCTTCTAGTGCTCGGTGTCTCTTTTTGCATTCTTCTTTTTGCGAAAATGAAATGGCGATCTCTCTTGGTCCTAGTCCTGTCCGGCGTGTGTGCGGCCCCGTTTCTTTGGATTCATCTCAAGGAGTACCAGCAGCGCCGGATCCTGACCTTTCTCAGTCCGGACATGGACCCGCTAGGAGCAGGGTACCATATTATACAGTCCAAGATCGCGATCGGCTCCGGAATGGCCTGGGGCAAAGGATATCTGAACGGGACCCAAACAAGGCTGCATTTCCTGCCTGAGCAGCACACAGACTTTGCCTTCTCCGTTCTTGCGGAGGAGTGGGGTTTTGTGGGCGCCGGTTGCTTGCTGCTCCTTTACCTGTTTCTGATTTTGTGGGGAATCCGCATCGCTCTGAATTCGAAAGACAAATTTGGGACCATCATCGCCCTCGGGGTTGCGGCGATTGTTTTCTGGCAAACGGTCATCAACGTGGGCATGACCACAGGATTGCTGCCGGTGGTAGGAATTCCTCTGGTGCTTTTCAGCTATGGAGGGTCGTCGATTCTCTCGACCATGGTGGGCATGGGACTGCTGATGAACATTAGCATGAGACGCTTTATGTTCAAGTAACCCCTTCCTTTGTTTTCCTTGCCAACCTCCCACCGGTGTGCTAACAAACATGACTCGATGTGTGGAGATAAGATGAGAACATGAAGCGAAGGGATGAAATCAAAGCCTTTCTGGGAAAGAATTCGGAGTTCGACGGAAACCTCTCTTTTTCCGGTACCGTCCGGATCGAAGGGCATTTCAAAGGAGAAATCGCGGGGGACGGAACTCTGATTGTCGGAGATGACGCCGTCATTGAGTCCGAGGTTCAAGTCGCTCATTTGGTCGTGTGCGGAGAGGTTCGGGGCAATCTCTCCGCCTCGAAGAAGATCGAGATCCACCCCCCTGGAAGGGTCTTTGGAAACCTCCAGGCTCCAGCCGTGGTGATGGATGAAGGGGTTGTTTTCGAAGGCTGCTGCCGGATGAGGGAGATCAAGAAGCCCGGCGACGAAAACCCACAGCCTGCCCAGTAGACGAAACCGCAAGAAAAATGACGCGCGCCGAACAAAAACCTTTGACAAGGGGATGGCTGTTTTTGTAAAAGGCATCGCTAAGTCCTTCGATCTGTCAATGCAAAACCGATTCGTTGGCTCAGGACTTGGCAGCGGGTAGGCTCAGGGTGCTTATTCCGGGGCGGGAATCTGTGATGGCATTTGCAAATCGAAGCACGAAGGAGGAAAGGGATCTATGATCATGCCGGATTACACCCTCTTTCTCCAGTTAGCGAATTTTCTCATCCTACTCTTTATCCTGAACATCATTTTGTACAAACCGGTTCGCCGAATTCTCGGCAAGCGGAAAGCGGAAGTCGACGGCTTGCAGAATTCAGTGAGCGAGCTGGGCGGTAAAGCGAATCGCTTTGCCGGAGAGCTTGAAGAGGGAATGTCCCAGGCGAGGAAAACAGGATATCAGGAGAAGGAAAGCCTGAAAAGCGAGGGTCTGGAAGAGGAAAAGGCGCTCTTGAAAAAGGCGGCGACAGCTTCTGGAGAACGGATGGGGCAAGCGAGAGCGGAAATGCAGAACAAGCTCGCGGAGGCCAGAGGAGCTCTAGAAAGGGAACTCAGTCTCTTTTCAAAAGAGCTTGCCGAGAAGATTCTGGGGAGGAGCGTTTGATGGAGACCTATCCCAAGAACAGAAAAAGACTCTTGTTCGCGGTGGGGTGTTTCGCCGCCGGCAGTGTCTTGCTTTCCTCTGTCGCGCTGGCCGCAGGAGGGGGAGCCGATCGGAGCGCTGATCTTCTGGATTTGCTCTACCGGTGGATCAATTTCACTCTCCTGGTGATCATTCTCGTCGTGGTTTTAAGGAAGGTTCCGATCAAGGAGTACTTTGCCTCCAGGATCGAAGGGATCAAGAAAGAACAGGAAGACCTCAAGACGCAGCGGGAGGCCGCCGAGCGTAAAGCTCGGGACCTGGAAACCAAGCTGAAAGCGTTTGAAGGGGAACGAAAAGAGATCCTGGCTCAGTACAGGGCTGACGGTCTCGCCGAGAAGGAGCGAATTTTGACCGAGGCCAGAGATCGGGCCAAGCAGATCCTCGAACAAGCTGAGGTGACCATCCGGTACGAGATCCAGACGGCAAAGGAAAAGCTGAAGGAGGAAGTGGTGGCTCTTGCCGCTCAAAGGGCGGAAGAGATCATCGAGCGGGAGATGACCGACAGGGACCAAGACCGCCTGGTGAACGAATTCATAGAGAGATTGGGGAAGACACATTGACACGCTCGAAGGTTTCCAAACGCTATGCCAAGGCTCTTCTGAGTCTGGGAATGGAAGACGGCCGTTACCAGGAATACGGTAAAGAGCTCAGGGCTTTTGCCGATTTCTACGCATCCTACGGCGAGCTGAATCAGGCCATCACCAACCCGGCTTTTACGCTGGAAGATCGAAAGGAGATCCTGAAAGCTCTGCTGGCGAGGAGCGCCGCCTCGGAGACTATCCGGAATTTCCTGAACCTTCTTCTGGACAAGGGCCGGATCAGTGCCGTGGGGGAGATCAGTGCTTTTTACGAGCAGCTGACCGACGAGGTTTCCAACATCCTTCGAGCGGAAGTGGTCGTGCCCAGGCCTTTGACGGGCGAGGTGGAGAGCAAGCTGGGCAGGGCCCTGGAGCAAATGACCAGCAAGAAAGTCAGAATGAATGTCCGGCAGGACAAGAGCATCCTGGGAGGCATCATCGTCAAAATCGGTGATCTGGTGGTGGATGGGACCGTGAAAGCCCAGGTGCAAGGGATCAAAGAATCACTGAAAAGGGGTGTGTAAAAGGCATGGAAATCAGAGCGGAAGAGATCAGTCAGATTATCAGGGGCCAGATTAAGGATTACCAGAAGAAGGTCGAAATGAGCGAAACCGGGATCGTCCTGTCCGTAGGAGACGGGGTGGCGCGGGTCCATGGGGTGCAGAATGCCATGGCCATGGAAATGCTGGAGTTCCCGGGGGGCATCTACGGCCTCTGCCTCAATCTGGAGGAGGACAATGTCGGTGTGGCCATCATGGGCGATGACACCAAGATCAAGGAAGGGGACACGGTCAAGCGGACTGGCCGCATCGCGGAGATCCCTGTGGGACAACCGGTGTTGGGCCGCGTGATCGATGCCGTGGGGAATCCTCTGGACGGCCAAGGCCCCATCAACGCGACCGAGTTCCGGAGAGTAGAAATGGTTGCCCCAGGTGTTATTGCGCGGCAGCCCGTGAAGGAATCGATGTACACAGGGATCAAGGCGATCGACGCCATGACCCCCATCGGCCGAGGCCAGCGGGAACTGATCATCGGAGACCGGCAGATCGGCAAGACAGCCATCGGCGTGGACGCCATCATCAATCAGAAGGACTCGGGGATCTTTTGTATTTACGTGGCCGTGGGTCAGAAGAAATCGACCGTGGCTCAGGTCGTGGAGGTGCTGAGGCGACATGGAGCCATGGAGTACACGACGGTCGTTGCAGCCTGTGCGAGTGACCCGGCTACCCAGCAGTACATTGCCCCTTATTCCGGCTGCGCCATCGGCGAATACTACCGGGACAAGGGCAAGCACGCCCTCATTATCTATGACGACCTCTCCAAGCAGGCGGTCGCCTATCGGCAGGTTTCCCTGCTTCTGAGAAGGCCGCCCGGACGGGAAGCCTTTCCCGGCGACATCTTCTACAACCACTCCCGGCTTCTTGAAAGGGCCGCCAAATTGAACGACAACCTTGGCGGAGGGTCGCTGACCGCTCTGCCTATTATTGAAACCCAGGCAGGCGACGTGTCCGCCTACATCCCGACCAACGTTATTTCCATCACCGACGGGCAGGTGTATCTGGAACCGGGTCTGTTCTTTTCGGGCATGCGGCCGGCCATCAACGTGGGTCTTTCGGTGTCGCGCGTGGGAGGATCGGCGCAGACCAAAGCCATGAGAAAGGTGGCGGGCAGCCTCCGTCTGGACATGGCTCAGTACAGAGAACTGGAGGCCTTTGCTCAGTTTGGAAGCGACCTGGACAAGTCGACGCAGCGGCAGCTCAACCGGGGGCGAAGGTTGGTGGAGGTCCTGAAGCAGCCCCAATACCAGCCCATGCCTGCGGAAAAGCAGGTGATGATTCTTTTTGCAGGAGCCTTCGGATACCTTGACGAAGTCCCGGTCGAGTCGGTGAGCGAGTACGAAAAGCAGCTGCTCGAATTTGTGGCAACGAAACAACCGGAGATCTTGAAGGAGATCAAGGACAAAGGGATCATCAGCGATGAGCTGGAGGGGAAAATGAAGAAGGCTCTGGACCAGTTCAAAGGAATGTTCCAGCCCGTGTCACAAGCGTAGGGTTTAAGGGGAGTCGATGGCCACACTAAAAGATATCAAGCAGAAGATCTCTGGAGTCAGGAAAACCAAACAGATTACCAGGGCCATGAACATGGTGGCAGCGGCCAGGCTCCGGAGCACGCAGGCAAAGATGGAGAACTTTGCGCCCTATGCCAGGAAGTTTTCGGAAGTCCTGGGGAACCTGGCCGGTCAGATCAATCCGGACATTCATCCGCTCCTGGGCAAGAGGGATAAAGTGTCCAGAGTGGAACTCCTCCACTTCACGGCTGACAGAGGCCTGTGCGGAAGCTTCAACATGAACTCCATTGTCAAGGCGGAGAAATGGATCAAGGAGCAGACGGCCAAAGGTCTGGATGTTCGTCTCACTCTGGTGGGGAAAAAGGGGAGAGACTACTTCAAGAAAAAAACGGTTCCTGTGACGGCCGCCCACACCAACATCTATGGGACCGTTGATATTTCCTTTGTGAACAAGATGACATCCGGGTTTATCCAGCGGTTCACTGCCGGGGAGATTGACGAGGTCTACATGCTTTTTGCCCGCTTACTGGGCATGGCCAGGCAGGAACCCACCCTGGTGAAACTCATCCCTATCGAACCTCCGCAACAGGTCGGGGACGAGGCAGCAAAGGTGGATTACCTTTATGAGCCGTCTTCGGAGCAATTGCTGGTGAACCTGCTTCCCAAGCACATCAGCGTGCAGATCTTGAACGCTTTTCTCCAGCAGGAAACGAGCGAGCACGCAGCGCGCATGGCTGCCATGGACAATGCAACCAAGAACTGCTCCGAGCTGATCGGGTCTTTGACGCTGGTTTACAACAAGGCCAGACAGTCTGCGATCACCGCCGAACTCATGGACATCGTGGGCGGTGCGGAAGCGCTGAAAAATGCATAAAGACGATGCACGGTACAAGGCAAGAACAGAGGAGAGCAATGAGCATAGAGCTGAGAGCAAAGAGCCTAGAGCGAAAACCAATGGGAATGCCCTGACTCTTTACTCTCCGCTCTGCGCTCTACGCTCTATGCTTCTTTAGAAAGGGAGGTTCTGATCAAGTCATGAGTGATGGCAAAATCATTCAAGTTATGGGTCCCGTGGTGGATGTGGAATTTCCGGAAGGAGATCTGCCCCTTATTTTCACCGCGCTCCATGTAACCAATCCTGCAATCGACAACACGCCGGACAACCTGGTGATCGAGGTGGCCCAGCACTTGGGCGACAACGTGGTCCGCACGATTGCCATGGACACCACCGACGGACTGGTGCGGGGCATGCCCGTGAAAAACACGGGAAAACCGATCATGATGCCGGCAGGGGACATCATCCTCGGCCGGGTGCTCAATGTGGTGGGCAGGCCGGTCGACGGCTTGGGCCCGGTGGACGCAAAGGAGTTTCTGCCGATCCATCGCCATGCTCCTTCCTTTGTGGAGCAGGATACGTCGGTCAAAGTCCTTGAAACCGGGGTCAAGGTCATCGACCTCCTTGTGCCTTTCCCACGGGGAGGAAAGATGGGAATGTTCGGAGGCGCCGGCGTGGGCAAGACCGTGATTATGATGGAAATGATCCACAACATCGCCATGCAGCACGGCGGAATCAGCGTTTTTGCCGGCGTGGGGGAACGAACCCGAGAGGGAAACGATCTTTATCTGGAGATGAAGGAATCGGGCGTTATCAAAAAGGCCGCCCTGATCTACGGTCAGATGACGGAACCTCCGGGCGCAAGGGCCAGAGTGGCGCTCTCGGCGCTGACCGCAGCCGAGTATTACCGAGACGTCCAAAATCAGGACGTGCTCCTTTTCATCGACAACATCTTCCGATTCACCCAGGCGGGATCAGAGGTGTCTGCCCTGCTCGGACGAATTCCTTCGGCGGTGGGGTATCAGCCGACACTGGGAACAGACCTGGGTGAACTCCAGGAAAGGATCACCTCCACCAACAAGGGCTCCATCACCTCGGTGCAGTGTGTTTACGTGCCTGCAGACGACCTGACCGACCCTGCACCTGCCACCACCTTTGCCCACCTGGACGGGACCGTGGTGCTTTCAAGAGCCATTGTAGAGCTCGGCATTTATCCTGCAGTGGATCCGCTGGATTCCACCTCCAGAATTCTTGATCCGAACGTCCTGGGGGAGGAACACTACCGAGTGGCCCGGCAGACTCAGCAGATCCTTCAGAAGTACAAAGACCTCCAGGACATCATCGCCATCCTGGGCATGGATGAGATTTCAGACGAAGACAAGCTGGTGGTGGCAAGAGCAAGGAGAATCCAGAGGTTCCTATCCCAGCCCTTCAACGTGGGAGAGGCGTTCACCGGAAGAAAAGGGCGTTATGTGCCTGTGGCGGAGACGGTGAGAGGGTTCCGGGAGATCATCGAAGGAAAGCATGACGATCTGCCCGAAGCGGCATTCTACATGGTCGGTTCTATTGACGAAGTTAAGCAGCAGGCAGACAAAATGGCTGCCGCGGCCTAGCGAGGGATAGATTAAGTTATGGACAAGCTCCATCTGGAAGTCGTGACGCCCGCCAGGGTGGTGCTCGAAAAAGACGTGGACATGGTGGTTGCGCCCGGCAGTGAAGGGGAATTCGGCATTTTGCCTGGCCACGTCTCCTTTCTGTCGGGAATTGTTCCGGGTGAACTGCGCTACACGGCAGGTTCGGAGAAAGAGGTTCTGGCCGTCACAGCGGGTTTTGCCGAGGTCTTGAAGGACAAGGTGTCGATACTGGTGGATGCTGCTGAAAGAGCCGGTGAAATTGATTCGGAAAGGGCCAGGAAAGCCATGGAAAGAGCCAAGGAAAGGCTTTCCCATGACCGATCCGACAAGGACATTGATTTTAGCAGGGCTGAGGCTGCTCTTCGGAGGGCTGTGGCTAGGCTAAAGGTTGTTCAGAAGACCGTTTGACATGGCTCGTGGACATGTGAGGGAACATTAAAAAAGACAGGCATAAGCTTGTCTTTTTTATTGACTTTATTCCCCTGCACGTTACTATGGGTAAAAATGCCGGATGTGTAGATCTTGGCGATTTTGTCTGAGTCACTGAAGGGGTGTCATGCTTAAAACAGAGGAAATGGATCAGTTTCAAGTCCTTGAAGCAAAAGTGGATTCCCTGATAAAATTCACACACTCGCTCAAGAAAGAAAAAGAATCTCTCGTTGAAAAACTCCACTTCCAGGAGGAAAAAATCGCCGACCTTAAAAGTGAACTTGAGACCCTGAAAGGCTCGAGGGACAAGGCGAAGCAAAGAGTTCTTTCTTTGCTGGAAAAACTTGAGCAAATTGAGATAACTAATTAAAATCGCATGGGTTGATGTGCGTTTTGCTTCTGCCTAAAGCGGTTTTTTCAGGGAGTTTGATGGAGCCTGTTAAAGTCAGAATCCGCAATGCCGAGTACCTTGTTCAGGGCGAGGACAACGAGCAGCAGTTGCAGAAGATTGCGGATTATGTCAACGATAAGCTGAAGGAAATTGAACAGGGACCTGAAGGGTTGTCTGAAAAGAGAGCAGCCATACTGGCGGCGCTCGATATTGCAGGCGATTATTTCCAAATTCTGAGCGAAAAAGAGAATCTGCTTTCCTCACTGCGAAAGCGAACTCAATCCATGATTCGCTCGATTGACTCGGTCCTGGGACCTTCTGACAAGCGATGAAGCATCTCCTTTTCTCCCCTTAAGGCAGGGGTGAAACGGGGAGGCTTTGTCGGGGCAAATATGACCTGCTTGTGATTGAGGAACGGAAGCGGTCGGAAAAAAACAGGTGGGCCCTTCGACGGCGCTCCGGCCCTGATGAAAAGAGGGGGCAGGAACGGCCGCTCAGGGTCGACCGAGAGCATGCCCTGTGTGAAGGCATGGGGGATGCCAAGGGGTTGACTAGTAAGGCACGATGGAAACGAGCCTTTTGATATATCGTTCAGAGCACACCAACATGTTTCCTGCGGGAAGCATTGACGATAAAAGGCTGTGTGTAGGGGATCTCTTGACCTTGCGGCCAGGGGATCTTGACTCATCTCTTTGTTTCCCTCAGTTGCTTTACTCCCCTTCTGCTTTTTCTTCCCCTTTTTAGCCGTTCCTCCTAGGACTGCCGGTAGCGCAGGTTTCAGCCAGCAGACCTCTCCGCCTCTTCGGATCCGGAGCAAGGGTTGCTGATATCTCAATATACAAAGAGGACGGTCGGCTATGTCGTGGATTCAAATCACAGGGATCTTTGTCGTAGGGGTTCTTTTGGGTCTTCTTTTCGGATTCTGGGCCCGAAAGAGGGTGGTGGAAAGACAGTATGACTCTATCAGGAGCTATTCCAAGAAGATCATCAATGAGGCCCACAAGAGAGCAAAAGCTCTGAAAAAGGATGCGGCCCTCACGGCCAAGGACACTCTCTACCAGGCGAAACTGGAGTTTGAGAGGGAGAGCAAAGAAAAAAAGGAACAAATAGCCATCCAGGAGAAACGCCTCTTTCACAAAGAAGAGAACCTGGACAGGAAAATTGAGCAGTACGAACAGAAGGAGAAAAAGCTCTTAAGAAAAGAAAAGGACATCGAGGCCATTGAAGAGGAGATGAAAGCCAAACACGCGCAGCTCGAAGAAATGGTCACGGCCCAAAGGAAAGAGCTCGAGAGGGTGGCGGGGCTCTCCAGTGATGAAGCCAAAGCCTTGCTCATAAGCTCCCTGGAGGAGGAGGCCAAAGGGGATGCGGCAAAGCTCATGCGCAGGATCGAAAATGAAACCAGGGAGGCGGCCCAGCGCAAAGCTCAGGAAATCCTTGGGCTGGCCATCAAAAGGTATGCGGGCGATTATGTGGCGGAGAAAACCGTGTCCGTGGTGAGCCTGCCCAACGAGGAAATGAAGGGACGGATCATCGGACGGGAAGGCCGGAACATTCGTGCCATTGAAGCGGCCACGGGGATCGATGTGATCATCGACGACACGCCGGAAGCGGTGATCCTTTCGGGGTTCAACCCGGTACGCCGTGAGGTGGCAAAGATTGCCCTGGAGCGATTGATCGACGACGGCAGAATCCACCCTGCACGAATTGAGGAAATGGTGGATAAGGTGAACAAGGAGGTCGAGGCAAGCATCAAAGAAGCGGGCGAGCAGGCCGCCTTTGATATGGGAGTTCACGGGATGGATCCGGAAATGATCAAGCTGGTGGGCCGGCTCAAATACCGAACCAGTTTTGCCCAAAACGTGTTTCTCCACTCCATAGAGGTTGGATTCCTCTGCGGGGTCATGGCCTCTGAGCTGGGCCTGAATGTGAAGCAGGCCAAGCGGGCGGGGCTGCTTCACGATATCGGAAAGGCCGTGGACCATGAAGTCGAAGGCCCTCACGCCCTGATCGGGGCGGAGCTCGCAAAGAAATACAACGAGTCTCCTCAGATCATTCATGCGATTGCGGCGCATCATGAAGAGATGCCGCCCGAGTCTGTTTTGGCGGTTTTGGTTCAGGCAGCAGACACGCTGTCCGGGGCAAGGCCGGGCGCGCGGCAGGAGATGCTGGAATCCTATGTGAAGAGGCTGGATGATCTGGAAAAGATCGCCACCTCTTTTGCGGGGGTGACCAAGTCCTATGCCATCCAGGCCGGTCGCGAGATCCGAATCATGGTGGAGGGGAAAATCGTAGGGGATGACGAGTCTTTTGTTCTTTGCCGAGACATTGCAAAGAAAATTGAAAAAGAATTGACCTATCCCGGCCAGATCAAAGTCACGGTGATCCGAGAGACGCGTGCGGTGGAGTACGCGAGGTAATCGAATTTTCAATTGTTTTGATTCTCGATCCTTGGTAAACTAAGCACAACGCTTTGCTCCCAAACGCTTGCAGCGTTTGGTTCCAGGGCAGGATCTCCGGGAGAGCATTCGTCCCATGGAAAAGACTCTCTACGACAAAAAAGGGGAAGCGGTGGCCTACATGGCCATGGACTATCACAGCGCCATCTTTCTCTGGAACGGCGAAGCAGCGGCTTACCTCTATGAAAGCGATCACGTTTACGGCATCAACGGTCGGCACCTTGGCTGGTTTATCGGTGAAATCCTCTATGATCAGGATGGGGCAAGGATCGGATTCACCTCCAGCACCTGCCCGGCGGCAGTCGGCAAAAGAGGGCCCAAGGGCAAGAGATCGGTCCTCCCTGAATTGAAACCCAGATGGGCCGCCCCCCCTCTACCCAAGCTGACCTTTCGTGAAGCCGCTCAGGGGCTGGCGGACTTCCTGAGCGAGGGTCGTGTGATTTAGGAGAGATCTTGCCAAGGACACCTCGGATCCGGCCAGCCGCGATGCTACCGCCCGAACAAACCCGCCTGCTTTTCTTTCATGACCCAAGAGGTTGAAGGACTCATGACCCGAGAAGAAAAAGTCCTCTATCTGGTGGATGGGAGTTCCTACATCCATCGAGCGTTCCATGCGGTGAGGAACCTCTCGAACTCCAAGGGTCTGCCGACGAACGCGATCTTCGGCTTCTCCAGAATGCTCCTCAAACTCCTGGGGGACAAGAAACCCGACCACATTGCCGTGGTGTTTGATGCGAAAGGCCCCACCTTCAGACATGCGCTCTACGACCGGTACAAAGCAACGAGGCCTCCTGCGCCTGAGGACCTGGTGGTTCAGTTCCCCTACATCAGGGCTGTCGTGCAGGGGCTTGGCTTGGCCATGATTGAAAAGGAAGGCTATGAAGCGGACGACATCATCGGCACGCTCGCGAGACTGGGCGAGGAGCAGGGCTACAAGATCATGGTCGTGACCGGGGACAAGGATTTCAGGCAGATCATCTCTCCCTTGGTCATGCTCTGGGATACCATGAAGGACAAGGTCACGAGTTACGAAACCTTCAGGTCGGAGTACGGGCTCGAACCCGCACAGATGATCGATGTCATGGGGCTCTCGGGGGACACCTCCGACAACATCCCGGGAGTCCCGGGCGTGGGCGAGAAAACAGCGATCGATCTTGTGAAGCAGTTTGGAACGCTGGAAAAGGTTCTCGAAAACAGCCAACACGTCAAGAAAGCCAAACTCAAGGAAAACCTGGCAAAAGCGCGGGAGGACGCTCTCCTGAGCAAGAAGCTGGTGACCCTGGATCTGCATGTCCCCCTGGACCAGGGCCCCGAAGGCCTAAGGGTCGGGGCATTGGATCAGAAGAAACTCGGTGAGATATTTCGTGAACTTGAATTCAGGGATCTGTGGGACCGGTTTGCTCCGCAAGAAGCTGCGGGAGAAAAGGATTTTGGCTTGTGCCTCTCTGAAGAGGATCTTCAGGCGGTGGTGGACCGGATCGGGCATCACAAACTGGTTTCCGTGCGTTTGGAAACATCGGCTGAGGACCCCCTGAGGGCGGAGGTGGTGGGCCTGTCCCTTTCCTGGGAAGAAGGCAAAGCAGCCTATGTGCCCTTGCGGCACTCCTACCTGGGAGTCCCCTGCCAACTCAAGTTCCCCCAGGAGGTTGGGACTCTCAAGACTGTCCTGGAGGAGAGCTCCGTTGCGAAAGTGGGCCAAAACATGAAGGCCGACGCGCTGGTGCTGCGACGTCACGGGATCTTTATCAGGGGACTTCACTTTGACACCATGATCGCCTCTTATGTGCTTAATCCGGGGCTCAAACAGCATGAGCTGGCAACCCTCGCTCAACAACACCTCGGTGCGAAGCTTCTCTCTTACGAGGATGTGGCAGGAAAGAGCAGGGGACCCGAGGCCTTTTCCTCGGCGGACACGGCAAGGGCTATGGAATACTCCTGCGAGAAGGCCGAGGTGGCCCTGAGGTTAAAAGGCGTCATGGAAGGAAAGCTTGTCTCCGACAGGAATGACGACCTCTTTTACAATCTGGAAATGCGGCTGGTGCCGGTGCTGACAGACATGGAATGGGAAGGGATTCGAATCGACATCCCCTTTTTCAAGGCCCAGTCTCAGAAATACGGAGAGGAACTCCAAACCATTGAACGGCAGATCTATGAAGAGGCGGGGATGGAATTCAACATCAACTCCCCTCAACAGCTCGGGTATGTGCTTTTTGAAAAACTGGGGCTTCC
>Ga0209293_10000109_pt1 | contig 12697 bp, 10 predicted proteins | sample Mud_0915_D1_FD_187690 | JGI IMG/M metagenome (GOLD analysis project Ga0209293, IMG submission 187690) | Wetland microbial communities from Old Woman Creek Reserve in Ohio, USA - Mud_0915_D1 (SPAdes) (version 2) | ecosystem: Environmental > Aquatic > Freshwater > Wetlands > Sediment ... | reverse complement strand
TGGTGGGCGAGAGCGTGATATGGAAGCTGAGCTGTGTCTACCTCGCGTTTGGCTTCTCGTACATCATCTACCTTACATTCTTCATCGCCTACCTGACCAAAGAACTCGGTATGCCTACGGCAGAGGCCGGCAGGATCTTTGCGCTGCTCGGCTTTCTGAGCATATTCTGCGGCCTTCCATGGGGAAGTCTCTCCGATCGGATCGGGAGACGTTATGCCTCGACCTTCGGACATCTTACCCTCGCTGCCTCCTTCCTTTTGTTTGCGTGCTACAGACAACCTCTTGGCGCCTATCTGTCGGCCATCATATTTGGTCTCACCGCTTTCGCAATCCCGGTCATTATCGCAGCTGCCGTGGGTGATGCGGTCGGCGGGCAACTCGCTTCCGCAGGATTCGGTCTCGTGACCCTGTTTTTCGGGATAGGCCAGGTTTTTGCTCCTTTCATTGGCGGCTGGATCAGGGATACGACCGGGACATTTACCACGGCTTTTCTTCTCAGCACCACGGTTGCTATTCTCGGCGCAATTTTCTCGTACTTCTTGATGGGACGGCCCCCGGAAAGGAAAAACGGAAACGTCGTTTTGAAAAAAATGGACTAACCGATAATCCCCTTCTCTCTGTAAGAAAACAATTCACTCTCTGTTAGGCCGAGCAATTCCAGAAAGACGTATCGATTGTCCTCCCCCAATAGCGGTGCAGCCTTCCAGCAGGCTGTGTGGTCTTCCTCAAATCTTATCGGAGACCTGTCCGAAATGGTCTTGCCGAGGACAGGATGCTCCAATTGAACAAAAAAATTCCTGGCCATGAGCTGAGGGTCTCTCGATAAGTCTTCTGCATTCTGAACCACACCCGATGGAATACCGGCTTCCTGGAGGAGACTAACCACTTTCTCTGCCTTGTGTTGAGTCGTCCATCTCGTCAGAAGCTCACCCAGTTCCTTCCTGTTTTGCTTTCTCTTAGTCACTGTGGCAAACCTATCCTCTTTCATCCATTCCGGATCGCCTAATACACGACAGAGGCTTTGCCACTCTTCCTCGCTGGACACAGCAATGACACACCATCGATCTTCTCCCGAGCACTTATAGCATCCATAAGGAGCAGCCACGATGTGATCCGGGGAGTTGCCTTCCGGCAGAATCTCCTTGTTGTTGAGCAATATATCCAAGAGTGAAGGTCCCATTAATGTACAAATGGCTTCATATTCTGACAGGTCAATATATTGACCTTGACCAGTTCTGTCCCGATATTCCAGGGATGCTAAAACAGCGAATGCAGCATGGAGACCTGCTATTATGTCGGCGTACGCGTAGCCTAATCCAATGGGCGCGTTCTTTTCAAAAGACGTGAGATGAGTTAGACCGGAAAGGGCATGCAGCGTAGGTGCGAAGGCCACATAATCTTTCCATGGCCCCCCCTGCCCCATCGCTGACATACTGAGCATAATGAGGTCAGGGTTCACTTCTTTCAGTCTTTCATAATCCAAGTTCCAATTGGCCATCACCCTTGGAGAGAAATTTTCAATCACGACGTCACTCTTTGCCGTTAGCTTTAGCACCATCTCTCTTGCTTCAGGGTGGCTTAAGTCCACGGTAATACTTCGTTTATTTCTATTCCAGGCATTGAAATACCCTGTCAGGTTGGACTCAGCCCCTTTGGCTGTCTTTTTGGACTGAACCTTAATAACCTCTGCTCCAAAGTCGGCAAAGATCCTTGTCGCATAGGGGCCTGCCACCATCCAGGTAAAATCTAAAACCCTTAAGCCATGAAGGGGCGGGTTATCCATTCAAATCCCTCAGATAATGTTCTTAAACATTGCTGAGAAAATAACTTTCAAATCCCCCCTGACCCCCCTTTTCTAAAGGGGGGGTAGGATTTTTATATGACTCCTAAGGAAGAAAGCCTTTGCAGTTCTCCATCAGAGAAACCCAGTACCTCCTGATAGATCCGCACATTATCTTCCCCAATGAGAGGTGCCCGTTTCCATCGGCCCGTGGGAGAATTACTAAACTTGTACGGAGGGCCCGGATAGGGAATCGATCTTTTCAGCTCCGGGTGTTCCACATCATCGAAAAAGCCCCTTGCCTTAAGTTGAGGGTTGCTTAACACCTCTTTGAGAGAAGAGATCAATGCCCAAGGAAAACGCATGAGCTGGCCTGATTCAAAAAGCTCTTGAGCGGTATGGGTCCTGGTCCATCGTTGCAAAACTTGGAGAATATGATCTATATGGGCATGACAATAATCTTCCTCGCAATATTTCCTCTCTGCCAGGTCTTCAGCCATCCCTTCGCTATCCATCCATTCAACCAAAGTCTCCCATTGTTGAAAAGGGGCCAGCAAGATATGCCCACTCTTACACGGCAGAACGCAGAAGGAATGGTTCCAATACACTCCCCCTAGCCTCTTGGCAACCGCATTTTCATAGAAATATCGGACCATGACATGATCCAGGGTCGAAACGGCAGCTTCCTGGAGCGAGATATCCAAATGCTCCCCTTTTCTTGTTTGGGTCCTTTTTCGGAGGGCAAGGAGAATGCTGACGGCAGCAAAAAGAGAAGTTGTATAGTAGGATTGTTCTCCAAAGGGTTTGAGAGGAGGGGTCGAGGGGGAACCGCTGACATACATTTGCCCGCCAAACGCACATGCTACCAGGTCACACGATTTATATTGGCTTCGCGGGCCATTCTTTCCAAAGCCTGTTACTGAGACATGAATAAGCCTTTTATTTACGCGATTTAAAAATTCAAAACCTAAACCTTTTTGTCTAAGGTAATCCGGAGGAAACGTCTCTACAAGGACGTCTGCCTTTTGCAGCAATTTTGAAAAGATTTCTTTTCCATCCTCATGCTCAAGATTAAGAGTGATGCCTAACTTACTAGTATTATTATGAAAGAAAAACAAACTCTTTTCTGAACCTGGAGGATCTCCCAGAAATGGGCCTATCCTGCGGGAGGGATCCCCGCCCGGTCTCTCTATTTTGATTACTCGTGCTCCCAAATCTGCCAGGAGCTTTGAACAGAAGCTCGCTTTCTCGTCTGCTAGATCGAGGACCTGGAGTCCTTTGAGAAGGTCCATCTTCCTATCCTCTCCAATACTCACTCAACTGCAAAGAACCAGCACGGTCCCGGATGGCTGGATCGTCACCCATATAAATCCCTCCCCGCCTCCCTTTTCCAAAGGGAGGAGAAATCCACAATTTTCTTAGGGGAAAAAAAAGGATGAGGTCCTTTTTCAACCACCGCCACGTTTTCTCAGAAAATTCATGTAATTTTTTTTACAACTTTTTGATATTCCTCGACAAGCCTGTGAACCACGTCAGCTGCTGGGAGGACGTCCTTGATCAAACCTGCGGACGTACCCGAGTAGGCTTCTCCATTCTCCAGATCTCCTTCGATCTGGCCAGTTCTTGCACGGCCATAGCCAAGGAAGCTTCTGATATCGGTAGCAGTGGCGCCCGATTCTTCCAATTCCAACAAACGCCGCGTAAACTCCGTCTTTACACTTCTGGTGGGTAATAGCTTACGGCATGTGATCGCAGTATCGGTATCCCCAGCGTTTAGGATGGCTTGCTTATATTTTGAATGCGCAATGTTCTCCTCTACCGCCACAAACCGCGTCCCCAACTGAACCCCTTCAGCTCCAAGGGCAAAAGCCGCGACGACCCCTCTGGCGTCGGCAATTCCTCCTGCGGCAATGACAGGTATGGAAACCGCGTCAGTCACCTGGGGGATCAATGAGAATAGAGGGATTTCATCGAATCCAAGATGGGCTGCTGCCTCAACTCCTTCAACAATCACAGCATCGACTTTGCAGGATTCCGCTGATTGTGCCTGTTTGACAGTGCTAACGACATGGAGGACTTTAACCCCTTCCCTGCGCAATACCTCCGTATAAAGATGAGGGTCTCCTGCTGCCGTGACGACAATATTGACTCTTTCCTTTAGTATCGTATCAATCAGTATTCCGCTTCGGTCCAAATCAAGAGGGATGTTGATGCCGAAGGGTTTCTTTGTTAATTTTCTTACCGCGGCGATTTGAAGGCGCAGGTTCTCTGAAGGGTCTCCGTGCTTTTCCATCCCGGCGTGAGGGCTGACCATTCCCAAGGCGCCTGCATTGGAGACTGCTGCGGCAAGCTCTGCTGTGGCGAGCCAAAGCATCCCGCCCTGAAGAATGGGATAATCGATTTTGAGGAGATAACAGAGTCTTGTTCTTTTCATTGTTCTTTCTCTAGAGTATAACCATTATCTCCATTTTCCCGTTTTGTCCAGTAAAATTGCCCTATTTAAGTGAGCCTTTTCGTATAGAGGGTTGTAGCTAATGGCCATGTCATAATTCTTCAAGGCTTCAACAAAATCTCCCTTTTCGAAGTGCTCATTGGCCACGCTGTGGTAGATATCCGCGATCAGTTCTCGATCTCCCCATCCGGTCCTCGCCGGATGAGCATGGTGGCCCCTGTAATCAAATCCGTCCGGCAAGATATTCTCAACGTCTATGAAGTTTTTTTCGGTCCGAAGAAGGGTCAGGACATGGGGACCAATCCCAAAGGCATTTTCAATATACAGCGCCTTTGCGTAGATATTTGTCTTTCGGAGGAGACAGTTATAGAGAAGCGTCAACCCCAAGCAGTTTCCAACGGGCTCAGCATCTCCCTTCATCTGGGCTTCGATGACTTCATTTAATTTGTAGCTTCCCTGGGATTTGTAGCGGTCTGGTTTTGATATCCATAACCAGTTGAAGAGGGCTCTTGCCTCATCCACCAGGTCAGGGGGAGGAATCACCTGGTAGAGAAATTGTTGGGATATTCGATCAAGCCCGGACACATAGAAAGCGATTTTACTCTTATCCTGAATACCTGAAGCCAGGAGAGCCTCCTCTTCCAGATTGAAAGCTCTCTTCTTGATAAGCATTCTCCTTCAGAATTTGAGATGGCGGCATCAGTCGGAGGAAGGAAGCGGTTTTGGTTCTTGAATCTCCATTTCCTTCTCACAACAGATTGGTTTCCCTTCTCCCGCTTTTGTACAGAGTATCTCCGTCCCACATACCGAGCATCGATACCTCTTCCCAAGCTGACTCATTATCTCAATCCTCCCAAATGCTGCTTAAAAAAACGTGACCGTGACTGTGTCGGTGTCAGTAACTTATCGAATCTCATACACTCGATTGTAACGTACCTGTAAAGGTTGCAGATCTCAAAAAGGCTATTTTTTCAATTCCATCGGCTGACCGCAACAGTGGAGGGTCCCATTCCCGCCTTTGGTCACAATAAACTCTGCGCCACATTTCTTACAAACATATCTCTTCCCCACTTGATTCGCCATCTGATATACCTCCCTAAACTTGGGCTAATCTTCTCGCTGCTTGAGATCTGTACCCTTTAGGATCCATAGTTTGAAATTCCAATTACCAAATCCCAAATCCAAATAATATCAAATCACCAATATCCCATTAACTAAAGTTCTCTTCAACTTCGGTCATTTGGATTTTGGTCATTATTTTGTTATTGGTGCTTGGAATTTGGTGCTTAATAGCTCCCCAGACTTTCTTAAAAGGCCAAACTGTAATTGATACACTCTGCCCGACAACGCGCGAAATTAAGGTTTTCCGTATTCCTCACGGAGTTTCTTCCTCAAGACCTTGCCCATCGGGTTACGGGGGAGCGCATTAATGAATACCACTGACCTGGGCCGCTTGAATCCGGCCAACCTCGACCGACAGTATTCCATCATCTCCTTGGGGGTGGCGGATTCTCCTTTTTTAAGCACGACCACGGCCCGAGGCTCCTGTCCCCACTCTACATCCGGAACTCCTATCACGGCCGCCTCTTCCACCCTGGGGTGTGAACGAAGCACCTCCTCCACTTCCTCCGGTGAAATGTTCTCGCCTCCCCGAATAATCATATCATCTGCACGACCAGATAAGTAAATATAACCTTCTTCATCCATCCACCCCATGTCGCTCGTCCGCAACCAACCCTCCGGAGTTATGACCTGCGAAGTCTTTTCCTCATCCTTCCAGTAACCCGCCATCACCCGGGGCCCCCGGGCCAATATCTCCCCCACTCCCAAGGGAGGTAATGCTTTTCCTTCCTCGTCAACAATCTTAATCTCCACATCAGGAAGCGGTCTGCCGATCGAGGAGGTCAGCCGTTTAAGCTTTTTCGCCTTTTCCTCTTCGCTCCCCTCGATGATATGGTCTTCAGGACCCAGCGTTGTGATCGTCGAGGCTGTCTCTGTCTGTCCAAAGGCATTAATGAACCTTGCCCAGGGCATCACCTCGATCGCCTTCCGGATCACCTCAAAGGGCATGGGAGCGGCTCCATAGGTGATCACCTTCAAGCTCGACAGGTTATACTTCCTAAAGTCAGGATCATCAATGACTCTTTTCAGCATGGTGGGAACCAACATCGCCCGGGTCGCTTGCTCCCGCTGGATCGTCTCCATCCACTCTTTGACTTCAAATTGCCTCATCAAGACCAGAGTCCTGCCCCCATAGATCGCTGCCAGCATGGCCTGAATCCCGGCCACATGGTACAGAGGAACCGTGAGCAGGTTCCTCTCCTCGATCTCCGGGCTCGCAGGCTCCACATTGTCGAGGACATAAGTCACAAAGGCGCTGTGCCTCAAGGGAACACCCTTTGGCCTTCCTGTCGTGCCCGAGGTGTACATCAGGATGGTAATGTCTTCATCGCCAACCTCAGAGGACATCTCGTCTGAAGGAGCAGAAGAGATGAGATCTTCGTAAGCGGGCTTCGTTCCTCCTTCTATCGAAACGTACTCCTTAACCGTTGGTAATTGAGAGCTTATGGAATTGACAAGATCGAGGTACCTGTCTCCCACGAAGAGAACCTTCACTTCCGCATTACCAATCATATAGGCCAATTCATCCGCTTTTGCCCTGAAATTGAGGGGCACGAAGATGGCCCCCAGCTTCGCCGCAGCAAAATAGGTCTCAATGTATTGGTTGCAATTGACATGGAGTACGCCAATACAGTCCCCTTTTCCCACCCGCTTTTTGCTCAAGGCATTGGCCAGCTGATTGGTCCGATCATTGATCTGAGAGTACGTCCACCTCTTCCCCTCAAACATAATGCAGTCCCTTTCAGGACAGATCGCATTGGCAATGCTCAAAAAATCTGTCGTGTTCATCTTTCCACCCGCTTCCGCTTGGCCCCTCGAAGGGCCATAGCGAGCCTTCTTTCCAGCTCCAACCCTTCCGAAAGACTTAGGTCCAGCCCCCTGAGGACGGCTTGTTTCGCACTCCTCACAGCCATTGGATCAAAAGATGCAATCTTTTTGGCCATTTCTTCGGCAGTCTCAAGAAGCTTGTTTTTGGGCACGACTTGATTCACCAGGCCCATCGTGTACGCCTCCTGGCTGCTCAGCCGACGATTCGCGAGCAACATCTCAAAGGCTCTGGCTATCCCGATTGCCCGAGGAAGAGTCTGCGTGCCTCCGGCAGCCGGCAGGATGCCCAACCCCACTTCCGGCAAGCCAAATTTGGCATCCTCGGAAGCGATCCGGATATCGCAAGACAATGCAATCTCGATTCCTGATCCCAGGACGTGCCCATGGATCGCGGCAATCAGGGGTTGAGGAATACTCAAAAAAAGACCCCACACGTCCCGTCCGAAGCGCGCCTGCCGGGCAATAATAGGAGAAGGCGCTGAAAGGAATTCACTCAGATCGGCTCCCGCACAAAACGCTTTTTCCCCCGCGCCCTTAAATATCGCCACCCTGACTTCCCGATCGTCCTTGATGGCGCCAAGGACTTGATAGAGATCGTCTCGCATCCGAATGTTGTAAACATTCAGGGCCTGTGGGCGATTCAGAGTCACATAAGCGATATGATCCTTCTTTTCGTAAATGAGTGTCTCAAAACCGCTCAAAGAAGACTCCCTATTCCACACATTTACCCCCCCTCCCCTTCGTCCCCTCCCGCCGAGGGAGGGGATGGGTGGGGGTCCGCAATCCGCATTCCGAAATCGATCTGTTACTTTCCTTCGAACTTCGGAACTCTCTTTTCCCGAAAGGCTTTTATCCCCTCTGTTCGATCCTTCGTTGTATGGATCAGAAGGTAGAGATCAGCCTCCAGACGCAGACCCTGTTCGAGGGTCAGATCCATCCCTTGATAGACTGCCTCCTTTGTATATCTTAAAGCAATGGACCCCTTGGTGGCCATTTCACGGGCCATGCTCATCACTGTTAACATGAGCTCTTGACGAGGGACAACCTTATTCACTAAACCAACTCGACAGGCTTCTCTGGCATCCATCGTCTCCCCGGTAAGAATCATCTCTAAAGCCTTTCCTTTCCCGACAAGCCGTCCCAATCTCTGGGTTCCTCCATCCCAAGGAATCAAACCCGCCTTAATTTCGGACATTCCAAAACGAGATGTCTCTGCGGCGATTCTTAAATCACAAGCCAAGGCCATCTCTAAACCCGGCCCTAGGGCATCGCCCTGGATCGCTGCAATGACCGGCCGATCTATTTTCGCAATCGACTCCGAGATAGAGAAAACTTCTATCTCCCCCTCTCCGCCGGTTCTTGAGACAGTTCTATTCACGCCTGCATCTAAGGAAAAAGAATTATCTCCAGAACCGGTGAGAACGACCACTCGAACTTCTTCATCCCAAGTAATTTCCGCACAAAGTTCGGTCAGTTCATCAGAGAGTCGAGCTACCCCCGGTGGGTCACTCACCCTATCGTTTAACTTGACGACCATCACATGGTCCACTTTTTGAAGGCTCACAGTCTGATAAACCATAGCCCTAACCTCTTATGCGATGCTCCTTCGGAGATAAAAGATCTTTGTTTCAGTCGGGTACTCTGCAAACCTAACTTCAACGATGGTGCTCCCTTGTCATACTTCTAACTAACGGCATTCCCTTCCAGAATAACTCTTGCGTCCACAGTAACAGCGCTGTCTTTATAAGCGAAGATGGGATTAAGGTCTATTTCCTTTATTTCAGGATGACCATCCACGAACCGGGATACCTTGAGCAATATTTCCTCGAGAACAGATGTATCCACCGGTTCTCTCCCCCTGAAGCCTTCAAACATCGGGTACCCCTTGATCTCACGGATCATTTCCCGGGCGTCTTCCCGCTCCAGGGGGACAATCCTGAAGGAGACATCCTTCAGAAGTTCTACTAAGATCCCGCCTAAGCCAAACATGAGCACCGGGCCAAACTGGATGTCCTTGGTCATGCCGACGATCACCTCCGTCCCGGGCCGGGCCATCTTTTGCACGGATACGCCGTCGATGACGGCCCGGGGGTATTTCTGCTTCACTGCTGCTAGAATCTCCTCATAGGCTGCCTCAACCTGCTTCGATGTCTTCAGGCCCAGCTTGACCCCTCCCACATCACTTTTGTGGGTGATCTCCGGCGAGACGATCTTCAACGCCACCGGAAATCCAAACTTCTTGCTCAAAGCGATAGCCTCTTGCTTCGAGGTTGCCAACGTGGTTTCAACCACAGGGATCCCTGCCTCACTGAGGAGCACCTTGGACTCAATTTCGTTCAAGAGCGTACGAGAGGTGCCTTTAGCTTTTTCAATGATCGATTGAGAATCCATGACTGACCCTCCAGTTCTCATATGTTTTACACACAGGACGCAGTCCCTTTTATCCTCGTTGATGAAACCTTTCTTTATATCCCACTACATTAACAATTGCTTTCGCGGCTCGATTCAGTGTTGGATAAACCGGAATACCATGGGCCAGGTAATAATCACGCAAATTCCGTCTGTCTGCCTCAAATTCGATTTCAATTGGCCCGGCATCGCTCGTTTCTTCACTCAGGACGACCACCATCGGCTTCCCGTACTTTTCTTTCACCATCACCGGCACGTCCCTCAGCCCCTCCCGGCCCTGCTCAAAACTCTTCGGGAATCCGCCAACCAGGCTGGGTCCTTTCACCGAGAGAAACATTCGCCCCACGACGACGGTGTCGGTCTGCTCACCCCCGGCGATGGCTTCAAGAATTGGCGCTAGCTTCTCGGCAGGGGGGATGGGGTCGCCAATATCAACAGGATTCCGTATACCTGTGATAATCGGAGGAAGGCAAGTGGATATCTTTTGCTGTACCTCTGCCGAAAAAGGAGGCAGATCAAGGCCCGCTTTCTCAAAAACATCGGCGCCGATGACCGCGCTTCCCCCACTGCCGCTCAAAAGTGCCACCCGGCGGCCACCCCGGGGAAGAATGTGGAGACAGGCAATGGCACTGTCGATCAGGTCATCCATGGTGTCCACGCGAATGGCACCGCTCTGAGTGAAAAAGGTATTCCAAACCGCTTCGCTGCCTGCGAGCGACCCTGTGTGCGACGTGGCCGCATTCCTTCCGGTATTAGACAGCCCCGCCTTCCAGATCAAAACCGGCTTGACCCTCAAAGCTTTACGAACCACCTCCAGAAAACGGCGTCCATCCTTCACTCCCTCGATATAACAGGCAATGACTTTGGTCTCGGGATCATCCGCCAGCAGTTCGATGAAATCGGTCTCGTTCAGATCACAGGCATTGCCATAGCTAATCGCCTCGCTGAACCGCACCCCCAGGCCGCGGCTCGCCAGGACGATCATTTCCGTAAACTGCCCACTTTGCGCCACCAGTCCAACCGGTCCGCTTTCTTTAGGAAAATCTTTTCCTGGCAAAACGGTCAATCCACCGCGGGGGCAGTAAATCCCAAAACAGTTTGGACCAATCACACGGATGCCTTTGGCGATGATACGGTTGATCTCTCCCTCAAGCTTCTTCCCTTCCTCCCCCGTTTCGCTGAACCCTGCGCTTAACACGATGGCGGCTTTGATGCCTTTCGTCAGGCAGCTCTCTAAAATACCAGGTACCGCTCGTCCAGGAACGCTGATCACTGCAAGATCAACGCTGTCCGGTATATCGCCCACACCGGGATAGGCGGTCAAGCCGTAAAGGGATCCTCCACGGGGATTGACTGGATAGAGATTGCCCTTAAATCCGAAATTTAACAGTCCCGTCAGGTATCGAGTGCCAAATGCATTCTCATCGGCAGAGACACCTACGACAGCAATCGACTTCGGATGGAAAAATTGAGCAGCGAGCGCCTTTTTTTCATCATCTCTCATCTTGATTCTTCTCCTGATCCGGAATCGTCATGAGGCCTAGCAACTCCGAGGGAATTTCCTGGAAACCCCTTTTACAAAATAGACACTGCACACTCTTTCCTATTTTCCTTTGAACACAGGTTTTCTCTTCTCCAAGAAGGCTTTCATCCCTTCTTTATAGTCTTCTGTTCTGAAGCAGGCGCTCTGACCCATCTGTTCAAACTGCACTTGAGCGGCAAGCTGTGAATCCAGGCCCTGGTATAGCGCCCGTTTTGACAGCTGGAGCGGTATCGGGGCCATCTGGGAAATTTCAGTAGCCATTTTCCAGGTAAAGCTCATGAGTTCGTCTCTTGGGACAACTTCATTGACCAGACCGATCTCCTTGGCTTCTTTGGCCGTCACTGTTTTAGCATTAAAAATAATCTCGCAAGCCTTGGCAATTCCAACGAGCCTCGGTAGATTGTAAGTCGAGCCGAGTTCCGGCATTAAACCGACCCGCAGAAACGGCGCCACCAGACGGGCATCTTCAGATGCAATTCTAATATCTGAGGCCAGAGCAATGGTAAAACCGCCTCCTGCAGCAGCGCCATTTACTGCCGCAATGATCGGCTTCTTCATGTTTCGCATGATCTGCGGAATCCAAGGCAGGCTGTCCTGAACGGGCGTGGCCTGCAAATCAAATTCACTCGGCCCTTGTTTTGCCTCCTCAAGGTCCAGACCCGCCGAGAAAGCGCGGCCCGCGCCCGTAACGATCACGACCCTGATTTCATCGTCCTGGTCTACCTCGTGGAGCGCTGCGATAAACTCCTGAAAAGCAAGGGCGCTCAGTGCGTTTAATATGTCTGGACGATTCAATGTGATCGTGCCGATATTCTCTTTTTTCTCGATCAGCAGAGTTGAATATTTCATCTTATCTCCTTCATTATAGCAAATAATACATTTGCCAGAGGCAATTTTCTTACCCCTGGCAAATGTCTTCTAGGCGGTTGGTTCGTTCACCCCATTAGAAATTCTTGCGGGGCGTCAAACGCCGACCAAACTATCATAAACCTGACCCCACACTGCGCCGTACCACGGCATTATTTCTAACGAGGCGAACCTAAACTTTTAGAATCGTAACACACGAGTGTCCCAGTGCGCCTCTGACGTGGGCAAGCCCCGCCTTGGCGTTGGCAACCTGTCTCTGTCCCGCTTGTCCCCTGAGCTGGACAACGGCTTCGTATATTTGCCCCAGGGCCGAGGCGCCCACAGGCTCTCCCTTGGAGATGATTCCACCGTCCGTACTGATGGGAAGCCTGCCTCCAAGCTCAGTTACCCCGTCACTCACCGCAGGCCCTCCTTCCCCCTCTTTGAACAGAAGGAGCTCCTCTGAAAACAGGATTTCTCCGGAGGCATCCGTATCCTGAAGTTCTACGAAAGACAGGTCTTCAGGGCCAATTCCCGCTTTTTGATATGCGTCTTCCGCAGCCAAAGTCGTCACTGCCTTATTCCCCGTTTTATATCCGAAATAGTTTCCAACGCCGAATTCAGGATAGGGATTCATTCTGTGGGCACAGGAAGCCAGGATAACCGGCTTTTTGGTGTATTTCCTGGCTACCTTCTTGCTGCACAGTACAACTGCTGC
>Ga0209293_10000102_pt1 | contig 12906 bp, 7 predicted proteins | sample Mud_0915_D1_FD_187690 | JGI IMG/M metagenome (GOLD analysis project Ga0209293, IMG submission 187690) | Wetland microbial communities from Old Woman Creek Reserve in Ohio, USA - Mud_0915_D1 (SPAdes) (version 2) | ecosystem: Environmental > Aquatic > Freshwater > Wetlands > Sediment ... | reverse complement strand
TTCAACGCGATCGTGGACGCCATCGCGTAAAGGCTCGTTCCAACCGTTGCATTGACGGCCGGTCGGCCGCACTTGGTGCGGCTGCCCGGCCGTTCCCTTTGCGGCTTGCGGGGGTGGTAAAGTGAAACGATGACGAGTGAAAGCGTCGAACGTACCGATCTGAAGGGGATGACGCTCCCCGAGCTGGAGGAGTTTCTCTCCCGGTGGGGGAAGGAGCGATACCGCGCCCGGCAGCTCTTCCGCTGGATCTACCAGAAACATGTCGACGACTTCGCGGCGATGACGGACCTGTCGAAGGAGCTCCGCGGTATCCTCGCGGCGTCGTGCCGGGTTTCGGGGTTTCCGGCGGAGCGCGTCGATATTTCCGCCGACGGGACGGAGAAGTACCTCTTCCGGCTCGAGGACGGCGAGTCGGTCGAAAGCGTGCTGATCCCGGACGAGGGGCGGCGGACCCTGTGCATCTCCTCCCAGGTGGGGTGTCCGCTCCTGTGCGGCTTCTGCGCCACCGGCGCGGCCGGCTTCCGAAGGAACATGACCTCCGCCGAGATCGTCCAGCAGGCCTGTTTCGCCGCGAAGCGGCTCGAGGAACGGGGGGAGCGCCTGTCGAACGTCGTCTTCATGGGGATGGGGGAGCCGCTGCTGAACGTCCCGGAAGTTTCGCGGACGATCGGGATCCTCCTGTCGCAGTTCGCATTCGGCATCTCGGGGAAACGGGTCACCGTCTCAACGGCGGGGATCGTTCCGGAGATGCTTCCGCTCGCGCTGAGATACCCCGTCAGCTTCGCCGTCTCGATCAACGCCGCCCGGGACGACCTGCGCTCCGTCCTGATGCCGGTCAACCGGAAATACCCCCTTCGGGAGCTGGTCGCGGAGATGAAGCGGATCCCCCTGCAAAGCGGGCGCAAGGTGACGGCGGAGTACGTCCTTCTGGCGGGCGTGAACGATACGCCCGAGGACGCGCTTGCGCTCTCGCGGCTGTTCCGTGGAGCGCGGATCAAGGTCAACCTCATCCCCTTCAACGCGCACGAAGCTTCCCCGTACCGCGCGCCGGAACCGGCGGCGATGACCCGGTTCCGGGACGTCCTGATCGCGGGAGGGGTCCAGACGATCACCCGGGAGCGGCGGGGCGCCGACATCCTCGCCGCCTGCGGGCAGCTCCGGACCGCGCGGGGGGAAAAAGGGGTTGAGCGCCGTCCTCTATCTGCCTATAGTCTTATAGGTTATCCCAAGCGGTGGAAGGAAGGGTTCATGACGGGCATCCTCGGCGTCATCGGCGGTTCCGGCCTCTACGAGATGGAGGGGATGAGGAACGTCCGGCGGGTCGTCGTCCGGACGCCGTTCGGCGCGCCGTCCGACGCGATCACCGTGGGCGAACTCGAGGGAAGGACGCTCGCCTTCCTGCCGCGCCATGGGAGGGGACACCGGTTCTCCCCCTCGCAGATCAACTACCGCGCGAACGTCTACGCGATGAAGAAGATCGGCGCCGGCGCGATCCTTTCGATCTCGGCCGTCGGCAGCATGAAGGAACGGATCCGGCCGGGAGACATCGTCGTCGTCGACCAGTTCTTCGATCACACGCGGACCCGGCCGAACACCTTCTTCGGCGACGGCGTGGCGGGACACATCGCCTTCGCCGACCCCGTCTGCCCGGACCTCTCCGCCGTGGCGTACACGGCGGCGCGCAAGGTCGTCCGGCGCGTCCACCGGGGGGGGGCGTACCTCTGCATGGAGGGGCCCGCCTTCTCGACGCGCGCCGAATCCGGCATCTACCGGAAATGGGGCGTCGACGTCATCGGGATGACGAACATGCCCGAGGCGAAGCTCGCCCGCGAAGCGGAGATCTGCTACGCGACGCTCGCGCTCGCGACCGACTACGACTGCTGGCACGAGACGCAGGAAGACGTATCGATCGACGCGATTCTCGACGTCCTGCGCCGAAACGTCGAGAACTCGAAGCGGATCGTCCGGGAGATCGCCCTTCGGCTTCCCCTGCCGGGGCGGTGCCGATGCGGGGAGGCGCTGAAATACGCGATCATCACGGACCGGAAGCGGATCCCGCCGGCGGCGCGCAGGCGCCTCGCGCTCCTGATCGGAAAGTATCTGTGATCCGTCCCCCGAAAGGCTTCTTCCTCTCCCTGGCGTGCCTCCTCGCGGTGATCCTCGCGGCCTGCGCCGGGCCCTCCGCGGATCGGAAGAAGGAGGCCGACGCGCGGATGCGGATGGGCGTCACCTACCTCGACCAGCGGAACCTGCCGATGGCGATGCGGGAGCTGGTGAAGGCGTCGGAACTTGACCCGGAGAACGCGGAAATCGACATGATGATCGGCCTCGTCTATCAGGCGCGCGGCGATCTGCCGAAGGCCGAGGAGCATCTCCGCAGGGCGATCGGCAAGAAGCCGGATTACGCCGACGCGCGGAACAACCTCGGCATCGTACTCGCGCAGCGCATGAAGTGGGACGAGGCGATCCGTGAATTCGAGGCGGCCGCCGCGAACGTGATGTACACGACGCCGGAGCGGGCGTATTTCAACCTCGGGGAGGCGTATCGCGCAAAGGGGGATCCGGCGAGCGCCGAAAAGGCGTACCGGAGCGCGCTGCGTGCGAACGAGCAGTACGCCCCCGCCTATATGGCGCTTGCCTCCGCCCTCGGCGGGCAGGGGAAGTGGGACGACGCGGCGTCCATCCTCACCCGCTGCGTGGAGGTCCTTCCCGACTACGCCCCGGGCTGGATGGAACTGGGGCGCGCCTGGCTGCGGCTCTCGCGGCCGGCCGACGCGTTGAAGGCGTTCGAGAAGGTCCTCGAGGTTTCGAGCGATCCGGAAGTGAGAAAACAGGCGGCCGGTTACGTGACCCTCCTCGGGTCCGGGAAGCGATGACGCCGGTGCCCGCCGGTTCCTCCTGGAAAGAGCGCCGGGAGTCGATGGGGAAGACGATCGGCCAGGTTTCCGCCGAGCTCCGGATCGGCAACCGGTATCTTGCGGGAATCGAGGAGGGGAATTTCGGGGATTTCCCGGAGCGTGTGTTCTCCGCCGGCTTCATCCGCTCGTACGCGAAATACCTCTCGCAGGATCCGGGTCCCGTCCTCTCCGAGTACGAGCGGTCGATCGGGGTCCATGACGACAGCGACATGGCGGCCCAGCTCCGGTTCGGGTGGGTGGAGCGGGAACGGGAGCGGGGGAGCCGCCGGGCGACGTACACCGTCGCCGCCGGGGCCGTTCTCCTCCTGGGGGTGATCCTCGCCTGGGTGACCCTCCGCACCGAGCGCCGGCCGCTGCCGCCGACGCCCCCCCCCGCCGCCGTCGCGCTTCCTTCCCCGCCGGCGACGGAGAACGCGGCGAAACCGGGCGACAACGCGACGGACTCCGCCCCACCCGGCGTCGACAACATGGCGACGCCGGCCCTTCCTTCGACGGAGTCCGCGCCGACACCGTCGGAACCGGGCTCCTCGGTCGCGGCGGTGGGCGAGACCGGCCACCTCGTCGGGCCTTTCCAGCTGTTCCTCGAGGCGACCGAGCAGGCGTGGGTGATGTACAGCTTCGACGACGGCGACCCGATCGACGTGACGCTGTACGCGGGGGACAAGATCAGCATCCAGGCGAGCAGACGGATCACCCTGAAGCTCGGCAACGCGGGGGGCGTGGCGGGAACGCTGAACGGCCGGCGGCTGCCGCCGTTCGGGGAACGGGGGCAGGTCCGGAAGTTCACCTTCGGCCAGTGATCCGTCCTTCCTTCCACTCCTCTCCCGCGTTCCTCGCGCGCGCCATCGACCTCGGGGAGGCCGACCGACGCCTGACGTTCTTCACCCGGGACGCCGGGCTTCTCGTGACCGTCGGGAAATCCGCGTGGCGCAGCCGGAAGCGGTTCGGCGGCACCCTGCAGCGGTACGTCCTTCTCGACATCGCCTGGACGGAACGTCCGGGGCGAATGGCCGTCCTTTCCTCCGCCTCCGTGAACCGTAGTTTCTGGGGGATCGTGGAGGAGTGGGAGCGGGTGCGTCACGCGGACCACCTGCTCGAGATCGCGTCGGAGCTTTTCCCCCAGGCGGGGCCCAAGCCCCGGGCGTTCGAGGTCCTCCTGCGGGGGATGCGCTCCATCGCGGAAGGGGAGCCGCCGGCGGAGACCGCCCGAAAGGCCGAAGCCGAATTCCTCGCGATCGGAGGGTGGGGGCCCGACCTGGCCGGGTGCCGTAAATGCAAGGGAAAGGAGGCCCGTTCGTACCGGTTTCTCGCTTCCGAGGGCGGGGTCCTGTGCGAGGCCTGCCCGCCCGCCGGGGGATCCCCCCTCTCCCTCGGCGCCGTGAAGACGTGGCGTGCCCTGCAGGCGGGGGAAACCGCCGGACGAAGGCGGCTCCGGATTCCCATCGTTATTGCCGAGGAATTACGAGCCGTTATCCCCGGATATGTCGAGTATTGCCTCGGCAAACAACTCCGGAGTCTGGACGAGAGGTGACCTCCGAGTGATATAACCCCTCAATTTTCCAATGATTTGGCTTGACAACCCCTCCCGCGGGGTGATAACTATCCCTATCACTTCCACCGGGAGGGAACGGTGTTTTTCCAAGACCTGATTCTGTCCCTGCAGAAATTCTGGGCCGACAAGGGCTGCGTGATCCACCAGCCGTACGACATCGAAGTCGGCGCCGGAACGTTCAATCCCGCGACGTTCCTGCGGGCCCTCGGGCCCGAGCCGTGGAACACGGCCTACGTGGAACCGTCCCGCCGTCCGACGGACGGGCGCTACGGCGAGAATCCCAACCGCCTGCAGCACTACTACCAGTTCCAGGTGATCATGAAGCCGTGCCCCACGGATTATGTGGAGCTCTACCTCGACTCCCTCCGCGCGGTGGGGATCGACCCGCTGAAGCACGACATCCGGTTCGTGGAGGACGACTGGGAGTCCCCCACCCTCGGGGCGTGGGGGCTGGGGTGGGAGGTGTGGCTCGACGGGATGGAGATCACCCAGTTCACCTACTTCCAGCAGTGCGGCGGCATCGACCTGAAGCCGATCTCCGGCGAGATCACCTACGGCGTCGAGCGGATCGCGATGTACCTGCAGAACGTGGACAACGTCTTCGATCTCAAGTGGGTCGGGGACGTCACGTACGGGGATGTCCACCACCGCGGCGAGGTCGAGTGGTCCAAATACAACTTCGAGGCCGCCGACATCCCGATGCTCTTCTCCCTGTTCACCATGTACGAGAAGGAGTGCCTGGGCCTCATCGAGCGGAAGCTCGTCCTGCCCGCGTACGATTACTGCCTGAAGTGTTCCCACGCCTTCAACATGCTCGACGCCCGGGGGGCGATCTCCGTCACGGAGCGCACCTCCTACATCGGCCGGGTCCGGAACCTTGCGCGCTTCTGCGCGGAGGGGTTCCTCCGGTCGCGCGAGGAGATGGGCTTCCCGCTGCTCGGGAAGTTCTCCGCCTGAGTCGGGGGACACGGCAAGAAACCACCCGCGAAGAGGGATCCGATGGAACGTGACTATCTGCTCGAGATCGGCTGCGAGGAAATCCCGGCGGGATTCGTCGGCCCCGCGCTCTGGTTCGGAGGCCAGCAGTTCGAGGGGATGCTGAAGAAGGCCCGTCTCTCCTTCCATAAGGTCGACATCTACGGTACCCCGCGGCGGCTGACGTACGTGATCCGGGGCCTCGAGGACCGACAGGCGGCGTCGAAAGAGACCGTGATGGGACCGCCGAAAAGCGTGGGGCTGGACGCCGCCGGGAAGCCGACGAAGGCGGCCCTGGGGTTCGCCAGGTCCCAGGGGATCGACGTCTCGGCCCTCTCCGTCTTCCCGACCGATCGCGGAGACTACCTCGGCTTCGTTCGCGAGGAGGCGGCCCGCCCGGTCCAGGAGATCCTCCCGAAGATCGTCTCCGACTTCCTGCCTGCGATTCCGTTCAAGAAGTCGATGCGGTGGGCCGACCTCGACGTGAAGTTCGCGCGCCCCGTGCACTGGATCGTCTCGCTGTACGGCGACGAGGTCCTTCCGTTTTCGTTCGGCGACGTCACGGCGGGGCGGACGACCTTCGGGCACCGCTTCCTCGCCCCCGGGGCCATCGAGCTTCCCTCGACCACCGAATACCCCGGGCGGCTCGCGGAGGCCCGGGTGCTCGTTGACCTCGACGACCGGAAGGGGAGGATCCGCGCGGGAATCCGGGAGGCGGAAAAGCGGATCGGCATGAAGTGGGTCGAGGACGAGCCGCTGGTCGAGACCGTGGCGAACCTCGTCGAGTATCCCGTCGTCCTGCTGGGGCGGTTCGAGGAGAAGTACCTCTCCCTGCCGAGGGAGGTCCTCGTCACCTCGATGCGGAACAACCAGAAATATTTCGTCTTCGAGGATGCGAAGGGGGGGCTGTTCCCGGGGTTCGCCTTCGTTTCGAACATGATCGTTCCCGACCCGTCGGTCGTCGTGGCCGGAAACGAGCGGGTTCTCCGGGCCCGGCTCTCCGACGCCGAGTTTTACTACGGGGACGACCTCAAGAAGCCCCTGTTCGAACGCACGGAGGCGCTGAAGAAAGTCCTTTTCCAGGCGGACATGGGGACGTATTGGGAAAAGGTCGAACGGATGGCCGACATCGCGGAGTTCGTCGCCTCCTTCGGTTTCCCCGCCAAGGCGAAGGATTGCCGCCGCGCGGCGTTCCTCAGCAAGGCCGACCTGACCACGGGCGTGATCAAGGAGTTCCCGGAGCTGCAGGGGGTGATGGGGCGGCACTACGCATCGAAGACCGGCGAGTCGGTCGAGGTGGCGCAGTCGGTGTTCGAGCACTACCTGCCGAAGGGACAGTCCGACGACCTGCCGACCACGGACGTGGGGGCCGCGACGGCGATCGCCGACAAGATCGACATGGTGTGCGGCTGCTTCGGCGTGGGGCTCATCCCGACGGGAACCGCGGACCCCTACGGCCTGCGTCGTCACACGCTGGGGATCCTCACGATCCTCGAATCCCGGGGGCTCCGGATACCGATCGCGGAGCTGGTGGACCGGTCCCTCGCGACCCTCGCGCCGAAGCTCACCTCGCCGGCGGCCGAGGTGCGGCGGAAGGTCCTCGAGTTCGTCGTCGCCCGCTACCTGAACCTCATGGTGTCCCAGGGGGCGCCGGCCGACCTCGTCGAGGCGGTGCTGGCCCCCGGGCTCACGAACGTGGTGGACCTTCGGGCGAAACTCGACGCGCTGGTCGCCTTCCGGGCGGACGCCGCGTTCGAGCCGCTCGCGGAGGTCTTCAAGCGCGCGATCAACATCACCAAGGCATACGACGGTCCCCTCGCGGTCTCGGGGAAGCTTTTCGAGCACGACGAGGAGCGGGCGCTCCACGCCGCCGCGGCCGATGTCTCGGGCCGCGTCGTTGCGGCGGCGCGCGACGGGCGGTACGGCGAGGCGTTCCGCGAGATGGCGGGGCTCCAGCCGCTGGTGGCCGCCTTCTTCGAAAAAGTGCTCGTGATGGCGAAGGACGAAACGGTCCGGAACAACCGGCTTGCGCTCCTGAAGGGGCTGTCGGCGGTGTTCGCGTCGGTGGCGGACTTTTCAAAGGTGGCGTCTTCGGGGCAGCCGAAACAAGGGTGATCGGAGGAGAGACGAATGGCGGCGAAACGGGTCTTCTTTTTCGGGGGGGGTAAGGCCGAGGGGAACGGAACGATGAAGGACGTCCTCGGCGGGAAGGGGGCGGGACTCGCCGAGATGACGAACCTCGGCGTGCCGGTTCCTCCGGGGTTCACCATCAGCACCGAGGCGTGCAACCTGTACTACAGGCACCGGGGAAAGCTCCCCCAGGATGTCAAGACGGAGGTCGCGGCGAACCTCGCGAAGCTCGAGCGGGCGATCGGCAAGAAGCTCGGGGATCCGAAAAACCCGCTGCTCGTCTCCGTACGGTCGGGGGCGAAGTTCTCCATGCCCGGCATGATGGACACGGTCCTCAACCTCGGGCTGAACGACAAGACGGTCGAAGGGCTCGCGCGGCTGTCCAAAAATCCCCGGTTCGCGTACGACTCCTACCGGCGCTTCCTGATGATGTTCTCCGACGTCGTCCTCGACCTCCCCAAGAGCAACTTCGAGCACCTCTTCGACGCGAAGAAGCAGGAGCGCGGCGTGGCCTACGACGTCGACCTTACCGCCGAGGACCTGATGGACCTGTGCGGGAAATACAAGGCGCTGGTCAAGGAGCGCCTGAAGAGGGAGTTCCCGCAGGACCCGCTGGTCCAGCTGGAACTGGCGCGGGACGCGGTGTTCCGGTCGTGGAACAACGACCGGGCGAAATATTACCGGAAGACGAACGGGATCCCCGACGACATCGGGACGGCCGTGAACGTCCAGGCGATGGTGTTCGGCAACATGGGGGACGATTGCGCCACCGGCGTCGGCTTCACGCGGAACCCCGCCACGGGGGCGAAGGAGTTCTACGGCGAGTATCTGATAAACGCGCAGGGCGAGGACGTCGTCGCCGGCATCCGCACCCCGCACCAGATCCGCGACATGAGGAAGGAACTCCCCAAGGTCTTCAACCAGTTGATGCGGATCACCGCGAAGCTCGAGAAGCATTACAAGGACGTGCAGGATTTCGAATTCACCATCGAGGGGAACATCCTGTACATGCTCCAGACGCGGAACGGGAAGCGGACCGCCGCGGCGGCCGTCAAGATCGCCGTGGACATGGTGAAGGAGAAGCTGCTCACCAGGGAGGAGGCGCTCCTGCGCCTCGAGCCCCAGCAGATCGACCAGCTGCTTCACCCGGTGATCGACCCGAAGGCGAAGCTCGACGTCGTCGCCAAGGGGCTCCCCGCCTCCCCCGGCGCCGCGACCGGGGCGGCGGTCTTCCACGCCGACAGGGCGGTGGAGTGGGCCACCGAGGGGAAGGACGTGATCCTGGTCCGCAAGGAGACGAGCCCGGACGATATCCACGGGATGGACGTGGCGCAGGGGATCCTCACCGCGAAGGGGGGGATGACGTCGCACGCCGCGGTCGTCGCCCGCCAGATGGGGAAGACGTGCGTCGCCGGGTGCGACGCGATCGACGTCGACGAGACCACGAACCGGTTCATGGTGGGCGGCAAGGTCGTCCGCGAGGGGGACTTCATCTCGCTGAACGGCAGCACCGGCGAGGTGATCCTGGGGAAGGCGCCGCTGATCGCCCCTGCGATGACCGGCTCGTTCGGGGTCTTCATGTCCTGGGCGGACGCCGTGCGGCGGCTCAAGGTCCGCGCCAACGCCGACACCCCGCGGGATGCGCGGGTCGCGCGCGACTTCGGGGCCGAGGGGATCGGGCTGTGCCGGACCGAGCACATGTTCTTCGCAGAGGACCGCATCCCGATCATGCAGGAGATGATCCTCGCCCGCACCCGGGAGGACCGCGAGGCGGCCCTGATGAAGCTGCTCCCGATGCAGCGGGACGACTTCAAGGGGCTGTACCGGGAGATGAAGGGGTATCCCGTGACCATCCGGCTGCTGGACCCGCCCCTCCACGAGTTCCTCCCCAAGCGCGAGGAGCTGATGGTCGAGGTGACCAAGCTCGAGCTGATCCACGCGGACCGCTCCATCATCGAGGAGAAGAAGCGCCTGCTGGAGAGGGTCGAGGAGCTTCACGAGTTCAACCCGATGCTCGGTCTCCGCGGCTGCCGGCTCGGGATCTACTACCCCGAGATCACCCGGATGCAGGCGCGCGCCATCTTCGAGGCGGCGTGCGACGTCACCCGGGAGGGGATCCGTGTCCACCCCGAGGTCATGATCCCGCTGGTCAGCATGGTGGGGGAGATGAGGGCGCAGAAGGAGATCGTCGTCGCCGTGGCGGAAGAGACGATGCGGCGGCACAAGAAGAAGTTCCCCTACACCGTGGGGACGATGATCGAGCTGCCGCGCGCCGCGGTGACGGCGGACGAGATCGCGACCGAGGCGGAATTCTTCTCCTTCGGCACGAACGACCTCACCCAGACGACGTTCGGGTTCTCGCGCGACGACTCCGGAAAGTTCATCCAGCACTACATGAACCGGTCGGAGCTTTGCCCGCAGTGCGGCACGAAGCTGGAGAAGGATCTCTCCTGCGGCGTGTGCAAGGTGACGTACACGAAACGGCCGGCGAACATCCTCGAAGCGGACGTGTTCGCGACCCTGGACCAGGGCGGCGTCGGACAGCTCGTGCGGATGGGCGTCGAGAAGGGGCGTTCGACACGTCCGAACCTGAAGGTCGGGATCTGCGGAGAGCACGGCGGCGACCCGAAGTCGGTCGAGTTCTGCCACCGTACCGGGCTCGACTACGTCTCCTGTTCCCCCTACCGTGTCCCCATCGCGCGCCTCGCGGCGGCCCAGGCGGTTCTCAGGGAGAAGAAGCCGGGAAAGGGTGGAAAGAAGTAGCTGTAAACAGAAGGGATTCCTGACGGCGGCCCCCATCGGGCCGCCGTTTTTTTATCTTTACATCGCCCGGAAAACACCATATATTGCGCTTGGCGGCGTCTGCCACTACAGCATGTAGAGGTTTGCCCGATCCGGAGTCCCATCGGGCGTGGGGTATCGATGAAACTGAAAAAACTGGAACTGATCGGCTTCAAGTCGTTCTACGACAAGACGACGTTTGATTTTTCCTCCGGGGTCACGGCGATCGTCGGGCCGAACGGATGCGGCAAGTCGAACATCGTCGACGCCATCCGCTGGGTCCTCGGCGAGCACGCCCCCTCGTATCTTCGCAGCAAGGCGCTCGAGGACGTCATCTTCGCCGGCTCGGATGCCGCCGGTCCCCTGGGGATGGCCGAGGTGACCCTCACCTTCGAGAACGACGACGGGAACGCCCCTCCGGGGTACGAATCGTACGCCGAGATCGCGATCACCCGGCGGACCTTCCGCGACGGCGAGAGCGAGTTTTCCATCAACAAGGTTCCGTGCCGCCTGAAGGACATCGCCGAACTGTTCCTCGACACGGGCGCCGGCGCCCGCGGATACGCCATCATCGCCCAGGGGAAGGTGGGCGAGATCGTCGACGCCCGGCCGGACGAGATGCGCATGATCATCGAGGAGGCCGCGGGGGTCGCGAAGTTCCGGGTCCGGCGGAAAGAGGCGGAACGGAAGATGGAGAGCACCCGCCAGAACCTCGCCCGCGTGAAGGACATCCTCGACGAGGTCCGGCGCCAGATCGGGGCGCTCGAGCGGCAGGTCCGGAAGGCGGAGCGGTACAAGGCGTTCCGGGCGGAACTGAAGGACCTCGATCTCCGTGTCGCTTCCCGACGGCGTCTCGCGATGACCTCCGCGTGCGACGCCGCGCGGGAGGCGCTGGGCGGCATCGAGGACGCGCTCCTCTCGGCGCGATCCGACCTGGCGCGGATGGACGCCGGCCGCGAAGAGGCGCGGATGACGCTGGCGGAGCGGGAACGGCTGCTGTCCGACCTGCGGGACGAGCATGGCCGGCGGAAGGAGGAGGCGGCGCGCCGCGAGGCGGAGTGGGACGGTCTTCGCGGGCAGGCGGAACAGCTCCGCCGGATGATCGAGGAGGCGGAGGCGGAGATCGCCTCCCTCGAAAAGGAGATCGCCGCGCTCGATGCGCGGATCGCGGAGGCGGACGGGGAAGCCGCCGTGCGGGTGGAGGAACTGTCCAGGGCCCGGGACCGTTGGGAGATGGAGAACGCCTCGTTGGCGGCGGCGCGCGAAGAGCACCGCCTCGCCCAGGAGGAGGTCGAGCGCGCCAAGTCCGACCTGATCGTGCGCGTCTCCCAGCATTCCGACGCGCGCTCCGGCGCCGAAGGCTTGTCGCAGCGGATCGCCGAGGGGGAGCGATCCGTGGCCCGTCTGGCGGACCGGACCTTCGAGGCGGCCGCCGCGGTGCAAAAGGCTTCGCGCGACCTCGACGCGGCGTCCGCCGCCGAAACCGCCGCGCGGGAGGCCCTCGAGGCGGCGGAACGATCCTGGGAGGAGACGGGGGCGGCCCTCGCCGCCGCGAACGCGAGGCTCGACGAAACGGTCGAGGCGGCCCGCAGCGCCGAGAGCGAGCTTCGGTCCGCCGAATCGCGACGGGCCACCCTGGCGGGGCTTCACGAGCGGATGGACTGGGCCTCCTCAGGGGTTCGGGCCGTTCTCCGGCACTTCCGCGGCGTCGAGGCCGAAGGCAGGGGCGATCGCGGGATCTTCGGCGTGATGGGCGAGATGATCGAGACCGACGCCGCCTACGAGAAGGCGGTCGAGGCGGTCCTCGGCGACCGGATGCAGTCGGTGGTGGTTCGCGACCACGCCGAGGGGCTCTCCGCCATCCACTACCTCAAGGAGTCCCACGAGGGGCGGGGGGCGTTCATCCCGGTGGGGCTTCGGACCCGGGACGAGGAACTGGCGTACCTCGAGGAGGAGGGTGTCGTCGCGCCGCTCACCGAGGTCGTCTCCGCGCCCCCGGAGTGCCGCGACCTGCTCCGGGGACTGCTCGGGGGAACGCTCCTGGTCCGCACCCTCGACACGGCGATCCGGCTGTGGAACCGCAACGGCGTGTGGAACTCCTACGTGACCCTCGACGGCGACGTGGTGACCGCCGACGGGATCCTGATCGGGGGAGAGCAGGGGACGGGGGAGGCCGGGGTTCTCGCGCAGAAGCGGGAAATCCGAAGCCTTGAGAAGGAAATCGACCTGTTGCGCACGGAGCGGGACCGGCGGTCGCGGGCGGAGGAGGAGATCCGGGGGGAACGCGCTTCTCTCGAGGAGCGCCTCGCGACGTTCTTCCGGGGACGGGAGGAGGCCCGCTCCGCGCACGCCGCAGCTGAGCGCACGCGGGCGGTCCTTTCCGAGACCCGCTCGCAGGCGGGCGCCCTGCTCGACGGGCTCACCCGGGAAGAGGCGTACCTGCGCGGGGAACTGGCCCGCATGGGAGAGGAGCTCTCGGCCTCCCTCGCGACGGCCCGCGAGTCCGAGCATGCCCGCGGCGAAGAGGAGACACGCACCCGGGCGCTCCTG
>Ga0209293_10000100_pt1 | contig 13021 bp, 11 predicted proteins | sample Mud_0915_D1_FD_187690 | JGI IMG/M metagenome (GOLD analysis project Ga0209293, IMG submission 187690) | Wetland microbial communities from Old Woman Creek Reserve in Ohio, USA - Mud_0915_D1 (SPAdes) (version 2) | ecosystem: Environmental > Aquatic > Freshwater > Wetlands > Sediment ... | reverse complement strand
AGGACTGGGAGATCAAAGAAGAACTGACCCCGGCAAAGAAGAAGAAACTGACGGTAAAAATACCGCCGTGCGAAACGAGTTAATCTTTACATCTATTAGTTTATCAGGTGATCAGGAAATCAGGATGAAGGATAACAGAATATCAGGCATCAGGAGAAACCAATCACGGAGTTTTTTACCTGGTATCCTGGTGTCCTGATGACCACTGTCTGATAACCTGATACTCTGATAGCCCATTTTCCAATAATGTCGGTCAGCATTGAAACAGAGGGAGTTGTCTCGCGGTCCGTTTGTTTATTGCAATCTTCACCCTCCCGGAGCTGCAAAGATCTGCTTTCAGGTCCGGATTTTTGCACTGGCAAACCGAGGTAGTGATCCCAAACCCTTTCCCAATTTCCTTCATCCTCTGATATCCCTTCTCACGGATGGTTTTCGAGAGGAGTTTTGTCCTGCTAGAAGAACCAATCGCTTTCCACTCCCGGGCCTTGAAACAGGATTCAATGACTTTTCGATGAAGAGGAGAAAGCTCTCTCAATTGTCTCTGGATGGCAGGCCGCAGATGGAGATAGCTGAGAGTCACCCTTTTCACTCCCATCTCCTGCAGCCTTTTAAAAAGGGTCGTGGCCTCGCTTTCCGTATCCGTGACGAAAGGGATGATGGGATCGACCCTGATCTCCGGAACAATCCCGATCTCTTTTAACCTTTGAACATTCTCCAGCCTCTTCTGGGGAGACGGGGTTCCAGGCTCATATTCCTTCCAGTATCGTTCCGAAAGAGAAACCAGCCCGATCTGAGTAAGGATCTTCTCCGGAGATATTCTTAAGAGATCAAAGAACCGATGCGGGATGAGCCCTTTGGTTAAGAAGGAGATCCCGATCCCGCGATCGACGAGGATTCGAATCACTTCATAAGTAATATTAAGAATGTCCGGATGATGTTGAAAGCAGTCCGATGAGGTGTTCAGGATCACCCACTGGGGAATCACCTTCTTCCTCAACAACTCTTCTTTCAAAAGGTCGGGTAGATTGACATAGAGATCGACCTCTCCCTTTTGGGGAGCCTGGCTGTATCCTCTGGCATAACAGTAGGTGCACACAAAGACGCAACCATTGGTGATATTGAGGGTGGGAATTCCTTCGAGGCAACCGAATTGAGCGGGCTTGAGTATTCTTCCCTTTCTCAGTTTCGGAATAAGTCTTTGACTATCCAATCCCGCTGTTCTCACTTTAATAGTTCGAAATTGCCGAAGGGGAGAGGTGAAAACTCCGAACTATGCTTTATGCCTCCATCTCTTCACTCTATCCCGGGCCCCCTCTAAATAGACGTAGATGACAGGAGTAAGATAGAGCGTGATGAGCTGAGAAAAGACCAGACCGCCCACCACAGCGATCCCAAGCGGGCGTCGCGATTCTGCGCCGGCGCCAAAACCGATTGCAATGGGAAGGGTCCCCATGATCGCTGCCATCGTGGTCATCATGATGGGACGGAACCGGATAAGGCAGCCTTCATAGATGGCATCGAAAGCATTTTCCCCCTGATTTCTCTGTGCCTCGAGGGCAAAGTCGATCATCATGATGGCGTTCTTCTTGACGATCCCGATCAACATGATGATTCCCACCATCGAATAGAGATTTAAGTCCATATGTGGGACTCCCAGCCTTCTAAAAATCAGCAGGGTCACTAAAGCCCCGAACCCAGCAGAAGGAAGCCCTGAAAGAATGGTCAGAGGATGGATGAAACTCTCATAGAGAATGCCCAGGACGATATAGATGACTACAATCGCCATGATCAACAGAAGGCCCATTCCTTTCAGGGAAGTCTGAAAGGCCTGGGCCGTTCCCTGAAAACTGATGCTGATCGTTTCCGGCAGCGTACTCTTTGCTATTCTTTCAACCGCTGCGACGGCATCCCCGAGAGAAACACCCGGCTTGGTGCTGAAAGAGAGCGTTACCACAGGGAGCTGGCCCAGATGGTTCACAGAAAGAGGTCCAAGGCCCCGGTTCAGATTTGCGACCGCATTTAGAGGAACCAACTGCCCCGTCGAAGATCGAATGTAAAGCATGGAGAGGGCAGAGGGATCCAGCTGATACCGAGGCTCCAGCTCGATGATCACCTGGTACTGGTTGATAGGGGTGTAGATTGTGGAGACTTGTCTCGCACTATAAGCACTGTAGAGAGCGCCCTCGATTTGATTGGCGGTCACGCGAAGAGCCGAAGCCTTATCCCGATCGATTTCGATATTGACCTGTGGGCTCTTGATTTGCAGATCGCTCGTGACATCCTGCACCCCAGGCAATTCCCGAATCTTGGCTTCAAGGATAGGAGTATATTCATAGAGCTCCTTGGCCTCCGGGCTCTGAAGGGAAATTTGATACTGGCTCTTTGTCATCATCCCCCCAATCCGGATGGGAGGAGGAATCTGAAGAAAGACCTGGATTCCTGGAACCCTGGCCAACTTTGGACGCAGTTCCTCAATTACCTGCTCCGCACTCAGTTTGCGCTCAGACCGGGGTTTCAAGGTAATGAAGAGGCGACCCACGTTGCCAGTCGGTGACGGGCCTCCTGCGCCGGCCGTGGACGAGAAGGCGTGCACATTCGGATCTTCCCGGATGATCTCTGCTAATGCGAGCTGATGTTCCTTCATTGATTCGAATGAGATTCCCTCGGCAGCCTCGGTGAAGCCGGCGATCTGGCCAATATCTTCGTTCGGAAGAAATCCGTAGGGGAATACCGTGAAAAGATAGAGTGTGACCACTAAGATCAAAACCGAAATCACGAGCGTGGCAAGGCGGTGGTTCAGCACGAATCTTAGGCTTGACCGGTAGACAGAGAGCATCCCGTCGAAGAAGCGCTCTGAGGTGGCATAGAGACGGCTGTGCTTTTTTTCCCCCGGGGGGCTGAGAAATCGGCTGCAGAGCATGGGTGTCAGACTCAGGGAGACAAAACCGGAAACGAGAATCGCCACGCTAATCGTCACGGCAAATTCATGAAGCAGCCGGCCGACAATCCCGCCCATGAAAAGGACTGGTATAAAGACGGCAACGAGGGAGAGCGTCATCGACAAGATGGTAAAGCCGATCTCTCTCGATCCATTAAAGGCTGCCTGAAGAGGTGTTTCGCCCATCTCCATGTGCCGGACGATATTTTCCAGCATCACGATAGCATCATCCACCACGAAGCCTACGGATAGCGTCAGAGCCATCAGAGAGAGATTGTCCAGGCTATATTCCAGAAGGTACATGGCCGAGAATGTTCCAATGACCGACATGGGAAGGGCCAGACTCGGGATGATGGTGGCCGATAAGTTACGCAGAAAGAGGAAGATGACCAGGACAACCAGGCACATGGTCAGAAACAGCGTGAATTTGACGTCGTTCACCGAATCACGAATCGACTCCGAGCGATCGTGAAGGATATTGAGTTCAACGGCCCCGGGCATCTGGGCACGAAAGGTGGGCAGCAACTCTCTAATCGAGTCAACCACCTGAACCGTGTTGGTTCCGGGCTGACGGTAAATCGCCAGGCCGATGTTGCGAACATTGTTATACCAGTTTGCTATTTTGTCATTTTCGACGCTGTCGATCACCCTTCCCAGCTCACCGAGGCGCACGGGTGAGCCATTTCGATAGGCGACGATCAGAGGACGATAAGCCTCAGCATTTTTAAGCTGGCCACTTGCCTCTATGGTGAAAGCCTGGTGGGTTCCATACAATATACCGGTTGGAAGGTTGACATTTCCATCCTGGATTGCATTGGCCACTTCGTCGATTCCGATGGAACGTGCGGCAAGCGCCTTTGGATCGAGCTGGGCCCGAACAGCATATTTCTGAGCCCCATGAACCTGAACCTGTGCCACACCACTTACCATGGAGATTCGTTGAGCCACAATGGTTTCCGCATATTCGTGAACTGCTGAAAGGGGAAGGGTGGGCGAACCCAAAGACAGAAAAAGAATGGCGAAGTCAGCCGGGTTGACCTTCTGATAGGAAGGAGGATTGGGCATGTCCGGCGGGAGCCGGCGTGCCGCCTTTCCGATCATGGACTGAACATCCTGAGCCGCGGCATCGATATCCCGGTTCAGGGCGAATTGTAACGTGATCCGGGTGTTCCCCTGGGTGTTCGTTGAACTCATGGAATCGAGCCCGGCGATCGTTGAGAACTGCCGCTCGAGGGGTGTGGCCACAGCTGACGCCATTGTTTCCGGGCTGGCTCCGGGGAGTTCAGCGATGACCAGAATCGTAGGGAAGTCGACCGCCGGAAGGTCACTGACCGGCAGGAGACGATACCCCAGGATACCAAAGAGGAGAATCCCAATCATGACGAGAGTGGTCATGACCGGACGCCGGATAAAAAGCTCTGGGATGTTCATGGTGTTTTTTTCTGGGCGGCGTTCGCTGAATCAGAAGTCTTGATTTCTACCCGAGCTCCCGGATAGAGCCGAAGTTGTCCGTCCGTCACCACTTTTTCGCCTGCAAGGAGTCCCTTTTGGACAATCGTTTCGTTGTTCACAGATCGTCCAACCACCACGGGTCTGGATTCTACCGTCAGGTCCTGCTTGACCACAAAAACGTACTGACCCTGTTGTCCGGTCTGAATCGCCTGGGACAGAACCACAATGGTATTAGGTTCTCGGGTGAGCGTGAGAACCACATTGACGAATTGCCCTGGCCAGAGTTTTCTCTCGCGGTTGGCAAAAGTTCCTTTGAGCCGTATCGTTCCGGTGGAGGTATCCACGGCGTTATCGACAAACGTCACGGTCCCTTCTTCAGGTCGTTCATTATTTGAAGGAACGAGAGCATCTACGTGGATTTTTCCCAGAGCCAAGTATTTCTTGATCTCTTGGAGAAACTGCTCCGGAACGGAGAAAGCGACATCGATGGGAACGATCTGATTGATCACGACCAGATTGACGTCCTCCGCCTTAACGATGCTCCCCCGTTGAATGAGAAGGCTCCCGGTCCGTCCGTCAATGGGTGATCGGATAAAGCAGTAGCCCAGCTGGATTCTTGCATTCTCCACGGCGGCCTTATCCGCATTCACCGCTGCCTCTGCATTTTCAATAGCAGCTCTGTCGGCGCGGACAGTTGCCTCCGAGGCATCTGCGTCAGCGCGCACCTTCTCGTATTGCTGGCGGGCGACGACGCCTTTCTCAATGAGGGATTCATAACGCCGCGCATCCTCTTCGGCATTCTTCGCCCGGGCCAAATCTCTTTCGAGGTTAGCTTTGGCCTGTTGCACCTGAGCCAGATTACTTTCCAATCTGGCTTCAGCCAACTTCAAGGCCGCTTCATAGGGACGAGGGTCAATGGTAAAGAGAAGGTCTCCCTTTCTTACATCCTGACCGTCCGTGAAATGGACACGTGTTAATTCTCCCCCTACCTTGGACTTGATCGTAACCGTCGAATAGGCTTGGACATTTCCAACGACACGAAGCTCGACGGGAACCGTCTTCTGAGACACGGTGCCCACGGTAATGGGTATGGGCGCGGAAACAGGTTTGTTTGATTTTTCATTGGAACAACCTGAGGAAAAAATACCCAAAAACAACAATCCTAAAACCCCCCCTCCAATCCGGATCAAGGGAGAGTGAAACTGTCGTTTTCTCCACGCTTCATGAAGAGCCCTAAAGAATGGAAACTCCATCCCGTTCTCTCCTTATAGAAAGAAAATCTAATATTTTTCCAATCTTTTGTCAATTTTCCGAAAGGAGAGTTCTGGAACATTCCGGTGCGTCATGACACACTCTCCTGATTGTCGATTTTCGTCATTTGTGAGGGTGGCTCCGCCGTGAAGCATTGCGGTGATTACAAAAACGGGGGACGGGCAGGCTCCAAATTGCGATTGACATTCAACCCTCTTTCAGCCATATTGTGTTCAATTAAAGCAGTCATAATGAGTTGAGTATTTAGGAATAAGGATGAAAGATAAGGAAGCAAGAAGAAGAATTTTGGTTGTCGATGACGAGAAGGATACGGTGGAAATGATCACCGCCCTCCTCGATTTGGAGGGATTTGAAGTCCTCCCTGCCCTTTCCGGGGATGAGGCGATGAGGATCTTAGAGGTGGAAAGCCAGAAGATTTCAGAATCGGAAACACCCGTCGATCTGATCCTTCTCGATATTTTGTTAGGCGATGTGGACGGAAGAGAGATTTGCCTCAAGATCAAGGAGGATGAAAAATTGAAATTCATCCCGGTGATCATTCTTACCGTTCGATCCAGCCTTAAGGATAAGATTCACAGCCTCAATCTGGGAGCGGATGACTACCTTACCAAGCCATTTATTAATGAAGAATTGCTGGCCAAGGTGAAGGTGATGCTCCGGATTAAAGATCTTCATGATGAACTGAGGAGGGAGAAGGATAAGAATATTCTCCTCACCCAGGCATTGGAGAAGCGATACAGTTTCGGAAACATCCTTGGAAAAAACACCCGCATGCAGGAGGTCTTCGAGTTGATCTCGGACATTGCGGACACGGATTCCACTGTTCTCATCCAGGGGGAAAGCGGTACAGGAAAAGAGTTGATCGCCAGGGCGATTCATTTCAATAGTTACCGGAAAAACAAACCTTTTGTCGTCGCCAATTGTTCGGCTTATTCTCAGAACCTTCTGGAGAGTGAACTCTTCGGTCATGAAAAAGGGTCTTTCACCGGGGCTATCCGGCGAAAGATCGGACGGTTTGAATTGGCTAATGGAGGGACGATCTTCCTCGATGAGATCGGTGAGGTTTCTCCTCCCACCCAGATCCTCCTGCTCCGGGTCCTGCAAGATCACCGTTTTGAGAGGGTGGGTGGAGAGGAAACCCTGGAGGTGGACGTCAGGGTGATTGCTGCGACCAATAAGAATTTAACTGAAGAGATGAAGAAGGGCACGTTCAGGGAAGATCTGTATTACCGACTCAATGTCATTCCCATTTTCGTCCCCCCCCTTCGTGAGAGAAAAGATGATATTCCCCTTCTGGCCTCTTATTTCCTGCAAAAATTCAGCCGCGAGAGAGGAAAAGAAGTCACCGGTTTTTCTCCTGAAGTGATCGAGATTCTCCTCGCCCACTCCTGGCCCGGAAATGTCCGTGAATTAGAGAACGTCATCGATCATGCAATCATCATATCCAAGCAGGATAAGGTGTTGTCAAAAGATCTTCCTCAATTCTTTTTTCAAAGGCCTTTGCCCCCGCAAGAGTTCACGACCCTTCAAGATTATGAAAAGAATCTGATTTTAAAAACTCTTCAAGATACCAATTGGAATAAGCATAAGACCTCAAAGAAACTGAACATTAATCGATCTACCCTCTATGGGAAGATCAAACGGTATGGGTTGGAAAAAAGACAGAATTGACAGAAAACTGTTTAAATTTGGACATATATATAACATATTGAAATATAAGAGTTTTTATCCAAAGTAAAATTACGCTATAAGAACCTGCTGTTCAAAACTATACAAATTTTTCTTCAAAAAACCATTTTTACCCGACCCCCTATTTCTTCATAATAACTAACTATTTAATTTCATAAGTGAATTTGTATTTTGGTACAAAAATTGCTGATATCCTTCCTAGTTTGAAAAAGGGAGGTCTAATTATGAAGTGCTACCGATGCGGAGGAACAATGGTCTTTGAAAAATTCTACGGCATTTGCGAAGAATTTTTCGGCTGGAGGTGCATTTTTTGCGGCGAGATCGTCGATAAGGTGATCATGGAGAATCGAATCGAACAGAAACGGTAGGTTTCCCTTCCAAAAGACTGACTGAGTGAACTCATCTTGGAAGGGGATCTTTATGACAAGCAAGATTTGTATTGTCGATCACGATTTATCCAGTCGAGGTTACTTAAGAGAATGTTTGGAGAGAGAAGGCCACCAGGTTATCACATTAGATAGCGGTTATCAGATCAAACCTTACCTTTCTAAAGAATGCCTCAATTTCCTCATCCTGAATATCGATAGCCCCGGGGTGAAAGAAAAGGGGCTGCTGTTCGAGATTCAGAAGTCCTGCCGGCCAAGAATCCTTCTCATTGTTTCAGAAAGGGAGGACCCCTTCCTCAAAGAGGCCATCGATGCGGGTGTGTATGGTTTTATTCATAGACCTTTTAATCTTAAAGAGGTCTGCACGATGGTCAACCATCTGACCCGATCGTGTAACTGATAAAATTCCAAACCCGAAGCACGCCCAGGGATCAATTGGTTAAATCCTAAACTCGAAACCCTAAACTTTTACCCTGTTGAGTAAATCTGCATGAGATGAACGATCTCACTTTTTCGGAGGAGTCAAGAAAATCGAACCAGAAGTAACTCATCCCATACTTCACCGGACGAGCAAACTCAAATGTCCAAAGCACAAAACTCAAAACCGTATAACTTAGAAAATAGTCGATTCAATTGTTGAGAAATGAAGCTCACCGCCCACAGGGCGGGGCTTCCCCCAAAGGAAGTTTCGTTCATATTGTGCCCCTTCACCCCGCCTAAAAGGTCGGCTTGCGGGGCACGTTCCGGCCAAAATTACCTTTTGCGTTTTATATTTTTGATTTGTTTAGGATTTAGAGTTTAGTGTTTAGAGTTTATACCATTTTGGATTTTTGTGGCTGATGCCTACCTGGTTCTGATAGAATGGAGTGTACTTGGAAGAAGTACGGAGGAAGGAGCGATTGATTCATGGGTGACTTATGGGACGGAGTGCCGGAATTTCCCCAATTGAGAGATTTGATCCTCGAAGACAAACCCCTTATCGATCAACTCTTCACCCGGTTCCCTCCAGTGATTTCAGAGTTTACCTTCACCAACCTTTTCATCTGGCGAGTTGCCTATCAGATCAAAATCAGTCGTTTCCGGAATCTCCTCTGTCTCCTATCTGAGCAAGGAGAGAATTCATTTTTCTTTCCTCCTGTTGGAGAGGGAGATATGATAGAATGTTTTCAGAGTCTACTGCGGACTCTTGGTGGAAAAGGGGCCCCTCCCAAGATTGTCCGCATCCCTGAGACCGTGGTGACTCAGGTGAATTGGACGGGATCGGGTATGAAAGCCGCATTGGATCGAAGTCAATGCGATTACGTCTATTTGGTTCAGGATTTGATTGAATTGAAAGGCAGAAAATACCATCGGAAGAGGAATCATATCAAACAATTCAAGGAAAAGTACTCCCACCAGTATATTCCTCTCACTCCCGAGTGGGTTCCACAATGCCTCCAGTTGCAAACCGAGTGGTGTGATCTACGGGATTGTGAGGCCAGTCCGGGACTGCACAACGAATCCCTGGCCATCAAAGAGGCTTTCACTCACTTTGAGAAGTTAGAAGTGAAAGGAGGAGCCATCCTGATCAACGGAAAAGTGGAGGCCTTTACATTAGGAGATCCGCTTAATCCGGAAACGATCGTCATCCACATTGAGAAGGCGAATCCGGCTTATGAGGGACTCTATCCTACGATCAATCAGGCTTTCTTGGAGCACGAAGGATCAGGGTATACCTATGTCAATCGAGAGCAGGACCTGGGGGAAGAGGGGCTGAGAAAAGCAAAGGAATCTTATTTCCCTCACCACATGGTCAATAAATACACGATGACGTTGGAATAAATGAAGGGAGGGGAAGATGTCAGAAAAAGAATTCTTTCCATTTTCTTACAAACGTTTCAAGAAGGAGTTTCCAGGGTTAGAGAGGGAATATGATCGTCTTGCCAAGAAATGCCACGCCTCCGGACCCTTAAATGAAAAGATGCGAAGGCTAATCAAGCTGGGGATCGCCATTGGTTCGGAATCTGAAGGCGCCATCAAATCTCATGCCCGAAGAGCCCTCGCCATGGGTATTACTCCGAAAGAGATTCGGCATGCCGTCCTTTTGGGGTTGACCACGATTGGATTTCCGAAAATGATCGCCGCGTTGAATTGGATTCATGAGGCTTTTGAAGAGGGCCCCCTGAAACACGAGAGAGGCGATTAGAGAAGGCCTGCCGGCATTCATCGGAATGCGACTCTATATAAAAATGGTGGCCCCCATTGATTGGGGACGACATGGGTTATAATTGTTTGGAGGGAAAGAAAGGATTCCGAAAATGGGAGAGAAAAAAGGCTGGAGAGTCAAAACCTTTGCGACCGAGATAAAAATTTTTCAAACAATAAAGGAGTTAGAGATCCTGGATGACAAGGTAAATCGTTTCATCGTTGACAACAAAGTGAAAAAAGTTGTCTCGGTCAACGACACGACCACCACAGACAATACCGGCGCTACCATCGGGTTGATCCGGGTTTTGACTTATGAAGCATAGACAGGATAAGGTAATGTCAAAGCTCACGAGCCTGTTGAAAACCTCATCTTTTTTTCCAGGCTGATCAAAAATCCGTTTTTCAGCAACCGGTCAACATTTGAAATTTTAGTTCGGAGAAAAACCTATGATCCAATGGGAATACCAGATCACCGTTCATGAACTGCCAGAGCGGCAACCTCCAAAGCAGAAGTCGACGACGATTGAATGTAATCAGGATGGCCTCTGTTTTGTCCACGATCTCTTTCCGGGAAGCCTGGAGTGGCTGGAGAATCTCTTTCGTGAGAAAGGGAAAGATGGATGGGAATTGGTTCAATCGGGATACCATAACAGGGAACTCCTTTGTATATGGAAGAAGAAAAAAGAAGCCGGGGAGAAAGGCTGAGGCGATTTATTTTCTCTCAAATTGAGAAGAGAGGCGCCGTTCCCTTTTCTCAATTTATGGAATGGTGTCTCTACCATCCTGACGAGGGCTATTACCGGTCGGAGGAAATGGAGATCGGAAGAGACGGAGATTTTTATACCAGTCCATGTGTTCATCCCCTTTTTGGAGGCTTGATCGCCAAGCAGCTCTCTCAGATGTCAGAACGATTGGGCGGTGCTTTCTTTGACGTTGCGGAGCAAGGAGGAGGCAAAGGATTTCTCTGTAAGGATATCTTCCATTGGGCGAAGCAGAAAGCCCCCGCCTTCTACGAACGACTCCGCTATCACCTCATCGAAGCGTCTCCCCATTTATTAAAGGAGCAGAAGGAAAAACTTGGGGAACACCAAAAGGAGGGAAAGGTCTTCTGGATTGACCCGGAGGCTTTCGAACAAGGAAAAGCTGTCATCGAAGGTTGCTTCCTTTCCAACGAGCTGGTGGATGCCTTTCCTGTGCATCAAGTCATTTTCGATCGCGGTATTCTAAAAGAGGTCTACGTGACACAAGATCGCGGCCAACTGAAAGAACGATGGGGAGAACTCTCGGATCCGAGAATCGCTTCCTATTTCCAATCCATGGACGTGGCCCTCCAAGAAGGCCAGCGGGCGGAGGTGAATCTAAAGGCCTTGGACTGGGTCGAAAAAGTGGCCCGGTGTTTGAAGAAGGGGTTTGTCCTGACCATTGATTACGGCTATCTCGCGAAAGAACTCTACGGTCCCCATCGAAGAGAGGGGACGCTTCTTTGTTATTATCAACACCGGTCTTCAGTAAATCCCTATGAGAGACTGGGAGAACAGGACATGACCTCGCATGTCAACTTCTCCGGCCTGATACAAAAAGGAGAGGAAGTCGGCCTCCATCTCACCGGCTTCGCCCCCCAATATCGATTCCTGCTTGCACTGGGGATCCTCCAGGAGATGGAGTCTCTGGGAAGAGATCTGTCTGAAATGGATGCACTTCGGATGAGACTCTCATTAAAACATTTGATTGAGCCGGAGAGGGGAATGGGTGAAGTCTTTAAAGTATTGATTCAACACAAGGGAATGGACCAACCTCCATTGGATGGTTTGAGAGATCTCGACTCCATTCCTTTTCCTATTTCGCCTCACTCCATCCTTCTCCCCGTTGGGGAGAGGGGAAGTGAGGGGGATCGGGAGGCTCGATGAACGTTTTAGGAATTTTCGGCAGCCCGCGAAGAGGAGGCAACACAGAGATTCTTTTGGAAGAGGCCCTGAAGGGAGCGGAGAAAGAAGGAGCGAAGATAGAGCGTCTTTATCTCAGCGACTTCACCGTCACCCCCTGTAAAGAATGCCACGGATGCGACCGCACCGGAAATTGTGTCATTCTCGATGATATGCAAAACGTCTATCCCAGACTGCTGGAGGCAGATATTGTGATTCTTGCCTCACCGATCTTTTTCTACGGCGTCACCGCCTGGGCCAAGGCCCTGATTGATCGAAGTCAAGCCTTCTGGGCGAGAAAATACCTCCTCAAGGACCCTTCTTTAGGAAAAGAAGGAAAGAGGCGGAAAGGGTTCTTTATTTCTGTGGGAGCGACAAAAGGACCGAGAGTTTTCGAGGGGGCCGTTCTCACGGTCAAGTATTTCTGCGATGTGCTCAACGCGGAGTATGTAGGTGAACTTGTCTTCCGAGGCGTGGAAGCAAAGGGAGATATCCTCAAACACCCGGAAGCACTCCAACAAGCCTTTGAAGCTGGAAAGAGGCTGGTTTCGGACCTGAAGAAGAGCGGAGGAGAAGAATAGAGGGGGTGAGACTCATGACACAATGGAAATGTTCAAACTGCGGTTACACCTTTGGGGCGGATACCGTACCCGAACGATGCCCTTCCTGCAAACAGGCCTGCACGTTTAGTGATGTGACCTGCTACATTCCGGATTGCGGGGGATCGGGCAATATCGACCCGAGACTCGTGGGTAAGAAGGATAAGCCTGCGAATGAATAGCGGATTCGTGAAAGCTGAAAACCGCTCGGGTGTGCTTTATAATTGCGAAGAGAAAAAGAAGGAGGTGAAAGAAATGCGACTGAAAGGAAAGAAAGTAGCTCTCCTTGCAGAGAACAACTATGAGGATTTGGAATTATGGGTTCCTTATTATCGATTAAAAGAGGAAGGGGCAGAGGTCACGATCGTCGGGACAGGAAGCAGCCAGAGCTATACCAGCAAACATGGGTATCCTGTGCAGGTAAATAAAGAGGCGAAAGAGATCGACACAAACAAATATGACGGCGTCGTCATCCCTGGAGGTTACGCTCCGGACCTGATGAGGCGTTACCCGGAGATGGTGAGGATTGTGAGAGAGGCAAACCAAAAGGGAAAGGTGATTGCCGCTATCTGTCAT
>Ga0209293_10000098_pt1 | contig 13100 bp, 9 predicted proteins | sample Mud_0915_D1_FD_187690 | JGI IMG/M metagenome (GOLD analysis project Ga0209293, IMG submission 187690) | Wetland microbial communities from Old Woman Creek Reserve in Ohio, USA - Mud_0915_D1 (SPAdes) (version 2) | ecosystem: Environmental > Aquatic > Freshwater > Wetlands > Sediment ... | reverse complement strand
GCTATAATCTCTTTCGGACATGGTGATCTCTCCTTTCTGTTACGTTGTTTTGGCTATTCAACTTTAACAGATCGAGACACCATGTCCTACCTCTTCCTTATAGTAAGCTGTAATCGAGTTTCAGCCTGTCCCATTTTAAATACGATATTTCACATCGAAATCAATAAAAATGAGTGGGAAACTGTTTCCCATTTTTATGGAAGTCATGCAGGAGTTTTGTGAAAAACGCTTCCACTTTTCGCTTCCATTGAAATGACAGGTATTTGTGAAACATTTTGAATTATTCCTAATTTACAGGGGCTTACAATGAATTCACCGTATTTGATCCCATCTGGCATCAAAATTGCTGTTTTTTGCGCAATTATTTTAATACAAAAATGACCATAATATTCCACTCCTAAGGACAACAAGTTCCTTACCACTAATTACAGTGAATAAAGGAGAAATCATGAAAGGAATTATTATGGCAATCCTCACCATCTTATTTATCACGATTTTGGCATCTGCTAATCCTTCGCAAGCTATTATTATGTATGCGGATGAAGTAACGGCTAAGAAGTAGATCAATATTTAAGAATGGAAACGGCGGAGTGATTTCGGCTCTGCCTTTTTTGTTTACTATATCAAGGGGGTAATTCAGTGATGACAATCACAATTTTAGGAACAGACAGCCGCGCTAATTTCTTAAAACGGATTAAAAAACGCTTGTTGCTCAAACCGCTTCAAAGTCATTGGATTGTGTTGAGTTACAAATACCGTGCGGATGTTTCACCGCCAATTGGTGAAGTCGAGTATGAATTTAAGGAAATTACAGCAGCTGATAATGAGGAGCTTGACGAATTGACAGCGGTAGATGTCTGGAAGGTACCTAAATTTGTCACTTTAAGAAAACTAAAACAGGGACATCACGTCTATATTGCCAAGTATAAAGGCAGAATTGTGGCTTCTCATACACTAATTATGAGAGATAGGTTCCAGGACCCTGAGCTCATGCGTGAGTTTAACATGGCTTCCAACGAGGCCTTTCACTTGAGGGCGTTTTGTATACCGGAATTCCGGGGACGCGGGATATTTCCGGTATTGGTGAGATATTGTTTAAGAGATGCCGCGGTGAATTATGGCAGAGGTAACGGATTGGCGTTGGCTAGGATCGATAATAGAAATATGCTGCGATCTGTTGTTCCTAAAGTTGAGGTGGATAGAATCGGGCGTGCTGGGTTTATTGAGATTTTCGGCATTAGGTTCCATTACCTTTGGGGACGCGAAGCTTTCAAAGAGACGAGGAGGCGTTTCTTCATACAAAACATGGCGGGGGTTCATCCAGTTTTCCAGGGGGTAACCCTGTCATCTACAAACAAGAAGATGAAGCTGAAGACCTCCTGTATGGACGTGGGCGATCAAACAGAGCCTTCGAGACCTCTGGAGTCATACTCTGAGAAGAAGGGTCTCCCCTGACTTTAGCGATTATTACTTTCGCGCGATGCCTTCGCGCTTAAAGGGGTGCATTGGAGAAACCCAGCTTGTGGAACTGCTTCCTAATCCTCTATTGGGAGGTACTTCTATATGGTAGCCTATGAATTTTATTGGCCTGACCCAGTAAAGGAATACGATTTATTAGGAATACTACTAGAAAGGAGAAAAGACCCAAGAAGAATAACTGACGCATCGGTCATGAAATGGGGGAAAATGCTTTTAGGTAATCATGGGAGTAAAAAAAGTATTTTTTATAAAAAGGTAACAATAAGTGAATATACAGGCAAATCTATTCGGCTTACTCCATCTAACATACCAATTAGGAATTAAGCCTATATTCAATCGTCAAAAAGCAAGGCAGGCCACACACGGCTCTGCCTTTTTTGTCTGTTTCCTTCGGTAATCATCCACTCTCAGATCATCTCCCCTTTGCAGAGTAGTTAGGTGGAGTCGCCAAATTTTACTATGAACTTGCTCCCACCCATCTCCCAGACCAACGTCTTTGTCTTTGCCCCGCAACCCTCAAGCAACTCGCGACACGATTTCACGGGCCTTTGAACACCCATACTACTACGCCCCTTCGCCCTGGCCAGAAGTCTCGTTTAGACCCATCCTTGCGATTCCTTTCTTACCTCTATGACCCTTTCTTTTCCCCACCCATCGTTTTATGTGCCGATCACTATTCACTGCCCACTCAGGGAGCTTCGATTGATGCCCCTTACTCTCTGCAAAGTACCCATGAGACCCAAAGTAACCGAGCATATGCCTCCAATTGCCCTCAGACTCGATCGGTTTCTCCCACACGTAGATACCAAACGGCCAATGCTTCTTTACCGTCCCGTGACTTATCATCCCAGCCCGTCCTCTCTTCCCCACCTCGATCAACACATGCCAGTGCGGGAATCCGTTATCATACCACTCAATAATGGCCACCCAATCTATCCGCTCAATGCCTTCAACTCTTGCCAGATTACGCACCAGTTCACCGATCCCTCTTTTTTCAACCACTGTTTCAAACCCATCCTCTCCGCTTCGAAACTTCCCAGGACCCAGTGAAAGCACCAAATACCTCACCCGTCGCCAATCAAGTGTATTCATTCGATTGGTTAAACGCACCAGGCTGTACCTACGCCAGCATACAGGACATCACGAAAACCTACATGATGACTTTCTCACCAGCGCACGCCACTGTCTTTCACCATTATTGCAAGTGAAGGGTGAACCCTCAACCTTACAGCCGCTGCCGGCCTCAGAGACAGGATTGACATTCTCCACAAAATTAGAAAGGTGCAAACGGTTTTGTACCACGTTTGCACCATGGAATTTTGAAGCTAAGCTATTGGAATAATTGGTGGCGGTGCAGGGATTTGAACCCCGGACACTGCGGATATGAGCCGCATGCTCTGACCGACTGAGCTACACCGCCAAACGACTCAATTTTACCGAATCTTTATCGATTGTCAATAGGTTAATAGCGATACATCATGCCAAGATATCCGCGGTTTAGAATTTAGGCGAATTCTTATCTTCCCCCACCGTGGAGGGAGGAAGTCATTTTTGGCTCGATTGGGGTAATACTTAAGGAAGTGTCAAATACTTATTTGACGTGATCGTTGCCGCATTTTTGGGGGTATTCTTCAGATGGCAACACCCTCATGAACCGATCATCGAGAGTATGTCTTTGCCAGGGACCATACTGATATCGAGATCAATCTTTTCCATCAGTTCATCTTCCGTGAGTTCGGGGTTTGGCATTGCTTCAACGATGTCTTCTAGGATACTAAATGCGGGCGCGGCATATACCTCCGCCAGGTTACCGTGTTCCTCGACATAGTTCCGGACGAGGTTTTTCAGAGAACGGTTTCGCGATTTACCGGAGGCGCGGGCAGTCGCGCTCCAGACCACGGATTTGTCGGAACACCTGCGCAGTTCACCGGTGATTTCAAGATCAATGTATTCACCCACGGCATCGGCCCTGCCCATCGACATCTTCAAGACACCGTCGCAGGTTTTGCATGCCTCGGCCACTTCACGTTCTGTCGAGACAGTCCCGTAAACGAGGTAATTCCTGTTCGTCCTGATCAGGTCACGGGTCATGGCGCTGATAAGCCCGGCCAGGTCCCCATTCTGAGGGGGGGGCTTTGAAATAATCACGATTCGTTTGATCATCTGTCCCGGATTCTTTTGATAGCCCTCGACAATAAACCGGCGGTGCACAGAAGTGCAGGCGAAGGACACCAGCATTATAGAGATTGCCGTACAGGCGATAAATGCTTTTTTCATACCTTGCTTTTCGGTATTAATATTTTGTTATCTTTTGAATACTGCATCAGCGACGGCATGACCGTGAGGGCGACCAGGAGCGCGGCGGAGATCCCAAAGACCGCGAGTGAACCCATCGAGGTCAAACCCTTATGCATCGAGAAGAACAGCGATGCCCAGCCAATCAGCGTGGTGATGCATGAACCGGCAACTGCCGCTCCGGTATGACGCAGGGCAAACATGACCGAGTGGCTCTCCAGATAACGGTTAAGTATAAATATCCCGCATGAGATTCCATACCCGAGTACAACCGGAAATACTACAATGTTGGCGTAGTTGATCTTCCAGTTGAAAAGATACATAAAACCAAGCATCCATACCATCCCGCCGAGGAGTGGGATCATTGCGAAAACCAATGCACGGGGATCGCGGTAACTGATAAGCAGGATAATCAGGATAAGCCCGGCGACAAGGGCGGGAAAAATCTTGCCGTCACGGATGACGATCATGGCAAGGTTCGCCATCAGGATCATGTGCCCGGTAGCATAAAAGTTCTTACCCCCCATCGTAATGACGCCAACCTGTTTGGTGAATTCAACCGTCAGCTTGCTGTCGGTCACCGAACCCTTGGGGATGATCAGTGTAAAATATCCCTTTTCTCCCGACTCGGGAACGGGGCGGAACTGCTTCAGGAGATCCTCCGGAACGTCCTTTACCGTAAACGGCTGTGTCGCCAGCGATTTCTTTACAATATCAAACAGTTTCTTGTTCTCGCCGGTCATCAGATCGGCCGGAATCTCTACCAGCCGTTCCTGCATCTGGTCAAGGATCTCCCGTGTTTTCAACTGCTGTTCCATGGGAGGTGCGAGGCTGAAGATCGATACCACCTGCTGTACGTATGGATATTTATCTTTGTTGGAAAGTTCATCGTAAAGTTGTTTCGCCTCTTCCAGGGTATCGGTATAGACGACAGAGGGGAGGCCCTTCCGTCCGAACCGTTTCTCGATTTCATCCTGTAGCACCAGGGCCTGCGTGTTGCCGGTGACCGAGGTCCGACTATCGTAATCGAATTCGATCCGCGGCGCGAAATAGGCCAGGCCGATCGTCAGGATGAGCGATGCGGCAAGAATCCTGGATGCAAATGGATACGGTTTGTCCAGATGATCGGCCTCATCGATCTCCTTGTAATTCACCACCAGGCTTTTCGTGAAATTGGGCCAGAACCTGTTGAGCAGCAGGATCGCAACCGGCAGAAAGGTATACATCATGATTGCGATAATCAATATCCCCGCTCCGGCGATGAGACCGAAATGGGAAAAACCCTTGAAGGCGGCCAGAACGAGTACAAAAAGAGACACAGATGACGTCGCGGCGCTGATGAGCGACGACAATCCGGTATGAAGAATCGTCTGGCGGAGGCTTTCATAAATATCGCCCCGGTGTGAATACTCGTCCCTGAACCGGTACATGAAATGGATGCCGAAGTCGATGCCGAAACCCATGAGAATGCCGCCGAGAATGGCGGTGATGGTATTCAGCTCACCCAAGGTAATCCTGGTAAAACCGAACGTCATCACGATACTCATGACAAGGGTGGTCATGAGCAGGATGATCTGCATCGGACGCCGGAGAAGAATGATCAGGTACAGGAGAATGCCGGCAAACGCGACGATGGACGTTGGCTTAAGCGCGTCTTTCATGTGGGTCGAATCATCGTAGGCGATCTTGTACTCGCCCGTTATCCCGTAGGTGATCGTCGCATCGGGCGCAAGACCCTCCCCGTATTTCTCCTTCAGTTTCGCCCCGCGGGGATTCCCCTTATTATATTGTTCGATAACCGATGACACATCGGAAAGGAGTTTCTTGCTGAAATCAAGATCATTGGGGATGCCGTTCGCCTGAATGACGATGAGAATCATTTCACGGGCGGGATCAATATTGTACTCATCGTCCACGAACTTCGAATTGACATTCCGGTACTTCTCGACGAGTTTTTTAAGTTCCTCGTCGGTTTCAGTATCGCCGCTTTTCACTCCGAGTTTTTCACGGGTCAGGGCGCGGATTTTCTTGCGCATCAGACTGAATGCTTCGTTTAGATCGCTGATATCGATGTAATAGGCAAGATGATCACGAAGGAAGCTGACATCCTGGCGACAGGTCGCGGAACGGACCTCGGGAATCTTTTTTATCTCGGCAGTGAGGTCATCGGCGACCCGTTTCATTTGGGGGACGTCTTTGCCTCTGAGAGTGATGAAGAGGTTTCCGTAGCCCCCGGCGAGATTGAACATCCGCTTGGTTGCGAGCACGCTCGGAAGGTCCTGAGGAATCAGTTCAAGCTGGTTATAGTTGATCGTCAGCTTCGACATCTGCCAACCCGAAAGGCCGACAAGGATCAAGATGACCAGGGCGATGAGCCCCGGGTTCCTATATAGAATATCGGTTATAACGCTGGCGATCCGTTCCTTCATCTGATCAAACCGTCACTGTTCCTGGAAAAGCAGTCTGACCGCGGCAAGCGCTTCCTGGATGGTCCCGCCCCGCTTGAGTATCGGCCTGACCTTGTCCTCATTAAGACCGGCGAGAAAGCCTTCCCTGAGGATGTAGACCTCGACGCCCTTCCACTCGTTGCCCCGCTTGACCAGCCCGATTTGGATTTTCTGGTCCTTGTTCTCGGTCGTATGGTCAAACACCGCGAGCGTGTCGCACACGGCCTGGTTTCCATTTTGGGTGATGGCCCCGAACTGAAGCAACTTCAGCCGCTGTGTGATGATGGGAAATTTTTCCTTGATAAGGTTCTTCATAAATGTCGTGATCTCATTTTTCTCCTTTTGCGACATTCTGTCCCAGTAGCCTGCCATGACGATCTCTGCCATCCCCTCGAAGTCAACGTGCGTGATGGCACGGTTGTAATCGCCCTTCTTGATCCAGTGCTGTGCCAGCGTCAGGGTGCGGAGTATCTCCTTCTGATCGGCCGGCGAAACCGGGGCCGCCATAATCCCGGTCCCCTGCGACAACATGACCCATAGTAATATGATTAGCCATACCCATCGTTTCATCTTTGCAATACCTCGTTCATGCGATTTATCGGATGACTCTATTATTTCGTCCGAATGACATGGTATATATTTGCCAATAGTAGCTGAACAATAAAAAATATTCAATTGCACGTCAGGATGTCCAGTTGGCAAAAAATAAATTATCGTGAATTAGCAAATGGAGTTTCAAGTCGATCCCGACGTACCCAGCCGGCAAGTTCCTTTCGGCGTGGCACCGAAGCCGGAAAGGTCGCCGGTTTTCCAACCGGAACAGCTGCCACGACTTTCATGAATGGGTGGGGGGATCTCCATTCCTTTCATCACCTGCCTCTCTGTCCTGTCTTGTAACGGAAGCGAGCTTTAGTTAATTTTGACACAGTCTTCGGGGAGAGGGGGTTTGGGTTAGTAATAAGACCAAAGAGAAATGATTTTTTTGGGCGGGTTGTGTTATGATTCCTTTCGATGAGCGGAAAGACTGTCAAAGGGACAGCCCTATGTGTATTCTTTTTGACCGCCCTCCTTTGGGCGCAGGGAGAAACCTTGGCTTCATCCCCGCATTTTGATTTCAATATTCAATCCCATCGTTTGATCATCCACATCGACCCTTCGAAACATCTCCTCAAAGCAGAGGATCGGCTTGAAATCCATATCAAATGGGGAAGGCCGCGCACCCTTTCTTTTCTCCTCCATCCCCTCCTGAAAATCACCCGGATCGTTGACCAAAGGACGGGACAGCCACTCCATTGGTCTGAGGCCGGACTTTTAGGACAGGCCAAAAGACTGGATGTCTTTCTTCAAGGAGCTGAAGAGATGCCGCTTGTCTCCATCTCTTATGAGGGTCCGATCTATGATCCGATCGTCAAGGAAAAAGGGCTTCAATTCGTTAAAGGGGATCAAACGCTTGGATTGATCAGTCCGGAGGGGATCTATCTGTCAAATACCACCCACTGGTATCCTGACAAACCGGATTCCCTGTCCAAATTCCTAATAGAGGCGACGGTACCCGAACCCTTCCGGATCGTAACCCAAGGGGAACTGATCTCCGAAAATCTCAAAGAAGGGTTCTTGAGAAGCAAATGGGTGAACGAACTGCCGGCTGAGAGCCTCACCCTGGTCGCCGGGAAATATTCCGTTAAATCACGGACGGTGGATGGTGTCAAAATCTCCACTTATTTTTTCCATGAGGAGGATCGCCTTTCGGAGGCCTTTCTGAATGGTGCCGAAGAATATCTAAAAATCTACTCGGAACTTCTGGGTTCCTACCCCTTCAAGAAATTCGATATTGTCCAGAACTTCTTCTCAAGCGGCTATGGTTTTCCTACCTTCACCCTTCTCGCGCCGGAAGCGATCCGGCAAGGCAAAGAATTTCTTAGACCGGGGGCCCTGGATCATGAGATCGTCCATTCCTGGTGGGGGCATTATGTGAGCCTCAAGCCCGGAGCAGGAAATTGGGTGGAAGCTCTCACCACCTATTGCGCAAACTACTATTATAAAGAGTTAAGGATGGGAAAGGAGGTTGCCCGCAAATATCGACAGGATGTGATGCAGAAATATGCCGTCCAAGTCGTGCCCTCGAAAGATTACTCGCTTCGGAGGTTTGAAGGGAAAGAGACGGAGGTGGACGGACAGATCGGCTATGGAAAAGGCTCGATGGTTTTTCATATGCTTCGCAGAATGGTCGGGAAAGACCTCTTCTTCAGCATTTTGAGACAATTTGCGGTGCAGTACGGGGGCAAACAAGCCAGTTGGGAGGATATTAAGAGAATCTTTGAAGAGACGAGTGGCCAGAGGCTGGATGACTTCTTCTCTCAGTGGCTCGATCGTCCTGGAGGGCCTCAGATCAAGCTGGAAAATGTCAGAGTTCAGACCGTCTCCACCGGGCATGTCGTCTCAGGGGAGGTGGTTCAGGAAGGGGAGGTCTACCAGCTTGTCCTTCCGATTGAAGTGGACGAGGGTTTGGAACAGAAGCGCCTTTTTTTAGAGGTTTCAAAAAGAAGGAGCCCTTTTTCCATGGAGGTTTCCAGGGTTCCGTTGACGCTCACCCTGGACCCTGACGATCACCTCTTTCGAAGACTCTCTCCGGAAGAAATTACCCCTGCATTGAACGCGTTGCTCGAAGACCGTGAAAAGATCTTTATCGTCTCAGATCAAGAAGATGACGAGAGCCGAAAAATCTATCTTGAGCTGGCCAGAATGGCAAAGGAACAAAAGGGTGGAGAGATTCTATCGATCCGGGAAGTGACCGAGGAGAAACTTAGAAATTCCTCTGTGATGCTTTTGGGTGAAAGCTGGAAAGGTCCGATCCTTTCTAAGCTCATTTCAAAGGCTCCCAAACCTATGGATTACAGGGAAGGTTCTTTTTTTGTAAAGGGGGATCGAGTGGGCGAAGGAGAGGAGTCCCTGCTTTTTACTTTTTCCAACCCCCTTCATCCCGGAAAATGGGTGACCGTTTATTTCGGTCGGTCCGTGAATGCTCTTTCCCGATCCCGGTACCTCTTTTTCTATGGCTGGGATAATTATATTCTTTTCAGGAATGGGAGGCCAAAAGAAAGGGGAAATCTTTCTCCCAGAACCTCTGTTGTTTTTTATGATTTCATTTCCAAAGATGAATTCGCCAAAATCGAACGACAGAAACTGAAAGAGCATGTCTCCTCTCTGGCTTCACCGGATGTGGCCGGACGATTTCCAGGGACCCCAGGTTATGAAAAAGCTCAGGCTTACCTGATCAAACAGTTAGAGGGGATGGGGATCACCCCTTTGGTTCAGCCTTTCTCCATTGCCGTTAAGGATGTAAAAGAATCTACCCTGATTCTAAAGGCACCGAACAGGGAAGAGAAACTGAAGGCCATCCCCCTTCGCTTTTGCAAAAGAGGGAAGTGGGAAGGTCCTTTCACATGGGTGGACCAAACCAACGTCGAAGAAGTGGACAAACTTTATGGTAAAGGGGCAATATTTTTCCTGGGCCTCACGAACGATTTTCGACCTGAACAGCTTTTAAGAAGGGTGAAGGAGCTTCAGGGAAAGGGGGCCAGGGCCATTCTATTCTTTATCCAGGAAGAGGATCTGGATCATTTCGCCCCTTATCTTACTTATCCGTCCTATTTTCCCCCTAAATTGGAAGAGAAGCTCTTTAAAAGGGAACGGAGCGGCGCTCCCGTCCAACGTTTGATCGAGGCTTCAAAAGTCGCGACCAAGGCAAAGGACCCCGATTTCTCAATCCACATTCCCGTTTTATTCGTCCCCTATCCCCGGTTGGAAGAGGACTGGGTGAAAACCATTATCGACCAGAAGGACGCCCTCTTTGAGATCAACCTCGGGTTCAAAGAAACGATAGTTAAGGATGTTAATATTGGGGGAATGATTGAGGGCCGAGATCCAGACAAGAAGAAGGGGTTTCTGCTGTTGGGCGCCCGCACTGATCATCCGGGGAGAGAGGAAAAAAGTGGAATGATCTACTCAGGAGCGGACGATCCTGCTCCAGGGGTTTCAGCCCTTTTAGAAATTGGACGATCTCTGACGAAAAGAAATGCTGATTTGAAAAGAAGCGTGCTCCTGCTCTTTTTGGGAGGACAGGAGTGGGGGTGGCAGGGATCCCGGGATTTTCTCAACCAACCCTTTATCCCCCTGACACAGATGAAGGCGATGTTCTGCTTGGATGTCCGGGGCGGGGCAACGGGTGAAAAGGAGGTCTTTTTGGTAGGGAGTTCCATTAGCCCCTCGCTTCTCCAGATCAGTAGAAAATTCCTGGGACCCTTAGGAATCAAAGAAGGGAGAAATATTGACTCCTCATCTTTTGAGTTCGGGAAGAATCGTCATCCATTCCGTGAAAAAGGGATTTCCACGTTGGACTTTCTTGCATCGGACCCCAGAAGAATGCCTGCCTCCCGCGATCGCCCGGAGTCCGTCGATTTTGAGAAATTAGGTGATCTGACCAGGCTGATCTACCTCACTTCTTATGAATTCCTAACAGAGCCGTAGAACCAGAGAGGGAGATGAATATGCGAACTGCCTATTTTGACTGTTTTTCAGGAGCCAGCGGAGACATGATCCTTGGCGCCCTGATCGATGCCGGGTTGAGCCCCCGACGGTTGAGAGAGGAGTTGAAGAAGCTTCGAATTCCAACCGTTCATTTAAGGGTCAGAAAGGTGCTTAAAAGGGGAATCTCGGGGACCCAGGTCATCGTGGAGGGAAGGAGCGAAAGAAGGTCCCATCGCAATTTAAAAGAGGTACTACAGATCGTTAGAAGAAGCCGTGTGGAGATGGAGGTAAAGGAGAGGAGCGAAGAGGTTTTCAAACGGATTGCTTCTGTGGAGGCGAAGATTCATCAAATTCCGGAGGAAGAAGTCCACTTTCATGAACTGGGCGGGCTCGATTCCATCGTTGACATTGTTGGATCGGTTTGGGGGATTCGAGCGCTGGGGCTTGATAAGATCCATGTCTCGAAAGTGAATGTGGGAGGGGGATTTGTAAAATGCGAACATGGCATCCTTCCCGTTCCAGCCCCTGCCACGCTGTCCTTGATGAAGGGGAAACCCATCTATTCATCGGGTGTGGAGAGAGAACTTCTGACTCCGACCGGAGCCGCACTTCTTACCACCCTGGGCTCCGAGTTTGGTTCGATGCCTCGAATCCATGTGGAGCGAATCGGGTATGGGGCTGGACGGGATGATCTCCCCCATCCGAATCTCCTCAGACTAATCATTGGGACTTCGGAACCTACCTTCGGAAAAGAGACCGTCGCGGTTATCGAAACGAATATCGATGACATGAACCCTCAGTTCTATGACTATGTGATGGAAAAACTCCTGGCCATGGAAGTCCTGGAGGTGTTTATCACTCCCATCTTGATGAAGAAGAATCGGCCAGGCCATCTCCTCACCGTGATTTGTCCGTCCGGGAAGCTGCCTTCTGTCGCGAAATTTCTTTTTAATGAGACGACCACACTCGGTCTGAGATGGCGCGAGGAGGAAAGGGAGAAGACAGACAGGGAAATCCTGCCTTTTCAAACGAAGTATGGAAGAGTCCGCTTCAAATTGGCTCGCTGGGAGGGGAGAGTCGTCAATCTTTCCCCGGAATATGATGATTGTAAGAGGTTGGCATTGGAAAGAGGAGTCCCTCTGAAGGAAGTCTTCGAAGAAGCGAGGAGAGTGGCGCTTCTCTCGCAGAAAGATGAGTTGAAAGCTCTTTCTCGCAGGAGAAATAAGAACCATAAGTAACCGATCTTACATGTCTTTCAAGACTTTATGAAATCCTGCCTCATCCATCCGCAGAGTCCGGTTCCATCCTTGATATTCCCGCCCTTCATTCTTATATTTTAAGAGAAGGGAGGTGTTATCATCATGAATGTCAGAAAAACCCTTTGCTTTGCAAGTCTCTTGTTGTCTTTAACCTTCCTCCTGCCATGTCAGGGATGGTCCCAACTGTTTCCTTACACTGGAGGGGGACAAACCAGGCCGGGGACTCACGCCCCAATCATTACCCACGCTTTCGCCGTGGAGAAGGGATATTACGGATATATCTGGAGAATCTACATCGAAGCGGAGGATCCGGACGGGGAGATGCTCAGAATTGCCTCTGTGGTGGACCAGGTAGGTGTCGGTCGTTACCCGACCGATTGGATCTATCTCAAACCCCAATCTGGAAAGCACTTCAAAGGCTACATCCAATGGAATACCTCCAGCTCAAAGACATCGTACCTGCCGGAGTGGACGCGGATTACATTGAGGGTTTCTGTGATTGACAAAGCAGGTAATGAGAGTAACGAAGTTGTTTTCCCTTTTACTTTCGAGATTACCCCACAGCAGTACGCATATAAACCGCCCGCTCCTTTCGATCAGGGTGATCTCCCGAGATTAGGCCATGTCACGGTGGATCTCCAATCTCCCGACTCATATGGACATCATGGGAAAATTTATTAACCGGAGTTCTCAGAAAGATCACGGCCATGGCCCGCTGACGCGGGCCTTTTTTGTTTCCTCTTGCATTTCTTCCAGTTGAATGGTAAAAATTTTATATTATCTCACAGAAAGGGAGGAAATTATGACTGCCAATATCTTTCAGAGGAAGTCGGTGATGGCGATGTTGTTGGTTGTCCTTTTAGGGACGGTATGGATAGGGTGTTCGACGACTGTTAAAGAGCGGCAGCAGGGTCAACCCGTCACGGGACCCACGAGAGACACAAGTGCCGAAGCGGAGTGGTCGGGTAAGTATTATCTTGATGATGTCCGTGTCCCAAGCGAATTGAATTATAAACCGAATGAATCCATGGTCTACGAAACCGCAAAATTTAAGGCTGGGGTTATCCGTTTTTCAAAATGGCGTCTCGATGCT
>Ga0209293_10000097_pt1 | contig 13164 bp, 9 predicted proteins | sample Mud_0915_D1_FD_187690 | JGI IMG/M metagenome (GOLD analysis project Ga0209293, IMG submission 187690) | Wetland microbial communities from Old Woman Creek Reserve in Ohio, USA - Mud_0915_D1 (SPAdes) (version 2) | ecosystem: Environmental > Aquatic > Freshwater > Wetlands > Sediment ... | reverse complement strand
GGGCGTTCGTCCGATGCCACTGGTTTTGCACGTAGGGCTCCACAAGTTCCTCGAGGGGGTGGCCAAGCCAGTCGGGTTTGTTGGGTTATTGAGTTCGTTGGGTTTATTGGGTCACTCATTGGTTATTGAGTTATTGGGCTACTAAGTTATTGAGTTTAAGAATAAACTCAAAGCCGAAAGATCAAGACTCAAAATTAGAAGCACTCCCGTCACTTCTGACTGGCCGGTAGCGTGCGCTGCCGAGCGCGCGATATGAAACGATATTTACCCCGTTAGAAATGTTGCCTCGCTCGGTTTCGGGCCCTTTGACAATACTCGCCGCCCTGAGTATATCGAAGGTGGTAACGGCTGGTTTCTAACGGGGTGAACCTTCCCGGGAAGCACGATTTGAAGTGCTTCCATTTTTAAGTCAAATTCTTATTTATGAGCCAGTGGTGGATTGGAGAAGCTGCCATAACGGTTGAAAGGCAATTCTAACTCACCGGCGCAGAATGCGGTTCGGACAGAATTTTAGCGAGACTCTTTCGTGATTGACCTAGAATCAACAACGAACGAACAAGCAAATCAAGGGAGACAGACGGATCTCCTGCTTCCATCTTTGCTACCCTCGACTGGCTGGACCTCAGGAGACGAGCAAGTTGCTCTTGAGTTAGGCTCTTCTCCTTCCGACATTCCTGAAGATTCTTACTCAATGCAAGTTTCATCTCAATGTAGGCGGATTCTTCAGGTGAAAGCTGCAGAAACTCTGCAACCGTACCGACCTTCCAACCTTTTGCTTCAAGTCGTTTCTTCTTTGCGCTCTTCATATGCTTCCTTCGGTCTTAAGTATCATAAAGTCGAATCCTGCGTTTGCAGTTCTCAATGACTTCCCCGGGTGTTTTTTTTGCCTTTTTCTCAAATACCTCCAAGATCACGATGGCATCATCATCAATTCGATAGACAACACGCCACGTCTTGTTTTGGTCATCGATACGGAGTTCGTGACACCTCAAACCAATCGATGGCATCGGTCGCGAATGAGGGAGCGAGAGCAATTCCCCCATTTGCAATTTGCGCAGTAAATAGCCTGCTTCAATCCTTGCTGCGCTTGATAGCGGAGGAGTCTTTATCTCACCGTGTAGCCAGATTAACGGCTTCTCTTCCCTTTTCATTCAATCGTATTATATGTCATATTCGACATAATGTCAATACCTGGTCACAAAGAAGAGGCGCCTGGATCATGGCTTCCAGAGAACGTTGGAGATTACAGCCTGAAGTGGAGAAAAGAAAGCGGAGAGAATATTATAGAAGAAAGATAAGAATTGAGCGAGCCAGCGAGCAATAGAACGAAAAGGATGGTCTGATTACTTTAATATTGCTTCAGGCCCATCTCCTGGAACCTGAGGCGATGCCTAAGCATGTGAAATAATTGGTGGCGGTGCAGGGATTTGAACCCCGGACACTGCGGATATGAGCCGCATGCTCTGACCGACTGAGCTACACCGCCAAACCACTCAATTTTACCGAATCCCTATCGATTGTCAATAGTTTAATGAGGACTTAATTTGACAGAGGGGTTAAGATAAAGGGAAGTCATTTTTGGCTTGTTGGGGTAATTGGGGCAATCCTTAAGGAAGTGTCAAATATTTATTTGATGTGTTTGACGTGATCGTTCACGCGGCATTTTTTTGGCGTTCTTCAGACAGCAACACCCTCATGAACCGATCATGGAGAGTATGTCTTTGCCCGGGGCCATACTGATCTCGATCTCAATCTTTTCCATCAGTTCATCTTCCGTGAGGTCGGGGTTCGGCATGGCTTCAACGAGATCTTCGATGACATTAAATGCGGGTGCGGCATAGACCTCCGCCTGGTGACCGTGTTTCTCGATATAGTTCTGGACGAGGTTTTTCAGAGAACGGTTTCGCGATTTACCGGAGGCGCGGGCAGTCGCGCTCCAGACCACGGATTTGTCGGAACACCTGCGCAGTTCACCGGTGATTTCAAGATCAATGTATTCACCCACGGCATCGGCCCTGCCCATCGACATCTTCAAGACACCGTCGCAGGTTTTGCATGCCTCGGCCACTTCACGTTCTGTCGAGACAGTCCCGTAAACGAGGTAATTCCTGTTCGTCCTGATCAGGTCACGGGTCATGGCGCTGATAAGCCCGGCCAGGTCCCCATTCTGAGGGGGGGGCTTTGAAATAATCACGATTCGTTTGATCATCTGTCCCGGATTCTTTTGATAGCCCTCGACAATAAACCGGCGGTGCACAGAAGTGCAGGCGAAGGACACCAGCATTATAGAGATTGCCGTACAGGCGATAAATGCTTTTTTCATACCTTGCTTTTCGGTATTAATATTTTGTTATCTTTTGAATACTGCATCAGCGACGGCATGACCGTGAGGGCGACCAGGAGCGCGGCGGAGATCCCAAAGACCGCGAGTGAACCCATCGAGGTCAAACCCTTATGCATCGAGAAGAACAGCGATGCCCAGCCAATCAGCGTGGTGATGCATGAACCGGCAACTGCCGCTCCGGTATGACGCAGGGCAAACATGACCGAGTGGCTCTCCAGATAACGGTTAAGTATAAATATCCCGCATGAGATTCCATACCCGAGTACAACCGGAAATACTACAATGTTGGCGTAGTTGATCTTCCAGTTGAAAAGATACATAAAACCAAGCATCCATACCATCCCGCCGAGGAGTGGGATCATTGCGAAAACCAATGCACGGGGATCGCGGTAACTGATAAGCAGGATAATCAGGATAAGCCCGGCGACAAGGGCGGGAAAAATCTTGCCGTCACGGATGACGATCATGGCAAGGTTCGCCATCAGGATCATGTGCCCGGTAGCATAAAAGTTCTTACCCCCCATCGTAATGACGCCAACCTGTTTGGTGAATTCAACCGTCAGCTTGCTGTCGGTCACCGAACCCTTGGGGATGATCAGTGTAAAATATCCCTTTTCTCCCGACTCGGGAACGGGGCGGAACTGCTTCAGGAGATCCTCCGGAACGTCCTTTACCGTAAACGGCTGTGTCGCCAGCGATTTCTTTACAATATCAAACAGTTTCTTGTTCTCGCCGGTCATCAGATCGGCCGGAATCTCTACCAGCCGTTCCTGCATCTGGTCAAGGATCTCCCGTGTTTTCAACTGCTGTTCCATGGGAGGTGCGAGGCTGAAGATCGATACCACCTGCTGTACGTATGGATATTTATCTTTGTTGGAAAGTTCATCGTAAAGTTGTTTCGCCTCTTCCAGGGTATCGGTATAGACGACAGAGGGGAGGCCCTTCCGTCCGAACCGTTTCTCGATTTCATCCTGTAGCACCAGGGCCTGCGTGTTGCCGGTGACCGAGGTCCGACTATCGTAATCGAATTCGATCCGCGGCGCGAAATAGGCCAGGCCGATCGTCAGGATGAGCGATGCGGCAAGAATCCTGGATGCAAATGGATACGGTTTGTCCAGATGATCGGCCTCATCGATCTCCTTGTAATTCACCACCAGGCTTTTCGTGAAATTGGGCCAGAACCTGTTGAGCAGCAGGATCGCAACCGGCAGAAAGGTATACATCATGATTGCGATAATCAATATCCCCGCTCCGGCGATGAGACCGAAATGGGAAAAACCCTTGAAGGCGGCCAGAACGAGTACAAAAAGAGACACAGATGACGTCGCGGCGCTGATGAGCGACGACAATCCGGTATGAAGAATCGTCTGGCGGAGGCTTTCATAAATATCGCCCCGGTGTGAATACTCGTCCCTGAACCGGTACATGAAATGGATGCCGAAGTCGATGCCGAAACCCATGAGAATGCCGCCGAGAATGGCGGTGATGGTATTCAGCTCACCCAAGGTAATCCTGGTAAAACCGAACGTCATCACGATACTCATGACAAGGGTGGTCATGAGCAGGATGATCTGCATCGGACGCCGGAGAAGAATGATCAGGTACAGGAGAATGCCGGCAAACGCGACGATGGACGTTGGCTTAAGCGCGTCTTTCATGTGGGTCGAATCATCGTAGGCGATCTTGTACTCGCCCGTTATCCCGTAGGTGATCGTCGCATCGGGCGCAAGACCCTCCCCGTATTTCTCCTTCAGTTTCGCCCCGCGGGGATTCCCCTTATTATATTGTTCGATAACCGATGACACATCGGAAAGGAGTTTCTTGCTGAAATCAAGATCATTGGGGATGCCGTTCGCCTGAATGACGATGAGAATCATTTCACGGGCGGGATCAATATTGTACTCATCGTCCACGAACTTCGAATTGACATTCCGGTACTTCTCGACGAGTTTTTTAAGTTCCTCGTCGGTTTCAGTATCGCCGCTTTTCACTCCGAGTTTTTCACGGGTCAGGGCGCGGATTTTCTTGCGCATCAGACTGAATGCTTCGTTTAGATCGCTGATATCGATGTAATAGGCAAGATGATCACGAAGGAAGCTGACATCCTGGCGACAGGTCGCGGAACGGACCTCGGGAATCTTTTTTATCTCGGCAGTGAGGTCATCGGCGACCCGTTTCATTTGGGGGACGTCTTTGCCTCTGAGAGTGATGAAGAGGTTTCCGTAGCCCCCGGCGAGATTGAACATCCGCTTGGTTGCGAGCACGCTCGGAAGGTCCTGAGGAATCAGTTCAAGCTGGTTATAGTTGATCGTCAGCTTCGACATCTGCCAACCCGAAAGGCCGACAAGGATCAAGATGACCAGGGCGATGAGCCCCGGGTTCCTATATAGAATATCGGTTATAACGCTGGCGATCCGTTCCTTCATCTGATCAAACCGTCACTGTTCCTGGAAAAGCAGTCTGACCGCGGCAAGCGCTTCCTGGATGGTCCCGCCCCGCTTGAGTATCGGCCTGACCTTGTCCTCATTAAGACCGGCGAGAAAGCCTTCCCTGAGGATGTAGACCTCGACGCCCTTCCACTCGTTGCCCCGCTTGACCAGCCCGATTTGGATTTTCTGGTCCTTGTTCTCGGTCGTATGGTCAAACACCGCGAGCGTGTCGCACACGGCCTGGTTTCCATTTTGGGTGATGGCCCCGAACTGAAGCAACTTCAGCCGCTGTGTGATGATGGGAAATTTTTCCTTGATAAGGTTCTTCATAAATGTCGTGATCTCATTTTTCTCCTTTTGCGACATTCTGTCCCAGTAGCCTGCCATGACGATCTCTGCCATCCCCTCGAAGTCAACGTGCGTGATGGCACGGTTGTAATCGCCCTTCTTGATCCAGTGCTGTGCCAGCGTCAGGGTGCGGAGTATCTCCTTCTGATCGGCCGGCGAAACCGGGGCCGCCATAATCCCGGTCCCCTGCGACAACATGACCCATAGTAATATGATTAGCCATACCCATCGTTTCATCTTTGCAATACCTCGTTCATGCGATTTATCGGATGACTCTATTATTTCGTCCGAATGACATGGTATATATTTGCCAATAGTAGCTGAACAATAAAAAATATTCAATTGCACGTCAGGATGTCCAGTTGGCAAAAAATAAATTATCGTGAATTAGCAAATGGAGTTTCAAGTCGATCCCGACGTACCCAGCCGGCAAGTTCCTTTCGGCGTGGCACCGAAGCCGGAAAGGTCGCCGGTTTTCCAACCGGAACAGCTGCCACGACTTTCATGAATGGGTGGGGGGATCTCCATTCCTTTCATCACCTGCCTCTCTGTCCTGTCTTGTAACGGAAGCGAGCTTTAGTTAATTTTGACACAGTCTTCGGGGAGAGGGGGTTTGGGTTAGTAATAAGACCAAAGAGAAATGATTTTTTTGGGCGGGTTGTGTTATGATTCCTTTCGATGAGCGGAAAGACTGTCAAAGGGACAGCCCTATGTGTATTCTTTTTGACCGCCCTCCTTTGGGCGCAGGGAGAAACCTTGGCTTCATCCCCGCATTTTGATTTCAATATTCAATCCCATCGTTTGATCATCCACATCGACCCTTCGAAACATCTCCTCAAAGCAGAGGATCGGCTTGAAATCCATATCAAATGGGGAAGGCCGCGCACCCTTTCTTTTCTCCTCCATCCCCTCCTGAAAATCACCCGGATCGTTGACCAAAGGACGGGACAGCCACTCCATTGGTCTGAGGCCGGACTTTTAGGACAGGCCAAAAGACTGGATGTCTTTCTTCAAGGAGCTGAAGAGATGCCGCTTGTCTCCATCTCTTATGAGGGTCCGATCTATGATCCGATCGTCAAGGAAAAAGGGCTTCAATTCGTTAAAGGGGATCAAACGCTTGGATTGATCAGTCCGGAGGGGATCTATCTGTCAAATACCACCCACTGGTATCCTGACAAACCGGATTCCCTGTCCAAATTCCTAATAGAGGCGACGGTACCCGAACCCTTCCGGATCGTAACCCAAGGGGAACTGATCTCCGAAAATCTCAAAGAAGGGTTCTTGAGAAGCAAATGGGTGAACGAACTGCCGGCTGAGAGCCTCACCCTGGTCGCCGGGAAATATTCCGTTAAATCACGGACGGTGGATGGTGTCAAAATCTCCACTTATTTTTTCCATGAGGAGGATCGCCTTTCGGAGGCCTTTCTGAATGGTGCCGAAGAATATCTAAAAATCTACTCGGAACTTCTGGGTTCCTACCCCTTCAAGAAATTCGATATTGTCCAGAACTTCTTCTCAAGCGGCTATGGTTTTCCTACCTTCACCCTTCTCGCGCCGGAAGCGATCCGGCAAGGCAAAGAATTTCTTAGACCGGGGGCCCTGGATCATGAGATCGTCCATTCCTGGTGGGGGCATTATGTGAGCCTCAAGCCCGGAGCAGGAAATTGGGTGGAAGCTCTCACCACCTATTGCGCAAACTACTATTATAAAGAGTTAAGGATGGGAAAGGAGGTTGCCCGCAAATATCGACAGGATGTGATGCAGAAATATGCCGTCCAAGTCGTGCCCTCGAAAGATTACTCGCTTCGGAGGTTTGAAGGGAAAGAGACGGAGGTGGACGGACAGATCGGCTATGGAAAAGGCTCGATGGTTTTTCATATGCTTCGCAGAATGGTCGGGAAAGACCTCTTCTTCAGCATTTTGAGACAATTTGCGGTGCAGTACGGGGGCAAACAAGCCAGTTGGGAGGATATTAAGAGAATCTTTGAAGAGACGAGTGGCCAGAGGCTGGATGACTTCTTCTCTCAGTGGCTCGATCGTCCTGGAGGGCCTCAGATCAAGCTGGAAAATGTCAGAGTTCAGACCGTCTCCACCGGGCATGTCGTCTCAGGGGAGGTGGTTCAGGAAGGGGAGGTCTACCAGCTTGTCCTTCCGATTGAAGTGGACGAGGGTTTGGAACAGAAGCGCCTTTTTTTAGAGGTTTCAAAAAGAAGGAGCCCTTTTTCCATGGAGGTTTCCAGGGTTCCGTTGACGCTCACCCTGGACCCTGACGATCACCTCTTTCGAAGACTCTCTCCGGAAGAAATTACCCCTGCATTGAACGCGTTGCTCGAAGACCGTGAAAAGATCTTTATCGTCTCAGATCAAGAAGATGACGAGAGCCGAAAAATCTATCTTGAGCTGGCCAGAATGGCAAAGGAACAAAAGGGTGGAGAGATTCTATCGATCCGGGAAGTGACCGAGGAGAAACTTAGAAATTCCTCTGTGATGCTTTTGGGTGAAAGCTGGAAAGGTCCGATCCTTTCTAAGCTCATTTCAAAGGCTCCCAAACCTATGGATTACAGGGAAGGTTCTTTTTTTGTAAAGGGGGATCGAGTGGGCGAAGGAGAGGAGTCCCTGCTTTTTACTTTTTCCAACCCCCTTCATCCCGGAAAATGGGTGACCGTTTATTTCGGTCGGTCCGTGAATGCTCTTTCCCGATCCCGGTACCTCTTTTTCTATGGCTGGGATAATTATATTCTTTTCAGGAATGGGAGGCCAAAAGAAAGGGGAAATCTTTCTCCCAGAACCTCTGTTGTTTTTTATGATTTCATTTCCAAAGATGAATTCGCCAAAATCGAACGACAGAAACTGAAAGAGCATGTCTCCTCTCTGGCTTCACCGGATGTGGCCGGACGATTTCCAGGGACCCCAGGTTATGAAAAAGCTCAGGCTTACCTGATCAAACAGTTAGAGGGGATGGGGATCACCCCTTTGGTTCAGCCTTTCTCCATTGCCGTTAAGGATGTAAAAGAATCTACCCTGATTCTAAAGGCACCGAACAGGGAAGAGAAACTGAAGGCCATCCCCCTTCGCTTTTGCAAAAGAGGGAAGTGGGAAGGTCCTTTCACATGGGTGGACCAAACCAACGTCGAAGAAGTGGACAAACTTTATGGTAAAGGGGCAATATTTTTCCTGGGCCTCACGAACGATTTTCGACCTGAACAGCTTTTAAGAAGGGTGAAGGAGCTTCAGGGAAAGGGGGCCAGGGCCATTCTATTCTTTATCCAGGAAGAGGATCTGGATCATTTCGCCCCTTATCTTACTTATCCGTCCTATTTTCCCCCTAAATTGGAAGAGAAGCTCTTTAAAAGGGAACGGAGCGGCGCTCCCGTCCAACGTTTGATCGAGGCTTCAAAAGTCGCGACCAAGGCAAAGGACCCCGATTTCTCAATCCACATTCCCGTTTTATTCGTCCCCTATCCCCGGTTGGAAGAGGACTGGGTGAAAACCATTATCGACCAGAAGGACGCCCTCTTTGAGATCAACCTCGGGTTCAAAGAAACGATAGTTAAGGATGTTAATATTGGGGGAATGATTGAGGGCCGAGATCCAGACAAGAAGAAGGGGTTTCTGCTGTTGGGCGCCCGCACTGATCATCCGGGGAGAGAGGAAAAAAGTGGAATGATCTACTCAGGAGCGGACGATCCTGCTCCAGGGGTTTCAGCCCTTTTAGAAATTGGACGATCTCTGACGAAAAGAAATGCTGATTTGAAAAGAAGCGTGCTCCTGCTCTTTTTGGGAGGACAGGAGTGGGGGTGGCAGGGATCCCGGGATTTTCTCAACCAACCCTTTATCCCCCTGACACAGATGAAGGCGATGTTCTGCTTGGATGTCCGGGGCGGGGCAACGGGTGAAAAGGAGGTCTTTTTGGTAGGGAGTTCCATTAGCCCCTCGCTTCTCCAGATCAGTAGAAAATTCCTGGGACCCTTAGGAATCAAAGAAGGGAGAAATATTGACTCCTCATCTTTTGAGTTCGGGAAGAATCGTCATCCATTCCGTGAAAAAGGGATTTCCACGTTGGACTTTCTTGCATCGGACCCCAGAAGAATGCCTGCCTCCCGCGATCGCCCGGAGTCCGTCGATTTTGAGAAATTAGGTGATCTGACCAGGCTGATCTACCTCACTTCTTATGAATTCCTAACAGAGCCGTAGAACCAGAGAGGGAGATGAATATGCGAACTGCCTATTTTGACTGTTTTTCAGGAGCCAGCGGAGACATGATCCTTGGCGCCCTGATCGATGCCGGGTTGAGCCCCCGACGGTTGAGAGAGGAGTTGAAGAAGCTTCGAATTCCAACCGTTCATTTAAGGGTCAGAAAGGTGCTTAAAAGGGGAATCTCGGGGACCCAGGTCATCGTGGAGGGAAGGAGCGAAAGAAGGTCCCATCGCAATTTAAAAGAGGTACTACAGATCGTTAGAAGAAGCCGTGTGGAGATGGAGGTAAAGGAGAGGAGCGAAGAGGTTTTCAAACGGATTGCTTCTGTGGAGGCGAAGATTCATCAAATTCCGGAGGAAGAAGTCCACTTTCATGAACTGGGCGGGCTCGATTCCATCGTTGACATTGTTGGATCGGTTTGGGGGATTCGAGCGCTGGGGCTTGATAAGATCCATGTCTCGAAAGTGAATGTGGGAGGGGGATTTGTAAAATGCGAACATGGCATCCTTCCCGTTCCAGCCCCTGCCACGCTGTCCTTGATGAAGGGGAAACCCATCTATTCATCGGGTGTGGAGAGAGAACTTCTGACTCCGACCGGAGCCGCACTTCTTACCACCCTGGGCTCCGAGTTTGGTTCGATGCCTCGAATCCATGTGGAGCGAATCGGGTATGGGGCTGGACGGGATGATCTCCCCCATCCGAATCTCCTCAGACTAATCATTGGGACTTCGGAACCTACCTTCGGAAAAGAGACCGTCGCGGTTATCGAAACGAATATCGATGACATGAACCCTCAGTTCTATGACTATGTGATGGAAAAACTCCTGGCCATGGAAGTCCTGGAGGTGTTTATCACTCCCATCTTGATGAAGAAGAATCGGCCAGGCCATCTCCTCACCGTGATTTGTCCGTCCGGGAAGCTGCCTTCTGTCGCGAAATTTCTTTTTAATGAGACGACCACACTCGGTCTGAGATGGCGCGAGGAGGAAAGGGAGAAGACAGACAGGGAAATCCTGCCTTTTCAAACGAAGTATGGAAGAGTCCGCTTCAAATTGGCTCGCTGGGAGGGGAGAGTCGTCAATCTTTCCCCGGAATATGATGATTGTAAGAGGTTGGCATTGGAAAGAGGAGTCCCTCTGAAGGAAGTCTTCGAAGAAGCGAGGAGAGTGGCGCTTCTCTCGCAGAAAGATGAGTTGAAAGCTCTTTCTCGCAGGAGAAATAAGAACCATAAGTAACCGATCTTACATGTCTTTCAAGACTTTATGAAATCCTGCCTCATCCATCCGCAGAGTCCGGTTCCATCCTTGATATTCCCGCCCTTCATTCTTATATTTTAAGAGAAGGGAGGTGTTATCATCATGAATGTCAGAAAAACCCTTTGCTTTGCAAGTCTCTTGTTGTCTTTAACCTTCCTCCTGCCATGTCAGGGATGGTCCCAACTGTTTCCTTACACTGGAGGGGGACAAACCAGGCCGGGGACTCACGCCCCAATCATTACCCACGCTTTCGCCGTGGAGAAGGGATATTACGGATATATCTGGAGAATCTACATCGAAGCGGAGGATCCGGACGGGGAGATGCTCAGAATTGCCTCTGTGGTGGACCAGGTAGGTGTCGGTCGTTACCCGACCGATTGGATCTATCTCAAACCCCAATCTGGAAAGCACTTCAAAGGCTACATCCAATGGAATACCTCCAGCTCAAAGACATCGTACCTGCCGGAGTGGACGCGGATTACATTGAGGGTTTCTGTGATTGACAAAGCAGGTAATGAGAGTAACGAAGTTGTTTTCCCTTTTACTTTCGAGATTACCCCACAGCAGTACGCATATAAACCGCCCGCTCCTTTCGATCAGGGTGATCTCCCGAGATTAGGCCATGTCACGGTGGATCTCCAATCTCCCGACTCATATGGACATCATGGGAAAATTTATTAACCGGAGTTCTCAGAAAGATCACGGCCATGGCCCGCTGACGCGGGCCTTTTTTGTTTCCTCTTGCATTTCTTCCAGTTGAATGGTAAAAATTTTATATTATCTCACAGAAAGGGAGGAAATTATGACTGCCAATATCTTTCAGAGGAAGTCGGTGATGGCGATGTTGTTGGTTGTCCTTTTAGGGACGGTATGGATAGGGTGTTCGACGACTGTTAAAGAGCGGCAGCAGGGTCAACCCGTCACGGGACCCACGAGAGACACAAGTGCCGAAGCGGAGTGGTCGGGTAAGTATTATCTTGATGATGTCCGTGTCCCAAGCGAATTGAATTATAAACCGAATGAATCCATGGTCTACGAAACCGCAAAATTTAAGGCTGGGGTTATCCGTTTTTCAAAATGGCGTCTCGATGCTCAGTCCGTGATCGATTTTTTTGTTTATAATATGGAAAAAGATAACTGGAAGTTCGTGAACACCTTTAAAGGAAAAGAGACCCAGCTCAGCTTCACAAAGCCTGATAAAACGTGCAACATCAGAATTATTGAAACATGGACGGGGATGACCCAGGTGTTGATTGCAGTCGGTCCCTTGGGAGAAAAGAAGATGTAAGAGCGGAGCATGGTGTTCAATCGAGTCAAACGGGCCATTGACCGCTACCATTTGTTGGAAAAAGGCGACCGGCTGATTGTGGGTGTCTCGGGCGGGGTGGACTCAATGGTCCTCCTCCATCTATTACATGCCTGCCGTGAAACGTTTGACCTTTCCCTCATCGTTGCCCATGTGAATCATGGTTTTCGACCTGAGGAGTCAGAAAGAGAAGCCGAGCTGGTTCAGAAGGAGTCAGCCCGGCTTCGCCTGCCGTTTGAATACGGGAAATTCAATGTGAGGGAGCTCCAGAAACTGGGAGGGCTTTCCCCGCAGGATGCCGCCAGAAGGGTTCGTTTTCATTTCTTTTACGATCTTTTCCACAAGCATCGTGCTCAAAAGGTTGCATTGGGCCACAATGCAGACGACCAGGTGGAGACTGTTCTCTTAAGACTGATCCGGGGGTCCGGGGTGCGGGGTTTAAAAGGGATTCTCCCCATGCGTGGGGGAAGGGTGATCCGGCCTCTTCTTGAGGTGTGGAGAGAGGAGATTGATTCCTTTGCCTTGGGGAAAAAGATTCCTTTTCTTTGTGATTCATCCAACCTAAGAAATGACTACCTTCGGAATAGAATACGCCTATCGTTGATTCCTTTCATCGAAAGAGAACTTCAACCTAATTTTAAGGAAACCCTCTTGAGGACGTCGAACCTTCTCAGGGTAGAGAATGATTATTTGGAGAAGGGAGCACAGGAAGCCTACCAGAAGATCGTCCACGAGGCGGAGGAGACCCTTGCTTTCAATTTCTCAGAATACCAATCCCTTCACCGCGCCATCCAGTGGAGAGTGATTGAGAAGATATTAGAGAAGAGGCTTGACTGCGGAATGACCTTGGAGGATGGAAGGGGGACAGAGGTTCATAAAATTCACCAGAAGTTGCACCAGGCTTCCCCGAGCTTCCTGGTTGAGCTCCCCCGTGGATTCTGGGTTGAGAAACGATATGACCTTGTCCTATTCGGGAAGAGAGAGGTGAAGCCCTCTGTCCCCTTTGAAGTGGAACTCATTTCCCCCGGCCATACGCTCGTCGAAGAGATCGGAAGAGAGGTGGTAATTGAGGAGACGGATCGAGATCAATTGGGTGGTTACAGCGGATCTCCGGACACAGCTCTTATGGATTATGAAAGCCTTCGATTTCCGTTGAAGATGAGGAATTTCCGACCAGGGGATCGATTCTGTCCGTTAGGAGTCAAAGGATCTCAGAAGTTGAAAGATTTTTTTATCGATCACAAGGTTCCAAGGTTTGAAAGGCCGAGCATTCCTCTGCTCATC
>Ga0209293_10000094_pt1 | contig 13210 bp, 9 predicted proteins | sample Mud_0915_D1_FD_187690 | JGI IMG/M metagenome (GOLD analysis project Ga0209293, IMG submission 187690) | Wetland microbial communities from Old Woman Creek Reserve in Ohio, USA - Mud_0915_D1 (SPAdes) (version 2) | ecosystem: Environmental > Aquatic > Freshwater > Wetlands > Sediment ... | reverse complement strand
ACGATCAAGCGTGGTCCTCATACCATCCCCTCCTTTATTGCCAATATAGCATGCCAAATGGCAATTTGCAAGACCAATTTTCGTAAACAACGGCCCGTACCGGACATCCGGCACGGGCCGTTTTGAATATTGAGTCTTGAATGTTGAAGGTTCTTCTTAGAACGCGCTCTTCGCCTTCCCCGTCTCCACGTCTACATCCACGCGGCGGTAGGCCGGGCTGGACGAGGTTGCCGGGCATGAGCGTAATGGGAACTTCTTAAAACAGCCCTGAGACCTTGCCGGTGTTCACATCCACGTCCACGCGGCGATAGGCCGGGTCTGATGCCGTGCCGGGCATGAGGCTGATCGTCCCCGCGCAGGGGCAGAGGAACTTGGCGCCGGAATAGATCAGGACATCTCTGATGGGCAGCGTCCAGCCCTTGGGCACGCCCTTGAGCGTGGGATCGTGGGACAGGCTCAAATGGGTCTTGACCATCATGGTGGCGAAGTCTGCGTACTGGGGATCGCTTTCCAGCATCTTGGCCTTGGCTTCCGCATCAGGCAGCCAGGAAACGCCGTCGGCACCGTACACTTCCTTGGCGATTATCGCCACTCTGTCGCGCAGTTTCATCTCAAGCGGGTACAGGAACTTGAAGTCGTTCTTCTCGTTGCAGGCGTCGATGACCGCATCTGCCAGTTCCAAGGCCCCGTCGCCGCCCTTGAGCCAGTGCTGGGATTCCGCGCAGCGGGCGCCGGCTGCTTCTGCGGCCTTCTTGACCGCGGCCACTTCGGCGTTTGTGTCGGTGTAGAAACGGTTGACGCAGACCACCGGATTTATGCCTGACTTGCGGATGACGTTGATCATGTGGACCATGTTGGCGCAGCCCTTTTCAACGAGGCCTACATTCTCCTTGGTGTACTCTTCAGGAATCGGTTTTCCGGCCACGACTTTGGGGCCGCCGCCGTGCATCTTCAGCGCGCGGACGGTGGTGGTAAGCACGGAAACGTGCGGCTTCAGTCCGCTGTTGCGGCACTTGACGTTCCAGAACTTTTCAAACCCGATGTCGGCCGCAAAACCGGACTCGGTCACATGGTAGTCGAACAGCTTCAGGCCGACACGGTCGGCGATGATGGACGACTGGCCCACGGCTATATTGGCAAAAGGCCCGGCATGAACGAGGCAGGGATTGTATTCAGCCGTGCACATGAGCGTGGGATTGATGGTGTTGCGCATGAAAGCGGCCATGGCATTGCCGACTTCCAGGTCGCCGGTGGTGACCGGCTTGCCGCTCTTGTCAAAGGCGACCGTGATCTTGTTCAGCCGGTCCTTCAGGTCCGCGAGGTCCTTGGCAATGGACAGGATGGCCATGCACTCCGATCCGACGGCGATTCCGAACTTCGACTGCATCATGAAACCGTCAGACCGGCCGCCGATGCCGATGATGATATTGCGAAGGCTCTGTGCGCAGAAGTCGATGATCCACCCCATCTCCACGCGGGTGGGATCGATGTCGAGCCTTCTCATCCTGGTGAGCCTTTTGAGCTGCTCGTCGTTGTAATTTCGCTCATGCTGCATGCGGGAAGTCATTGCAACCATGGCCAGGTTGTGGGCATTCATGATATCGTTGATGTCGCCGGTAAGTCCCAGCGAGAACTCGGTCATGGGGATCAGTAAAGAGTTTCCGCCGCCCGCGGCCGTGCCCTTCACGTTCATGGTGGGACCGCCTGAAGGCTGACGGAGCGCGCCGCCGACGTTCTTGCCCCGCTTGCCAAGGCCCTCCATCAGACCGCAGGAGGTCGTGCTTTTGCCTTCGCCCAGGGGGGTCGGGGTGATGGCGGTCACCTCGATATACTTGCCGTCGGGCTTGCCCTTGAGACGGTTGTTGACCTTCAGGAAGTCGATCTTGGACAGGCGGCCCATGGGCAGCATCTCGTCTTTCTGCAGACCCAGTTTTTCGCGCCATGCCTCGGGCGTCGGCATGTTCTTTTCCGCTTCCTCGGAAATCTGCCAGTCAGCTAACTTCGTTGCATCAAATGACATGGTACTCTCTCCTTTCCTGCTTTGAAATTTGCGAGCTCCTTATGGCTCGAATTGAAATGCTGTCTTTGAGACCCGATACCATGAATGGGAGGATCGGCGCTCCATGCGAAACAGACCTCTCTCGCCGATCCTTGCATATTTCCCCAAAAAGAACATCAATAGCTGATCAGGGCCTTCATCAGCTTTTCGTTCATGGCGTGTACGTTTCTGCTCGCCATCCTGGCCATGGTCCTCATAACCTTGTACATCATGACCGGATGGGACCGCTCAAGCTCCTTGAAGTCCTCGGTGGTGATCCGGTACAGCTCCGTGGTATCCAGGGCCGTGGTGTTGGTGCTGTGCGTCTTCCGGTCCTCGATCACGGACAATTCGCCGAAGAAATGGAGCTCGGTGAGGATTGCCAGCGTCTGCTTCCATCCGTCAGGCGTCGTCTTCGAGATCTCAACCCTCCCCTTGCGGATCAGGCAGATCCCCCGGGTCGATTCACCCTCTCGGAAGATCGCGGACCCTTTTGGATAACGCTCCACCTGGATCTTCTGCGCCACCAAGGCGAGTTCTGCGTCATCCAGGTCGCTGAGCAGCCTCTGCGGCTTGAGGTCCGTTATGCCTGCCATCTGGCCCTCCCTAGTAAAGCTCCCTGCAGCAAGCTGCGGGGATGCTTCGATCCTGTCTTCATGACTTTGCTATCTTGACGGCCGTCACCTTGAGCGAAGGGATCTTGCAGACCGGATCGAGTCCGCTGCTGCTCGTCAGGATGTTGGCCGCCGCTTCTCGGAAATGGAAGGGGATGAACACCACGCCCCGCCCGGGCCTTCGGGAAATCCGTGTCTTGAGCGTCAGCGAACCGCGCCGCGAGGTGACCGTTGCCATCCCGTCCTGCTCGAGGGAAAGCTTCTTCGCATCCTCGGGATGGATCTCCATATACGGCTCATGGGCCACTTTTTCAAGGGGCGCCACGCGCCGCGTCATGCTTCCCCCATGATACTGGAACAGCATACGCCCCGTGGTGAGCGTAAACGGATACTCGGCATCGGGCTGTTCCGACGAAGGTCTATAGTGTACCATAGAGAAGGCGGCTTTGCCACGCGGGAAACCGCCCTTGAACAGGTACGGTGTGCCCGGGTGGTCCGGCGTCGGGCAGGGCCACTGCAGCCCCCCTTCCTCGTCGAGCCGGGAATAGGACATCCCGGCCATGGCCGGCCATGCTTTTCCGATCTCCTGGAACACTTCCTCAGTAGTGTGGTACGTCATCGGATGGCCGAGCCTTCTGCTCAACTCCATGATGATCAGGGAATCCTTCATGGCGAGACCGGGCGCGTTCACCACCCTCCTCACCCGCTGTACCCGCCGCTCGGTGTTCGTGAACGTGCCCACCTTCTCGGCAAACGACGTTGCCGGCAGCACAACATGCGCCAGCTCGGCGGTTTCGGTCAGGAAGATGTCCTGTACCATGAGGAAATCCAGTGCTCCCAGGGCCTTCCGCGTATGGGCCATGTCCGGATCGGTAATGACCGGGTTCTCGCCCATGATATAGAGCGCCTTGAGCCTGCCTGCCGATGCGGCGTCGATCATCGCGTTCGCCATCAGGCCTTCGCGTTCAGGCAGCTTCACGCTCCACAGCTCCTCGAACCGCTCGCGGACCTGCGGTACCACGACGCGCTGGTACCCCGGGTACAGGTTCGGCAAACAGCCCATGTCCGTGGAGCCCTGAACGTTGTTCTGCCCCCGAAGCGGGTTCACGCCCGAGGATTCCCTGCCCAGGTTCCCGGTCATGAGGGCAAGGTTCGCAATGGAGAGCACATTGTCCGTGCCATGGGAATGCTGGGTGATGCCCATGGTGTAGTAGATCCCGGCCTTCTTCGATCGGCCGTAAAGGCGCGCCGCCTCGATGATCTTCTCCCTCGGAATGCCGGTGATCCGCTCCGCCGACTCAGGCGTGTATTCTTCGAGGTTCTTCCGGAAGCCCTCATCGAACCCCTCGGTCCGGGCTTTAATGAACTCCCGGTCCACGAGCCCTTCGTTCACGATCACATGCATCATGCCGTTCAGGAGCGCGACGTCCGTGCCCGGCCGCTGCTGCAGCCAGAGATGGGCCTGCCGGACGAGCGGCACCCGGCGCGGGTCCGCGATGATGAGCTTCGCGCCCTTCCGCACGGCCTTGATCATGCGGAGCGCCACAATGGGGTGGTTCTCCTTCGTGTTCGAGCCGATGACGAAGAGCACGTCGTTGTTCTCGATCTCGGCAAGGGAATTCGTCATCGCCCCGGAGCCGAACACGGTGGCCAGACCGGCCACCGTAGCGCTGTGTCAATAGCGCGCGCAGTGGTCCACGTTGTTCGTACCGATGGCGGCGCGCATGAACTTCTGGAAGAGATAGTTCTCCTCATTGGTGCAGCGCGCCGAGGCAAGGCCCGCAATGGCGTCGGGCCCTTCCAGGTCCCTGATCCGCCTCAGCTGATGCGCCGCGTAGGTGAAGGCCTCGTCCCAGGAGGCCTCTTCGAGCCTGCCGTTCTTCCTGATCAGCGGGGTCTTCAGCCGGTCCGGGCTGTTGATAAAGGAGAAACCGAACCTGCCCTTGGCACAGAGCCAGCCTTCGTTGATCGTGGCCTGCTGCGACGAGGCCCGTATCACTTCGTTCTTGCTGACATGCAGAGTGAGGTTGCAGCCGCACCCGCAGTAAGGGCAGACCGTCTCGACGCTCCTGATGTCCCGCTGCCGCCCCTTTCCCAGGGACGGCTTGCTGACCAGGGCGCCCGTCGGACACACGGCGATGCACTGGCCGCAGAACTCGCAGGAGAGGTCACGCTCAAAGGGCGGGCAGATTTTGGTGGCAAATCCCTTGTACGCGTAGTCGATGGCGCCCACGCCCTGCACCTCGTCGCAGACCTTTGCGCATCGGCCGCAGAGGATGCACTTTTCCATGTCGCGCTCGACGAACGGGTTCCCGTCGCGCGTGGGGTAGATCCGCCGCTCGCCGTGGAACACCGGGGTTCGGATCTGGTACTTGTACGCCAGTTCCTGCAGCTCGCACTCGCCGGCCCGTTCGCAGACCATGCAGTCGTACGGATGGTCGGAAAGAATGAGGTCGATGATGTCCCGCCGGAGGCCCTCGATATAGGGCGACGCCGTGGTCACCTCCATGCCGCTCTCCGCTCGCGTGGTGCACGACGTCACCGGCTGCCCTCCTATCTCGACGATGCAGACGCGGCAGGCGCCGGTTACCGAGAGCTTCGGATGGTGGCACAGGACGGGGATCGTGATGCCCAGCTTCTGGGCCGCCGCGAGCACGGTCGCGCCCGCGGGAACGGTGACCGGCATGCCGTCTATGTTGAGCGTGATATCACCCATGATCACTGTTTCCTGATCGCCTTGAACTTGCACGCACGGAAGCACGCGCCGCACTTGATGCAGCGGTCGGGATCGATGACGTGCACTTTCTTTGGCTCGCCTGAGATGGCCTTCGTCGGGCATACGCGCTTGCAGATGCCGCAGGCCTTGCAGAGCTCCTCGCTGACCGAGAAAGTAATGAGGGCCGTGCAGACGCCTGCCGGGCACTTCCGGTCCCGGATGTGCGCCAGATATTCGTCCCGGAAGTGGTTGAAGCTCGTAATGAACGGATTGGGCGCTGTCCTGCCGAGGCCGCAGAGCGAGGTGGAGGCCATGACCCCCGAGAGCCGTTCGAGCGTCCTCAGGTCCTCGTCCTCGCCCTTCCCCTCCGTGATCCTCGTGAGAAGCTCCGACATCCGCTTCGTGCCGATGCGGCACGGCGTGCACTTGCCGCACGATTCGCGCTGCAGGAACTCCAGATAGAACTTCGCCACCGACACGATGCAGTCGTCCTCGTCAAAGACGACCATGCCGCCCGACCCTACGATGCTGCCGACCTTCGCCAGGTTCTCATAGTCCAGGCCCAGGTCGATCATCGACGGCGGGATGATGCCGCCCGAAGGCCCCCCGACCTGGATGGCCTTGAGCGCTTTGTCCCCCTCAATGCCGCCGCCGATGCCGTACACGATGTCGCGGAAGGACATCCCCATGGGGATCTCCACCAGGCCGTTGTTCCGCACCTTGCCCGAGAGCGTGAAGACTTTCGTGCCCTTGCTCGCCCCGGTCCCGATGGACGAATACCACTCCCCGCCCTTGCCGATGATGATCGGTATGTTCGAGAAGGTCTCGGCGTTGTTGATGACCGTCGGTTTTCCCCAGAGCCCCTGGACAGCAGGGAACGGCGGACGCACCCGCGGCATGGCCCTCTTGCCCTCGATGGACTCCATGAGCGCGGTCTCTTCGCCGCAGATGAACGCTTCGGTCCCGAAGCTGAACTCGATATCAAAGTCGAAGCCGGTCCCGAAGACGTTGGGCCCGATGAACCCTTTTTCCCGCGCCTGCTCGATGGCGATCCGGAGCCGCTCCACCGACATGTGGTACCGTTCCCGTATGTAGACGAAGCCCTTCGCTGCGCAGATCGCATAGGCGCCGATGAGCAGGCCCTCGATGATGGCGTGAGGATTTCCCTCGGCGAGCGGGCGGTTCACCTCGCCCACGTTGCAGATGATGTACTTCGGATGCTGGTCCTCGCGCTTGCAGACCTTCCACTTCTCGCCGGTGAGAAAGCCGCTCCCGCCCCTGCCGCGCAAACCCGACCGTATCACCTCGTCGATCACGTCGTCAGGCGTCATGCGGGTCATCGCCTTCCTCGCGGCAAGATAGCCCTGCATGGCGATGTACTCGTCGATGTTCTCCGGATCGATCTCGCCGCAGGGGCCCAGGACGATCTTGTACTGCTTCTCGTGGAACGACGCATATTCTTCCCTGACCGTCCATTCAGCGATCGGCTGACCGCCCACGATATGGTCCTGGACGATGCGCTCGACCATGATCGGCGTCACCGACTGGTAGGTTGTTTTGTTCCCGTCCACAACAACATCTACCAGCACGTCCCGGGAACAGAAACCGCGGCATCCGACCTTCTTTGGCGAGCAGCGGCGGCCGATCTGCGCCTCGATGCCCTTCTCGAAGATGTGGTGCTTGAACATCCCCAGGACCTCTTCGCCGCCGGCGGCGCTTCCCGAGGTGCCAAGACAGACCTTGATTTCAACAGGCAGATTGCTCATTGCGGTGGTCGCGAGCGGCTACAGGTAGCCGAGGAACTCCTCGCGTTCGTACCCCTTGATCAACTGGGTGACCTTGACCGGGTCCATGCTGCTGTGCACCTGCTTGTTCAGAATCACGACCGGCGCGATGTTGCACGCCCCGATGCAGGTGGCCTTCTGCAGCGTAAAGCTGAGGTCCTTCGTTGTGTCCTCGTCGCCGGACAGCCCCAGGGCCTCGCGCGCTGAGTCGATGAGCTTGTCCGCGCCCTTGATGTGGCACGCGGCGCCGCAGCACACGGTGATGGTGTTCTTCCCGATGGGCCGGGTCCGGAACTTCGGATAGAAGGTGATGACGCCGAAGAACCTGCTCTCGGGGATGTCCAACTGCCGGGAGAACCAAGATACGTGGTCCTCGGAAATATGGCCGAAGGTGTCCTGGATCCTCTGCAGAAGGGCGATGAGGCTGCCCTTTTCCTTCCGGTGCTGGTCCAGTATTTTCGAGAGGACTTTTTCCATGGGCGTTCTCATTGTCCTACCGGCGGAACCTTGCCCCGGTATCCAGCCGGCATACAGACAAAACGAGCCGCCGGAAATCATTTCGGCGGCTCGCAGATATTCAGCGTGAACGATTCGGAAGGATGGGGCTGCGCCCGTTCACCCGTGTTAGAACATCGGGTCCATGGTGAGCGCCGGGTGCTGCTTTTCCGCCAGGTATGCCATGAGCTTGTCCGAGTCCTCGGCGACGGTCTCATCGGCGATCCGGTCGATGAGGTCGGGCACGCCCTCGTCCGCGGCGCGCTTCTTGAACTCCTCGGCAAAGGACTCCTTCAGGTTCTTGGTCATCCAGACGATCCGCTTGAACCCGCCCTCGGCGGAGAGGAACTTCTTGCTCGTGAGGAAGAACCGTCCGATTCCCATAAAGCCCGGGGTCTGGGCGCCGCCGCCGACGGTGCCGGCGAGGGTGGAGAACTTCATCCCGATCGGAGTCATGCCGGTGAAACCGCGGTTCACGATCATCACTCCGTTCGCCTCGGGAACGATGGCAACGATGCACTCGAAGCAGCCGCAGGACGTCATGGGGTTGTCCATGATGCTGTACGCATTGAAGTATTCGAGCGCCTGGTGCGAGTTCTTGTAAACATACTCGTCGACGCTCTTCCAGCGGCCTTTTTTCGCGTCCAGGACCTCGCCTTTCACGACCGGCTGGTTGGCGCCGTTGGGGTCGATCTCGAAGGCGGCCTTGGCGTCGAGCCAGTTGTAGGCGCCGCACAGGCCGAGCCGCTCCGGCGACACGATGCATACATGGTTCGGCGCGAAGCTCTGGCAGAGGATGCAGGAGTAGAACGTGTCAACGGACTCGTCGGTCATGGAGGCGAGGCGCACGTCGCGTTCATAGTAGGCCTTCTGCGCCTCGGCATGCATCTTTTTGACATCGGCTTCGTCCACATACAGCGTTACCTGGCACTTGTCCACGATGTTGTTGAATTTGTGCTTCAGCTGGGTGGTCAGAATGTCGCCGAAATGGCGCAGAACGTAGCCCTCGTTCAGGGCCGCCTTGCTGACGCGGAACCAGTTCTGGTCGCGTTGGCCCATGTGCCAGATGCCCTGCGCCTCGTTGACGAAGTGATGGATCTTGCGCTCCAGCACCGGCTCGAAGTCCTTCTGCATCTTGCGGCCGGCGACGTCGATGACGACGCCCATCGGCATCTGACCGCCCTTCTTGTAGCGCTCTTCGGCGTCGGTGCCCACGATGGTCACCTTGCCGTCCTCCACCTTGTCCAGGTCCACCGTGCGGAGCCACTCGAAGGCCGGCGTGCGCTGACCGCCCATTTCGATGTGCATGTCCTCCTTGCGGATGCGCTCGCCCTCGAACGCCGGGCCGAAGGCCACCGGGATGGGCGGCTTTGAGACCGTGATCTTGAGGCCGCGGACCTCGATGCAACGCTCCACGATCTTTTTGGGATCAAGTTCCTTCTCGACCTCCTCATAGATGGTAACGCCGGTAGGATGGATGGTCGGGATGTCCGTGTTCGCGATGGCCGGAAAGCCCATGTTGATGGCGCCAGCGCCGGTGGTCCAGATGCGGTCGTTCAGCGGACCAAGCACCATGGCGAAGGCGAACACCTTGTCCTTGGAGTACTTGAGGATCTTTTTAAAGTCGCCGCCCTTCATGCCGCCGAAGGTGATCCCCGCGCGGGCCGCCCAGTTCAGGGCGTAGATGGCGTGCTCCACCTCGGGGCCGAGCGGCACGAGACGGGTGTCCCAGCCAAGCTGCACGCCCTTGCGCAGGAGCTGCTTTGTCATGCTGTCGCCGTTCACGTTGCCGCACATGAGGGTGAGGATGTTCTTCTGCTGAAGGTCGCGGGCGATCTCGAATGCGTGATCGTCGTCATTCGCCGCACCGATGATGCAGACGTATCCCGGCATGGAGCCGTCCACGAGCTGAACGCCCAGGTTGCGCAGAATGGTGTCGGAGATGAAGCCGTTGTAAGTCAGGCCGATCGAGTCGTCCTTCACCGGCTCCTGGCCGTAGATGTACCGGACGGCCATGATCATCTCCTGCGCGAACAGGGCGGCCATGCCGGCGTCAAGGGCCTCGCCCAAATAGGGCTTGTACATATGGTCGACGGGCGCGTCCGTGAGGAGCGGCTTCACCTTCTCATTGAGCGCGATCCGCATGTCCCCGAGGGTCTTGACCTCGAAGCCGGTCATGGCAAACATTTGAGGAAGGTAGTAACCCGTATCGGGGAACTCGAACTTAAAGTCAGCTCCCTTCTCCGAGATCGCCTTCTCAACGAGGGCTTCTGCCTGCTTGACGTAGTAATGGGAACCCAGGATGGCACCAGTGGCAATCGCTTTTGACATTGTTCTGCTCCTTTTTCCAAGACAGAATTCAGAAACCAGAAGCCGGGGAGGCAGAGGTCAGAAGGTGTTCTCCTGAATTCTGACTCCTGTCTCCTGACTACATGGCTTTCCTTACGCTCTTCCCTTCAGGAAGCTGGGGAGCTGGTTCGCTTCGCGCGGACCCACGGTGATCTTCCATCCGGGCAGCTTTTCCTCGAGCGCGCCGGAGAGGATGGCGACATACCCGGGGATGATGAGCTCCTTGTGGCTGATGTTCTTCTCCACGCCGCTTTCGGTGATGAACTGGGCGATCTTGCCGGCCGTGAACTTCCCGGCCGCCCAGGCCGTGAGCACAGAGAGCCCCTCATTGTCCATGACCGCGAGCCATGCCGGGACCTTGCTGTTCTCCACCTCGCCGCGCACGATGAAGTAGGAAAGCGAGAAGTTGGTCGTGATCATGAGCGGAGACGCTTCCTTAGCATCGCCGACCTTATAGATGTTCTGCGCGACCTGCATCGGCACCTGCGGGTCGGTGTAGATGTTCTGGCGGAGCGAAAGAAGCGCGAGCATCTTCCACTTCTCAACATTGTTCAGGATGACGATGGAGGCGTACTTCATGGTCCCGATGGCCGCTACCATGGACTCGGCCAGGCTGTTGTCGCGGCCCGCAAAGGCAATGATCGGATAGCCGAGCGGCTTAAAGTTCTTCTTGATGGCCGCGCGACGGATGATCGTGTAATGCTCGATCATATCCTTGGCCTTGCGTGCTCCGGAATCGAGAACCAGATCATCCACGCCCATGGCCTTCACCTTCTCGGACAGCGCAGTAAGCGCATCAAGCCCGTCGGCGGCGATGGCGAGAGAGGCCTTCTTCTCCTTGGCGATCTTTGCCATGGCCTCAGCATTGTCGGCCGTGGCGGCATAGATGAGCGGCCGCTTATCCGCGCAGTGAGCGATGCCGGCCTCGATCGTCGCGGGATCCTTGCTTATCAGGATGACCGGCACGCCCGGCGCGCCGTCCACGACCTGCTTCACGACGGAGGCGAACTTCGCCGCATCGCCGCCCTCATCGGTCACGGCAATGGCGTCAACCCTGAGCTTCTGGCCGACCCGGTCGATCTCGGATGTCTTGACCGCCTCGATCTTCTTGGCGGCGGCGTCACCTGCCTCAGAGGCCTTGATCGCGACGGCGAACACGTTGGGATTGAAGAACTTCTTGTCATGCCGGAAGAGGCATATCTCGTCGCCTACCTTCACGGCCTTGTCTCCCTGGCCGAGGGTGATGCCCCGGATCGGCGGAGCCGCGGACTCGCCGAGAATCTTCTTTGCGTCTTCTGATGCATCGGGGCAGGCATCGAGGCTCGCCTGCTTGGCCGCGAGCTTCATGGCGAAGGCGAGGCAGGTGGGGTGGCCGCACTTCTTGCAGTTGGTCTTCGGCAAATGCTTGAATATTTCGACGCCGGAAAGTGCCATGTCTGAACTCCTTTCAATCACACCGGAGGTTGGGAAGTTGAGAGGTTGGGAAGATACGAGAACGGCTGGTTTGCCGCCCTTTGCCTACCTTCCCACCTTCCCACCTTCTTAGCTTCGTTATTTGTTGTTTTACCCCATCAGTTCGGCGATGAACTCCTTGGCCTTGGCCGCAGCGCCCGGGTGCCGCATGATCAGCATGTCGGCGCCCGCAGTGATCATGGCCGAGGCGGTGACCGCCTCCCAGGCGAGGGCCCGGTCCTCCAGGCTGCCCCACTCGGGAACTTCAGCATCAGGCGCCATGGTCTCCTTCACCTTCCAGACGTTCGCGCCGATGTCGCACACCACCGGGGTCTGCATCATCGGATCATTCTGGAGCAGCGCAGCCTGGCGGATGCGCTCCATCACGCTGTAGGTGTATTCAAGTCCGTAACCCAGGGCCGATGACATGGGGTCCATGATAATGCGTTCTTTGTCGAATCCCATCTGGGTAAGCAGGATGTTGAGCTGTTTGGCCAGGTTGACGTCGAGCTGGCTCATGGCGATGAGTTTGTGGTCGTTCGCCATGGCGGCCGCCGCGATGGTCTTGTAGTTCTCTTCCACGGCCTTGCCGATGGTGCAGTTCTTTCCGCGCGTGGCCGCAGCGGCGGCCTGGAGCACCTGGGTGTCCTTTTCCACGTGGCCGCTGCCGAGAATGATGAGCGGAATGTCGATGGCCGCGGCAACTTCCGCCGCGATCTTGGCCCCTTCATCGGCGCTCTTGTTCTTCTGATCTGGATGGGTCCCCATCAGCCGGAGCGCGACCACATCGGCGCCGCTCTGCTGACAGAACTTCGCCCATTGCACCGGGTTCGACGCGGAGCCGGCAACGGCCTTTTTCACGGTCTCGGGCCAGTCATCGGGAGCGATATCCGTCACCTCGAGCGCCACTGCGGGCTTGTTCGGGAATGTGCCTTCGAACGCCAGGAAAGGAAGCGCGCTCGCACCGCCGATGGTCACGGCCTTTGCGCCGGACCCGAGTTGAACATTATAGATCTTGCCACTGTAAGACTCTTTCGGTATCACCAGTGCCATGAAAGCCTCCTCCAGAAAATTTCGCCCATACTATCAGATTTGCCGGTCAAGAACAATAGAAAACATCACAAATTGTAACACTGTCAACGAGTTGCTAAATTTGCAATTTTTAGTTCATTTGCAAACTGAGGCTTGCTAGACCCGCCTGACCCGGTGCTTGCTACATTTCGAGATAGGAATGGGCGTACATGGTCTTGCCCATGATCATCTCCACGGTCTTGACCGTGTCCATCATATCCTTGTCGAGGGGGTCGATGATGGCGTGCGTCAGCCCTTCCATGAGCAGCATGGTCATATAGTTCCGATTGATGATGTGGCGTACGTGCTTCGGCGCGCCGTTCGAGATGTTCGAGAGACCGACCACGGTCTGCATCGGCGGATCGTTCAAGTCGCGGAACATCTTGATCGCCCGCGCCGACTGGATCGCCTGGTTCTGCATGGTCGCGATCTGCAGGATGAGCGGGTCGAGAAGGATATTCTCCATGGGCACGCCAAACTCCATGCCGCGGGCCATGATCTCGGACGCGATGACGCAGCGGTCCTCGGCATCGGCAGGCAGGCCGCCCTTCCCAAGGGTGAGCGCAACGATCTTCGTCCCGTACTTGCCTGCCAGCTCCATCATGGGGAACCGCTCAGGCTCGTTCGACGTGGAGTTGATGATCGGGAGGCCCCACGTGTTATTGTGCGCCTTGATGCCCGCCTCCATGGC
>Ga0209293_10000093_pt1 | contig 13316 bp, 12 predicted proteins | sample Mud_0915_D1_FD_187690 | JGI IMG/M metagenome (GOLD analysis project Ga0209293, IMG submission 187690) | Wetland microbial communities from Old Woman Creek Reserve in Ohio, USA - Mud_0915_D1 (SPAdes) (version 2) | ecosystem: Environmental > Aquatic > Freshwater > Wetlands > Sediment ... | reverse complement strand
GGAAAGTCCATCCGGGCAAACCACAATTCCTACCCCATCAATGATGTCAGGCTCATTTTCCAAAAGGATTTTGGAAGCGCAAGCGCCATAGTTTTTATCTTTCTCGATGGATCTCTTCAACTCTTCAACACATTTTGGATCCAACCGGGTATCATTATTTAAAATCATGATATATTTGCCCCGACACGCCAGAATCCCGATATTATTTCCGCCGCCAAAACCAAGGTTTTTTTCATTTATAATCAAATTGACATCCTGGAATTTCTCCCTCAAGAAATCTACCGAGCCATCAGTGGACGCATTATCCACCACAATAATTTCTAAAGGTCGATACGTCTGATTATAGAGAGACCTTAAACAATTGTCCAGCACAGGATATCCATTCCAATTAAGAACCACCGCGCTGATGAGGGGGAAATCCTGGTCAGTCATCCGTTCACAACCTTTCGCTTTGAACATCAACCAAGAAGAGGTTAATACCTAATGAATTAGTCGTGGCCAACTGGCGACCCACGAACAATGAAAATAACGGTGTCATTCCCGCGCAGGCGGGAATCCAGAGTAATACCGAAGAGCTCGATTCCTGCTTTCGCAGGAATGACACAAATGGTATTATTTATTTTCTATGTAACACATAGAATTACTTCTTCTCCCTATTTTATACCAAGTACTTGATCTAATCTTGCAAACTTGAAATGCTTTAAAAGAAATTCCAATTTTTTCAGTGCTGAACGGATACCATAGTATGAAATGACACGATTGAAAAGTGGGAGTTTAAATCTTGGCGTCTTTTCGTAACCTTCCCAAGGGTGAAAATAGACCAAGAAAGGTTGGGATCGATTAATTCTCCTCAGGCCCCAGTAGAGGAAAAAGGATGGTAAAGCTCTCAGGTAGAATCCTCCCGAAATGGGAATCTTCAGTCTTCCAATCATCAACGGACAGAGAGGAAACTCCATGAGGGGACTTTGGACATCCTCCTTTCTAACATCTTCAAACGAGATACGGTAAGGTCGAGTGGGCGCTCCACTTATTCCATAAAGAGAGTTGATTTTCAAAGGAAAAATGCTTGAATCATACTGATACCCAAAATCTAAGAGAACCCTGAGTGCCCATTTGTTGCGGTTATCGATAGAAAAACAGGGGGCACGGAACCCTTTAATCTTGACCTTTCCCAGAATCCCTTCCATGACAGAATGAAAGTGCTCTAACTCCTCCCGGAAAAGGCTTTCATCCAAATTCCATACAAGTGTGTGAGAAAAAGTATGACAACCAATCTCATGCCCCCTCTCGAAGAGTGACTGAATAAGACGAGAATTCTGCTCCGCTAACTCCCCCACAACAAAGAAGGAAGCTTTCGTTTGATACCGATCCAATAGGTCAAGAATGGGTCTTGTCGCCTCTTCGGCTTGAGAGAACGAAGATCTTCTTCCTTCTACCAATTCCGAGTGGTACCACTCCTCTAAATCAAACGACAGGGCATTAATCATTTCCATCCAGAACCCTCAACTTCTCTCTTGGACCGAATTAGGGTGACACCTGGATCCCTTAGCAAGGAATCTTTGCCTAATGCATGCAGGCACAAACAAGCTCCTCCCCATTTTTTCAAACGTGAACAATAAAGATACGGATCACAGACCCGTTATTTCCAAAGCGATTAGATGACATCGGTGTCCCCCCACGTGAGATACCAGCCTTTAGGGTCAAAGAGAACTTGTTCCTTCCAATGAGAATAAACCAAAAAGTGAAAAGCCTTCAAACTTGGGAGAAACCCCCCTCTTCTCAAACTCCGATAATAAGGGTGTGGTTTTGGAACCATGAAACCTAGTAGATCAGCCCCGTCCGAGTGGCTGTGCTCAACTCCCTTCTCCACCAATTTAGAAAAGGTCTCCTCATCAAGGGCAAGCAAATCGACGATGACGGCGCTGTTGAACCTAAGCAGTTCAACCTTTCTTAACACAATGTAACCTTTCATTTCTCCATCTTGGAGGGCACGATACATGACATAGCTTCTGGTAGGATGTCGAAAGTATCGCCAAGTCAAATAGCTTCGGCTCCGATTCCCCATAATGGGATAAAGGGAGATTGCTTTCTCCCAGAAACGATCATACTCCTCATCTAATTCATTAACCCTCTCGATCTCAACCTCCTTGCTCTTTCTCTTCTTTCTACAACCGAAAAGAAAGAAGTAGAAACATCTCGCCATCCCCCCCATAAGAAGGCTCATCGGCTGAAAGCGAAGGTAACGATTGACGATTCCATGGAATCGGATGGGAAACACCAGGACGGGAAGCTCCAACACTGCTTTCCATCCTGCCTTTATCAGACTATCAAAGGACTCTTCCCGGACAGAGTAAGCTGTCATAAAAAGTCCTTTTTCCTTCTCGACCTTATGAATGGCATATCTTGCCGTCGCGGTGGAAATGCCTCTTCTTCTGTAATCCGGATGGACCATCATATCGTGGGTCAATGTCCCGAGAACAATTCTCCCTTGAACCAGAAAACGCTTCGGAAGGTCAGCAAGGTGACCGACGATCTTATTACCATCTTCAGCAAGATGGATCCATGCCGTTCCATCTGGATTCTCTCCAATTTGCCATCTCCAAAATCTCGGATCGAGTTTATCTCTTTCCACTTCTCCAAAAACCAAATCTCGGAGAGACAGGATTCCCTCCATATCTTTTTCATTTCCATCACGAACCTTCCAAGAATCCATTTTATTCCTTTTTCCCTTTACTTCATTTTGGAAAAACGATTTCCAATATCTCCATGCTTTTTCCTAATAAATTTTAAACACATCATTCCTTTCTGCCACATATATTAGGCCGGTAAGCCAAATAAAAGTTTATAACAGAAAGGCAGAAGGCAACGATACCCACGATCATAAGAACCTGAATCAAAGTGTCGTGGAATAATGTAATTAAACCGATCTCAATGAACGTGAAGAAAACCAGAGGATAAAGAAACTGTCTCCTTTGGGTGGAGAGATGGTAATAGAGCAAAATTAAAGTGCAGGAGAAAAGGCCCATATTGACAGAAAAGATTCTTACCAAAGCCGAGCATTCTAAGTGCGCCTTTCCACTCAGTATCTTGACAATGAACAAAGGGAAGAGAAGGGAGAAAATGACAGTTCCACCACAAAGAAGACCAGCAATGCCAAGGCTCTTCCCCAAAGTCGAGAGGGCCTTTTTTTCCTGCTCCTCTATGGTAGAAAGCTTAGGGAACATAACCATGACGATGGGAAGGGGTAGAAAGAGAATAATCTTCCCTACCATTTGGGCGATGGAATAGTAACCCGCCTCGACGGGTGTGAAGAAGTGCTTGACCAAAATTAAATCGACATTGGTGAGAACCATGAAACATAATAAGGTCAACCCGACAGGCAAAAGATATCGATAGACCGCTGAAAGTTTGTATGAAGTTAGCCTCCCGGGATTTTGTGTCCGATCAGCTGTCTTATTCACTTTGGGAAGGTTCATCTCCAAAAGGAGGAGCGAAAATAAAGTGGCGATAAAAGTTGAAAGGGCAACAGAGCTCATAGCTCCCATTACTCCAAAACCAAAATACACCAAGAAAATGCCCAAGATCAATTTAAGCCCACTATTGATAATCATCGCCAAAGTCAATGAGCCAAACTTCTGCAGACCTGACAGTCCTCCCCATGGAATCGGGAGCACCGTAGCAAAAAAAAGACTAATTCCCAAAAGGAGGATCAAACTATAAGAAGAAATCTGAAGGAAAGAGGAAACGAATGAGCCTCCCAAGGAGAAAAATAGGAACAGAGAGATACCTATGACCAACATTAATAGGAGAAAGTGGTGCAGAAGGCCCTTCACATGATCAAATTGATTCTGCGCCTGAAAAGAGGAAACGAACTTTGTTACAGCCGTCTGGACAGTACCCGCAGGAACGGAGATGATCATAAAAAGTGCAACAAGTGTATTGAGCTGGCCGTATTCAACAGGGGGAAGCATTCTTAACATAAAGAAGTGATAGAGGAGATTAAACAGGTTGAACAGGCCAATGCCAATGAACATCAATACCGTCTGACTGATAAATTCGTCTCTAAATCTCAAAACTTTCAATAGATCACCTCATAAATGACCGATCCCCCATCCGCTCTCCTAAATATTTCTTTCAAGTCGACTGGCCGAATCGATTCGATGAAGCCTGGATTCATCTCATGAGTGTTTCTATTGACGAGAATATATCGAACCCCTCTTGTTCTCGCATAGCGGATGATTTCGTCATAGGATTGGCCACGATACCCGTATCTGGAAATCCCAAAGGGTAACGTCATGAATTCTCGGTCAGCATAAAATGTCTCCTGAGGACTGTTACTCATAATGATCGCATCCTGAGGGGTATTCTGTTTTAACCAAAGCCCAACTTTCCTCTGCTCTGCTCGAAAACTTCTCTCTGGCTTCAAGCTCTGTGGTAACTGGATTAGAATCGCCAGGACAATTAGAAAGACAATGACCCTTTCTGGATTGAATACTTTAGCTTTCTCCAAATATCTTTTCATCTCTATAATCCCTGTCCCCGCCCAAAAGAGAGAAAGAGGAATGAGCGGAACTGCAAAACGAATAGTGGAAGGGATAAATGTGGACAAAGAAAGCAGATGGAAGAGAACCAAAGAGGCTAAGAACAACTCATAGGCGATAACCTTTCGTCTAACCCTTATTAGCCCAAAAAATAGAAGCAGCCACAATGAAAAGTGATAAGCTCTCAAATAGTGGTAGGTTACGAATGGAAGAAATCTAACGACATTCTTGGTGATTCCGAGGATTTTAGAATTCTTTTCTACAGGTCCACTTTTCTCATAACCTTTTGAAGAAACGACATCCTCTGTGCCCTCTTTTAAAAATCGAGATTGTGCGTCCAATGCCTTTTTACTAATCAACCACTGGCCTGTTTCTTGATGAATATAAATAACGTAAGGGATAACAAAAATAAGAACGCTCAGGATGAGAACCCCCATGAGAACAATCTTCTTGAACCACCCTTTTTTGAGAATCCCTTCCACAATGATCCAGATCAGATAAACCAAAACATAACCGATCCCTTCCGGCCTTGTCAGATAAGCCAACCCAAGAAAACATCCTGCTAATCCTATCTTCCAGGTTACCTGTTTTCCCAGCCCTTTCCAGAAACAATAAACCGATAAAACGAGTAATCCCCAATAAGTGGCTTCGGTGAGGAGCATTCCCGAATAAGTCACCAGGTAGGGGTGGAAAGAATAGAAAAGCACTGAAAAGATGGCTTCTTTCCGACCGACGGCCTCTTTGACTAAATAGAATAATGGAACAATGGTAAAGGTTCCGAAGAAGAGGGAGATCAATCTCCCCGCTATTTCAACGTGTGCGGTATCCGGAGAAAACAAGAAAATCAAGAAAGGATAAAGAGGGGGGGCAGCTGAAAAAGATAATCCCTTTATAAAATGACCTTTCAAAAAATCCCTTGCTATGAAACCGTAGGCGGCACTATCATTGGCAATCCCCTGTGCCATCAGCACAGCATAAAGCCGTAATCCAAACGAAATCCCGATGAGAAGGAGAAGCACCTGCTTCTCATTAAGGGTTTTGAAGAAACAAATAAGTTTATTGATCATGGATTCAAAGTGATGTCAGAAAAGCGAGTTGAGATATTTCTACTTCCCGTCGAATTAGCCAAAGTGTCTCATTAAGATTCGGACGATTTTCTGGCCTGCCTTCCCGTCCCCAAATAACCCATCCCTTTTCACACATCTAATCCGCCCCTCCATACGCCTTACTTTTTTTACAATCCTTTTCACCTCTGTCCCTACCAATGAATTCCACTTACTTTTGATTGTTTCCACCCACTCGGTTTCCTCTCTTAATGTAAAACAAGGAACCCCAAACCAGTAAGACTCTTTTTGAACACCTCCTGAATCGGTCAGAATGGCCTTGGCGTTTTTTTCCAATTGGAGCATGTCGAGATAAGAAACCGGGTCAATGAACTTAATATTTTTGAATTTGGAGAGAAGACGATAGACCTTCATCATTTTCTTTGTCCTTGGATGAAGAGGAAGGAGGACGGGAGTTTTTTCCCCAATCTCATTCAAGGCTTCAAAGATGGAATTCAATTTTTTGGGGTCGTCCGTGTTTTCGGCGCGGTGAAGAGTGGCCAGATAATAGTTTTGAGTTCGGAGTTCGGAGTTCGGAGTTGAAAAATAAAGATTCAAATCTTTAAGAATAGTGCTTTTCTCTTCTGCGAGTTTAGAATAATAAAGTATCGAATCGTACATTACGTCCCCCACGTTCTTAACGATTCTTGTACTTCCATCCTTTATCCCTTCCTTCAACAAATTTAGAACAGCTTGGTCAGTGGGACAGAATAGCAAAGTTGAAAGATGGTCTGCCGCAAGACGGTTGATCTCTTCTGGCATGGTCCGATTATAACTTCTTAAACCAGCTTCCACGTGAGCAACCGGAATATTCAGTTTTGCCGCAGCCAAAGCACCCGCCAAGGTCGAATTCGTGTCACCATAAACGACAACGATTTTTGGATTTTCCTTTTTGAGGACAATTTCAATATGTTCAAGCATCATTCCGGTCTGTTTGGCATGAGAACCAGAACCCACCCCCAGATGGTAGTCTGGCTTAGGAAGTTTAAGCTCTTCAAAAAAAACCTTGTCCATCAGGTAGTCATAATGTTGACCTGTATGAACCAGTATTTCTTGAATCCGCTTCTTCTTGTCGCGTCGAATCTGCGACCTTCTATTGAATTCTTTGATCGCCCGACTGATTGCCCCAGCCTTAATAAATTGGGGCCTTGCACCCACTATCGTCACAATCTTCATTCAGATCTACCTAAAATGAACCCATTTGTGATGACACCTTGTAGCGTCGGCATTGATTGCCGACGAAATTCTCTCGCCCCCAGTAAATGGGGACGCTACTCGATTTTCACTCCGTTTCGATCCTTCTTATATTTCTTCCCGCAGGCTTTGCAGACTGCTCTCCCGGATCGAAAGGTAATCTCTCCTGCACATTGACAGACCCATCCCTTAACTTTTCCCGGATTTCCATAAACCAAAGCATAATCCGGAACATCCTTGGTTACGACAGAACCGGCTCCAATAAAGGCATACTGACCTATCGTGTTTCCACAAACAATGGTCACATTGGCACCGATGGTAGCACCCCTCCTGACTAAGGTCCTCCGAAGCTCTTTCATTCTCGATATGAAGCTTCGAGGGTTGAAAACGTTCGTAAAGACCATGGAGGGCCCACAGAAGACTTCATCTTCTAAAATCACTCCATCAAAGATAGAGACATTGTTTTGAACCTTTATATTATTGCCTAAAAGCGCACCTGAGCCGACAAAGACATTTTGGCCGATAATACAGTCTTTCCCAATCCTGGCACCCGACATGATGTGGGTAAAGTGCCAGACCTTGGTCCCTTCCCCAATCTCCATGGGTTCATCTACTACGGCTGTGGGATGAATAAAACATTCTTTTTCCATCTCCTTATTCCCCCTCGATGCGGATTGGAAACCCTTTTTTCCTTAAAGACTCCTGGGCAGCCATAAGAATCTTTACCACTTTGAGTCCATCTCGTCCGCCGGTTTTAGGCACCTTCCTCGACTCGATGCTTTGAATAAAATGTTCAGCTTCCGCCCGGAGCGGTTCCGCTATTTTAATACTCGGAATCGTGATATCTCCAAACCTCAGACTGAGATATTCTCCATACGTATCATAGGAAAGATTCCTTACCCCTTTATCATACACCTTCAATTTTTCAGAGGCTTCCATGTCATCAAAGACCACCATCTTCTTTGAACCCACAATCGTAATCCTTCTCAACTTATGTGGATCCAGCCAACTGAGATGGATATTCGCCATCTTTCCATCGGAGAACCGAAGGCTGACAAATGTTACGTCTTCGATTCCTTTTTGGATATAACTTTCCCCATGAGCCGTTACCGCAACCGGTTCTTCTTCGAGGAGGTATAGGATAACGGAGAGATCGTGGGGAGCAAATGAAAGTAGGGCATTTTCATCTTGACGGATGACGCCAAGGTTGACCCGTTGAGTATAAATATAGTAGAGCCTTCCCAATTCTCCGGAGGTGACCATTTCTTTCAGCCGATCCACGACAGGATGATAGATTAGAAGGTGACCTACCATGAGGATTCTTTTTCTCTCTTCTGCGATCCCTAACATCTCCTCGGCGTCTTTGGTACTTAAGGACATCGGCTTCTCTACCAACACGTCCTTGTCAGCGAGCATGATTTCTTTCGACAAGGAATAATGAGAGATCGCCGAAGAGGCCACCACGACCCCTTTCACTTCCGGGTCTTGCAGAATAGGTTTCATATCCTCAATCATTTTCGTTTGGGGGTAGGTCTTTTGTAATGAGCGTAATTTTGAAGGGTCCCGATCACAGACATATTTCAATCGAACATTGGGAATTTCGCAAAACACCCGGATGTGGTTTTTCCCCCATGCCCCAGCTCCCACGACAGCAATGTCAATCATAGAACCCCCTTTAAAGAACATTGGGAAATGACCAGTTCGCAATAATCAATTAGCCGTCACTGTTTTACAACAGGCTAATTTCAAAAGAGATATCCTGCAATGATAATTTTGCACTGACTATTTTTCAACGGTCATTGTACTGGTTCCAACCCCATCCCTTTAGGGCAACCTTTCAGATGCCACCACAACAGATAAGCATAGACCGAAAGTTTCTTTCTCCATTTCCTAATACTGAAAAACGTAAAAAGGTTTATGGCGCTCGCAAAAAAAAGTTCACATCCCAATCTGATTAGAACTCCCGCGAGGAGGATGAACCATTGTAAATTCCCCTTGTTTTTTTTGAAAAAATGGTAGCGGGAGCGGAAATATTCCACCCTGGCTCTCTTCTTCTCTTTCTCGGCGCTTTTCCCTTGAAAATGATAGACTTCGGCATCGGGGACGTGGTAGATTTTCCAGCCTGCCCTCTTCATTCGATAGCACCAATCCGTCTCTTCGAGAAAAAGAAAATAATCCTCATCTAATAAGCCAACCTGATCCAAAGCCTCCCGTCTCACCATCATACAGGCACCAATCACTGAATCCACTTCGATCGGTTCAGGATAATCTTTCTCCTTTCCTGGAAATTTTCCTGGGGATAACCATCTCAGGAGACTTTTATTGAGAAGTTCGGTAGCCAAAGAAGGAAAATTGGCAATAGAGTTTTGCTTGGAGCCATCAGAATTCAGGAGCTGTACTCCTGTTATTCCGACATCGGGATGGGCATCCATAAGAGAAATCAATTTCTGAATAGGTTCTTCCTTCACTTGAGTGTCTGGGTTGAGGAGAAGCAGATAGTTTCCTTTCGATCGCCTCAACGCCTGGTTATTTGCACCGGCGAAACCGAGATTTGTTTCATTTTCAATGAGAATCACTTGTGAAAACCTTTCTTTGACGGTTCTCCCGCTCTCATCTGAAGATCGATTATCGACCACAAAGATCTCTGCCTTCATTCTTTGAGTAACTTGAGTGATAGAATTCAGGCATCGAACCAAGAGATCTCTGGTATTCCAATTGACGATGATGACCGATAAATCAATCATTCCGTCCGTCACTTTTTTTTGCGATCACGATTAAGTCCTCGCCTTCCAAAATCATATCTGAAATATAGAATGGATCCTTAGGGTATTTCTTTCTCGTCTTATGTTTGGTAAACCATTTAATCAACGGAAAAAGAAGTTTCCATCTTTTCACCATCCTGTTCGTCTCAATCCTTTCTATTGCAAATCCACATTTTTGAAGAATAAACTTTATCTCAGGGTAGAAAAGAGGATTCAAATGGTGATGTTCATGCTCCTCTATCCTGTGCCTTTCTTCTGATGGAATCGGACCGATATATCTAAAATAATCCAGATAGCTGTAAAATAAGAATCTTAGCCTTGATTTGATCGTCATCACATTCGGCGTCGTTATGATGAGATAACCACCCTTCTTGATCACCCTTGCAAATTCTCTAACCAAACCATATGGATTTTCGATATGTTCTATCCCTTCAACACAAACCCCATAATCAAATGTCTTTTCCTTAAAGGGAAAAGGCTTTTCCATATCGATTTGAACGCATCTCCAATTCTTATAAAGAATATTTTGCCTTGCAATATCTCCTAAAAATACCTTAAACCCTAACTTTTCAAGTTCTTTTGAAATAGCACCTTGTCCCGAAGGAACGTCCAGTACAAAACCTCTCGGAAACGCCTCCAAGCATCCTAATACTTTTTCGTGTATACCTTCGGAAGAATATTTCTTCAGATCTGTCGTCACATCAGGCTCTCTACAAAATTTAGGAGGTCCTTTTTCGTCTTTTCCAGCGTAAACCCCTTCGCCACGTCAATTCCCCTCTCTTGACACCTCTCCCGAAGTCCTCTGTCTTTGACAAAGGCGAGAACTCCTTCTGCGATTCTATCGGGTCGATGAGTTGGAACAAAATAGGCAAAATCTCCCGTCGCCCCAAAATTTCGATAACTCGATATTTCTGTTAGGATAGAGGGAAGACCGCTTGCAAGGGCCTCCATGGCTGGCAGACCAAACCCTTCTCCCTCAAGTGAGGAAGAGATAAAAATATCCATGTTCCGATAGAGATCTGCCATCTCTTTTTCCTTTAAGTTGATGTAATATTGATCTACCACTTTCCCCACTTCCTCCCCTTCCGAAGGGGGATAAGGAGAAACTCTCGTAAATTCTAGAGAAACCCCTTTCTCTTTTAAAATTCTTATGGATTGAAGGACATCAAGAATTCCTTTAAAACCTACCTGCATCGGGCCAACGGATAAAATGTTAATCTTTCCGTTTTTACACCAAATCCTCTTTTCATTAGGATAAAAGATGTTCGGATCGATACCGTTTTGGATCAGAAAGCATTTCTGATGGTATTGTCTCTGAATCAATTCAGCGAGATGTTTTGAAACTGCTGCTTTAATCGTCGGTAAGGCATAAATAGATTCAATCTGTTTCACCCTTCGTTTAAACTTTAATGCATCTATATGTCTCCATATCGAAACTAAACCTTTCCTTAAATATTTTTCTGTAATGGCCTCCTTTTCGATCCTCGAGGTGTAGTCGATCGGCTCATACCCTTGGCATAGATGAACGATCTTCCGCTTTCCCATTTTGAAAAGCCATTTCACGTCATTAAACATTGTCCCTATATAGATATCACAATCCGGGATATCGTCTTCTCCTTGAACAAGGGTAGGCCTTTCGTAGAGATTCAGTTCCCTTAAAGTCGATTCCACCTGCATATTTTTTGTCAGAAGGAGTGTCTCATAACCCATTTCATTGAGTAGCTTCACATGTTGAGAAACCACTTTCCCTCCTCCTGAGATGGTCGACTTGCCGTAGCTATCTTTCAGCACATAATTCCTGATAAAATACCCTATCTTCATTCCTTATCCGTCTTTATTGCTTCTTTTTCTCCAACCCAGATCAAGATTGAAGGTGAAAAATTCTTTTCAGGCGGGTCATCCGCCGCTCTAACTTTCTTAACATCCGGTCATCACTCCCAACAATCCTTAACGGGGGAAGTTTCCCCCACTCCTCTGGACGAGATGTCTTCTGAGCCGTGACCCAGATTCCCTTCGGTCTTTTTAAATCTCCCTCCAAGGTACAATCTACAATCTTAAATCGACTCAATAAAAGCTCAATTCCATCCGGAGTAAATCTCCAATAATCCTTAGGGGTCCGATGAATTCTAAAGTGCATGACTGTGGTTAGGATGAGAAGTCCATTAGGGCGAAGCACACGATGGATCTCATCGATCGCTTTTTGAGGATAGGGAAGGTGTTCAAGGGACTCAAGGTTTAAGACTAACCCAACGCTCTCGCTGGAGATCGTTTCCATATTCGCCACATCACAGATCAGGTCGATGCAAGGCGGATCAAAGTCCTGCATGTCTTGTTTGATGTACTTTTTCCCTGGAAAGAGAGGCTGGTAAAAATTCGGCTCCCATCCGGCACAGGTATCCAGAACGGGTTCCTCATAAGGAAAACGCCCAATCGCCCATCTCACATAATTGACAATGGCTTCTCTCATTCTCTCCCTAATTGAACCTCTCCGTGCAAACGGAAATATTCAGACAGGACCGTTGGGCCATAGATCCCCATGTATTGCTCCGGGTAGCGGAGAATATAAGCTTCCAAGGTTTCGGCAAACTCCGAAACTATCCGTCGATACTCCTCCTTGCCATTTTCCCATCCGCGGTCGATGGGTTCTTTAAATATTAAGGTGATCTTCCCCCGCTGGTAAAGGTGGATGCAGGGGATGACCCTTGCTTTCGCCTGATGAGCCAAGTGTAATATTCCAGTCGGGAAACCGATCTGCCTTCCCAGAAAAGACAAGGTTTCCTTGTTCTTTCCCTCCCTCGTATCCTGGAAGTATTGGAGAACCTTTCCCTGTTGAAGGGTCTCAAGAATTCGCTTCTTATACTCCGCGGCAAGGCTGGGGTCATAGATAAAGATTGTGTCTTCGAGAGTCTCTGAATAGTGAAACCAGGTCCGATTCTCTTTGCTGGGAGGCCCGCCCTTGATCAGGATGAGATCGTAGCCCATGACTCTTAAAGCACAGAATCCAAAATAGGGATTCCCAAGGTGCCCGGAAAGAAGAACGACCCCTTTTCCCTCTTTCAAAGCCCCGTCCAGATGATGAAGCCCCTCGACAGCGAAGAATCTCTCGATCAGTTGACCGTTCAAAAGGGGGATAAGATAGTCCATCACCTTTCGTGTCCCCCTTAACTCGAAGATATGCCGGACCGTCTTACGAAGTCGTCCAGACGACATCTTTTCCGGGAGGAAGAAACGAAACTTCTCCTCAATCTCCCTCCTTCTGGCTTTTTTGCGCCAGTAGCAGAAGAAGGCGTAAAATCGAGCATAGCCGAAAGCCAACCTGAAAAGGAGTCCCTTCAATCCATCTCCTCTCATCTCTTCGAAACGGTTCTTAGGACCTGCAGGATCTTGGGCGCGTTCACCTCGTAAGAATAACCCGCTTCGACCTTCTTTCTTCCCTTCGAACCCATCTCCTTCCGTAACGCTTCCTCTTCCATCAACTTCTTGAGATGGAAAGTCCATTCCTCTGGGGTATGAGCCCAAAACCCGTTTACTCCATGTTCCACGATATCCCGGTTGACTCCCACAGGAGTGCAGACCGCAGGAAGACCGACGCCATAATACTGAAGGAGCTTCAGGCCGCATTTCCCTCTCGACCATAGATCGTCCGACAAGGGCATCACTCCGATATCGAAGCTCTTCAAGTCAGACTGTTCCTCTTCAGCGGACCACCTCTTCTT
>Ga0209293_10000092_pt1 | contig 13351 bp, 12 predicted proteins | sample Mud_0915_D1_FD_187690 | JGI IMG/M metagenome (GOLD analysis project Ga0209293, IMG submission 187690) | Wetland microbial communities from Old Woman Creek Reserve in Ohio, USA - Mud_0915_D1 (SPAdes) (version 2) | ecosystem: Environmental > Aquatic > Freshwater > Wetlands > Sediment ... | reverse complement strand
TGACCCGGGCATCGCTTAACTTCTCGGTAATCTGAAGTTGGCGCCGCGCGTCTTCGAAATTCGCTTCGGCTTCTTTAACTTTGGCCTGGGCTGGAGGCAGGTCCTCGGCGCGCGGGGCCTGTTTCAGTCTGGCTAGCCTTGTCTTGGCTTCCTTAAGGGCAGCCTCCTTCACCACGAGGTCTGCCTGCTGCTTTCGGTCATCCAGGACAAACAGTGGATCTCCCGGCTTTACTCTTTGCCCCACTATAACAAAGACCCTGGCCACAATTCCTGGAACATGGGAGCCAATGGAAATGTTGCGGGTGCTCGCCTCGACGATTCCTGCTCCTGAGATCTTATTCGCGAAGGGGGAACGTGCCGGTTCTGCAACGGGTTTAGCAGGAATGACAGGTTTCGCCGCCTGCTTCACCATCCAGATCGCAAAGGCGAGGCCGGCAACGGCAACAACCGGAAGAAGGTATTTACGAATCATGAGACCTCCTTAGGTATGAGCTACCTGGGGTTCGACCAGGGTGATCCGTCCATCATCCATGCGGGCGATGCGGTCCGCAAAGTTAAAGATGCGACTGTCATGGGTAACGATAATAAGAGCCCGGTCCGCGGATAGGGCCGTTTGGCGAAGAATTTCCATGACTAACCGTCCGGTATCGGCATCCAGTGCGCTGGTCGGTTCATCGCAAACGATCAGCTTCGGACTGTGCACCAGGGCCCTAGCAATGGCCACCCGCTGTTGCTGCCCGCCGGAGAGATCCGCAGGAAGGACAGCCAGCTTATCCTCCAGACCTACACGGACAAGCATCTCCTTCGCCCGGGAATGAGCCTCTGTGCGGTTTCTCCCCAGGATTAACAAGGGAACAGCCACATTTTCCATCACCGATAGGGTGGGGATCAGATTATAGGCCTGAAACACGAATCCGATGTTGGTCCCTCGGTAACGGGTCTTCTGTGTCTGCCCCATGTCCCGTAGGTTCTGTTCGAAGACCAGACAATCCCCTTCGTCATGATCGAGAATGCCGGCGATCACGGAGATGAGGGTCGTCTTGCCGCAGCCCGAAGGACCCACCAGCATGAGCAGTTCTCCTACGCGCACGTCCAGGTTAATGCCCCGAAGGGCCAGAACCTTTGTGGACCCTGTGGTGTAGGTCTTTGCCACTCCCCTGCAAGAAACGGCCATTCCATTCGTCAACATCGAGTGCCTCTATGCTTTAAAAACGATGGCCGGTTCAAGGCGCATCACCTTTCGGATACTAATCAGGGCTGAAAAGATGATAATCAGGGTGATCGCTCCCGCGGATACGAAAAGGAGATCCCGGGTCAGGCGAAAAGAGAGTTCCGTTCCTCCCAATATATATCCAAAGAGAGACGCCCCCCCGACTCCAAGACCGTACCCTAGACTCCCCACCATCAGAGCCTGCAGGAGAATCATGCGGAGAAGAATACCATTGGTGGCTCCCATGGCTTTGAGGGTTCCGAAATAACGCAGGTTTTCGAGAGTGAAGTTATAAAACGTCTGACCTGCGATGGCGGTGCCGATGAGAAATCCCAGTGCTACGGCAATGCCGAAATTGATGGGAATGCCAGTGTATTTCATATAATAGTTATAGGTAACATCTTTGAATTCCTGCGATGTATACGCCGCCAATCCAGTGCTTGTTTTAATCCGTTCACACAAGATCTTCAGATCTTCTTCCGCCCTTGCTTTAACCAGAACGAAAGAGAGGAGTTTTCGCTCCCGGGGAGCAAAGACAGTCGCCCTACTGTAAGTTGTATTATACAACAGGTTGGACTGGAAGGTTCTCGACACTTTGCAGATACCCACAACCACGGCACGGTGGTCATTGATCTCCAGAGTGTCGCCGATCTGGAGCGGGATGGCCTTGCCGCCTCGTTCCTTGGGCCGTTTGGCCAGCCGGGTCCTGGCCCCGATGTCATTGACAATAATAGCATCCTGCCGGCGAAGGTCACTCAAGCTTCCCTGAATCATCTGGGGAGGGCCGCCGATGAGTGTCGCGTCATCCAGGCCGAGGACATTACAGATTTGAAAATTACCATCCTCTAACCGGGCCTTTAAAAGACCTTTGTAAAGGGGGACGGCCCATTCGACTCCCTCCACCCCGCGGACGCGATAGAGTTCCGTATCCTGAAGGGGCTTGATATCGTCGATGAACAAGACCTTGGGGTCCATGACCCAGATGTCAGGCTGGGAGAGATCGGTGATCGCCCCATAGGTACGGGTCATCAACCCAGTGAAAATGGATGATTGCTGGGTGATGAGCAGGGACGCAAAGGTGAGTCCCATGATGATTCCAAGGTATTTGCCCCGGTCACCAACTAGCATTTTTAAGGCGATAAGATACACGTTTAAATCCCCTTACCCTACTGTTCTATCCCGACAGGCTTTCGGGATCAGTCCCAGTTAAACATTCTAACAATAAAAAATAAAACAAGATTCATAAAATGTAAATAAGGTTCATTGCGTATATGTTATCCCTCCGTTTTGGGTGTTTTTATCCCCCTTTGGCAAAGGGGGATAAAAAGGGATTTTTAAAATAATGCTGGTAAAATCTCCCCTCGCCCCTCTTTGCCTAAGAGGGCTATAAGGGTACATTGGTATTACTTGAACCCATAATTGAGGAATTAGGCGTATATTATGGACAAGAGTACTATATCTCTTTTTTTACCCTGGGGATCAGAATCTTTTCTGATGCTGGGGCGCCTTCAAGTACAGCCTTGGCCGTCCGCTTTCTACATGTTCCCTCATATCAAAAAACATATCATAGGGTTTCGTATTGAAGAAGCTTCGGACTTTTTTTCATTCTGAGGTTATTTAAAAAAATTTGTACCGTATAAAGGAAGGTGAAGATTAGGCACTTGCCAGACTTCCGCAGACCCCATATACTTTGAGAAAGAAGATCCGAACTCAGGAGGTGATGCATGAGCAGACTGAAGGATTTTCATACGCCAGTTTTTTGGGCGGAAGGCCATCCGGGCAAACTGAACCGGGAGGGGTGGGTCATCGAGGTGAGCGGGCTCTGCGCTAATCCGAAAACATTTACCTGGCAGGAACTGATCGCGTTACCGAAATCGATTGCCGACGCGCGTCTCACAAGCGTTACCAGGTTCTCTGTGCGAGGGAGGTGGGGAGGTGTGAAGGTTGCCGATTTACTCAATACGGCCCAGGCTGACCCTGCCGCCAAGTATGTCCGCTTCTGGTCTTTCAGGATGATTTACGACACGTCTATTCCTATGGAGGTGGCCCTTCGTGAGAGAACGCTTCTTGCCTATGAGTTCGACGACGAGTATCTGGAAGAGGATTACGGAGGTCCTGTCCGGGGTTTCTGCCCCTATCTCTGGGGTTACAAGTCAGCAAAGAGTGTTGTGAAGATCGAGTTGATGGACCAGTATGTCTCCGGCTTTTGGGAGCAGCGAGGATATACCGACGATGCTCTCATTACGGCGGGAAAAGTCCGCGACATGAACCAGGATGGTCGCCTAAGACCTATTCCAAACGGTGAAGTGATACGCTTCCTCGATGAATAGATTTCCCTTGTGTCATCGGTCTCGAAGTGGAAGCCATCAAGATGTACAACGAGGCTGCATTAACCTGTGCGGCCAAGAAAGCCCAGATCTCCAAGCAGCTCTTTGAGGAGTTTCTTAAAGACGAGGAAGACCACCTGGATTTGTTTGAAAATACCAAAGATCACGTCGATAAACTTGGGGCTTCCTGTCTGACAACGCTTACAGATAAATAGCTTTCTGACGTCATGATTCAGCCTCTTGGTCAGTAAAACAGAAAATAGAAGGCAGGTATGTGAAATGAGGACCGGAAGCCAATTCTTTCAATTTGCCATAAACAATGCAGACCTGCTCAGGGAGATTTTTGGCTTCTCCATTAAAATCAAGCCACATGATTCCGCCGTTTTAACTGTCTTCTCAAACATGGCTTGATTGACATGAAGAATCGGTTCTGATAATAAAAATTTTCCAGAGAGCGGTAGAATGGATCTGATCTCTTTAAAAAAGAGAAACGGGTTCGGCACCTCATGGACCATCCAGAAGGCAAGGACAAAATCGACCTGCGTGTGGAGTCCGAGGGAATCCGCCTTACAGAGATGTGTGATAATCTGATGCTCCACGCCGGCTCTCTTTCCCCTCATCCAAAGAGCTCTTAACATTTCTGGTTGAACGTCTGCTGCAATCACTTTGCCGGTTTCCCCCACCATTCTGGCAAGAGGAATTGAGAAATAGCCCATCCCAGGTCCAATATCTAAAACCGTACTCCCCTTGGCGATATACGGTCGAAGAATCCTTTCGGGGTTATGGAAAAGTTTTCTCAAGAAGTTATCGAAGGTGAAGCAACACCACCAGGGGCAAACATGTTTGTCACGAACAAGAAGTTTTTCTAAAAGATTTTTCATAATCTTTTGGTGGTCAAACGAAGCAACGGGGCTGATACAAAAAGTTTGAGGTTGGGAGAGATGGGGCTTCGTCGATCAGGAGAGAGACTTCCATGAACATTTGAAAAGAACGAATTGTTCATATTCGCCTCCGTTATTTCCGTTATCAAACGATTTTCACACAATCATAAAAGACATTTCAAGGCCCGCTTACTAAATGGCCAGGGATTTGATATACTTCGAAAAATAAGCATTCTGTGAGGTTGAGGGATGAGATGATATTCGGGATGAGGTTATGGAGATCTATCAACGAACCTAAATGAGAAATAAAGGGGTGAGATACCATGAATAAGCTATCTGACCGCCCATGCGCACTCATCACAGGGGCTACCAGCGGTATTGGAGAAGCCTTTGCGAATCGTCTGGCGCAGAAAGGATTTAATCTCATACTCCATGGACGTAGGCAGGAAAAGTTGACAGAACGTGCCAAAAATCTGGAGAAAACCTATAATATTTCGGTTGAAATCATCATTGGAGAACTCTCCCAAGCTGAAGAACTGAGAAAGATTGAGACACAAATCCAAGGGCTCGAGCGACTAGACATGCTTATCAATAACGCTGGCTATTGGACTCCTGGCCCTTTCTGGAATCACTCACCGAATTCCTTGGAAGCCATGATCATGGTCCATGTTATTGCCCCCGTCCGATTCATCCGGGCCGCACTTCCGCGCATGTTGGAACGGCATAAAGGGGATATTATCAACGTTTCCTCAATGGGCGCCTATTTCAACCTGGTGACCGTGGAAAACTACGGCGCTACGAAGGCCTATCTGATCAACTTCACGGAGTCTTTGCACGTCGCGTTGATGAGAACCGGCATCCGCGTTCAGGCGTTGGCTCCAGGGTTCACCGTGACGGACTTTCATTCACGGCTGGGTGCGGACTTCACAAAGGCCCAAAGGAAATGGATGCGCCCCGAAGAGCTGGTAGAAATATCCTTGAAGGCACTGGAAAAAGGACGGGTCGTCTGTATCCCTGGGGTTAAGAGGTTGTTCCTTGTGAAATTTGCCAATGTACTGCCGCGTCGTCTGTATTATAAAGTGATGAAAATCCTTGGAGAGAAAATTAAAAAGAGATGGGATGAAATTGAAAAGACAAAAAAGATTCCTTAACCGCCGGTTGGCCTATTCCGCCCCGGGCGGGATAGGTAAAGTCCCTGCCTGCACAAGGATGAGTGGGGGCCTTCATTAATAGAGCTGATCATCAAAAAAGCCCACCCAAACTTCCAGCATACCCAGTAAGTTCAACATAACCTTCGGAGTTGATGGATCTGCCAGCGGATGTCCCTTTTCCAGCAACCGCTCCTTCCCAATAGATCACCCCTGTCGAGCCTTCTGTCAGGAGTTCTTGATTGGGGACAAGAGAGCCGATCTCCATCTCTATCCTAACCGAAGGCACTTTGATCTTCCAACGACTCGGATACCTTCCTCCGCTTTTTGGGCTTTTCCAGTAACCCAGTACTTCCACTTGGATGTCAGTGAGTTTTAGGTGGATGGCATCACCTGAACGTTTTACCAGAGTGCCTGATGAAAAGGGTTCGACGGATCCATCTTTCCGACGGAGGAAGTAGATCATCAAATCTTGACCATCAGAGAGGTGGAGGCTAAACCAGTCCCAACCCACCTGATTTGGAGTGAGTTGATTTGAACCGAATTCATGATCGAACCAGCTTATGCCATCTACCTGGATAGAAGCTTGAGACCCAGGCGTTTTAATAACACCTTTTGCTTCTAGATCCGTATAAGAGAAGTAGTAGGACGCTTGACCTTCCATCGGTCCTTTTTGACTCAGACCGTTCTGCCCATGAAAGACAAACGGTTTTCTTGGTGTTAGAACCAGAGAGAGTTCCATACCCTGATGGCGTGCTTCGAGTTTTATTTTATTTCCCTCCATTTTTGCCATCCAGTTGAGGAGCCAGACATCCAAACCGTCTTCTGACGCACCTGAGAGCCCTGGACCTTTGCGAGAAGCGCGGTCAGCGTACCAAAATTGACCTGCCGCTACTTCGGTCAGTGTAAAATGGGCGAGATAGACATCGCGGATCGCCCAAGGATGATTTGGATCATTCGCCTGATAGAGTACCCCCTGCCGAAAAAAGGTGAGCTGATAGCCAAAACTTTTTTTTGAAGGATCCATCAAGTTGCCGGTAAAGTACCACCATTCGGTGCGAAATTCTGGATGAGATCCATGATCCCTTGGGAAAGCCCATTTCCATGGCCCAATGGCCTGCTTCCATTCATTAGCATAAGCCATGATGAAATATCCGTAATAGAAACACCCCATCGCTATTAAAAAAGATAATAGTCTCAAAAGAGATTTTCTTAGGCAATTTTTCATGACAGATTTAGCAACCGCGAACAATGAAAATTGTTTTTAGGTTAAGGCTATGGTTAGGAAGCCCGTGACATACAATGAACGATGGACACCGAACAATGAATAAAAAAAATGATACACTGTTTATCATTCATCGTTTAACGTTCATTGTCCCTCAATGATACCGGCCTCTTAGCCTTAGCCATCAAACTAACGACTTCTATTCTCTTAGGTAAATGGTCTCGCCCATCATCTATTCCTCTCGCATCTGAATCTGAGGATACGTCCTATACACCTTCCAAATGGGATAAGCAGCAGCACCGATACTGGCAAGGATGGCCGTCACCCCGGTCAAAAGATAGGGTTGTAGGGCAGGGTAATAAAAAATGGTCCAGTTAAAGCTTCGGATATTGATGACCTTGATGAGAAGGACTGCAAGCATGGTCCCAACGGCCATACTGAAGAGAAAGCTCACCAATCCCATTCCGAGGCCTTCCATCAGGGTCATCTTTGCCACCTGTCCCGTTGAAAAACCGAGGGCCCGATAGATGCCGAATTCACGGCTTCGCTCAATGAAAAGGGTGAGCAGAGCCCCTGCGATACCGAAGAAGGCTACAACGATGGCAATGGCCCGCATGGACCGGGTGATCGCAAATGTGGTATCAAACACGTTAAGAATATTTTCATGAAGCTGTGCACCGGTTAATACGGGAAGACCTCTCGCCTCCGCCCTTTTTCTCACTTCCTGAAGAAGGTCAGCCCGGTGGGGATTGTCAGGATCGATAAAAATGCCGATGTTGTTGAGCGTTCGGTCTCCGAAGGTTTTGAGGAAGATGGGACGGTCCATCATCACGAGCCCATGCTCTGTTGTATAATCATAGAAAATGGCTCCCACCTTGAACTCAGTAGGTCCTTGAATGCCCTCCAGGGTAATGGTCTCACCCGACTTCACCCCAAAGCGTCGTGAAAAACTCTCGGAAAGGATCACCCCTCCCTGTTTGACCATTTCCCAGTTTTCATTTCCTCCCTTTAACCAACCGAATCGTGCATACTTCTCTAAAACCGAGGCATCGACAGCGCTGACGTTGATGGAGGTGTTACGGTATAAGGTCTGGACATTCCGATAAGGATGGACACCACCGAGTCCCTCCATTTTTCGGATCTCTTCATAGAAATCTTCGGGGACTTCAGCTTCTACGATTTTTCCGATGTAGAGATCTCCACGAATCTGGGTGTCCATCCACCAGATGAGAGATTGCCGGAAACTTCCAATCATTGAACCCAGACCAATGGACATGGAAAGGGAGATCATAAAGGCAGCAATGGCCACACCGGTTCGCCCTAAATTCTGCCGAATATTTCCTGCTGCCACTTTTCCAGGAAGCCTTCCCAGTGTTCCAAGAATCTTTCTTACGACGGGATGGAGAACTACCAAAGCGACTCCTGTGAGAAGGCTGACACCGAGAACGAAACCAAAAACACCGGCAAAACCAACATAGATGTGAGTCTCCGGTAGGAGAAAAAGAATTAAGCTTATTAAAAGAACAAAAAGACCTGCAAGAGCCGCTCTTTGGGCTTTTCGAGCGCTCTCACGGCTGGCGACTCGGCCGCTCAGTGCTTTAATGGGATCTGTCCGAATGAGCTCGAAGAGAGGAATGGCTCCCCCAAACAAACTGGCACTGCATCCCAATAAAACTCCAGTGATGAGAATCCAACCGGACCAGGTGACAGGTTCTGGTCGCAGAAAGAAATAGAGGTTGCTGATACTGCTGCCGATGAGACCTGTGAGAAAGCGGGTCAGAAAATAGCCGATCAGACCTCCGAGGGCACCCCCGATGATGCCGAGGATTAGAATCTCTGAAAGGAAAGCCACAAGGATTTCCATACGGTTCGCCCCGAGACTTCTTAGAATCCCGGTATCGCGCCGCCGGCTTACCACAGTGAACATCGCCGTGTTGTAAATGAGGAAGACGCCAACAAATAAAGCTAAAAGAGAGAGGGCCTCAAGGTTGAGACGAAAGGCCTGAAGCATGGCAGAGAAGGTCTCGCTCCTCTGGCGGGCCGACTGAATGAGGAAACCTTTGCCCCATCGGGTGATGAACCCGGATTCATCTGATAGAATGAGGTCAACCCGATCGACATAGCCCTGAAGCTGATAGAGTTTTTGGACATGACCAATATCCATGATCACCAGTGGTTCCCCTGAAGGATTAGGGAAGCTGCCTTTAACGTGGAGAGGACCCTTAGCGGTTTCGATGATTTTATCAGAAGCAACTCCAAGTTCTGATTTCAGATCATTATCGACGAAAATAGCTTTCTCATCGATAAGGAAGGATAGGAGGTTTTCTGGATCATTTGCTTTCCTGTCCAAAAATTCAACCTTTAAAATCTCTGGGCGAATGGCTCTGTCTAAAAATGGATCGATCCCAAGAAGGCGAACGAGCTCGCCATTGCCAAGGCGTAGGCGACGATCAATGACCGGAGAAAACCACTCAACAGATGGATCTCGTCCCAGTTTTAAGAGGAGATCTTCTTCCATGGGTCCAGCTGGCCGCTGGATGGAATGACTTGCCTTCCCTCTTAAAAATTCTACAGCCTTGGTAAAACTCCTCAGAGCTGTCTGAGCTGACATGGTCATGCCCACAACCGCTGCAACTCCACACGCAACCCCCATGAGTTGAAGCAGACTCAGGCTGAGCCGTCTTGGAAGATACCGGAGAAATGATTTGGTTACAATCTTCAACGACCCATCTCCTCACAAGATGTTTCCTCAGCGATCACCCCGTCGACCATTCGGAGGATCCGGGTGGCATATCGACATGTAAGCGGCGTATGGGTGGCCATGATCAAGGTGGTTTCAGACTCATGGCACCCCCGGGTCAACAAGTCAAGGATTTGGTTACCTGTTGTTGTATCGAGGTTTCCTGTTGGCTCATCGGCCAGGATGACAGAAGGTCTTTTTACAATAGCTCTGGCTATGGCTACACGCTGTTGCTCTCCTCCCGACAGTTCGTTAGGGAATCTATGCTCTTTGCCCTCCAAACCAACTTCTTTTAGGGCTTTTAAGGCTAAGTCCGGCTCAAATCTATTAGCAAGCTCGAGAGAGAGAAAGATATTTTCGAAGGCGGTGAGTGTGGGCAGGAGGTTAAAGAATTGGAAAATGAAGCCGAGCTTCATACGCCGAAAAGTGGTTCGGCCTCTCTCTCCAAGAGCTTCTAAATCCTGGCCCTCCACTTCGATCCGGCCCTTTGTAGGGCGGTCGAGCCCTGCAATTAGATTGAAGAGGGTGCTCTTACCCGATCCGCTCTTTCCGAAAAGGGCCACGATCTCACCTTTCTTAATTTCGATGTTTGTTCCCCGAAGGGCAGGTGCTCCTGATCCATCCTCACCATAATTCTTCCACAAATCCGTGATCCGAATCACAGGGTCCGCCATATCCTCCTCCTCATGCACGATTTAGTTTCACTAACATCTTTTAAATCCAATAACATAACTTCTTCACCCCCATCAAGGTAAAGGGACCCTGGAAGTCATTAACATAGCACCAACAAGGGCCCCTCTTTAAATTATTCCCCGGGAAAACGATCATTCATCGAAAAAAAACATTTCGTGAAATGAAAGAAAGACAGCGCGTGGAGTAATCCGCGGGTCTAAGAATTAATAAGGGTAGCTTGGAATGTTCATCTATGGGGGAATGATCCTGAGGGGAAAAGGTTTCCCCTATATGGCAGGCACTTCCATCGCTACATCCCTTATTCGCAGAGGAGCCCCACTTAGGGGGGGGTACCTTTATTTAGGGATCATGGTTATTGGTTAAACCCTCTTATTTCTCAACAACACGAAGGTTGAATTCAAAAAAAGATATCCCTTTCTTTATGACTTGTTGTAGTAAGTCTTTGTCGACCTCTCCGCAAAGAATGAGGATCAGATTCTTTAGATTTTTTGAATAGCCATCAATTTGGCTGACCAGTCGTTCGAGTTGTCCCTGATTCTGAAGATCCTTTCTAATCTGAATAAAGACGGTTCCTCCAATGGCGAGGTCAACCTTCATTTTTCCAATCGTAACCTTCTTAACGATTTCTTTCTCTTTTAGATGTTCCTTCAAGAACTTAGAAAGAGACCTTTCAAAGTCTCCTTTCGTCCGACACCCCTCTGGGTTCCATTCCCTAATCAGTCTTTCGAACTGATCCATCTCTTCCCAAAAAGATGAAACCTTATGCCCAAGATCTACCATGGGAAATACCTCCTTTCTTGTAATTCTATGGCGACAGAGTGACTCTTTCTCTTCTACTCTCTTCAGGAATTTTTCGACCGTAACAATAAGTTGTTCGTTTTGACCCTCGGCGATCTTATCACATTCATCATAAGCAGTCACATCGAAAATTAAACGATGTCCATCGATTTCTTTGAGGGTCGCCTCTGTACGAACCTTCATGCCCATCGGTGCAGCAGCAAAATGCCTGATCCGAATCATCGTCCCTACCGTCATCATCCCCCGAGGAAGAGAATCTTTGATGGCATTTCGTGCTGCAAGTTCCATAAGCAGAACAACCTGATGGGTAGAGAGAACCTGAGCGCCAACGTTCCCCATCACGCTAGCAAGATCGTCCAATTGAACAACCATCTCCTTCTCCCCTTTTAATCCAACCTCTATTCCCGACATCTGTTCCTCCCGAATTAACCGTCAAGAATTTTTTGTATAGGGCCTTCTGACAACCAATTTTTGGGTGGCCATAAGGGGGATGGGAATTCCCCTTCCCAATTAAAACTGGACCGTCACTGTCCAAATCGCAAAAAACCAACCAGTGATCATTAAGACCCAAGTAAGGATAATATTGGACCATCCATAGAAGAATCTTGGGAGATGGAACCGAGGGTCATTAAACGTTGAACCAGCGTCTTGAATCCCTGCAGGCTTGTTGGCGATGCCTGCCCCTTTGTCAACCCATAGACCATAATGTGTTCGACTGTTTGAATCCACTAGCCGGCCTCACCGCATAGAACGATGGAAACATCCTCATTGAATCTCGATAACACATTGCTCTTCATGCCTCCTCCTTACAGAAAGATTTAATCCTTCGTGATCAACATTTCACGTCGAAGCGTCGAGGGTCTATAATGTTGGACTCACTCCATCGCTCGTTTAGAATTTTGCTCACCTGCTTAAAGTGAGTCTATGTTCAATCATCAAAGGGGCAATTGTCATCATCGGATGAACTCCTCCCCATTTCATTCTGGTAAAAAGATCTATAGAGGCGGCTGAAGTAAAGATTCGACCGGAAACGCCCTTTGAACCCACCCCTCAAGACCTCCGGCAAGAGGCCGAACCCTTGTGATGCCTCTTTGTTTTAGTAATAGCGCTGCCCGGGCGCTAGAGGCCTCATTGGGTCAGGTGCAAAAAAGGACGATCTCTCGGTCACGGGGAATCTTAAGATGGTACTTTTCCAGCTCTTCAATGGAGAGGTGGAAAGCGCCAGGAATGGTATGGGGTTCAACCTCGAATTCAATTGCATTGCGCAGATCTAAAATCAAGAGATCTTCACCCGCATCAAGCCTTTGCTTCACCTCTTCAGGAGTGACCCGCGCGATGGCTAACCGATGAAGGAATCGCTTGCGCTGGAAATACTTCCAACCAATGTAGGTTGCCAAACCCACAGGAACAACCAATCCCATCCAAGGACCCAAGCCACTGGTTTGGATCGTAAGATCCTTTATCTCATTGGCAAATTTGTACCCCAGCAAAATCAAAACGCCCACCCAGATAAATGTTCCGAGGCCATCAAATAGAAGAAACCGGAGAGGATGCAAGTGAAAGATTCCTGCAAGAGGAGAAGCGGCGGTAGCCATTCCAGGAATGAATTTAGCGAACAGGAGTGAACGAGGACCATACCGTGCATAAATCTCTTTGGTCCGTCGAACACACGATTCTGGATCGAGTGCGATACGGCAGAGAAAAAGGAGGACTCTGCTCCCACGACGAAGGCCAACCTGATACCAAAATTGGTCGCTTAACAATGCTGCGAGGAAGACTATACCCAAAACAAGAGGGGCATTTAATTTTCCTATCCCCGCCAGAGCACCGCCTGCGAGCAATATTGGAACAATCGAAATCGGGAAACCGAGTTGTGCAAGAAGTACCCACAAAAAAAGAACAACATACCCCTGCTCAACTAAGAACTGAGCCACTTCATTCATGGTTTATTTGAGGCTCCACGCCCCAAAGGACGGGGCTTGCGGGGCACATGCCGGTCCAAAGGGAGCCTATCTCTTCAGGGTTAACTAAAAATAATTATAATAAACTCAATTCCAGGGGAGCAAACTGATTATCATTCCAAGAGTAAGTTCTATAATGTTAGACTGCACTCTATTGCTCGTTTAGGATTCTGCTCACCTGCATCAGGTGAAACCCCAGAGAGTGAGCCGCGGCTCGCTGCGTATGACCAAACCTCTCCATGGGGAAAGTGACTGAAATCAATGGGCCCTGATGAAACGTTGTCACAGGGTCACTTTCTATTCTCGTGACCCGAGCAAATTTCTACTTCTATTTTCGGAGCCAATCAATGACCGCTTCTGCAGCCTGG
>Ga0209293_10000091_pt1 | contig 13453 bp, 8 predicted proteins | sample Mud_0915_D1_FD_187690 | JGI IMG/M metagenome (GOLD analysis project Ga0209293, IMG submission 187690) | Wetland microbial communities from Old Woman Creek Reserve in Ohio, USA - Mud_0915_D1 (SPAdes) (version 2) | ecosystem: Environmental > Aquatic > Freshwater > Wetlands > Sediment ... | reverse complement strand
GAGGGAAAATGGCAAAGGCTAAATTTGAGAGGGTAAAGCCTCACGTAAATGTAGGGACGATAGGGCATGTAGACCATGGGAAGACGACCTTGACGGCAGCGATCACGAAGGTATTGGCGATCAAGGGGCAGGCAACGTATCGGGCGTATGATTCGATAGACAATGCACCTGAGGAGAAGGCCAGGGGAATCACGATCGCGACGGCGCATGTAGAGTATGAGACGGACAAGAGGCACTATGCGCATGTAGATTGTCCTGGGCATGCGGACTATGTAAAGAACATGATCACGGGAGCTGCGCAGATGGACGGGGCGATACTGGTAGTGAGCGCAGCGGACGGGCCGATGCCGCAGACGAGGGAGCACATATTGTTGGCGAGGCAGGTAGGGGTACCATATATAGTGGTTTACATGAACAAGACAGACATGGTGGATGATCCTGAGCTATTGGATTTAGTGGAGCTTGAGGTGAGGGAATTGTTGTCGAAGTATCAGTTTCCTGGGGACAAGATACCGATCATAAAGGGCAGCGCGTTGAAGGCGATGGAGTCTGGGAGCACGGATTTTAATGCACCTGAGTTCAAGAGCATTCATGAATTGATGGATGCAGTGGACAGTTACATACCGACGCCGGAGAGGCCGATAGACAAGCCGTTTTTGATGCCGATAGAGGATGTATTTTCGATATCTGGGCGTGGGACGGTGGTGACGGGGAGAGTAGAGAGAGGGATAGTGAAGGTAGGGGAGGAAGTAGAGATAGTGGGGTTAGGGGCGACGAAGAAGACAGTAGCGACCGGGGTAGAGATGTTCAGGAAGCTATTGGATGAAGGAAGGGCAGGAGACAACATAGGGGTATTGTTGAGGGGGATAGGGAAGGAAGAAGTGGAGCGTGGGCAGGTATTGGCGAAGCCTGGGAGCATTACGCCGCACACGAAGTTCAAGGGGGAAGTGTACATATTGACGAAGGAAGAGGGAGGCAGGCACACGCCGTTTTTCAATGGATACCGTCCGCAGTTTTATTTCAGGACGACGGACGTAACGGGGGTGGCGCATTTACCTGAGGGAGTGGAGATGGTGATGCCTGGGGATAATATAAGCGTAGTGGTGGAGTTGATTGGTCCTATTGCGATGGAGAAGGAGTTGAGGTTTGCCATCAGGGAAGGGGGAAGGACGGTTGGTGCAGGCGTGGTGACCGAGGTCCTGGAGTGAGACAACTATGAGAGACATAATACTTTTTCAGTGTACCGAGTGCAAAAATAGAAATTATTCCAGCATGAAGAACAAGAAAAATACTACTGAAAAGATTCAGCTGAAGAAATACTGCAGGCATTGCAGGCGTCACACGATGCATAAGGAGACAAAGGCGTAGAGACGGTCAACAGTCTGACATCGGCAGTATGCAGGCAGAAGCTCCTCACACTGCCGGTTGATGAACGGGGCCTGTGGGGAAAAAATGGGTGTAGGCCAGTAGCTCTAACGGCTAGAGCATCGGACTCCAAATCCGAGGGTTGGGGGTTCAAATCCCTCCTGGCCTGCCATAAAAAAGGTTCACGACTGGGTGAACAGTAAGGGGTATACGGGAATGGTTGAAAAAATTAAGGAATTCTTCCGGGAAGTAAAGATCGAGATCAAGAAGGTTGTCTATCCCAGCAGGGAGGAACTCATGGGTTCTACCTGGGTGGTGATTCTCACTGCGATCGTCATATCGGTTTTTTTGGGGATAGTCGACCTTGGTCTTTCAAAGATTGTGAAAGTCGCCCTAAGGTAGAAAAATGACGAAAAACTGGTATGTGGTACATACGTATTCAGGCTACGAGGAAAAGGTAAAACTGAGCATAGAGGGTAAGGTAGAGAAGAAGGACCTGAAGGAAAAGATTACAAGAATTCTTATTCCTACCGAGAAGGTGATCGAGCTCAGGGCAGGGAAGAAGAGGGAAAGCGACAAGAAATTTTATCCCGGATATATCCTTGTGGAAATGGATCTGGATGACGAGACATGGCACCTGGTAAGGAGCACCCCGAGGGTTACCGGTTTTGTGGGGGGAACGAAACCCGTACCGATCCCTGAAGAAGAGGTGGAGATCATTCTTCAGCAGCTCGAAAAGGGACCCGCCCCGCAGGTGAAAACCCAGTTCCAGAAAGCGGAAAATGTCAGGATTATCGACGGACCTTTTACCAACTTTGTCGGCTATGTCGATGAGGTTGATATGGACCATGGAAGGCTAAAGGTTATGGTCAGTATATTTGGAAGACAGACCCCTGTTGAGCTCCATTTCTTCCAGGTGGAGAAGGCATAAGCCCTCTGTGGCTCCTGGTGAAGGGATGAGAGCAATGAACGATGAACTATATTGGGAGGATTAAATGGCTAAGAAGGAAGTAATGGCTCAGGTTAAGCTGCAGATACCAGCAGGAAAGGCAAATCCCGCACCACCGGTAGGACCTGCGTTAGGCCCGCACGGCGTGAATATCATGGAATTCTGCAAGGCATTTAATGCCCAGACACAGGCAATCGGTGATACCATAATTCCGGTGGTATTGACCGTGTATTCGGACAGATCCTTCACCTTTATTACCAAGACACCTCCCGCATCCGAACTCATTAAGAAGGCTGCAGGCATTGTCAAGGGTTCCGGCACACCCAATAAGGAAAAGGTGGGGAAGTTGACCGCTGCCCAGGTGATGGAGATCGCAAAAACCAAGCTGCCGGACCTTAATGCATACTCTGTTGAGGAGGCTGCCGCAATCATACGTGGAACTGCACGGAGCATGGGTGTCGATATCGTTGACTGAAGAAAATTAGCATATTTGGGAGGCTGAAAATGGGAAAGAAAATGGATGCTGCCAGCAAAAAGGTCGAGGAAGGGAAAGATTATTCACTGGAAGAGGCGGTGAGGCTTGTGAAAGAAGCCTCATATACAAAATTTAACGAGACCGTTGATATGGCGTTTAACCTGGGAATCGATCCCAAGAAATCCGACCAGATGGTGAGGGGTACTGTCGCGTTGCCTCACGGTGTGGGAAAAAAGGTGAGGGTGCTTGTGTTTGCAAAGGGTGAAAAGGAAAAAGAGGCCCTGGATGCGGGTGCGGATTATGTGGGAGCAGAGGACCTGGTGGAAAAGATACAGAAGGGTTGGATGGACTTTGACAGGGCAGTGGCGACGCCTGATATCATGGGTCTCGTGGGAAGGCTTGGCAAGGTGCTGGGCCCAAGAGGATTGATGCCTAACCCGAAACTGGGAACAGTGACCTTTGATGTGGGAAAGGCAGTGAAGGAGATAAAGGCAGGAAAGGTTGAATACAAGACAGAAAAGGCGGGGATTGTGCATGTCCCCATAGGGAAGGTTTCATTTGATGCAGAAAAGCTTGTGGACAATGCGAGAGTTGTCATTGATGCAATAGTGAGGGCAAAGCCCGGAACAAGTAAAGGGAAATATCTCAGGAAAGTCGCTCTCTCATCTACCATGGGTCCAGGAATCAGAGTTGATGTGGGGAAGTCGACGGTGAGTAAATAAGAAAGGCTAAGGCCAAGGTTAAGAAAAATACTTGATCTGAGCCGTAACCTTAGCGTAATGTGCGGACTTAGTCCGTTGAAATATCTAGTCAGAGACAGTAGGTGGTTACTTAATTGTTTGTTCTGCCAGCCTAAGGTGATCAGGACAAACTGCCTACCGAGACATCCTTTTGTGTGGTGGTACTTTGAGCGACTGCCACGGAACAGTGCGAAGGGTTGAGAAAGAGAAAAAGATGGGTCTCTGGGAAAGGAGGATACTCTGAAGAAGGAAGAGAAGGGACAGGCCATAGCAGAACTGAAGAAGAAGTTCTCAGAGGCAAAGGCCGTAATCTTGACTGATTACAAAGGCATGACCGTTGCAGACCTGTCCGTACTGAGAAGGCTCCTTCGCAGTGCGGACGTGGATTACAGGATCGTAAAGAATACCCTTGCCCGTATCGCATCCCAGGATACACCCATTTCTGTTGCTAAGGATGCGTTCAAGGGGCCGGTGGCCGTTGCCATCGGGTATAAGGATCCCGTGATGACCGCAAAAAAAGTTATCGAGTTTTCTAGGAAGAATGAGAAACTTAAACTCAGCGGCGGGGTGATTGACGGAAAGCTCTATGACGTGAATGAAGTGAAGGCCATCGCAGCCCTCCCGCCCAGGGAAGTACTGCTGTCGATGATTGCCGGTGCGTTCCAAGCGCCATCAAGTAAAATGGCTGCTGCCCTTGCGGCGACGGTGAGCAGTTTTGCATACGCGATGACTGCTTTGAAAACAAAGAAAGAGGCTCAGGGCTGAAGGTATGGATGGATTCACCTTAGCCTTACAGTAAACGAACGAATTAATGAATAATGAATAATGAAGGAGGTTAGGATAATGGCAGTAACAAAAGAACAGGTTTTTGAGTTTATTGATAACATGACGATCCTTGAGATGTCTCAGTTTGTGAAGGAGTTTGAGGAAAGGTACGGGGTGACCGCTGCCGCGCCTGTTGCGGTAGCAGCAGCGCCGGGAGCGGCTGCTGCGGCTCCGGCAGCCGAGGAGAAGACGAGCTTTGATGTGATACTCGTCAGTGCAGGTGACAAGAAGATACAGGTGATCAAGGTGGTGAGAGAGCTTACCGGGCTTGGCCTCAAAGAGGCAAAGGACCTTGTTGACGGTGCTCCGAAACCGGTGAAGACAGGGGTCAGCAAAGAAGAGGCTGAGTCTATCAAGGCGAAGCTCGAAGAGCAGGGCGCAAAAATAGAAGTGAAGTAAATAGGATAGAACGGGTAAGGTGAAGAGTGAAAGAATACCTCACTCTTGCCTTACCCCAATTTAGTAGAGCAAAAAGGAGATATATGGACAGTGCTTTGAGAGAGAGACATAATTTTGGTAAGGTCCCCCATTTCCTGAAAGTACCGAACCTTATTGAGATACAGAGCCGCTCGTACGATAAATTCCTCCAGAAGGACATTTCTATGGACAGCAGGGAGGAAGCAGGGCTCCAGGCAGCATTTAAGAGCGTGTTCCCCATCATGGACTATAATGAGACTGCATCGCTGGAGTTCCTTGGTTATATCGTTGGCGAGCCAAAATTCAGTATAAGGGATTGCCTGCAAAAGGGTATTACCTATGCTGCCCCCCTTAAAATAAGAGTTAAACTTAATCTGTGGGAAGCTGAGGAAAGCGGCAACAAGAGGCTTAAGGAGTCCAGGGAGCAGGAGGTATACATCGGAGAGATGCCCCTGATGACTGAGACAGGGACTTTTATTGTGAACGGCACCGAAAGAGTTATCGTAAGCCAGCTTCATCGTTCCCCCGGTGTTTTCTTCAGCCATGATAAAGGAAAGACCCATGCCAGCGGGAGACTCCTTTATTCTTCAAGGGTTATCCCATCACGGGGATCGTGGCTCGACTTTGAATTCGATACAAAGGATATCCTTTATGTACGCATTGACAGAAGGAAGAAGCTTCCCGCAACTATTGTGCTTAAGGCGCTGGGATATTCCAATGAGGATATTCTCAAGACCTTCTACCCCGTAGAGACGGTCAAGATTAAAGGTTCGAGCCTTACAAGGGTGGTGAGTGAGGTACTGGCAGGGATAAAGGCGATAAAGAATATCGTGGCGCCGGATACAAAGGAGCTCATCGCAAAAGAGGGAAGCAAGATCACCAAGGGTGCCATAAAGAAGATGGAATCATCCGGTATCAAAGAGATCCCGATACTGAAAGAGGAGATTATCGACAGAATCACACTTAAGGATATCGTGGACCCTGAAACCGGCGAAGTGCTCCTAGAGGGAAATGAGGCCATCACAGAGGAGATCTTTAACAAGATTCTTACCCTCAAGGTGGATGCCTTGAGTCTCCTGTACATCGACAATGTCAAGTATCTCTCTTCCTTGCGCGATACGCTTTTGACGGATAAGGTGAGTAGCCAGTCCGAGGCGCTTATTGAAATATACAAGAAGCTGAGGCCAGGGGAGCCGCCGACCCTTAATGCTGCAAAGGACCTGTTCAACGGCCTCTTTTTCGATCCTAAGAGATATGACCTTTCTCCTGTGGGGAGATTAAAGATCAACAAGAGACTCGATCTTGATATTCCCCTCGCGACGAGAGTCCTTACCGATAAGGATATCATCAAGATTGTGCATTATCTTCTCGATCTGAGAACAGGGAAGGGAGAGGTAGACGATATTGACCATCTGGGCAACAGACGGATACGGGGTGTAGGAGAACTGTTAGAAAACCAGTTCAGGATCGGACTTGTGAGAATGGAGCGTGCCATCAAGGAGAAGATGACCCTCACTGAACTAGAAACCGCCATGCCACACGACATTATCAATGCAAAGCCGGTCATGGCTGCAGTCAAGGAGTTTTTTGGGTCCAGTCAGTTGAGCCAGTTTATGGATCAGACCAATCCCCTTTCTGAAATTACCCACAAGAGGAGGCTCTCTGCCCTTGGTCCTGGTGGTCTTACGAGGGAGCGGGCGGGGTTTGAGGTGAGGGATGTGCATCCTACCCATTATGGAAGGATATGCCCCATAGAAACCCCTGAAGGTCCCAATATAGGACTGATCACCTCCCTTGCATCCTATGCGAGGGTGAATGACTTTGGTTTTATCGAGGTCCCTTACAGGAAAATTACCAACGGGAGGATTACCCAGGAAGTCGAATATCTCTCTGCCATTGAGGGCGAAAAATACATTATCGCAGAGGCTACGTCTCCCGTTGATAAAAAAGGTAACCTCCTGGGCGAAGCGGTTTCTGCGAGAGTGGGGGGGGATTTCAAGATGGTGACACCCCATGAAGTCCAGTATATGGATGTCTCGCCGAAGCAGATTGTGGGGGTTTCGGCTTCTTTGATTCCGTTTCTCGAGAATGACGATGCAAACAGGGCCCTCATGGGTTCCAATATGCAGAGACAGGCGGTGCCGTTACTCCAGACCGAGGCGCCCATTGTGGGGACCGGCATGGAATACGTGGCGGCCAGGGATTCCGGTGCCCTTGTGCTTACAAAAAGGGCGGGTACCGTGGAAAGTGTCGATGCATCACGAATTGTGGTGAAGACATCCGAGGACACCGGTGGCGTGGATATTTACAGTCTGGTGAAGTTCCAACGATCGAACCAGGCAACCTGTATAAACCAGAAACCTATTGTGAATGCGGGTGACGTGGTTGAAAGGGGAGACGTTCTTGCTGATGGTTCATCAACTGATATGGGAGAATTGGCCCTTGGCAAGAATGTGCTTGTAGCCTTCATGCCCTGGGGAGGATATAACTTTGAGGATGCGATCCTCATCAGCGAGAGACTTGTCAAGGATGACCTCCTCACCTCGGTGCACATAGAGGAGTTCGAAATCGAGGCAAGGGAAACAAAGATCGGGCCTGAAGAAATCACGAGGGATATCCCCAATGTGGGAGAGGAAACCCTCAAGGACCTTGACGAGAGCGGAATCATACGGATCGGTGCCGAGGTGAAGCCCGGGGATATTCTTGTGGGAAAAGTCACCCCCAAGGGCGAGACCCAGCTTACCCCGGAAGAGAAACTGCTCAGGGCAATTTTTGGCGAGAAGGCAGAGGATGTGAAGGAGAGTTGCCTCTATGTCCCGCCCGGCATAGAGGGGGTCGTGGTTGACGCAAGAATATTTTCGAGGAAAGGAACCGAAAAGGACGAGCGGGCGAAGAGTATTGAGGAAGATGATATCCTGAGGCTCCAGAGGGATCTTGAGGAGGAAGTAAGGATTATCAAAGAGGAGAAGTTCAGGAAGATAAGGGAATTGATTGTAGGCAGCAAGGTTCTGGAGGATGTAAAAGAGGCTAAAACGAAAGAGGTAATCTGTCCGGCAGGAAAGAAGCTCTCTGAAAAACATCTGGAGCGGGTGAAAGATGAACACCTGATGCGGATAAAGATAGCTGACGAGGATATCAGGGAGAAGCTGGACACGATTCACAACGAGGCCAACCAGTATATCCGTTACCTGGAAACACGCTATGATGAGAGCGTTGACCGTGTCAAAAGAGGTGATGAGCTTCCCCCTGGGGTGAACAAGCTTGTGAAGGTGTATATCGCGATGAAGCGTAAACTGCAGGTGGGAGATAAGATGGCGGGAAGACATGGGAATAAAGGGGTTGTTGCCATGGTCCTCCCTGAAGAGGACATGCCGTATCTCCCTGACGGGACTCCGGTGGATGTCATTCTCAATCCCCTGGGGGTTCCTTCCCGAATGAATGTGGGGCAGATCCTGGAAACCCACCTCGGCTGGGCTGCAAAGATGCTGGGTCTGTATGTAGCCACCCCGGTCTTTGAGGGCGCAAAAGAAAGTGAGATCAAGGAGATGTTGAAAAAAGCGGGCATCCCTTCATCCGGACAGATCACGCTCTATGACGGAAGGACAGGAGAGCCGTTTAAGAGGCCTGTCACGGTGGGATACACGTATATGCTGAAACTCCATCACCTGGTGGACGACAAGATTCACGCGCGTTCCATAGGTCCCTACTCCCTTGTTACCCAGCAACCTCTGGGGGGCAAGGCGCAATTCGGCGGCCAGAGGCTGGGTGAGATGGAAGTATGGGCGCTCGAGGCCTATGGTGCAGCCTATACCCTTCAGGAATTCCTTACTGTGAAAAGTGATGACGTTACCGGAAGGGCGCGGATGTATGAGGCTATTGTGAAGGGTGATGCGACTCTGGAACCAGGGATTCCGGAATCCTTCCATGTATTAATTAAAGAACTCCAGAGCCTTGGCCTTGACGTGGAGCTCCTGGAGAAAAAAAGTAAGGGGGAATAAATCTTGGTAGACGATGTATATGCCCTTTTTCAGAGACCAAAGAATCCGACAGATTTTGAGGCGATAAGGATCAAGCTCGCCTCGCCGGAGAAGATCAGGGAATGGTCATACGGAGAGGTGAAAAAGCCTGAGACCATCAATTATCGTACCTTCAAGCCTGAGAGGGACGGACTCTTCTGCGCGAAGGTTTTCGGGCCAGTGAAGGACTGGGAATGCCTCTGTGGCAAGTACAAGAGGATGAAGCACAGGGGGGTTGTCTGCGACAAGTGTGGCGTTGAAGTCATCCAGTCCAAGGTGAGAAGGGAGCGCATGGGTCACATAGAGCTCGCGACCCCTGTGGCGCACATCTGGTTTCTTAAGGGAGTACCGAGCAGGATAGGGATATTGCTCGACATGACCATGAGACATCTGGAGAAAGTCCTTTATTTCGAAAGCTACATTGTTATCGACCCCGGAGATACCCCTCTGAAGGAAAAAGAACTGTTAAACGATGACGAATACAAGAAGAGGGTGTCTGAGTATGGCGCACGATTCAAGGCGGGAATGGGCGCTGAGGCCATACGTGAGCTCCTGAGGGGGCTTGCCCTGGACAGCCTTGCAGCTGAACTCAAGGCGAAAATAAAGGATGCGTCATCCATCGGCGTCAAAAAGAAACTCACGAAGCGACTGAAGGTAATAGAAGCATTCAGACAGTCAGGGAATAAACCCGAATGGATGATTATGGATGCCGTTCCGGTACTCCCCCCTGACCTGAGACCCCTGGTTCCTCTGGAAGGAGGACGCTTTGCCACATCCGATCTTAATGATCTCTATCGGAGGGTCATTAACAGGAATAACAGGCTGAAGAGGCTGATGGAGCTCAAGGCCCCCAGTGTCATCATCAAGAATGAGAAGAGGATGCTCCAGGAAGCGGTTGATGCCCTCTTTGATAACGGAAGAAGGAGCAGGGTTCTTAAGACTGCGACCAAGAGGCCCCTCAAGTCCCTAAGTGACATGATCAAGGGAAAACAGGGGAGGTTCAGGCAGAATCTCCTCGGTAAAAGGGTCGATTATTCCGGTCGTTCGGTAATCGTGGTGGGACCTGAACTGAAACTCCATCAGTGCGGTCTTCCAAAAATAATGGCATTGGAACTCTTCAAACCCTTTGTCTTTAACAGACTCGAAGAAAAGGGCTTTGCCACTACACTTAAAGCTGCGAAAAGGCTGGTGGAAAAAGAGCGTCCGGAGGTATGGGACGCGCTGGAAGAGGTTATCGCCGAACATCCGGTGCTCCTGAACCGTGCCCCAACACTTCACCGGCTTGGCATCCAGGCATTTGATCCCGTTCTCGTGGAGGGCAAGGCAATCAAGCTCCATCCACTAGTCTGTACGGCCTTTAATGCGGACTTTGACGGCGACCAGATGGCGGTCCATGTGCCCCTTTCCATTGAGGCGCAGGTGGAGGCGAGGGTTTTGATGATGTCGGTGAACAACATCCTCTCCCCTGCAAACGGGAAACCCATTGTGGTGCCGACACAGGATATGGTATTGGGCCTCTACTTCCTCACGAAGGGTAAAGGATATGTGTACGCAGGGCCTGAAGAGGTCAAGGAAGCCTACGATGAGGGGAAGCTGCAGGAACAGGATATCATCACGATGAGGACCGAAACCTATCTCATGGAAACTACGTGTGATAAGGTTCTTGTGGGCACGAGGAAGAAATCGAGGATTGAGGGGAGACCCCTTGTCTATTCAGGTCCCGATGACGTGAGAATGGCCTATGATGCAGGTAGGCTGGACATACACAAATGGATCAACGTCCGGATGGACGGACAGATTGTCGAAACGACCTGTGGCAGGGTTATATTCAGCGAGATCCTTCCCTCAGGGGTACCTTTTAAAGAGGTGAACAAGGAGATTACGAAGAAAGAACTTACCAAGATCATAGAGAATACCTATAAGAAGGCCGGAAAACGGGCCACGGTAGTATTCCTTGATAACCTTGAGAAGCTGGGGTTCGACCTTGCCACAAAGTCCGGCATATCCATCTGCATGGCTGATATGCATATCCCCTCCAAGAAACCCGAACTGATTAGGGTCGCGGAACAAGAAGTTATGGAGATACAGAAACAGTACAACGAGGGACTCATCACCCATGGAGAGCGGTATAACAAGGTGATTGATATTTGGGCGAATGTGACCGAGAGGATTGCTGATGAGATGATGAAGGAACTGGGGGCCGAGGACGGGAAGAAGTTCTCTGAAGAAGAGCTCAAGGAGAGGAGACTATTTAATAGCATCTTCATGATGGCCGACTCCGGCGCAAGAGGAAGCACTGCCCAAATCAGACAACTTGCGGGCATGAGGGGTCTTATGGCAAAACCCTCCGGCGAGATCATCGAAACGCCGATTACTGCGAACTTCAGAGAAGGACTTACTCCCTTGCAGTACTTTATCTCTACCCACGGTGCGAGAAAGGGACTTGCGGACACCGCCCTGAAGACAGCAAATTCAGGGTATCTTACCAGAAGGCTTGTGGATGTTGCTCAGGATGTCATTATCACCGAGGACGACTGTGGCACCTCAGAGGGAATCACGGTCATCTCCCTTGTGGAGGGAGGAGAGATCATCCAGCCGCTGGATGAGAGAATTGTCGGCCGGTTCTCTGTAGAAGATATCTACAAGCCTGATTCAAGGGAGATAATCATAAAGAAAAATAACGAGATCACCGAGGAGATTGCCCAAAAGGTGATGGAATCAGTGGTTGACAGGGTGAAGATACGGTCTGTGCTCACCTGTCAGACGAAGTTCGGTGTGTGTGCCAAGTGCTACGGAAGGGATCTGGCAAGGGGCGACCTTGTGGAGATCGGCGAGGCGGTGGGAATCATTGCAGCGCAGTCGATTGGTGAACCGGGTACCCAGCTGACCATGAGAACCTTCCACATTGGTGGTGCCGCAAAGGTGGTAGTAGAGGCGGTCCTTGATTCCAAGAATCCGGGGAAGGTAAAGTTCATAAACATCAATGCGGTGAGGAGCAGGGAAGGTGACCTCGTTGTAGTCAATAGGACTGGCCTCATTGCTATTGTTGACGGACACGGAAGAGAAAGGGAGAAATATAATCTCGTATATGGCGCAAAACTGAAAGTGAAGGAAGGCGACAAGGTTGGAGCTGGCCAGAGGTTAGTGGAATGGGATCCCTACTCAACGCCCATACTGACCGAAGTGGGAGGAAGAATAGCCCTTGGGGATATCGCGGAGGGTGTATCGGTGAAGGAGGAGGTTGATGAGGTTACAGGACTTTCCCACAAAGTCATCATTGATTACCCTGCGTCTATGAGGCCGAGGATCTCCATAAAAGATGAACATGGGAAGGCAACGCTGAAGATACCAGGATCTACGAATCTTGCGCGGTACTTGCTGCCGTCTGGCGCCCATATCCTTGTGGAAAAGGGATCACTTGTCTCCCCGGGCGACATTCTTGCAAAGATACCCAGAGAGACCACAAAGACAAAGGATATCACGGGCGGTCTCCCTAGGGTTGCGGAGTTGTTCGAGGCGAGGCGACCAAAGGAACAGGCCATTGTCACGGAGATCGACGGGGTTGTGGAATTCCGTGGTGCACATAAGGGCATGAGGGTTGTGGTAGTGAAGGGCGGAGAGGATCTGCGTGAGTACCATATCCCCAAGGGGAAACATGTGAGCGTCCACGAAGGTGATTGGGTAAAGGCAGGAGAACCATTGATGGACGGGGCAGTGAACCCCCACAGCATCCTCGATATCCTCGGACCGAATGAGCTTCAGAGCTACCTTGTGGACGAAGTGCAGAAGGTATACCGGCTCCAGGGTGTTTCGATCAATGACAAGCATATCGAAACCATCGTGCGCCAGATGATGAGAAAGGTGAGGGTTGAAGAGCCGGGCGATACGACGTTCCTCATCGGCGAGCAGGTGGACCGGACACTCTTCCTGGAAGAGAATGAGAGGGTGAAGGGATCGGGAGGGGCGCCGGCGCAGGGAAGGCCTCTTCTCCTCGGCATCACCAAGGCTTCCCTTACGACCGAAAGCTGGGTTTCCGCTGCATCGTTCCAGGAGACCACACGGGTGCTCACCGAGGCTGCCCTGAATGCCCAGATAGATGAATTGAGAGGATTGAAGGAAAATGTCATCATGGGCAGAATAGTGCTCGCCGGTTCAGGGATGCAGAAGTATCGCAACACCTTTGTGAAAAGGGAACTTGAGGCATTCACCGCCCCTGAACCCGTAGCGGAAGAGTAACACAAGGACACGGGGTGCTCCTTCCTCGTAAAGAGCGCGGAAAGACAGATCGGGCGTCTCCCCTGACATCAAGAGTGTGATGTCGAGAAGACGCCCGGTCTGTCTTAGGGCGATGAGCTGTAAAGCATGAACAATGAACCCTCCGATAATGTGCGTTTCATCGCAGATGCCATGCTTGGCCGTCTCTCCCGGTGGCTGAGACTTCTCGGTTTTGATACCCTCTACTATCCGGATATAAAGGACACTGATCTCATGAAATTGGCAGTGCAGGAGGACAGGTGCCTTCTCACCAGGGATACACACTTCCTGAACATCCGGAATTTCAGGAACTTCCTTATGGTGCACTCGGATGATCCCATAGAACAGGTCACGGAGGTGCTCAGCTCATTCAACCTGAACGAATTCAAACGAGGCAGGTGCGCGCGCTGTA
>Ga0209293_10000089_pt1 | contig 13515 bp, 13 predicted proteins | sample Mud_0915_D1_FD_187690 | JGI IMG/M metagenome (GOLD analysis project Ga0209293, IMG submission 187690) | Wetland microbial communities from Old Woman Creek Reserve in Ohio, USA - Mud_0915_D1 (SPAdes) (version 2) | ecosystem: Environmental > Aquatic > Freshwater > Wetlands > Sediment ... | reverse complement strand
TTCGGAGCACAGAACATCAGAAGCGTGAGGGGATCGCAAACAACCCTGGAGTTAAGCACCTCTTCAAGGGGGGTTGCCTTTTGGTACATGGCATTCGGGTTCAAAACCCCGTTTTTGTGGTTCTTGACGGACACCAGTGCTATCTGTTCAAGGGTTGTTCCGTACTTAGCCATGTGGAGCCGGGCATCCATCGCCCAGTACATGGGATTCTCATCCAACCCGGCAAGCGCTTGCCATGGTTCGTATCCAGAAATAGTGGGAGCCAGGAACCCCTTGGGCTGCTTTTCGACGCCTACGGCGAGAACAATATCATATTCTCCCTGTTTGATCGCCATCTGGGCCATGCGCAGGCAAGCGCCTCCACCGGAGCAGGCAGCCTCGAGATTGACGATCGGGATCGTCGTTCTTCCAAACAGAAATGCTGTCTTTGGCCCGATTCCCGGATAGATGGTCCCGCTGTTTGATAGGAACATGGCCTGCACATCTTTGAATTCAATATGGGCATCCGCCAGCGCCATATCGATAGCGTACTTTCCCAGCTCTTCGACACTCTTCTCGGGAAACCGGCCAAACTTATGTATCCCTACACCCGTTATGACTGCTTCATTTGCCATCGTCTTCTCCTTCGTTTCTCCTGTTAGAAAGACCCGCCATTTACGACGGGGATAATATGGATCCCATATCTATTTCTCATCAAAAGAGCTTAATAAACACCCCAGTCATTTCTAGCCGTATTTATTTGATTAATTTGAATTTGTACATGATCACATCATTTCCTTTCTCGTCCACCCAACCCTTGCCCAGGTCTAACTCCACCCGCTTACCAAAGTCCAACTCATCCAGACCGCATCCCGTGATCTGAGAAACGAGGAAAAGTCCATCCTCCAATTCCACCCAGGCGACGGGAAAGGGTTTGAATGACTCCTGCGGATAAGGTGGAGGGGGAGCATGGCGAATCACGGTGTAGGAGTATATCTTCCCATATTTGCTGAAGACATACTCTTCCACGTCCTTGCTCGTGCAGTTGATGCAATATTTGCTTTCGCCTAAAGCAAGACTGCCACAGGCCCGACATTTAATGCCCTTCAGGCGAACGTTTTCCAGCGGCGACAACGGCGTTGTCAATAAACCTTCTTTGAAAGGAACTTGTTGACCCATATTCACACTCCTTTGAAAAATGTATTTAGTGATATCTTGTTATTCATTCCCTCATGAGCGATAGCGCTCTACACTTCCGTACCTACTAAAGAGTCCATATTGTATAGACACCCGAACGAATCCCTCCTGACCTCCCTTTAGAAAAGGGAGGGGTTTCCCCTCTTTTCTAAAGAGGGGTTAGGGGAGATTATCGGATGATGTCTTCTCAATGATGGCCTGATTAGTAACACAATGATCAGCTCCTAATCACCTCCTTTACCTATCTTCCTTGCCACTGCGGCTTTCGCCTTTCGCGCAGCGCCTTCATCCCCTCTTCATGATCTTTGCTTCTCAAAACGCGACTGTTGGTCGTTTCGTATATGGCAGCCGCCGCCCGGTAATCCAGATCTTTACCTCTCATAAACATCTCTTTGAGCCCCTTCATGGCCAGTGGAGAATTGTTCGCCAGTTTTCCTGCCATGGCAGTCGCTTCACTCATCAGTTTATCCTGGGGAACCACCTTGTTCACAAGACCGACCTCATAGGCCCTCTGGGCATTCATCTTTTCACCGAAGAAGAGCATTTCACGGGCAATCCCTGGAGGGAGGAAATGTTCGAGAACGTCTGCCCCGCCGGGAATGACGCCAAACTTAACCTCCGGAACGCTGAACTCCACATTTTCGGCGGCAATCCTGATATCGCAAGCAAGTACCAGCGAGATCGCACGACCGATCACCGGGCCGTTGATCGCGCAAAGAATCGGCTTATAGACTTGGTAATTATTGGGATCTTCGCGCAAAACATTGAACCCCTCCTGTATCCCCGGCTCGCCAATGCTCTGGAAATCGGCGCCGGAACAAAAGAGTTTTCCTGCCCCCGTTAAGACAGCGACCCAGACGCTGTCGTCATCTCTAAAATCGATCCATGTGTTTGCCAGCTCATTCATCAATTCGGTGTTGATCGCATTCATCTTATCCGGACGATTCAAGGTAATGTAAGCAACCCTATCCTTCTTCTCGTAAATAAGCACTGGCATAAAGCCCTCCTTCTATGACGGCAACTGAAAACCTGGACTCCGGCTTTCGCCGGAGAGACAAATTTGACGCGTCGTCCTTTTTCGTCATTCCGGCCCCGATTTTCAACGGGGTAAACTCCGGCCGGAATCCAGTAATCTCGGATAATTATGAAAACACTAGACACCGGTTTTCACCGGTGAGACGACTTTTTACGAGACCATCAAAATGAACATCACAAAATCCGCGATATGTTAGATTGCTCATTGATCATTGTTAATTGATCATTTTGCAATGATCCTTTCTAAATCACTACTCAAAAACCCCCTCGGCCAATAACTCTATGAATTCCTCGTCAGACATTCCAAGAATCTGTGTACATACATATTCCGTATGCTCACCCAGACAGGGCGCAGGCATGCGGAGTTCCGCCGGAGTCTCGGAGAGTTTAAACGGAGGGCCATCATACGCACAGCTCCCCATTTCAGGATGATCCAGATACCAGAAGTGATGGCGGTGTTTTAACTGAGGATCTTCAATGAGATCCTTTCCACTCTGGACCACCCCTGCCCCAACCCCGGCGTCTTGCATCCGGTGCATCACTTCCTCCGCCGGCAATTGGGATGTCCAGCTTTCCACCAGCTTGTCAAGTTCCTCTTCGTTTGCTTTTCTCGACAATACTGTGGCAAACTTCAAATCCTTGGCCCATGCCGGGTTGCCAAGAACCTTGCAGAACGCTTTCCATTCCTCGTCGTTAAACACAGCAATCGTGCACCATCGATTCTCTCCCTGACACCGATAAGCCCCGTGAGGAGCAGCGTCCAGATGATGATTTCCTATCCTGCCCCCTTCCCGCCCGTTTGCCGTGTAGTCCAGGATAGCCGGAGTCAAATGCTGGATAGCAATTTCATGTTGGGAAAGGTCAATGTATTGTCCCTTGCCTGATCTACGTCGGTACTCCAAAGCGGCCATGATAGCAATCACTGCGATGGGTGGACTGACCGTGTCCGTGTATGGGTAACCCACGTTGACCGCATCCTGATCAGGCCAGCCGATGAAATTAGGAAAACCGGCTCTACTGACGAGTTCAAGCCCAAAGCCCGGTTGTTGTGAGTCAGGCCCGGTTTGTCCAAGCCCGCTTGTGCTGAGCATAATAATATCGGGCTTTATCTTCTTCATACCCTCATATCCGAGTTTCCATTTCTTCTCCATGGTTCCCGGAGTAAAATTTTCAACCGCAACATCCGCCCAGGAGACAATCTTTCTGGCCACCTCCAACCCCTTCGGGTGCCTCAGGTTGAGCGCCATTCCGTATTTGTTGCTATTATAATTGGCATAACACCCGCTACGGTTTATACCAGGAACACCATCCTTGAACGGCTCGATCCCCCTGAGTTCATCCGGCCTGGTCAGGGATTCTATCCGAATGACCTGCGCTCCGTGATGGGCAAGCCACATCGTAATGCTGGGACCAGCAATATACCATGAAAAATCAGCGACCTTAAGTCCTTCCAGTGCCTGGCTTTTCACGTCCACCTCAAAATGTGAAACTAAATTCCCTCAGGCCGTTCAAAAATGCCCCTGCCTTCGTCCCGCATAGCGGGACTACGCGCAGGCAGGCAGATGCAAGTTGAGCCCTGCGAAATCCCGTTTTCGGGGGCGCCCGCGAGCCTTTCACCTGCTGTTCAGGCAGGCAATCCTGACGAGTGAGGCGTACCTGGATGTACGCCGCAACGAGGAAGGATGAGGGCAACGCCGCAGATGGGCGTTTTTCAGCGGCCTATTAGATAACCCCGCTCTGCTTTAGCGCGGCGAGCCTTTCTTTGGTAAAGCCAAGCTCCCCCTCATAGACCTCTCGATTGTGTTCACCAACCGATGGAGCACGCCGAAATTTCCACTCCACCTCGGATGATTTATATAACGCGCCAGGATAAGTAATGGTCGTTCCCAGCTCAGGGTGCTCTACTTCCTCCCAGTAATCCCTGGCTTCAAGCTGAGGGTCTTCAAGCAAATCTTTGGGAGTACTGGCTGGAATGAGCACGATCCCTCTGGCAAGTGCTTCCTTGCAAAGCTCCGCCTTCGTATGGGCCTTGAAGAACTCCCCGAAAAGCTCCTGCCAATGATAAAACTTTTCCTCAGGCACAGTGAGTAAGTCCATCTCTTGCCAGTTTAACTCTGCGAGCTCCCCTGCTTCTCCTTGGCTTTTCATCCAATCCACCAGGGCCCGTGTTTTCACTCCTAAGCCGCCCGTGAAGAGTCTCCAGGCGATGTAACCGTCTTTACACGGCCAGAGATGACGCACGCGCTTTCTGGCCCGTGACATAAAAGCGCCCTCTCTCGGCCAGATAAACTTTTGGAGGTCCCAGGCCTGGGGAACTGTCAATGCAGACAGCACAACGCTTTCCTGTGTGGAGGTATCTACATACTGTCCTTTCCCAGTGGCCTCTCGATAGTAATGGGCGATCATCGCCCCCATGGCTCCCTGAGTACCGGCAATCACATAAGCTTGATCCACGTTGACCCTTGCTGGAGGCCGGTCAGGACTTCCTGTGATGTGGGATAAGCCGCCCATGGCAATTGCCACAATATCGGAAGCCTTCCAATCCTTATAGGGACCCTCCTGTCCAAAGGGGGTGATGGAAACCATAATGACCCGAGGATGAATACCCCTCAGAACAGAGTAACCTAATCCTATCTGATCCATATAACCGGGGTGAAACGACTCGATCACGAAATCCGAAGTCTTCGCTAACCTCTTGAATATCTCTTGCCCCTCACGGGTTTGAATATCAAGCGTGATGCTCCTCTTATTCGTATTATAAGCGAAGAATAAAAGGCTCCTTTCTCTATCCCGCTGGTCATGATAAAAGGGGCCGTTATTCCTTCCTGGATCCCCTTCTGGGGGCTCAATTTTGATAACATCGGCGCCCAGGTCAGCTAGGATTTTGCCACAAAAATAGCCTTTCTCACTGGTCAGATCCAGGACTCGATAAGGGCTCAATGGCAAATCACGGGTCTCTTTGTTCATAACATGACCTAAGGCTCAACTTGCATAAAAGGTTGGGTGGGATCTCCCCCTGGTTTTCTTAGGCACTATTGTCATCAGTTCTGGAAGCTTCCATCGTTTCCTATGACGAAGGCCTTTACTCCACCCAACCCCCCAAGCAGCTCCACACTCCTTTCTGCTTCTATAAATATGCAGGTGGCTAACATATCGGCGTCCATCGCCGTCTTGGCGATGACCGTTGAGCTTAACACCCCTTGAGCAGGTCTTCCTACCTTGGGATTGAGGATGTCGCTGAAAGACCTCCGGTAGGTTCCACTGGTTGCTATCGCCTGATCATAAAGTTCAACCGTACTGATGATCCTGTTTTTTTTCCTGGGGTCCCGTATGCCGATTCTCCAGGGGATGTTCTCGCCTTTTCCCCCAATCGTACGGATATCCCCTCCGGCATTTACCAGCGCATGCTTAATACGAGACCGGCTCAGGGCCTCAATCGCTTTATCGACGGCATATCCTTTCGCAACTCCAGCCAACGTAATGCCCATCCCTCGTTTCCTAAAACTGATCTTCTTGTTTTCGATAAGAATATTCCTGTAACTCACAAGCTCCAATCTTTCACTGATTTCGGCATCTGTGGGAATCTTATCTTGAGAAACGTTTTCTTCCCACAATTTCAAAAGGGGTAATACTGTGATGTCGAAGGCGCCTTCAAACCGGTCAGAGAAGGATCTTGCCCTTTGAATCACGTCCCTTGTGTCGTCGCTCACTCCGTCACAATAACCTTCTCTGTTAAGAGTGCCCACTTCGCTATTTTGCTCATGGACATTCATCAGGTGATGGATACGATAGACCTCATCAAAAGCAGCACGGACGGCGCTGATTCCTTCGCTTCTATCAGGATGTATGACCGTGACGGTTACAAACGTCCCCAGCGCATTTTGGACATCCTTTATGATCTGGACCATTTCCCTTAATCAACCTTCGAATTCACCTCATCTAAGGCTTCACTTTTACCTTCTGAATAATTTCCTTTACTTTTTCTCGTATCCCATCTGTAATCCAGGTTGAAGAGAGGGTCGCATCGGTAACAGCATCAATCTTTCCATCAGGAGATAAGTTGACTTCTTCTACCCTCAGGCCCATAAATTGTTTTTCAAAGCCCGGCTCGGTCACCTCCATGGTCCAAGGTTCCTTTGTCATCTCCGGATGAATCGCTATGTCAAGATTGATAATCTTGTATTCTTTCGGATCAACGATGCCGAAAACCCGGTACCTATCCATATCTTCCGCACCTGGAATATCAGCCACTGCTTCCGGGATATCTTTGGCAAAAGCAAAACCGATGAGCTTGCCTGACCCGTCATAGGCTTCCCAGCAAACGATTTCACCGTCGCTGACAAGTTGCTTCATTTTCGCTATCTGCGGCAATAATCTTTTAAAATCTTCCATCCTGAGCTACCTTCAAATGGAGTTCCATGGACAAAGCCCATGGAACTCCCCGTCAACGGATAATTTACCATGAAGATTCTTTGACTGCATTCTTCGCTGCAAGCCGACCGAAAGTCATGGAAAAGGTCACCATGGTACAGGGTAAATAGGTTGAATCATTGCCCCAGAGACCTCCGGTCAACTCGCCCGCAGCATAGAGGCCCGGGATCGCCTCGCCGTACTGATTGACCACTTGCATCTTTGTATTGATCTTTATCCCCCCCTTGAAGGAAGAAGTTGCTCCTGTGCACTTGTATCCATAATAAGGAGGTTTATCGAGTTTGATCGGTTTCCCCTCACAACCCTCCTGGGTTCTCCTGTCAAACTCCGAATCATATCCGAGCGTGTCAAGATCGTGGTTGTATTTTTCCACTGTCGCCTTTAACCCCGCCGGGTCAATTCCCATCTTTTTCGCCAGTTCTTCAAGCGTGTCTGCCTGAACCGGCTTCGCCTTATGCATCATTTCAGGTCGTAAGGTGCTGTTTTTCATTTTGTCGTCAACGATTGCGAACCAGACATGGCCTGGTTGCTTCATCCCCTCTTCAGAAACCATGCCGTAAAACTTGAGTCGCATTCCCTCATCTGAAAATCTCTTGCCATTCACGTTCACGAACAGCCCACCCGCATACCCTACAAAATCCATAATGCCGGATTTTGACTCCACGTCAACTGCAAAAGACCCTGAAACCGCGCGGCCGATGTGGGCTGTGGCTGCGCCTTGCTCCAAAGCCATTTTTAGCCCATCACCAAGATGCCCGTGGGCCATGGTGGGAAGCCAATCGACGAAAGTAGGCCCAAATTCCGCCACCATTTCAGGATTCCGGCCAAAACCGCCGGTAGCCAGAATCACTGCCTTCTTTGCTTTGAAGTTCTGCTCTTCCTTTTCCTTTACTTTGACTTTCAATCCAACAATCCTGCCTGTCTGCGGTTCGACAATCAATCTCAGTGCCCTATGGGAGAACTTTATGTCAACCCCTTTCTCCTTGGCAGCCTTCTCAAGGGTTCGGGTCATCTCGGGTCCTTTTTTCCATATCCCTCTCTTGATTCTATGCCCTGGTGGAGAGAAAAGCTGTTTCCCGAAGCCCATACCGATCTGCTGACACCAATAATAGGTCTCAAGCTGATTGTCGACAAACACTCTCCATAGTGCAGGGTCACCTTTGGCGAGTTCGACGCCATCTTTGTAGTATTCCTCCGGTGAATCGTTGATTCCCAATTCTTTCTGTACATCGGTGCCGGCAAAAGCAGGCCCCACGTTAATCAGAGACAGGCTTGGGGCTGTGTACGGCAATAGCTCGAGAACACAGACTTTCGCTCCTGCGTCTGCTGCTACCCATGCTGCGGGTAAACCCGCCGTGCCTCCTCCCACAACAATGACATCCGCTTCGTAATCCCATTTTTTAGGTATGGATACTGGTACCATTTTCAACCTCCTTCAATTGTTATTATTAAGTAGACTTCACGAAATTTTTCACAAAACCGCCCGCACTTTCCGACGTGAGGCGTCCTCCCTTCTACTTCATTGCATTCGGTAGGAACAGGGCAATTTGTGGAAAAGCGATTAAAATCGCCACGCATACCCCCATGGCTATCACAAACGGAAAGGCTCCTTCGAATATGACGTACATCGGGACATCTCTAGCGACACCTTTAATAACAAACACGTTCATCCCAATCGGTGGGGTGATCATCCCCATCTCCATCATGATCACGATGAGCACGCCAAACCATATGGGATCGAAGCCCAAACCCAACACAAGGGGGTACAGGATCGGCATGGTGATCAGCACCATCGCAAAGGCATCCATGAGACAGCCCAGGACAAGGTAGAGGATGAGGATAGATACCAAAATGAGAAGTGGTGGAAGAGGGAGGCTGATGATAAAGTCTGCCAGCGTCATGCTCACGCCGGATGCCGCCATGAAGTAGCCGAAGAGTACCGCGCCAATGATAATGACAAAAACAAAACCAGTGACTCTGAGCGTGTTCATAAACGAGGTGACCAAATTCTGCCTGGTCAATTTTCTTCTGCCTAAAGCAATGAGGAAGGCACTGAAAGCGCCTGCAGCTGCAGCCTCCGTAGGAGTCAGGATCCCTCCATAGATACCTCCCATCACTACCAGAAATAGTATTAAGACTCCCCAGATATCCTTAAACGCAGTTAGTTTCTCGCGCCAGCTTGTCTCACCCCCAGCAGGGCCCATCAAGGGATTGCGCTTTGCTAGGACATATATGGTCATTATAAACAAACAAGCCAGCAGAATTCCTGGAAAGATACCGGCCAGAAAGAGCTTGCCTATGGACTGCTCGGTGATAAGCCCATAAAGAACAAAGGCCATACTGGGTGGAATCAGAATACCTAATGTCCCCCCCGCAGCAATCGAACCTACGGCCAGTCGGGGATCGTACTTATGTTGACGCATCTCGGGAAGGGCAAAGGAGCCTATCGTGAGAGCGGTCGCTTCGCTCGAGCCGCAGACAGCAGCAAATCCAGCGCATCCTCCGATCGTTGCCATGGCCAGGCCTCCTGGCAGGCGGCCCAACCACTTATACGTAGCGGAGTAACCCTCCCGGGTTAACCCAGAAACGTATGCCAACTCGCCCATAAACACAAAAAGAGGAATGACGGCGGTAAGATAATTGGCTGTCATGCTAAAGGAGGTATGTGCTAACCTACTGAACGCCGCCTCCATGTTCGTCACAGCGGCTAGACCAACGACTGCGACAGCCCCCATGGAAACACCGATAGGCAGTCCCAAAGCGATCAAGAAAAAAAGGACAATCGCTCCCAGAATGCCAATTTCCAGCGGACTCAATGAACTCATCCCTCCTTTCTCTCTTCATCGGGCAGAGGCTGGAAAACGTGTATCAGCGTCTCCAGGGCCAATACAAAACTCCCCAGGGCTACTACAAACAAAAACGGGGCAATGGGGATGGAGAGAACATAGGTTTCCCTGACCATAGGAACCAGGTAAGACCACGCCATGACCCCACCGCGCCATCCCATGACAGCAAAAAAAACCGCGGCCAGAAAGTACATCATGCTCGCCAGAACAGCCTGGGCACGCCTTGAAAGCCGTGAGACCAAGAGCTCTACATAAATATGTGCTCTTTTGCTCTCAGTATAAGCCACTGAAAAGAAGACAATCACGACAGACACCAACTCGATCATCTCGATGGTGCCAGGCAGAGGCTTTTTAAAAAGAAAACGAGATAAAACATTGGCGACAACGAACAAAATCATGATGCCAAGGGCACCACTCGCAACCCAGGTAAGCACCCTCACCAAGGCATGTACTCCATTTGCTATGGTCTCAAACACCTTACCGTTCTTCACCGCAATCCGTGGGCGCACGCTCTAACTCAGCGCAGTCCATTCTAGTACGTCGACGCTACATTACACAACCATTGACCCCTTCGATCCCGTCTTCATAAAAACATTCCTGATTACCCCCAGCTCTGGTGAAGGGGATGAATGGCCCCCCTCTCCCCTGGCGGGAGAGGGTTAGGGTGAGGGGGAGGTGATCTGATGATCACCCCCGGCTTCATCCTCCCCCGTCACGGGGGAGGAAATTTTCTTAGAGAATTGGATGCCCCCAGGGTACTTTATTTGGCCATCTGCTTGATCATATTGTACAGGTCTCTTGCCGGCAGCCCTCTGGCTTCCACCGCTTTTACCCATTCTTCTTCCACAGGCTTTGCGGCTTCAATCCAACGAGCCCGCTCCTCTGGCGAAAGCTCGATGAATTCAATACCTCTTTTCTGACATATCGCCATGGTCTGTTCGGTGCCTGCCTTCCACGCCTTACCTTGCAGGTCGGCTGCCCAGATACTCAGTTCATCAATGATCTTCTGATCGGCGGGTGACAGTTTATTCCAGGTTTCAAACCTCATTCCCATAAAATTGCTTCCGCTCCCGAGGTTGAGCATTGTCTCGTACTTTGTAACCTCAATGAGCTTGAATCCCAGTTGAGCCTCAAGGGGGATAATCTGGCCAGCGATCATCCCTCTTTCCATGGCAGTGTACATATCCACTACGGTCACTTGTTCCGGAGAACCTCCCACCGCAGATATGAATTTCGGCATCAATCTTCCTCCAGGAAAGCCGATGACCAAGCCTTTCATATCTCCCATCGCCCTCACTGGCTTTTTGGCCAAGTGGAGTACGTTCGGTTCAAAACGCCCCGTCCAGAGCACCTTCACGTCCTTATAGTGGCGTGGAATAAGATACTTCTCGTACACTGCATCGCGGATAACCTTGCCCTTGGAATCAGCAGCACCAGGCGGGATAAGGAATGGAAGATGGAATGCCTCTTCCAGGGGATGACGGCCCGGGTAATAAGTGGAAATGAGCCAGCCTGCATCGCAGGTCCCTTTTAGGACCATGTCATACATCTCACCCACTTTGCCTAAGAGTTCCGCAGGAAAGAGTTTTGCCGTAACCCTACCCTCCGTACGCTTCTTCAGTTCTTCGGCCCAGGGCACCAGTACGTTCTTGTGCTGGACATGAATAGGAGGAAGATGATGGGCAACTTTGAGTTCAATTGATTTTACTTGGGCTACCGAAGGAGCAGGATAACCAGCTACGAGCGCGAGCATCACCACAAACGACAAACCTAATAATGCCTTCTTCATAATGAGAAGCCCCCTTTCCTTTGGAGTTTAAGTCTACTCATCCCTTTTGACTAGTTTCATCTACTGACCGGTAGGTCAAAAATTATCACAAAGAAAAAAAGAATGTCAAGCTTTTTTTGGGGACGCTCAAATTCATTATTAATTGATTGATTTTACAAGCAATTATTTATTTCTCTCTTATAAAGGATCGGGCTTATTTTTCCCACTGCTTTTCGCCTGGATGGTGCAGGTCCTCAAGGAAAGGTTATTGTTTTAACGATGTAAAATGCCATATACATCAAGAACAGCTTGACCCTTAGAATCCCGGCCGTGAGTGTTTTTGCCAATACCCATAGAGAACTTCTTTTGCCAGCCAAACCTATCTTTCCTCTAAGGCACGGGGTTCCTTAGGATGTTGCCCACTTGAATTCGACCCCACCCTTTCCCCTTTCCCTGATACCGTTGACAACTTATCGAGTTGATGCTAATTTCTAAAGCATCCTACTCAGAGACTCTCGATCTTCAGAATGGAGGAGAATGATGGCCATTTTAGAAATCAGCGTCGTACCCATTGGCACCGGCGATACAAGCCTCAGTGCTTATGTGGCAGATTGCCTTCGTATGTTGAAGAAAGAAAAAGTACGGTACGAACTCTCATCCATGGGAACAAACATTGAGGGAGACCTCAAGGACTTGTTCAAAATCGCCCTTACGATGCATCAGGTGCCTTTTAAGAAAGGAGCGAAACGAGTCGTAACCACGATGAAGATTGATGACCGAAGAGATAAGAAAGGCACGCTTGAAGGAAAAAAGAAGGCGGTCAAGAATAAGCTAAAAGTTCGGTAGGGAACGGTTTGAAACCGTTCCCTACAATCGTTTCGGCTCCGATCAGGCTTAAATTGAATTTTTTGCCATAGGAGGTTTTCATGAAGATCAAATGGTACGGTCATGCCGCTTTTCTGATCACTTCCGACGAGGGGACTAAAATCATCATCGATCCTTACGAACCCGGCGCTTTTGGCGGCCAGCTTTCCTACGGGAAAATCAAGGATCAGGCCGATATCGTTCTGACCAGCCATGATCACGCCGATCACAATTATACCCAGGATCTCCCCGGGACTCCCCAGGTCGTAAAAGGAAGCGGTTCCAAAACCATAAAAGGGATTTCGATCAAGGGGGTTTCGACCTATCACGACCCTTCTAAGGGAAGTGAACGGGGCGCCAACACAATCTTCACGACCAAAATCAATAATATTCAACTCTGTCATCTCGGAGATCTGGGCCATTTGCTGAGCGACAAGGAATTGGCTGATATCGGCCCGGTGGACATTCTCCTGATTCCCGTAGGTGGTTTTTTCACCATCGACCCAAAAGAAGCGACCCGCGTCGCCGAACAGATCAAGCCGAGAATCCTCATTCCTATGCATTTCAAGACCGGGAAATGTGGTTTTTCGATCGCACCCGTGGAAGACTTCTTGAAAGGCAAAGCAAACGTTAAGCGACCCAAGGCGAGTGAAGCCATTTTTGACAAGGCGACCCTTCCTCAGCAGATGGAGATTGTGGTCCTGGAACACGCCCTTTGAACCTCGTTAGAACCGGTGAGGGTTGAACCTTCACCTTCTAAGGGGATTGGGACAAGGATAGGGATGATGATGCAATCTTGCCCGGAAGGATGAGAGTTTCTAACGGGGTAAACATGGAAGGGAATCGTCTCAACCTATTGCTCTCTCAGGAGCGGATCGCTTCGATCGTACGAAATCTGGCCGATCAAATCTCGAAGGATTATAATGGAAAAGAATTGGTGTTGGTCTGCATTCTGAAGGGGGCCTTCATGTTTCTTTCCGACCTGGTCCGGCATCTCAAGGTCCCCGTTAAAATTGATTTTGTCCGCCTCGCCAGCTACGGGTCTGGGATGAAAACCTCTGGCATCATTGAAATCACAAAGGATATTGAGATCCCGATTGAAGGAAAAGATGTTCTCATTATCGAGGACATCATCGATAGCGGCCGGACCCTCCAGTTCCTAAAGGATCGTCTCTCCCTTGCAAACCCTCATTCCGTAAAAATATGCGCCCTCTTGGATAAGAAAGCTCGTCGAGAGGTTGAGATGGAGGCGGATTATCTTGGAACCGAAGTCGATGACGTCTTTATCGTAGGCTACGGGATTGACTTCAATGAGGACTATCGCTATTTACCCGAGGTTTGTTATGTTACTTTCGTCGATCGCCCAAAAGAATAGAGGGTGGAAGTCTATCGCCC
>Ga0209293_10000086_pt1 | contig 13640 bp, 11 predicted proteins | sample Mud_0915_D1_FD_187690 | JGI IMG/M metagenome (GOLD analysis project Ga0209293, IMG submission 187690) | Wetland microbial communities from Old Woman Creek Reserve in Ohio, USA - Mud_0915_D1 (SPAdes) (version 2) | ecosystem: Environmental > Aquatic > Freshwater > Wetlands > Sediment ... | reverse complement strand
CAACTCGGGAACCAACGTCAACACCGCGTTCGTCGCGGGGTCCGTGTGGAACGGGGCGGGAAACCCCCTGACCCAGTGCATCACGGCCCTCCAGCGCGTGCAGGACACCACGGGATTCCGGCCGAATATCGGCATCATCGGCCTGACCGCGTGGCGTGCGATGCGCGTCAACTCCGCAGTCCGGGGGATTCTCTTCCCGCACGGCGGTGGGCTCGCCAGCACGGAGCAGATCGCGTCCCTGCTGGAACTGGACAGCCTCCAAGTCGCCCGTGGGTACTACAACACGGCGGCCGAAGGGGCCACGGCTTCCATCTCTCCGTTCATGTCCGACGCGTTCTACGCGTTCTTCCAGCCGGGCGGGAACGGAATCGGCCCGCTTCCCCGGTACGGTGCGACCTTCCGGTGGCAACTGGCCGGTGTTCCTTCGATGACGGTCGAGGTCCATGGTTTCGACCAGAAGACCAAGTCCGAGGAGATCGAGGTCGGCGTCTACGACGACGAGCGAGTGATCGACAGCAAACTCGGCGTGTCGATTCTCGGCGTCAACTCCGAGGGAACTGGCGGGATCGCGTAGTCCACGGAGGAGAACATGGAAGACAACACCAAGCACGAATTCTTCAAGATGGTGGACTCCGTCCCGGTTCACCCTCTTGTGGCCTGGGCTCGGGACGAGATCGTACGACTCGAAAATCTGCTCGCAGTAAAGGAGCATAAACTCGACCTTGCGAAGGATCGACACGTCGCCGACAAGCAGAAACTGGAAGAGAAGGCCGATCCTCCGAGGAGAAAGAGCGGCGGATAACATGGAACTACCTGACGGTTAGTTGCCACCGCCGACATGGGGAAGGAGAGAGGGAGGGGTCGGGCCTCCCTCTCCTCCCCCCGTAGTTAAAGGAGAGACACCCATCCCTATGTTCAAAAAAATCGGATGCATCAAGAATCTGGAGGTGGCCTCAATATGCAATCTGGCTTGTCCGTATTGTCCGTGCTCCGGGCAGGGGCAGTACCGCGAAGTCGGATTGATGGGTGAGGAAACCTTCGACAGAAGCATGTTCTGGCTGGAAAAGTTTGTCCGGGCCGGGACCCAGCGGGAATTGAACCTGTTCGGAATCGGCGAGCCGTCCCTGCACATCAGGTACCTCGAAATGGTAAGGCGGTGCCGGGAGATCATGCCGCTGACGCTCACCCTGCGGTTGAACACCAACGGCATACTCGCAACGGAGGAGTGGATCGAATCGGTGATCCTCGCCGGGGCAGATGCTCTCGACCTCACGGACCATGACGCCGTCGCATCGACGCGGACCCTTCAATCCTTCCACCGTCTCGGACAAAAGTACCCCGACTTCAAGTTCGGGTACTCGCGGGACGGGGTGACGAACCCCAACAACTGGGGAGGTCTGATAGACTGGGTTCCCGTGGTGCAACACGGCCGCGTCCCGTGCCCGTGGCTCCTCAATGGGCAGGTCATGATCATGTCCAACGGGGACGTAACCCGGTGCTGTCAGGACGCCCACGCACGTGGGTTGCTCGGTACGATATGGCTGGACGACCTCGACCAGATAGACCACACCCCGTTCATACAGTGCAACACGTGTCACGAGATTGTTCCGCCCGGAATGCCCCGTTCCGAACTGAACACTAACCCCATGTTTCAAAAGGAGAAGATTGCATGAGAAGGACAGTGGCGAAACGCCTGTACAAACAGGCCATCAAGGAACAGCCGAATGGGTCGAGGTTGCGGCGTCGCAAGGACGGGTCGAAGTTCTGGACGGGCGCGAAGCGTCTGTACAAGGAGTTGAAGGCGGGGGTGCACGCATGATCATCACGATCCTCTCCCCCGGCATGGCCCACGACGGGAACACGCTAAAGACGAAGTCTCTGGGCGGGTCCGAGACTGCCGCCATCCAACTCGCCGAGGCTCTTTCGAATGCGACGGACAAGTTCGGGGCCAAGAATCAGGTGACCGTGTTCTCCCCGATTCAGGCCCCTGTCCAAGTGAACGGGGTGTACTACATGCCCATCCACGCCGCGAGAGGGTACATCGCGGGCGCGGACATCGACGTTCTGATCGTCTCCCGGTGGCAGGAGCCCCTCATGCACCCGGTGAACGCGAAAGTCGTCCTGTATTGGTGCCACGACCTCGCCTTGAAGAGGTTCGGGGGGCAGGTCCGGGGCATCATGTACCAGATCGACAAACTGCTCGTCATGTCCGAGTTCCAGAAGAAGCAGTACAAGGATGTGTACGGGGTCCCGGACGAGATGCTGGAGGTCATCCGCAACGGCATCGACCTCAACATGTTCCTCGCCCCCGGGTCGAGGAAGCGCGAACTGGGGCAGATGGTTTATTGCGCCCGCCCGGAGCGAGGACTCGAGAATCTCGTCAAGCCCGGCGGCATCATGGAAAAACTTCTGGCCGAGAACATTCCGGCTACCCTGTCCGTGGCCTATTACGACAACACCACCGAGCAGATGAAGCCGTACTACGACGCCCTGTGGAGCCGGTGCAACCAACTCCCCAACGTCCGACTGCTCGGATCGCTGACGAAGAAGCAACTGTACGACCTCTACTCCCGGTCATGGCTGTACATCTACCCGACCGACTTCGAAGAGATATCCTGCATCTCGGCCATGGAGGCCATGGCGTGCGGGTTGCCGTTCCTCACGACCCCGACTGCGGCCCTGACCGAGACTCTGGACAAGGACGCGGCCATCTTCATCGATGGCCCGGCTTCCGGGGAGGAGTGTCAGAAGCAGTTCGTTGCGGAAGTGAAGGTACTCCTCGACTCCCCGGAGACGATGAAGGGCATGTCGGTGGCCGGGTACAAGAAGGCGGCCGACTTTGCATGGACTCCGGTAGCGGAGCACCTCGTTACCCTCTCCGACGAAATCTTGCGAAAGAAGTCCTCCAACAAGGAGAGGCTGTACCGGCACTTCTTCCGGATGTCCGACATCGAGGCGTGCCGCATGCTCGGGGACGTTCCGGGCACGGAGGTGGAGCGAAAGTACATCGAGGAGAACTTCGCATTCACCGAGTCCCCCGTGGCGTACCGGGAGCAGTACGTGAAGGTGGACGGTCCCATTGACGAGACGCGCAAAGGGGCGACGGTAGAGCACTGGGAGACGTCCGAGAACGAGCCCCGCTGGCTGGTCATGCGGAAGTTCATCATGGAGAACGCGGGCAAGTTCAATTCGGTGCTTGATTTTGGGTGCTGGATCGGGCATCAGACCATCCGGGTGGCGAACGATCTCCCCCACGCGAAAGTGGTGGGGGTGGATGTCAATGCGAGAAACATCTCGCTGGCCGGGGAGTGCAAGGCCCTGCATGCCAAGAACAACAACGTGGACTTCACGGTATGGGACGAGATGCTGGACGACGGATCATTCCTCGGCCAGTTCGACCTCGTCATCTGCAACGAGGTGCTGGAGCACGTCCTCGACCCGTACGCCCTCATCGAGAAGTTGGAGAAGTTGTGCAAGCCGGGCGGGGCCATTTTCATCACCACCCCCTTCGGTCCGTGGGAGTACGAGTCGTTCTACACCTTCCCGTACCGGTGCCACCTGCGGCATTTCGAGATGAACGACCTGCTGAACGTCTTCGGAAAGAAGCAGAACCTCCAAGCGTACTACAAGGAGGTAGGCAAGTCCCGGGAAGGTCTGCCCATGGGACACCAATACATCGTCTACACGAACAGTCCGGACCGGGCGACCGGGAAGGTGGATTACGAGCGCAAGTTGGTGTATCAGGCCCCCCGGGAGACGTTGTCCGTCTGCATGATCGCCTACAACGCCGAGGACCTCCTGCATCGGTGCTTGAAGTCCGTGAAGAGGATAGCGGACGAGATCATCGTGGCGGTGGACCCAAAGACCAAGGACTCGACGCGGGAGATTGCCGCGTCCCATGGGTGCAAGGTCATCGAGGGACTCGACCCGATGAAGGTGGGGTTTGAAAATGCAAGGAACCACTCCATCGCGGGGGCGAAGGGGGACTGGATACTGTGGATAGATTCGGACGAGGAACTCCTGCAGTCCGAGAACGTATATAAGTACCTCCGAAACAACCACCTGACGGGATACGCCGTCCAGCAACACCACCTGTCCGTCGATCCTCCGATGGCACTCAAACCTGACCTCCCCGTTCGTCTGTTCCGCAACCGCTTGGGGATACGGTTCTTCGGGCACGTGCACGAGCACCCGGAACTCAGCCTGAACGAGGGAATAGGGCAGGGGGTCGTGCTCTCGGACACGTGGATCGCCCACGACGGGTACCTGACGGAGAGGATACGCAGGGACCGGTTCCTCCGGAACATCGATCTGGTGGTCACCGACAGAAAGAAGTACCCAAACCGCATGCTCGGTCACTTCCTGTGGCTGAGGGACCTGATTCACCTCACGCGGTACCGTCGCGAGCAAATGAACGGGCAGGGGCCGGACGCTCAATGCATCCAATGGGCGCAGGAGGCAAGGCAATTGTTCGAAGAGAAGTTCCTGTCCGACCCAAAGAACCCCATGCTCCCGGACGCCCTCGCGTACTACTCAGAGGCCAATCAGTTGCTGAACATCGGTACCCACGTCAAGTTCCAGTTCGGAATAGCGGGGCAGGAGGGGCGGTCGTTGGACGTCAGGTTCCCCAACTCCGAGGTTGCCGGGGAGTTTTTCAAGAACATGACCAAGTCAATAATCTCAGAGACGGAGGGTAAGTACGTCTGATGGGATATACGACGGTTCCTGACCTCATGACGGCGTTCCCGAGGATAGCCACCACCCAGGCGTCTTCGGCTACCGTGTCCAACTGGATAGACCGGGCGAGCAACCTGATCGACGGCTACATCGCCGGGGTGGTTCCTTCCTGTCCGGTGGTGCCGACCCCGCCCGCCTTGAAGGACATCTCCGAGGAGATCGCCCAGTTGATGTTTCTTCGAAGGCATTCCCACGAGGCCGCAAAGGAGCAGGGCATCCAAGTCGCGTGGGAGGAAGTCATAAAGCGGCTGGAGGACATGCGCGACGGGACGTTCCTCATTCTGTCCGGTAGCGGCACCGTCCTCAGCACGGTGGGCCTCGCGTCCGGGGACACCTCTCTGCCGTGGTCCGACGTTCAGGGTTACGCCCCGACGTTCGGGCTCAGCGACATCGAGGACGCCGAGGTGGACTGGGACCGTAAGGACGCCGAGGCGACTCGAAAGATATGATACGCATCTCTACTCGCATAGACATTCCCCGCACCAAAGCCATACGGGAGTTGCTCAGTAATCCCAAGGAGGTAATGGCTGAGGTGGCCGAGTCGTTGCTGGCCGGGATACGACAGCAGGTCCGCACCCGGGGGTCGCGGTTCGGTGGGGAGAAGTGGCCGGAGTACGCCCCGCTGTCCCTGTATTCAAAGAGGATTCGGGGGCCGAAGGGTAGGATGCTCGAGGGTCTGCTGAGCCATATAAATAAGCGGTCCGGGGTGTCATTTGCGGAGGTGGCGTCCGATAGCGAGATCGTAACGTACCACGACAAGGGAACCAAGGGAAAATACCCCATCCCCAAGAAGCCGGGCAAGGGGAAGTTCATCTCGTTCCCAACCCCCATGGGTACCCCCATGATGGGCCGGGCTGGGAAGTGGTTCACCACGGACAAGGGGGTGAAGCATCCCGGGCTCAAGAAACGGCGCATATTCCCGACCCCGGACGAAGCCGGGGACATCGCAGTTACGGTGTTCGCCAGACGGGTTAAGGACATCATAAAATGACCGACTACACCGGCATAGGGAAGGCTATAAAGGCTCTGTTGGAAGCAATCGATGAGGTGTACGTGTTCCTTGAGACACCCATCAATACGTACTCCACCTCCGGTCCGGAAGTGGGCATCTTCCTTGACCGGGAGGACAACGAGGAGCACACGATAGGCGGGGATAACCCGTACATGACCACCCTTCATTTCGAACTGATTTGTCAGGACTTTAGCCCTGATGGGGTTGAAGAGGCATGCGCCAAGAGGGATACCCTTGTAGGGAAAGTTCGGGACGCCTTGAAAGCCGACAGAACCCTCGGCGGGAAGATCGAAACGAGCCAGATTGGAAATCTGAGTTTTGAAACAGCACGAGGTGAGGCGGGGTTTTACAGCGCGGCAAGCATTCCGCTCAAAGTGTTTCTATTTTCGTAGCAGGGAGGTTATAATATGCCAGGATTTGGGGCCAATGCGGCCTTATCCATCAGCAAGCAGAACTCGTTCTGGGCGGCCCCCGGGTCGGCGTCGTGGCAGAAGTTTCCGTTTGCCAGCCACGACTTCAACTACGAGTTCGCGGAACTCACGGACGACTCAATCCAGTTCGGTTACGACGAGCCTGACCGGGTTACCGGCATCGCTGGCGTCACCGGGCAGATCACCGCAAACGTGCACCCGCTCGCAATCGGGCAGGTTCTCAATGGCGTGTTCGGCATCTCCAGTTCGGACGCGGCCGGTAGCGCGTACGCGCACACCTTCAACCCCCAGACCACGGCGTTTGACGCCAACGTGTCGCTCCAGCCGTTCTGCTTCCAGATCGACCAAGGCGAATCGAGCGTCAACTCGGCCTACATGCTCTACAACTGTTTCCTCAACAACTGGGAATTGTCCCTTGCCGCCGGGCAGTACCTCCGGTCAACCATCAACGTCGTCGGGCAGAGAGCGGAACTGATCGAGAAATCCACGCCCAGCAACTACCCGGCCGGTATCAAGCCCATGCTGTGGTCCGGGTGCTCCATCTCCATCGGAGGGGCGGCCGTTCAGCGGTACGCCGACTTCCGGTTGACGTTCAACAACAACATCGCCACGCAGGACCGCATCGCGGGTGCGAAGGACCACACGTTCTTCTTCCGCGAGGGATTCCGGCAGTTCGGCCGCATGACCGGGACGATGGACATGGCGATGGACGACTGGCTCAAAGTCAAGAACGAGACGGAGGGCCGACTCGTCATCTTCTGCAAGGGAGCAAGCAGCGTTTCTTCGGGGTATGACGAGTCGCTCACCATCGACATTCCCCGATTCGTGTTCACCAAGCACCCCCTCGGGGTGTCTGGGCCGGGCATCGTCACCGTCGCGATGGAGGGGCGGGCGATGTTCAGTTCTACCAGCGGGACGATCTGCACCGTCACTCTGGTGAACACCCAGGCGACGTACTAACCCAGTTGGGGGTCAGCGTGGTGGGACACGCGCTCATCTTCTTCTCCTTTGGTGAGTGTCTGGCTCGACGGGGATGGAAAGCCAGATTGCCGTTCGATTCGTGCACCCCCAACTACCATCAAACAAGGGAGGAATCATGGACGTAAGAGAATGGAAAGAAAAGACGCGCAAGTCGTTCACGCTCAAGTCGGGTCTGGACGTCTGCGTGCGCAGACTCTCCCCGTTCGCGCTCGCGAAACTGGGACCCATCCCCAAACTCGAAGACATCCCTCCTGACAGGAATCTGGACGTGGCCGAAGCCATTGTCCGGGCAGGACTGCTCTCCCCCAAGGTGGGGGATGGTGAGGGCGACCTCACCATGCTGGACCTCACTCTCGACGAAATCAATGAGATAACGGAAGCAATTCTTAACCTTACAAGGAGGCCAGATGATAGCCCTTTGGCCCCGGGGGAAGAATCGTCACCGGTCCCACAGCCGTCTTAATAGACCGGTTGTGTCAAAGATACGGTATCAGGCCGTCCGACGTAATGAACGGCACTCTGGGGGACCTTCTATTTGACATCGACGTAGCGATGGAGGGTTCCCGGCGAGACAAAGAGGACCAAAATGGCTAAGGCTGAGGTCTTTAAGTTAAGGATTGAAACCGAGTTAAATAAGGCGTTGGCCGACATTAACTCGTTCAATGAGGCCCTCGAAAGGTCCGTCAAGACCGTATCCGGTCCTTCCCCCAAGACCCCGCTCATAGACGCGGTAATCCGAAACCTCGACATAGCCTCGGAGCGAGCGAGGATACTGGAAAACAACCTCAAGCGGTTGGGGCAGGGCGGCATCGTAGCGATGCCTCTGGTGGATAAGGCCATCGCGAAGACTGGCACCCTCACCCCCAACCTCAACTTGACGCCCTCCGGTCTGCCGATGTATCAGTTCAACGCGAGGGCGGCCATGCTTACGCAGAACGCCATCGCTCAAGCAAACGCCAACCAGCAACTGAATACGACGCTGGCCCAGTCGGCCGCGCTCGCGAACAAGAACAGCCTGTCGTTCATCTCCATGTTCGGGGCGATGGTCACCGGGCAACTGGCGGTAGACGCGCTGTATGGGGCGTTCCGCAAACTGAAAGGCGTAATAGTCGAGTCCATCGAGATCGCGGACAAGATGCGGCTACAGGCCGCGTCCATGGCCGGTGCCATGGTAATTTCCGATCCCTCCATGGGCTTCGCCCAAGCCAAGGCCAACGCCGATAAGATGATCGAGGCGACGTTCGCCATGTCCCGGGGGTTCGTCGGTAACGCCCGCGAACTGCAGATTCTGACGGAAGCCGCCGTCACGTTCGGTCTGAAACTCGACTTCACGTCGCAGAAGGGCAGGGAGTCGTTCATAGCGTTCGCCAACACCTTGAAACTCATCACTCAGGGGCAGAACTTCGAGATTCAGGCGTTCCAAGAAATCCGGGCCATCATGCAGGGCCAGAACTTCCAAGGCGCGATGCTCGCCCGGCGTCTACAGGCCGTGGGCATCGACGTCCAGAAGATGGTCCCGATGTGGGTCGCTCAGGGGACCGTCATCGAGAACATCGTTCAGGCCCTCGGTGGTTACGCTCAGGCGTCCGAGGCCATCAAGAACACGTGGCAAGCCCAGCGTAAGACCATCGAGTCGATTTACCAACTGATCCTCGCCAAGGGTGCCGAGAAGGCGTATGACGAGTTGAAGAACCGACTCACGGAGATAAACGACCTGTTCCTCGACCAGAACGGGCTGACGGAGCGATCCAAGCGGATCATCGACACCATAGCCGACGCGTGGCGCACCGTATTCAACGTGGCCGAAGGGTTGTACATCGTATACTCCGATCTCAAGAGCGTCATATCGGCCATATTCAACGAATTGACGAGGACGGACGTTCTGTCCGGGCTGTTCGATACTCTGTTCGGCAAGGTAGGGGAACTGTTCGACCTCATAGGAGGAAAGACGGTCCTCGACGCGCTGGGGCTCGGTCCTACCCAGATGGAGTTAGCCAAGGGCTCCATGGCCTCCTTCTTTGACGAGGTGAAGAAGTACATCAAGGAAGTCATGGTAATGGGTCTTCCCGCAATCATATTGGCGTACGCGGGACAGCCCAAACTGGCCGCCGGGTGGTTAATCGGAAGCGGCCTGTACTACACGGCCAAGAACCTCGGGGAGGAGAAGCGGGAGAAGGAAGGCGCATACATCAAGGGGCTGGACGAGGAGAGTAAGAGATTCGTAGGTCCTCCCACCCCCGGGGCCTTCGCCGGGCCGGAATTGCCGGAGAGCGGAGCGTGGTCCCCCACCGGCATCACCATCGCGGACAAGGAAATGCAGGGGTACATGCGGGGCGTCAAGAACTTCATCAACAAGTCCACTCTTGAAATAGAGGCGTTGCTGGTCGGTCAGGGCGACAGCCTTGCGGGAGCCATAGCAAAGGCCAAGGCCCGCGTCTATCAGGAGTATTCGAAGTTCTTCGTGTTCGAGGACGGGAAGATAATCGAGGAAACCCCGGAGTTCTCAAGGCTGTCCAAGGGGGAGATGGCACAAGGCATCGTTGACCAGTACACGGCCGGGATGAAGGCGGCACTGACTCCAGAGTCGAAAAAGACGATAATGGATCAGTACAAGCGGTACTTCAATTTCAGCGAGGCTGGGGACATCATCGGCTATACGGAAACCTTCCAGAAGATGAAGGACTCGTCCGACAAGCAGAAGTCCCTTGCCGCTCAGATAAAGGGTAATTTCTGGCGTGAACTGGCGGCGGTAGAAACGAACGAGATGGAGAAGTACAACGACAAGGTAGCGGCCCAAGTAGGTAAGGTGGCCGAGAACGAGAAGAAGTATTGGGAGCACGCGAGCAAACTGTACGACAGCGTGAGGCGGCAATTCACCACGGTAACGTCCGAGTTTGAGAACGAGACGGAGCCCCTGACTGCCAAGATAACGAAGATTTACGAGGACCTCGGGAAGGAACTCAAGGAGGCGGAAAAGACGTTCGGCGTGCAACTGGAGGGGGTGGATTGGTTCGAACTCTCCAAGGCCGGGGAGATGCTCAAGCAGGTGGCTACGTGGCTCCAGTCCATAGCCGACCTCAAGGCGAAGATCGCCACCCGGGACGATGCCAAGAAGAAGGAGAAGGAGGCCCTCGACCTACAGGCCGGTACGTACCGGATCAGGGAGGAAATAGAGGCCCTCCGACAGGAACTGGCCACCCCGCTCAAGTGGCCGTGGAACGAGGAAGAAGTCGCCCAGATGGAGGACTTCAACCGGGCGAACAACTTGTATTCGGCTGGGATCGTCAAGGCGTACCGGGAGATGGCCACCCTCGAGAAGGGCAGGGTGGGCAAGGGCTGGACGGTAGAGGCTCTGGAGCAGTATGACGTTCTGACTTCAAAGATTACCACGCTACAGGACGTGTGGCGTGACGTTCTAATGAAGATTCAGGACGCGAATGATTCCACCACCAAGTCTATCGCCCTCATGTGGCGCGACGTATACGAGGGAATCAAAGGGTTCATTAACAGTTTCTGGGACGACGTTCTGGACGGACAGTTGAAGGGTCTGGAGGAATACTGGCTGGCGTTCAATAAGATGATCTCCAAGGCGTTCCTGAGCATGGCGACGGAGCAGTTCATGTCGTCGTTCATGGGTAAGGACTCCTCCATGGGGAAGACCATCAAGACGGCCGGGGAGTCGTTCAGTTCCATATGGGGTGGAAAGACCACGGAGCAGAAGCGTAAGGAGGGGACGCTCGCGGCTCCAGAGATTCCCGCTCTCACCGAATTGAAGCAGATGGCCGTACAGGAGATGACGGTTAACGCCGGGGTCGTGAATATCGTCGGGGAGTTAACAGGGGAGGGCTCCGCTGTTCTCGGGCTGGGCGGGGACAACGCTACCCCACCCCGGGACCGGTACGATTTCCGGGGAAACCTACTCGAAGACCTGCAGTTACCTGAGGGGTACACCGAGAAGTTCGGGTTGGAGGGGCCGAATGAAACCCCACCGCAGGACGTATATGACGCGCAGGGGAACATGATCGAGAATCTGGACGAAGTGTCCTCCTCCTTGGAACTGACTTCCGACGCGGTGAAAGAGAGCGGGAACGTACTGTCCACCTCATTCATGAAGACGGCAGACGGCATGGTACGGGGAGGGATGCAGTTCGTCAACGGCCTGATGAGCATGATGGGCGGCGGGGGAGGGGAGTGGAATTGGTGGAAGGAGATCGGCGGCGGGATAATGAAGGGGATCGGGATGCTCGGGGGCATGGGCGGCGGGGGCGGCGGCTTCGATTCCTCCGTGGCGATGGACCCCGCCCATGCCGGTATGTATGGATTAAAAGAGGGCGGTATCTTTCAAGGGGGGTTTATCCCTATCCGGGCCTTCGCCGGGGGCGGGGTGGTCAAGCGACCCACCATCGGACTCGTGGGGGAAGGAGGAGACGATGAGGCAATCGTCCCGCTACGCGGCGGGGCCATCCCGGTCAAGATGCAAGGGAAGCCAAAAGAGGGGGGAGTCGCCATCCACTTCAACATCCAGTCTGCCGACGTAAAGGACTTCGACCGGCTCCTGTACGAGCGCAAGAACATGATCGCCGGGATCATCCGGCAGGAACTCCGCAACGCCAGCGGAACCAGAGATGAGATTCGGAGGTATGCGTTCTAATGGAACTCCTCAACATAGCCCCGTCCTACCCGTTGAAGGAAGTGGAGAACTGGCGCGTCCTAACGATGGAGAGCGAATCCGGGGTGGAGCAGAGGGCCGCACGGTGGCTGTACCCGAAACGGGAATGGGAGTTGAAGTGGGTAGGTGCAGTTCGCGCCACGGAAACCGACCCCATCCGTTCATTCCTCAACCGCATGAGGGGATCAACCCATTCGTTTCTCTGGAAGGAGCCATACCCCACGAGCAGGAATCGGGTGCTGTTAGGGTACGGGGACGGGTCGAGGACGAACTGGCTGGTGCCTGTCACCAACGCTGGAAGCCTTGTTTTCCATGTGAACAGCACGATTGTTTCTCCCTCCATATCCTCCGGTACGGGGACGGGCGGGTGCGCCGTCGCCACGTTTACGGCCCCCGGTTCCGGCATGCCCGTGGATTTCGATTACGCAGATGGGTACTTCCACCCCGTAGTCAGGATGAAGGACAACTTCACTCACATCCTGCAGGGACCGATCAGTTACGGCGAGTTGTCGTTTGCGATTGTCGAAACCAAGGAAGGGCATCCGATAAGTTAAATGGCTGACTTTACAAGAATCATACGCGACTACTTTGGCAGGAAACAGGTAGTCGTACAGGACAACTTCAATTATGGAGTGTCGGAAGTTCTGTCGTCCCCGTATGTGTTGTCCTATTCGGGTGCGTATAATTCCGGCTGGAGAAACGTCTATCTGGGGGCCGGGAACGTAAAGTTCCTGTACGCCGGGTCGGGCTGGAAAGTGTGTCACCGGGACTCAAACATGGACGGCGTTGGGAACGGATACGTCCAATGCCAACTGACGTATTTCCCGACAGGCGACTTCTATTTATTTGCGAGAGCGGGAAGCATTTCGGGCGGCATACCGCAGACGGGGCTGTTCTTCTGCTACGACTCCACCGGGGCTGAAAACGTATACAAGTTCGGGTATTTCAGCGGCGGGACTCCCAATGTGGTAGCGGAGTTCTCTCCGGGGGGAGATTATCACCCGGATAAGGGCATGAAGTTGAGTTGCGTGGGAAACATCATCCGATGCTCTATCGCCGGGGACTTATATATTAAATACGAATGGGAGGATACGGTAACAGGAAGAACTGACGGGTACTACGGTTTCGGGACATTCAACGCCGATACGTCCGTTTGCATGGATACTTGGGAAGGCGGGATAAACCATCAATGTGTTTTAGATGGTCTGGCTACGGTGAAAAACCCGCCCTTGCTACGATACGCGTACAACCCAATCGGCATTACCGACTCCCTGAATGGGGTTGGCACCCGCGAGTATCCGAAACCAGAACAACTCGGAACAACGGATTCTACTCGGATAACAATGGCTTATGTCCGGGCAATACAGGAGCAACTTGCGATTGCCGACAACTACAGAAAGGTATCCGACCCGGAGCATTACGTTGTTTACCTTGCCGATGCGATTAGTCTGCTTGTTTATGGAGTCATTTATGACAAATACCTTGCGGAGTCTATCGGGCTGACTGACGCATTGAGCGTTGGCAGGTTCGTTGAAAAGGTTCTGTCGAACAATGTCGGGCTTGAAGATGTGATGGAGTTCCTGAAAAGCCTCGGCAGTTATAGTTCCGATTCGGAACAAATCTCGGACTCGTTGTTCTACCAGCACACCTACGTCCGCTCCATTGGGGACACGCTCGGCGTAACGGACAGCGAGTTGATGGGCTTCCAGTATATACGGGCAATTGCAAGCGTGTTGGGAGTATCCGAACGAGCGGTGATCGGTTATATCGTGCGACGAACGGTAAGCAACATCGTTGGGATAACAGATGG
>Ga0209293_10000084_pt1 | contig 13696 bp, 13 predicted proteins | sample Mud_0915_D1_FD_187690 | JGI IMG/M metagenome (GOLD analysis project Ga0209293, IMG submission 187690) | Wetland microbial communities from Old Woman Creek Reserve in Ohio, USA - Mud_0915_D1 (SPAdes) (version 2) | ecosystem: Environmental > Aquatic > Freshwater > Wetlands > Sediment ... | reverse complement strand
AACAGAGATATCCAACGCGATGGATCGCGAGATCACGATCGAGACAATCAGACTGGAACGCTTTACCAGTATTGTGGGGACGATCGGAAACACGGCTGTCTATATCGGGCTCTTTGGAACCGTCCTAGGGATCATCCGGGCATTCCACGACATCGCCGCCGCCGGAGCCGGCGGCATGAGCATTGTCATCGGAGGGGTGGCCGAGGCTCTGGTCTGCACGGCCATGGGGTTATTGGTGGCTATCCCGGCCGTGATTGCCTACAATTATTTCATGAAAAGGGTGGACCGTTTTATCAATGATATGGAACTTTGCGCTTCCGAGCTAGGCGACATGATCGGGGGAAGGAAATAGCATGAAGAGAGAGAGAAGAAGTTCCAAGCTCATCGCAGAAATTAATATCACTCCTTTTACGGATGTGGTTCTGGTGTTGTTGATTATTTTCATGATCGCGACCCCCTTTATCTACCAGTCAAGCGTGAAAGTCCAGCTGCCCAAGGCCTCCAAGTCCGAAGAGTCTTCGCGAGACATCCTGATCAATATTAATGCTCAAGGCGAGGTTTTCTTAGACGATACGAAACTTGATTTAGAGACGCTCAAATACAGGCTCACGGCCAAGGTGAAAAATAAACCGGACACTTCTGTGATTATCAACGGGGACAAAAATGTTAGGTACGATGCCGTGATTCAGGTGATGGACGTCTTAACACAATCGGGAGTAAAGAACCCGGGCTTGGGGATAGAGTTGAAGAAATGAGAAGACGTAGAGAGAGCTCTCGACGGCCTCATCTTTTGCATCACCCTGCTTTTTCTGAGAAGGGTGGATTATGGTCAGCGGGGATTTTCTCGCTGTTGCTTCATATCACCCTCATCATCCTCCTGACGGTCGGCCTGAAGCCTACGATGACAAAAATGAAGCCATCTTTTTATCGAGTGACCATCCGACCTTATGCGCCTCATGGGGATGGTTCCCCCCTGAGCGGCTCGCCTGCGGAGCGTCCGGGACCTGCGATCACAAAGTCCGCTCCCCCCCCGGTTCAAAAAACAGTCGTTGAAAAAATAAAACCTGCTGAAAAAGCAAAACCTGTCGAAAAGACAAAAGCCGCCGAAAGTGAAAAAGGCCGTAAAACCGTAGAAGGCCTGAAATCGCCTCAAAAAAAATCGGAAAAGAAGGTGGCAACGGCCGAGAAGGAAGAACTCTCGGAAAAGCAAAAAGAATCTCTGAAGAACCTTCACGAGGAGCTGGAGAATATTCGTAGGAAAGCCGCCCTCGATGAGATTAAGAAAAAAATCCTCCGTCGTGAGGCATTGGAGAAGGAAGTGGCAAGGGAGGCTTCCGCCGGTTCTCAATCTCAGGGGGCGATTGCCTCCGGATCCGGAACGGGAACGGGAACCGGAACAGGAACGGGATCGGGAACGGGAACCGGATCCGCGGGTTCTCCGACAGGAGGGTCGCCGTGGGGTTCTTCTTCCGGAGGCTCCGCATTGGAATCAAGACTGAGCGATTACTACGACTCGATCTGGTCAAAAATCAAAAAAGAGTGGACCCTTCCTGAAAATCTTCCTAAAGGAAGAACGACCTTGGAAGCAACCATTGTGATCGTCATCGACAGGGAAGGTAAGATTCAGAAATCCTGGTTCGAGAGGAAGTCAGGCAATTCCCTTTTTGATCAGAGAGCCATGCGGGCGATTAAGAAGGCAGAGCCCTTGCCCCCTATTCCCAAAGAATTTAGTGATACGACCCTTGAAATGGGATTCCGCTTCCATCCGGATTAAGGGATTCAGTTGAACCCCTGGATCAATGGGGGGGTCACATCCTCCCTCCCACTTTTCACCGTCCCCTTCAGATTGCGTCACAATGAATGAGAGATCACGCCGGTTGCTGGACCGAATCTATGCCCTGGCGGAATCAGGTTCCTCAGCATTATAATGCAGTCATGATAGAGCCATTATTAAAATTTCCCCCCTGCCTTCGTCCCGCAATGCGGGACTTCGCGCAGGCAGGTCGCCCCTCTTTGCCAAATCCCGCGAAGCGCGGGACTCCCTTTGTCCTCATTTTCCTGTCGCTAGACAGGCAAAAGGGAGGTGAGGAGGGATTTTATGAAACGATGCCGTCATTATTATTATGAGACTGTTATTAATGATGCCTCCGTCTCTCTGTATGGCAGTCGAACCCTTCCGAAATCAATCTCTGACCCTTGTAACCTGAGGTTTTTGAACTTTTTCTAAGACCAATACAAAACGACTTGACAGACCTTTTTACAATTTGTTAAAAAGGTTTTATCAGTAATGATACCCAGGTGAAGGGAACCCCGTGATTCCCATCTTGAAGGGAGAATTCGGGGACGGGCCCGCCGCTGTAATCCCGCCCTTTTCTGAAAAGAAAAAGGGAACCCTTTCAGCAAATTCATAGCCACTGTCCCTCGACAAGCTCGGGATGGGAAGGCTGCTGAAAGGGCGGGAAAGTCAGAAAACCTGCCTGGGTATTCTTCATCAAAGGTCTTCGAGGATAAGGCTGTGAAGGGTGCATGCGGGTAAAATCCCCAGTCTTCAATGCGGAGGCCGGGGATTTTTTTATGGGCCTAAGAGACGATCCCGTGAATCATAGAAATAATGAACACGGCGGCAATGTGAGAAAGCTGGCCCAGGAGGCCGGCCAGTCTCCAGAGGAGCTTCTCGACTTCTCGGCGAATATCAATCCTCTGGGCCCTCCGGATTGGTTTCGTCCGTTGATCAGCAGCCGCTTGAGTTCCCTCGTTCATTACCCGGATCCGGATTCCTCTTCACTGAAAGCCTCGATTTCCGATCACTTCGGAGTGAAAGAAGAAGACGTTCTGGTGGGAAATGGATCGACGGAAATCATCCATTCTCTGCCCCGTGCACTCCCCATCCGGGGTGCTCTCATTCCGGTTCCTACTTATTCTGACTATGTGCATGCGATCGAACTGACGGGAAAGCTTGTGGAAAAAATCTTTCTCAAAGAGGAAGAGGCTTTTCAGCTTGACCTCTCTGTACTGAATAGAAAGATTTCCAGCGGCCAACTGGTTTTCATCGGGCAGCCCAATAACCCGACCGGGCTGCTGGTCGATCCCGTTGCCCTGCGAGCCCTGGCTTTAAGACATCCTTCCACATTTTTTGTCATCGACGAAGCCTTCTTCGATTTTGTGGAAGATGCGGAGAGTCTGATTGGCCACCGGCCCTCAAATGCCATCATCCTCCGTTCTTTTACTAAGTTTTATGCCATTCCAGGTTTGCGACTGGGTTATGCCATTGCCGAACCTGACGTGATCCTGAAGATTAAAAAGAGCATGCCCCTCTGGTCGGTCAATAGTCTTGCTCAAGCCGTAGGAGAGCATGCCCTCCAGGATCATGCCTATGCCTTGCGGACCAGGGCGTTCGTTCGACAACAAAGGGAATTTCTCGTGAACGAACTGCAATCCATCCCAGGCCTGACCGTTTTTTCAGGCCGGGCCAACTTTTTGCTGGTTCGTCTGGATCGTCAAGATGCGGATGCGCCGGCTCTGGCAAAACAGATGCTCTCTTCCGGGATTGCCATTCGCCCCTGCGATAATTTCGATGGTTTGGGCAGAAGGTTCTTTCGCATTGCAGTGAGAAGCGACGTGGAGAACCTGAAGCTCCTCCACTCTTTGAGAAAAGCGTTGAGAGAACCTCTCCCCTCTCGGATGGATCGTCAAAAGACTCCGGCCCTCATGTTTCAAGGAACAAGCTCCAATGCAGGCAAGAGTATCCTGGCGGCTGCCCTGTGCCGGATTCTCCTGCAGGACGGATACCGGGTCGCCCCTTTCAAAGCCCAGAATATGTCGCTCAACTCCTTTGTCACCCGGGAAGGCGGCGAGATGGGCCGGGCCCAGGCCGTTCAAGCCCAGGCATGCCGGATCGATCCGGACGTACGCATGAATCCCATCCTTCTCAAACCCAATGATGACACCGGAGCTCAAGTCATTCTCATGGGAAAGCCCGCGGGCAATATGAACGTCCAACAGTACATCCGGTACAAACCCGTCGCCTTTGAGGAGGCAAAAAAAGCCTATGAAGGTTTGGCCAAGGAGTACGATGTGATCGTTCTGGAAGGAGCGGGGAGCCCCGCAGAGGTCAACCTAAAAGACCATGACATTGTCAACATGAAGATGGCCAGATTTGCGGAGGCCCCTGTTCTTTTGGTAGGCGATATCGACCGGGGAGGCGTTTTTGCTTCCTTTGTGGGAACGATGGAAGTCCTGTCTGAGGCGGAACGTAGGCAGATGGCAGGTTTTGTGATCAATCGGTTCCGGGGAAAGGAAGACCTTCTCGGCCCGGCGATCGAATATACACGACATCATACAGGACTTCCCTGCCTCGGGACCGTCCCCTATCTCCATGATCTGGGACTGCCCGAGGAAGATTCGGTTGAGTTCAAGAGCGGCGCTCTCGACGGACCTTTCCGAGAGAATGGGATCGAAATCGCCGTGATCGACCTCCCCCATATCTCGAACTTCACCGATTTCGACTCCCTCAGGATTGAACCCGACGTCTTCCTGCGCATCGTTCGATCAACCAGCGACCTGAATCAGCCCGATGCCATCATCCTGCCTGGGAGCAAAAATGTGATCGGCGACCTGGAGTATCTCCGACAAAGCGGGTTGAGCCGGAAGATTTTTGATCTGTCTGACCAACGCCGGACAGAGGTCGTGGGCCTCTGTGGCGGTTTTCAGATGCTGGGTCAAAGCGTGGAGGACCCCTATGGAATCGAGTCCGCAAAAAAAATGATGGATGGACTGGGTCTCATACCTATCTCCACGGTGATGGCTCAACAGAAGACCCTTGTCCGTACCGAAGGAACCCACCTGCCCTCCAGGCTCAAAGTCCGGGGATATGAGATCCATCACGGCCAGACAGAAGGAACACCGCTCATTCCTCTTGTCGTCCGGGAAGACGGACAGATCATCGGAGCAGAGGCAGGAAAGGGCAATGTCTGGGGCACGTATCTCCATGGGATCTTCGATGCAGACGAATTTCGAAGATGGTTCATCGACCGTCTGAGAGTCCGCCGAAATCTCACGGCCATGGGTAAGGTCTGCGCCATCTACGACCTGGAGCCAGCCTATGAGCGATTGGCAGAAGTGGTTCGGAGAAGTCTGAAGATGGACGAAATCTACAGAGTGATGGGCCTGAGGAGGACAACAGGGTGACGAACAGGAAAAACCGCATCCTCATTTTTACCGGGGACGGCAAGGGTAAAACCACCGCTGCTCTCGGGATGGCTCTTCGTGCAAGCGGCCATGACATGCGAACGCTGTTTCTCCAATTCATGAAAGCGAACGAAGCTGTGGGCGAGCTGGCCGCCCTCAAGCATCTACCCGGAGTTGAGGCGATTCAGATGGGCCGAGGGTTTGTTCCTCCACCAACAAACCCTGTCTTTCCCGAACATCGTCAAGCCGCCTTTCATGCCCTGGAAAAGGCTGCTGAAGCCCTTCGCTCAAGGAGATACGATCTGATCATCCTGGATGAAATCTGTACGGCGATGGACAAGGGGCTCATTACTGAAGATCAAATCTTGGAATTGATCGAAGAGAGCGGTGAAGTCTCCTGCCTCGTATTGACAGGGAGGGGGGCCACAGATCGCCTCATTGCAGAGGCGGACACGGTGACGGAGATGCGCAACCTCAAACATGGATTGCGTGAAGGCATTGCCGCACAAAAAGGAGTTGAATATTGAGATTCCCCTCACCCCCTCCCTCTCCCCACTGGGGAGAGGGGAAGGGTGAGGGGAAACCTTTTGGGATCTTTCTATGAGTCAGTCCATACCAAGAATCGTCATTGCAGGAACCCAGAGCGGAACGGGAAAGACCTCCCTGTCGCTCGCCCTGGTCGCTTCCCTTAGGCGAAGGGGGCTTCGGATCCAGACGTTTAAGACAGGACCAGATTTTCTGGACCCTTCTTATCTGGCCGTGGCTTCAGGAAGACCTTGCTATAACCTCGACGGTTGGATGACCCGGAAAGAGTACGTCCTGGAGCTTTTCGCTCGAACCACCAAGGATGCGGATCTTGCTGTGATCGAAGGAGTGATGGGACTTTTCGATGGATCGGACCCGGAAACCTCCAAAGGAAGCACAGCGGAGATGGCCCGCTGGCTGGACGCTCCGGCGTTACTGGTGGTCAATGTCCATGGCATGGCACGAAGTCTCTCCGCGGTCGTGAAAGGTTGCGTTGAATTCGAGCGGGGTTTGAAGATTGCCGGTATCATTGCGAATCACAGCGGGTCGGATCATCACAAAGGCTGGCTCATTCAGTCCCTGAAAAGCGCCTCTCTTCCGCCCTTACTGGGCGCCATTCCAAGAGGCTCCTTCCCTACCCTTCCCAGCCGCCATCTGGGGCTGACCACGGCAGATCCCCAGAGTCTTCCTCCAAAAATTCTCGAGGAGCTCGCAGATGTTCTCGAAAAAAATCTCTCCGTAGATGCCGTCATGGAGATAGCCAAGAATGCATCGCCTCTTTCCATCACAGAGCCGGGACGAGAAACGAACCCTCGCCCGAAACGGGTCTCGATCGGCGTAGCTTACGACAGGGCTTTTCACTTCTACTATCCCGACAATCTGGATGAGCTTAAATTGCGAGGATGTGACTTGACCCTCTTTTCTCCTCTCCAAGACACAAAACTTCCGGAAGGGATCGATGCGCTCTATTTTGGGGGAGGCTATCCTGAGGAATATGCCGAAAGGTTATCGGAGAATCGGGAGATGCAGGAAGCGGTCCGTCTGTTTGCCAGGAGAGGTAGGCCTCTCTACGCCGAGTGTGGAGGGCTGATGTACCTGACCCAAGGAATTGAAACAACACGAGGGGGACGATACCCCATGGTGGGACTTCTTCCGGTCTGGTCGAGAATGCTCAATCGCCTGAAGTCGCTTGGATACGTTGAGGTCACCCTGACAGACAATTCGCTTTGGGGAGAGCTCGGATCAGTGCTCAGAGGCCATGAATTCCATTACTCCGAACTGATCGGGACTCCGCTGGATGACCCTCGCTGGACGAGGGTGTATAGGATTAAACGTCGCCGTTCGGAAAAGACTCTTACGGAGGGGTTTCAGCAGAACGACATCCTGGCAAGCTATGTCCATCTTCACTGGGCCTCTCAACCCCGAAACGTCGAAACCTTTATCAAGCGGTGTGGAGCAGACCCCGTTAGAAATACCGGGGTCTTTACCACATCCTTTCTATAAGGAATGAGATAAAAATATATATTCTCCTTCGCCATAAATGGCGGAGCTTTTCAACGGGGCAAGTTATGAATCAGAAGATGGGTTTCCCAAAAAATGAACCGAAGAGAAAACGTGATCCCCTCATCCATAGATTCTTAGCCTCTCCCCTGAGCGGAGAGGAGATCGAGGCCCGATCCATGGAGCGGATCGAAAAGGAGGTGCCCTCGCACCCCTTTGGTCCCGAAGAATGGCAGGTGGTTCGCCGAATGATCCACACGACCGGAGACGTTGGACTCATCGATTTGGTGAGATTTTCTCCGGGGGCGGTTTTCCACGGCGTCGAAGCCCTGCAGTCAGGGAGGGCCATCTATGTGGATTCCAGGATGATCCAGTCAGGACTTTCTCTGAAGAGACTTCAGTCCGTTCACAAAAGTTATCAGGCGTCGGATATCATCTGTCATGTGGACGATGAGGAAGTCTTTGAGAAGGCGCGGCAGCAGAAGCTTCCACGGTCGCTCTTTGCCGTTCAAAAAGCAAAACCGATCCTGAACACGGGTCTGGTGGTTTTTGGAAACTCACCTGTCGGCCTTCTCGAGCTCAACCGCCTCCTCCAGGAAGAAAAGATCCGGCCAGCCCTGGTCATTGCCATGCCGGTCGGTTTCGTTCATGTCATCGAAAGCAAAGAGGAGCTGATGTCCCTGGATGTTCCTTTTATCGCGCTCCCCGGGAGACGGGGCGGAAGCCCTCTTGCCGTGAGTGTGGTTCACGCCCTTTGTACAATTGCAGCGGGTCGAATGGACGGAGAGAGCCTGACCGCAGAAGCGACTCCTCTGGCTAAGGAGTCGGGAAGCTTGAGAGATGAAACCATTATTCTCATGGGCCATGGAAGCCGTGTACCGGGAGCCGGCAGGGATATGGAAGAAGTGGCCCAACGGTTGAGAGACAAATATGGATACCCCCGGGTGGAGATATGTTTTGTTTCGAGGCTTGGCCCACATTTCCCCGAGATTTTCGAGAATTGCGTGAATCAGGGAGCCAAAAAAGTCCTGGCCATCCCTTATTTTCTCCATGAAGGGCTGCATCTTTTGCTCGACATCCCTGAAATGATGCAGAAGGAGGCCAAAAGATTCCCCCATGTAAAATTGATCCTGGGAAGAAGTCTTGGGTTCGACGAAGGCCTGGTGGACCTGGTCGAGCGGCGCATAGAGGAATCAAGAGACCTGTGCGATGTGAAGAATCTGACCCTGCCCGGGCGGGGAGAATATCCCATTCCACCGGGACAATGTGAATTTGTACCGATGCTTCCGGAGGAGGCAGCCAAATATCGAAAGTAATCACCATGCAAAATAATAAAATGTCTAAGGCTCAAGCTCGAAAGCTCCCTGTCACGCTCCTGGTGCATATTGCATACTGCTTACTGATTACTGCTTACTGCATACTGCTTTCCGTTTCCGACGCTCACGCCATGCATATTTCAGAAGGAATACTGCCTTTTGGCTGGGCTGCGCTATGGTCCATCCTTGCGGTGCCGTTTGTCGGATACGGATTATACAGGTTAAAAAAACTCTCCGCTGTTGACTTGTCATTTAAGCCCCTCGTGGGACTGATGGCAGCCGTTGTTTTTATCATCTCATGCATGCCCATCCCTGTACCAACCGCAGGTTCCTGCTCTCATCCTTGCGGAACAGCCATTTCAGGAATTCTTGTCGGCCCTGCAATCAGCATACTGGTTGCGGCAGTGGCTCTGCTCATCCAGGCTCTCTTCCTTGCTCACGGAGGTTTGAGCACCTGGGGGGCGAACATCCTCTCCATGGGCGTCATGGGGTCCTTCGCAGGCTTTTTGACCTTCAGGGCGCTACGCTCGATGAAAATCAACCTGGCCGTCTCCGGATTCGCGGCAGGTCTCCTGGCAGACTGGGCCACCTACTTTACGACATCGATTGAGCTTGCGTCAGGCATCAAAGGAGACTCTCCGTTCATGCCTCTATTCTGGAAGATCCTCATCGCTTTCATCCCGGCACAGCTCCCGCTTGGAATTCTAGAAGGAGCAATGACTGCAGGGATGATTGTCTTGCTTTACAGAAAACGCCCTGATCTCCTTGTAAGAATGAAGGTCTTGAAAGCGGAGGAAGCAGTATGAAATTTAAAGTTCGGAGTTCGGAGTTCGCCTGCCCGCCGTACAAGCACTTTGGCAGGTGGGGAGTTCGGAGTTTTTTAATTTTCATATTACTGCTTACTTTTCACCTTTCACTTTCCACTGCTGGAGAAAAATGGTCGGGAGTGGATGAGTCTGTCATTGAAAAAGTTGCAAAGGAGCATGGCAGAGAGGCGAGAGAACCGTTGATCAGCACCGATCAAGGGGACCTGCTCCTCTTTGTTTTCCTCCTCGCCGGTGCCGTGGGAGGGTTTATCGGAGGATATTATTGGAGGGCATTGGTGGGAAAAAGAGGCGAGGAGACGCAAATTCAGAAAAAGAATGCTTAAGCAAGGCGTAGCGCCGCCATTCATCGGGGGCGGTTCTAGTTCTATCAGTTTGCTGAAAAAACCATTTTTCTAAGGCTGCTCAAAAATGCCCAGATGCAAGGCGCCCGAACTCCTGAGGAGTGAGGCGTACTTGGATGTACGCTGCAACGACGAAGGACTAGGGCAACGCCGCAGATGGGCGTTTTTCAGCAGCCCGCTAGTATCTCCTCGCAATGACGGTGTCATGCGATCAAGGGCTGCAAATGGAACTTTTTTCTGAACATTTCAAAAGAGACCATCTCCTGTCGAAGATCGATCCAAGGATTAAACTTCTCGTAGCACTCATTCTCCTTGCCATGGTTTTGAGTTACAAGGGATTCTTCTTTCCGATCCTCGTCATTCTCTCCTGCTTTCTTCTGGCAGGTATGTTGAGGGTTCCTCTTAGAGTTTTTTTCTTAAGACTTTCCGAGCCGCTATTTATTTCAGCAGTGGTGGTTCTTCTAAAGACTCTTTTTTCAGGTCATCTATCGCTCTTTTCCGTCTCGCTTTTTGGTTTGAAGATTGCAGCTTACCAGGAAGGATTAACGGAAGGATTGATGATCGGCAGTCGAATCATCGGGGCTGTCTCGATCCTGACGATCATGGGGTTTTCAACACCCTTTAACGAGTTTATGGCCAGTCTCTCCTGGCTGAGGGTTCCCAAAGGTTTTATCGAGGTGATGGTCTTCGCCTACCGGTACATCTTCGTCCTCCTTGATGAGAGTCTGGTCATCTACAATTCTCAAAAGACCCGGTTGGGTTATACGAGTTTTAAACGGGGCTTAAGCTCTTTTGGCACCCTGACCGGATCCCTGATCCTGAAAGCTTTCGAACACAGCCAGAACACGGCAATGGCCTTGGTCCAAAGAGGATTCGATGGTCACATTCCAATGGCAATGAAGAGACCCTTAAAAGGTTCCGAAGTCTTGGGCTCGATGATTTTTGTTTTGGCGATGGGATATCTATGGATGATCTGATCCGAATTTCCGTCAAGAAAGTTTCATTTAAGTATCCTGGCGGAACGCAGTCCTTATCGAATATCGATCTTCAGGTCAGACGAGGGGAATTCATCGGCATTCTGGGAGCGAATGGTTCCGGAAAGACCACCCTTCTCAAAGTGATGGATGGACTTCTAAAAGATTGCAAGGGGAGTGTTCGCTTGGATGGAAGGGAAATCCGGGAATTGGCCCCCAAGGAGATCTATCGAAAAGTCGGCCTGATCTTCCAGAACTCCGACGAACAGCTTTTTGCGCCTACGGTATCCGAAGATGTGGCTTTCGGACCGATCAATATGGGATTTTCTGGAGAGGAAGTAGCCCTCCGGGTGACGCAAGCCCTGAAAGAGGTGGACATGGAGGGCTATGGAAAAAGATCCATTCACCACCTGAGTTTCGGAGAAAAGAAGAGGATCTGTCTTGCAGGTCTATTAGCCATGGGACAGGAGATATTGCTTCTGGACGAACCCACAGATGGATTGGATCCGATGGGCGAATACAGGATGATGAACCTTTTGATGAGACTCAACAAGGAGAAGAAGATCACCATTGTCATGGCAACCCATCGGGTTGACCTGGTCCCTCTGTTTCTCGACCGGCTATACATTCTAAGCAGAGGGAGAGTGGTCAGAGAAGGATCACCCGAGGATGTTTTTACGACCCCTGATGAAATGGAAGAGATGAGACTGCGGCTTCCTCAGATCGCAGAGTTGATTTACCGGCTCAAACACGATGATCGACTCCCTTTCGATAAAGTTCCTCTGACGATCGGCAAAGCCAGGGAGGAGATTAGTCGATTGGTCAGAAAATAAAAGTGACAGTGTCAGTGGGAGTGGGAGTGTAAGCAATAAATAATTTTCACAGTTCGAGACGTGTCATCCCAATCATCCCCCTCTCCCCTGGTGGGAGAGGGCGGGGGTGAGGGGAGACATGATCTTAACATCCGCCCCCACCCCTCCCCTTCAAGGGGGAGGTTAGGAAGGGGATGGGGGATTTCCCAGAGTAGTACAATTATGTCTTCGAACCTAAGAAAAGGATACACCACAGGTAGCTGCGCCCAGGGGGCGGCAAAGGCCGCCACCTTGATGCTTCTGGGCAGAAGAAGGGTTGACGAAGTGGAATTGGAAACTCCTTCGGGAAAGAAGCTCCTCCTCCCGGTCGTCGATACGGAGTTGGGTGATCGGTATGCCCGCTGTGGCGTCGTCAAGGACTCCGGTGATGATCCGGACGTCACGCACGGCGCGCGAATCTATGCAACCGTGAAATTTTCCGATACGCCTGGAGTGACCCTCCGGGGTGGCAAAGGGGTTGGTATTGTCACCAGGCCCGGCCTGGCCGTGCCCGTGGGCGAACATGCCATCAACCCTACCCCGAGGGAGATGATCCTCCGTGACGTTTCCAGCTTACTGCCGGACGGTCAGGGAGCGGAGGTCACCATCACCGTTCCGGAAGGCGAGGCATTGGCAGAAAAAACTTACAATCCCCGTCTTGGAATTAAAGGAGGGATTTCCATTATTGGAACGACGGGAATCGTCGAGCCGAAATCGATCAATGCCTACAGGACCTCCCTTTCTCTTCAGCTCGACGTCCTCAGGGCTCAAGGAATGGAGAAGGTCACGCTCGTCCTGGGTTATGTGGGAGAACGGTTCTGCAAAACGGCCCTTCATCTTCCCGAAGATTCCATCGTCAAAATCGGCGACCATGTGGGGTATATGCTGGATCAATGTGGAGAGAAAGGATTCAAAGACGTCCTTTTGATAGGACATATCGGAAAGCTCGTGAAAGTCGCCGGGGGACAGTTCAATACCCACTTTCGATTCGGAGATCGCCGGATTGAGATTATCGTTGATCACGCTCGCCGCTGTGGAGTGGATCAAAAGATCATTGAAGCGATTCTTCATACGACAACGGCAGAGGCAACGATTGACCTCTTGCGGGAACACGGCATGATGAAAGTCTTTCAAGCTATTGTCGAAGAAGTAGCCTCGAAGGTGAAGCGTCGTGTCGGAGACAAATTCAGGATCCGTTGCATCCTCCTTTCTTTAAAGGGAGATGTCCTAGCAAGCCATGGCGAATGAAGACCCATCCCCACCCTCTCCCCTGGGGGGAGAGGGTGGGGATGAGGGGAATAGAAAAGGGGATATGAACAAAGTCTACATCATCGGCATCGGTTCGGGGACGGAAGATTATTTGCTTCCTGTTGCCAGAAAAGAGATAGAGAGCTCTGACTGTTTGGTCGGGGGAAAACGGGCCCTTCGTCTGTTTCAATTCCTCTCTAAAGAGGAGCGATTATTGGAAGGAAACTTTGAGCAGGTGATTCCCTTCTTATTGAAGGAAAGGGAAAAGAAGAAGATCGCCGTCCTCGTCTCCGGAGATCCGGGCCTCTACAGTTTCCTCGGAACGATTTCCCAAGTTTTGAGAAAGGAAGATTACGTCGTCATTCCCGGCGTCAGCACGGTTCAGATCGCTTTTGCCAGAATAGGAGAGCGATGGGAAGATGCCACGCTCCTCAGCCTTCATGGCCGGAAGATGGACGATTTGGCCGCGAGGGTTAAGATTTCGATAAAAACCTTTCTCTTCACCGATCCGGGTTTTCCTCCCGAAAAAATAGCTGCATACCTGCTGGAAAAAGGTGTCGAGAACCGGAGGGCCATTGTGTTGGAAAACCTGACTTATCCCGATGAAAGAATCGTCGATACGGACTTGAAAAGTCTGAGGGGAATGGAAGGTTTCGGATTGTGTGTGATGATCATCAAAAAGGAAAGAGAATGAAACAAAAGGTAAGCACCAAATTCCAAGCACCAATAACGAAATAATGACCGAAATCTCAATGATCAAATTGCTAAAAATCTATAATCTATCTATTGGTTATTGGAGTTTGGTGATTGGATATTATTTGGAGCTTGGAATTTGGGGATTGAAATTTGACGGTGACAGACATGGAGAAACACGATTTAGAAAGCACTAAGATGGTACGGAAAAGGAAATTTGGTAAGCTCTACGGC
>Ga0209293_10000079_pt1 | contig 13835 bp, 18 predicted proteins | sample Mud_0915_D1_FD_187690 | JGI IMG/M metagenome (GOLD analysis project Ga0209293, IMG submission 187690) | Wetland microbial communities from Old Woman Creek Reserve in Ohio, USA - Mud_0915_D1 (SPAdes) (version 2) | ecosystem: Environmental > Aquatic > Freshwater > Wetlands > Sediment ... | reverse complement strand
GGACAAGATATGGTTCTTCAACCATGCCCCTGTCCTTACCCTCTCCGGCCTGGAACGCAAAAGAGTCACCAAGGTTTTTCCGCTCATCGATGGAGTGGTCTCCCAAAGGAAAAAACGTATCGCTACTGCTGAACTCAACACACTCCTGAGAGAGACCATATCCCGCTCCCCGATCCCCTTATACAGAGGGAAGACAGTAAAGTTCTACTATATGACCCAGGTGGGCGTGGAGCCTCCGCAGTTTGTACTCTTTGCCAACTATCCTGAAGGGGTGAAGGATTCCTCACTCCGCCATATAGAGAAAATACTCAGGGAACAGTTTTCCTTCAGTGGAACGCCCTTGAGGATTTTTGTGAGAAAAAGAACCCAGTGAATGGCAGGGATACATGAAGATACTGGTGAAAAGCTTCGTGGACTTTTTCAGAGATGGCGGTCTGATGCTCGCGGGATCGCTCTCTTACTTTTCCATGATGGCCTTTGTCCCTTTTTGTCTTTTCCTCGTGACCATCTTCGGGTATTTCCTCGGTGAGCAGAAGGAGTTCTACCAGTTCTTTTCGTCAAAGCTGATAAGCTTTTTCCCGAAGGTCACCTCAGAGGTCACCGAAGAATTGAAAATGATCATCACCTACAAAGGAATCGGAAAGTTCACCCTGCTCCTTTACGGTTTTCTTTCGTATCAGCTCTTTTCCTCCATGGAGTCCGCCATCAATGTGATCTTCAGGGTGACGGTTAAGCGCTCTTTCTTCGTGTCGCTGATACTCTCCCTCTTTGTGGTAACGCTTATCAGCGCCTTTTTCCTCGTCTCCTTCAGTGCCAGTTCAAGTATATCGATGCTTGCCCCCCTGAAGGAACTCTTCCCGGTCCTGAGGATGAGCAGGATCACCGGCATTTTCATAGGGTTTGTCATCCCCTTTATCCTTATGTTTTTGACTGTCACTACTGTCTATATCCTTCTTCCGAAGAAGAAGGTGAGGCTTGCCCACGCATGCTCCGGAGCCCTGTTCACCGCCATCTTCCTTGAAGTGGCAAAGCATGTCTTCACCTTCTATGTCCGTCATGTCTTCAGACTCGGCACAATCTATGGCCCTCTGTCGGCTTTTGTGATATTCTTGTTATGGGTCTATTATTCTTCATGCATATTCCTGATAGGTGCCAAGGTAGTATATAATCAGCAAGCTTCAGGGGGAAACGCATGATTGATCTGCGGGGAAAATTAGTGGAAGTCATCGCAAATGACATAACTTATACAGGTACCCTCGTGGAAATAAGCGAAACGGACGTGTATCTCGAGAGTGAATCAGGCTGGATTGTGATTCCCGTTGAACAGGTTGCCTCCATCAGTGAAAAATGAGCATATACACACTCGGATATCCCAATCACCGGAGAATTACCTATATCACACATTCTAAATTTAGAATTTGAAGTTGACAAGCAGCGGAATTCTATTACAGTATAAAACATTATGATTTTCTATCTTCAGGTTTTTGCCGGTCTCTCAAATCCCCAATTAAGGATGTGCGAAAATCATGGCACAAAAAGAGGAGGTGATCTCAGAACAGGAGATTGGCGGTGTGGGGTTGTCACATGGAGACTACAGCGTTTAACAAAAAAAGACGAGAAAGGGGAGGATGTATGAAGAAAATTTTCATTGTTATTTTGGTGTTGGCACTGGCTGGCGTAGGTTACGCAGTGGTAATGGAAGACACCTGCTTAACAGGGCCGAGCCCATCCATAGAAGCAAAGGTAATAAAGGCTGAGAAACCTATTACCTTTGATGCCATTGCATATATTGCGGGGCATGGTGGTCATATCGCGGTCATTGATATGAGGACCATGAAGCCTCCTACGGACATGGAAAAAGGCAGGATCGTGCTTACAGAGGCGGGCGGCGAGATGGAGGGCAAGATCGCAGGTATGAGCTTCGAAGAGGTGAAGGCGGGCGGGGGAACCCATGGCCAGGCCATAGTATCGGAGAAGGGCAAAAAGGTGCTTGTTGCAGGCACCCTGAACGGAAACGTCTACAAGGTTGACCTCGCCACAGGGAAAAAGACAGGACCCTACAAGGTTGGCGAGAAGTTCTGCGGCACCATCGTCGGTCCTGACGGCCATATCTATCTCGAGGACATGGCCAATGGGAATGTCTACGTATGGGATTCGAAGAAGCTGAAGACCGTGGACAAGATGCCTGTGGGCAAGGCAGTGTGCGGCATCCAGTGGACCAAGAATGCCAAGAAGGCATACGTCACCGACATGCCCACCGGTGTGGTGTATGTCATTGACTGGAAGACCAAGAAAACCATAAAGGAGATCACCAGCCCTGAGATGACATTCATTCATCAGGCACGGATGACCCCTGATGGCAAGTATCTCTTTGTGAGTGCCCCCAATGAGTTTGACCCGGGTCTGAAGCCTGGCACGCACAAAAGCCAGATCATCGTGATCAGCACGGGCAAGGATGAGATCGTGAAACGTATCATCCTGCCTGATGACGTGAGACCTCACGATTTCGCGTTTACGAAGGACGGCAAGTATGCGTTCCTCGCATCAAGGACATATGCTGATGACAGCAAGGTTTTTGTCATGGATCTGAAGACCGCCAACCTCGTGGAAAGCGTATCCGCATGTGCTGAATGCCACAAGGCAGCCGGCATAACAGTCAAAATGGATAAGGGCTCACCACTTCTCTGCGGTATCGAGGTTGACTGGAGCCCAAGCAAGAAGATGTAACCTACTCACTGTTCATTTCGTAATAGCAGTTCAGGCTGTCAGAAGGGGGGCTACACGATTTGCCCCCCTTCTTTCTTAATGGTATAGTAGATATATGAGGATCGTTTAACGTGGCTGCACGACTAGATATAATCTCCTTTGCAGTAAAGAACTTAAGACGGAAGATCGTGCGAACCGTGTTGCTCGTCCTTGCCGTAACCGTCGTAACCGGTACCCTGTTCTCCGCGACCCTCTTCATCTCCAGCATGCAAAATGCCCTTAAGATAGGAACCTACAGACTTGGGGCAGATGTCCTGGTTGTCCCTGACAAATATGCGTCTGAAGCCCGTGCCGCATTGCTTGCAGGAGAACCCACGAGCTTTTATATGGACGGGAAGGTTCTGGACCAGGTGAGTAAGATTGAAGGCGTAAAGAGGGCATCCCCGCAGCTCTTTATAAAACCCACATCATTCACATGCTGTTACAATGTGAACGCATTCCTTGTGGCCTTTGATCCCAAGACAGACTTTACCATAACCCCCTGGCTTGAAAAAAATCTAAAAAAAACCCTGGTGGACAATGAGATAATCACCGGAAGGGGGCTGCCTGTGATCGCAGGAGATACCATTCCTTTCTTCGGCACCCTTTTCAAGGTCGTGGGAACAATGGAACCTACCGGCATGAAGTTTTTTGATCAATCCGTTTTCATGACCATGGAGGCGGCATACGGCATGGCTGAAAACTCAAAAGCAAAAGCCATGCAGCCCATTACCATAGAGAAGGATAAAGTATCAGCGGTATTGGTCCAGGTGCAGGAGGGATATACCCCGGACCGGATTGCCATAAGGATTGAGCATGACGTAGACGGCGTCAAAGCCATTGCCTCGGATGAAGTCATCAGCACGGTGAGAAAACAGCTGGGCGGTCTTCTCAAGGGAATACTCGCCATCAGTGCTGTGCTATGGGTGCTGGCCCTCTTGATGATTGGCTTTGCATTTTATATGATCGTGAATGAACGCCAGAGGGAGCTGGGCCTTTTGAGATCCATGGGAGCAAAAAAGAGACACGTGTTCAGTCTTATTATCACAGAGGCTGTGCTCATCTCCACCGTGGGAGGCATCATAGGACTGGTAGCAGGCTCTGCGATTCTCGCGACATTCAAAGACCTCATCCTCCACAGCCTGAAACTGCCCTATCTCCTGCCTTCTGTCACTATGCTTATAGAATTGGTGGCTGGTGCCATCATATTCTCCTCCCTCACCGGCCTCCTCTCGTCTTTGCTGCCCGCGGTTTTGGCCAGCAGAATGGAACCCTATGAAGCCATAAGGAAAGGAGAGTGAGGGAGAGATGTGCCGATTGATCGTATCATTTTTCCTTTTGGCATTTTTGGTCTTTCCCGCGTTCCTTGCCGCACAGCCATTTCCCGTTCCCCAGGGGTCAAAATGTGATGAATGCGGAATGTCCGTGGAACAGGATTCAAAATTTGTAAGTGAGGTGCTTTCCAGTAACGGCAAGAAACTCTTTTTCTGTGACATAGGGGATATGCTTTTTCACTTCAGAAAAGAGAGGGAGAAAATAAAGATTGCCTATGTAAAAGATTATGTGACCGGAGGATGGATTGTCGGGGAAAAGGCATTATTTGTGCTCAATAAGGATATTAAGACGCCCATGTCATGGGGCATTGCGGCCTTTGCCAAGCAATCCGAAGCAATGAAGTGGGGAACCCCTTCTGATTTTAGCACAGCATTTACACTGACAAAATGATACAAAAGATGATTGGGATAGTGCTGTTCCTGATGGGTCTTATGGTGGTGCTCGTACCCCGGTATATCCTCCCTGTGTGCGAATACCAGGGCTACAGTAAGATGGCGTGCAGTTACACCGCCCTTTCTGAAATGTGTATTGGACTTATTGTGATGGTTTCATCATTAGGCATTTTTTTTTCAAGGAATGCGGAGACGCTGAGATGGCTTGCACTCACACCGATCGCCTTAGGGATATCGGTGCTCCTGATACCCGAAGCAATTGGGTACTGCCACAGCAGCAGCATGCCCTGCAACTACGGGACAATTCCTGTCTTGAGGCTCGCGGGCATCCTGATAATCCTGGTATCTCTCGGGGGCTTTCTCGTCTCTTTTAAGAAGGCTTCACGGTAGTGTATATCTTTTATGGAGAGTGAAGAATGAAACAGTGTGTTCGCGCAGAAATAAACACAATTGTCGTAATACTCCTGGTCGCACTCCTTCTTTTGCCCGTTGCATGCAAGAAAGAAGAGCCCCAATCCGAAAGGATACCTGCCCAGGCCTATAACCCCTATAGGACTGAGTCTGTTTTTGACGAAGTGAAACAGAAGTTACAGAAAAATCCTGATGATGTGGATGCCCTGTTTCATCTCGCAGACCTATACGAGCGAAACGGGCAGTATGCGGAGGCGATTGAAACGTATACACACCTCACAAAGGTAAAACCCAAAGCAGGGTATGCATACTTCAAGATGGGCACTGCCTATGACCGGCTTAATCAGCCTGCGGAGGCTATTGCAGCGTTCAAGAAGTCCGTCCAGTATATGCCAAAGCATGCAGTAACATACAATAATATGGGTGTCGCATATGGAAAGCTGAACAAGTATCAGGATGAAATTGCCGCCCTCAAAAAGGCGATACAGCTAAGACCATCCTACTCAACAGCCAGGTTCAACCTCGGAGTGACCTATCTGAAGGTTGGGAACAGCAAGGCGGCATTGCAGGAATACGAATCTCTGAAGAAGTTCGACGAGGGCACCGCAGAGTCGTTGATGAAGGCGATTAAGAAAGGTTCTTAGAAATACGACTACGAGGGGGTGGAATGATAGAAGTAAAAAACCTGATCAAATCGTATGATATCAATGGGCAGATGCTCAAGGCAGTCGACAACGTCTCCTTCACGGTGGAGAAGGGAGAGATGGTCTCTATCATCGGCCATTCTGGGAGCGGAAAGACCACTCTCTTGAGCCTCATGGGAGGTCTCACAAGACCGAATTCCGGCGAGGTAGTCATTGACAGAGACAATATCTGGTCCATGAGTGACGACAGCCTCTCGGAGTTCAGAAATAAAAAAATAAGCTTCATTTACCAGTTTTCTAGCCTTATCCCCACCCTTACCTCCCTCGAAAATATTATGCTCCCCACCGCCTTCGGAACATTTACCGAGGATGGGGAAGAGTATGCAAAGGAGCTGCTCAAGATCGTGGGGCTGGAAGACAAGGTGAACTCCTATCCCTCGCATCTCTCCGGGGGGCAGCAGAGGAGGGTCGCCATCGCGAGGGCGTTCATCAACAGGCCTGATATCATCCTTGCGGATGAACCCACAGGTGACCTTGATGAAGAGACGGAAAAAGAAGTGATTGATCTTTTCCGCACAATGAATCAGGAAAAGGCAATCACCTTTGTAATCGTCACCCACAATAAAGACATCGCCCTTCAGGCAAAAAAGCAGTTCAGAATGACCAATGGTATTTTATCGGTAATGGGTGAATAGGGGTATCAGCGGTCAGCTATGATTTTCAAGCCTTCCGTCCACCATCGTGAGGACCCTGTGGCATCGTTGCGAAAGGGACTCATTATGGGTGACGATTACAAAGGTGATATCCCGTTCCCGGTTCAGTCTCAAGAGAAGATGAAAGAGTTCCTCCCCTGTGGCAGTGTCCAGATTCCCGGTGGGCTCATCAGCGAGCACAACCCTGGGATTCAGTATCAGGGACCTCGCGACAGCAACCCTCTGCTGTTCTCCCCCTGAAAGCTCCCCTGGCCTGTGGTCTCTCCTTTCATACACCCCCAGCTCATTGAGAAGACCCTCGGCATGGGCTTTCAGCTCAGCACGGTCACGAAAACTGATAAGACCGGGCATCATCACATTTTCCAGGGCAGTGAACTCGGGGAGCAGGTGATGGAACTGAAACACAAACCCTATGGTCCTGTTGCGGAATAAGGCGAGGGCGCCATTGTCCATAGAAAAGATGTCCTTGCCGTCGTAAAGAACCTTCCCTGATGTGGGTCTGTCAATGGTGCCCAGCACATGCAGGAACGTGCTCTTCCCCACGCCGGAGGCTCCCACAATCCCCACAATCTCCCCTGCTCCGATGGACAGGTCAACACCCCTGAGTATCCTGAGTTCTCCTGCGGGGGTATAAAATGACTTCTCTATCTCCTGGGCTTCAACGAGACTTTTCATCTTTGCTTTTACTCCCAGTGAATTCCTTCACCTTCCCCGTGGTCTTCTCTATTCCCGTGATTACTTTTTCGCTTCCCTGCTTGATCTGATCCGCCTTTTCTCCCACCTTCTGGCTCTCCAGCTCCACTTTTTTCCCGAACCACCTGAACCTCTCGCCACCGCTGTACACGGACAGCGCAATAAAGACGAAGAAGACAAGAATGCAGAGCAAAATGAGTTTTGTGATAAATTTGAACATACTCCACTCCTCCCACAAAGACTAATTGAGTTTACCAGAAAAGGGAAGGAAAAGTGAAAAGAACGGACTATCCCAGAAACAGTGGCAGGGTCAGAGAGACTTTAGCAACTAATTTTCCCAAATGTTCTTTATGACATAAATCATAGTATCCATCTGTCACAAGGGCTAATATCGAAATAAAGGAGGTGTCATTATGACAACAGCAACGGCAACAAAAATCCGTGAGAGGCATTTGGAATTGGATGAAGACGGCTTTCTAGTAAATATTGATGACTGGGACGTACATGTGGTAGAGCAACTCGCTCACAAGGAAGGCGTCAAAGAGCTGACAGGTGAACACTGGAAGCTCATCGCTGCCCTCAGGCTCCATTATGAGAAATATGGTGAAGCACCCCTGTGTCGCGACATACTCATAGAAGCAGGATTTACAAAAATGGATATGTACAAGCTATTTCCCCAGCTTGGATACAGGAGTGCCTATAAGCTGGCAGGCTTGCCGAAACCTACTGAATGTTAATGCCCTTGGAAGGTTATTGAAGAAAAGACTCCTTTACCCTCTCCCCAAGAAATAGGATGAGAGGGTAAAGGAGTCGATACACTGACCAAAGCACGGCAATCGCGAAAAAGCATAGCACGCCCACTCTTAAGACCCCATTCTCAGCCCATAAAAGTCAGCGAGCGAATATTGAGCCCTGATCCTATGCGGACTAAGGGACTTCACCAGAGGGCATGTCTTCGAGCCTCAAAAGGAGGTTCTTCACGGCTTCTTTCTCAATGAGGGTCCCCTTTTCTTTGCCAGCCTTATCCAGTTCCTTCATGTAAAGCCGAAGTGCATTCATTACCGCAGATGCCTCCAATCCACTTAATTTCAAATCCATCGTCCTGTTCTCCTTTCTCTTTTAATAGCATCCCTTATCAAAGATTACCATATGCATGGTCACTGTCAAGGCCTAATCTGCTCTTCCTCAAATAAAAACATGGCATTCCTGACGGGCAATTGCACCGTCCTGCAATTGTTATTTGTATCTCCACCGACGAGTCCGTAGTTTCAAGAAAACAAAAAACTCTTTTCGTTTCCTTTTCTGTAACAAATACGCAACCGGTCGCCGTTGGTTTACGGAGTACACCGACTAACAAACGTGGTTCAAGAATCTGCAACAGTGAAGATTTCCAATAGAAGTAAAGGTGAATTCAGCAGGGGCGTTAACCCGTCTGCTGGAATGATTTGTAAGGCTCTATGTCATATTTTGATCTAAGGATACTATCTATCTCCATATTAAATCTTCCTGCATACGAATTAATAATATCATTTGCGGTCCAATTGTTATGCCAGTGATAAGAGAAAGCTCCAGGATAGAAATGTTTCAATGAACATTTGACCTCCATCGGAGAAAAAAAATCAGAGAACCTATGAAAATAAGCGTAATTACTAAAATCTTTTTTGTCAAAACACAGCCAAAATGGATCAAAAAAAGAGCTAGGAAAACAAAGCATATCTATTTTGTTATCGTCGAAGGTATAGATTGACCGAGGATTAAAATCTTTGAGCTGTACAGATTTGGATATTATTCTCTTAGAATTGTCACTTTCCTTGTTAATTTTTAATATCGCGGTGTTAGCATAGGACTTTGCACTCCATTGATAACAAAACTCGCATGAAGGAAACAAATCTAATATAATTTGAAGGTTCCGCAAAAAAAGCATATCCAAATCAAAATATACACCTCCGTATTTATGCAATATCAATGTGCGAAATATATCTGCTTGATAAGCTAGTTTCTTGGTATCCCTTAAAAGCGCTTTCTTTCTCTTTCTTAACAAAAAGTTCTTAGATAACTCAAAGTCCAAAAAAGTCCCTTCCGCTTCTTGAAGCGGATTGAATTTTCTAACAGTAATCAATGGAAGTAAAGGTACAATATGTGGATTTTGCAAATGTGACGAAGAGCCATTTTCTTCATCAATCCAAAGGTACAATGTAACTTTACTAAGATCGTGCATAGCTAAAAATGACTTTACCGATAATGCTTGAAGTGCCGAAAACTCTCCGTACCAATAAGCATGGAACAAAGTTCCTGAGTTCGCGCTTAATCCAGACTGAACCTTAAGGTTACGCAAAGAATCAAGGCAATAATCTGTGTTTGTATAAAGCTTTTTATCTTTTAAGAAATACATATTGATTCTCTTTATTAAGCCTAGGAATTACCATATCATGCAGGTGTTTTCCCCCTTCATAGGCTTGATAGTATCATATGCAACGGCTCTTGAATAGAAACAAACGTTTAAAGACAGAAGGAACTAGATTATTGCTAATGGCTTTTTGTAATTATGTGGATGAAATGTCAGGAGGGTAAAACATGGGAAATTGCCCTTGTTGATTTCAGAACGTAGCTGATAGAGGTTGAGTCATCACCCTGAATCCGGACTTCAGGAAGGAATGTTGCGTATCAGTACCACGGAATGGAGCTGCGGACTACACCCCATAAGACGCATACCCTTTTTTTGTGCGGTGGCACCGCGGTTTGTTTAAAAACCATTATTTTTTCTCCACAGGATATTTGGCCTCCGACCATTCCTTCCAGCCACCCTTGAGAGCCTTTGCATTGAAGCCTTTCCCAATAAGTTTCTCCGCCGCACGGGCGCTTGTGCCTTCTTGCGGTCACGCGCAGTAGAGGACTATCTCCTTTCCCTTTGGCAGTGTGGCTGCCCAAGTATCGATGCTTTCAGGGTTCACCCGCTGAGCACCAGCAATCTTCTCGTCGCTCTGTTCCCAGTTATTCGTAGCTCTCACATCGAGCGGAACCAGATCGGGTGATCCAAGTTTAGCCTTCAGTTCCTCCTTTGAAATGCGAAGCATAACTTTAGAGCTTTGCATATTAGTACACCCGATGAATACAATACTAATTCCAAGTATTGCTAGCAGAGTCACTCCTTTCATACGTCCTCCCAGTCTTCAGTATTGGTTAAATCTCAAATAAAATACTCGCATGACCCAAAGCTCTACATATATCGGCAGCTCTAACTACTATCGATCTGCTTTCTTTTAAGGACCTTTTAATAGCATCGAGTCTCATTGGGTTTAGCACCGACTACTAAACGCGGTTCAAGAAGATGCAACAGTGAAGATTTGCGAGAGTATCGCTAAGCATTTACCCGACCTTCTCAAAGACATCCTTTCCAGCATTACACACAGGGCATTTCCAATCTGCCGGAAGATCGTCGAATCTCACCTTTTCCTCTCCTTCCTTATAAAGCCATTTACATGCGGCGCATCTCCACAAGCCATAATCTTCCCTTTCACCATGCTTCGTTATGACTTCCCACCCCTTTTCGACCCACTCCTCAAGTCTGGGCGGATAGAATCCTGAGAAGATCCTTTTGTCCCTCGCATCTTCCATGCTGACCTTTACAGTAAAGGCACCCTTTCTCACGGAGTAGCCCCAAGCAAAATTCTCCTTTGTCTCCGGCGTGCTTGTTTTGCCCGTGAAGATAAAATCATCGCCGCTTCTTTTCACCTTTGACCAGCTAAGGCAGCATAGGAGTATCGAGGTGCAGCCGCATCTCCCGTTTTTCACTTCGAGACCGTCGATGCTGAAACCTCCGGGTATTTTTTCTACAGTAATCTCCATCGGTCCTCCTTCAGGCTTTGATAATTAATGAAGTACCAGCTCTTTTTTTTTGAATATCCGATATGCACAATGGAAGCATATCGCTTTCCCCTCGTTAGAGCAGAGTTCTACCTCACTACCGCATTCTGCATCTTAATAGTGCAGATTACCATTTGAATTATGCACTATTATATCAGGTTCATAAGTGTCGGTTACAGGAAGGACATCACGCCAACATCTGTGACGGATTTGTCCATTTCCTCCCACCGCTATTCCTCAACATAATTGAGGTCCTTATGGAAGGTCTCTTCAAGATGGTAGAGGGCATAAAAGGAAATAACGAGACATATCACACCCACCACAGCAGCGCCCTGAATGATGCCGATGCGCTCCTTCGCGAACTGGAATGAAAAGGTGATGGGAATAACCATGCCACGGATGAAGTTGGGGACCGTGGACGCAACGGTCGCCCTCAGGTTGGTGCCGAACTGTTCGGCAGCAATCGTGATGAATATGGCCCAGTACCCGACGGCAAAACCGATGGCCACGCAGTGCGCATAAAAGACAGCCGGGCTAACCTGACGGTGCACGAAATACACAGAGATCGCAAGAACAGTAAGGATCTGGAAGAGAAGGAGAACCTTCTTCCTGCTCCGGAAGTACTGACTCAGGAAGCCGCTGGAAAAATCGCCGAAGACGAGCCCAAGATAACAGAACATCACCGCCTCCCCGGCATTCACCGGTCCGGTGGCACCAAGGGCCTTCCCGAACTCGGGCGAAAAGGTGATGAGTATTCCGACTGCAAACCAAATGGGAAGGCCGATAAGGATCGATTTGGCATACTTAAAAAAATAAACGCGCTTCGTGAAAAGACTGAAGAAGTCTCCTTTGCTTATATTGCTGTCTTCTATCTCTTTGTACATCCCGGATTCGAACACGCCTATCCTCATAATGAGAAGCAACAGTCCGAGGCCGCCTCCTATGAAATAGGCCATGCGCCAGTCAAAATGTTTTGCAATAACATTTGCGAGAATTGCCCCGCTCACGCCCACAGAGGCAACAATCATTGTGCCGTATCCCCGTGAACCCCTGGGAAGGTTTTCGAGGACAAGGGTCACCCCTGCACCCAGCTCACCCGCAAGGCCGACTCCTGCAATGAACCGCCAGACGGCGTAGCTGCCAATGGAGTTGATACAGCCGTTGGCGATGTTTGCCAGGGAGTAAAGAAATATGGAGCCAAAGAGTATCTTCACCCTCCCCTTCTTGTCGCCGAGAACACCCCAGAGAATGCCCCCAAGGAGCATGCCGCCCATCTGCATATTCAAGAGGAAGACCCCCTGGTCGAGAAGTTCCTGTCCCTGAATCCCTATGGATTTGAGGCTCGCTACGCGCACAATGCTGAAGAGAATAAGATCGTAGATATCCACAAAGTACCCAAGGGATGCGACTATTACCGGAATGGTAACAATGCTCCTCAGAATAACAGCATGAGATGGTGAGGAAACCGTGCCATTGTCTTTCATATCGGCATGATTCTAAAATACCCGGGGTTTAAATAACAATGACTAACGAGTCGCCGCAGCGTAGTAAAGGGTTTCTCGGAATGTGGTCATTCCGGAAGATGTTTGGTGGTTCACGAAAAGTACTCATGGCCTCCAGGTTATACGGGAAAGCGGTCCGCCTTGATCAAAAGGGAAAACCCTATGAAGCGATTGTAATGGTATGCCGTGTACTTCAGGCAGTACGAACATCAGACGCAGGTTTGACAGAACCGGATGCACTCAGTCAGGTTATGACCGCCACCTCTCTCTTTGATAAGCTGGCGACCACAGTGGGACGTCCGGAGATCGCGCTCACTGCCCTCAAAGAAGCCGTTGAGCTTTGCGACCGGGCTGTGGCAGCTGATTCGAACCTAATGGCTGTTATACAACCTTATCGTGACAGGTTTTATCATCGCATCCGTTTAATTGCTGCGCAGCCAGAACCGTAATTATTAGAATTATTAAATGGACGCGCGTGATGATACGAGAACGTTGCAGGGCTGCTTAGAGACAGTTTACAAATTTCTAAATTTAGATTATACTTAACAAACTATGTTTAAATCTAAGGAGGAAAAAGGATGAAAAGGACTCTCTTGATAGCATTGTCAGTAATGCTCACCGTGGCCCTCGCCACATTCGCTATCGCCGCCGGAAAGAGCAAGATGGAACTCAAGGCAGGAGATGAGGTGTATGCATGCAACTGCGGTGAGTCATGCAACTGCGACACCATGTCGCGGAATGCCGGCAAGTGTACCTGCGGCAAAGACATGGTCAAGGCAAAAGTGACAAAGATTGAGGATGGCAAGGCCCAGCTGAAGGGCGAAGGATGGGCAAAAGAAAAGACATTTAAGACCAATGGCAAGTATGTGTGCGCATGCGGACCAGAGTGCAAATGCGACACCATATCCCAGAACCCGGGCAAATGCACCTGCGGCAAGGAAATGAAGAAAGCAAGCTAAGTTCCTATTTTCCGAGCATTAAAGAAGGGCGGGAGCAATCCCGCCCTTCTTATCCCCTTACCCGAACTCCCTTGATCTTCTGTAACGTGTTCTAGCATCCTCAATTCACTACTCCCGTTTTGACATCAAAGAGTCAAACATGATACCTTTCACCATGGACACTATCTTTCACTCCCCCACCGGGAACTCGGGCTTCGCACTTAACCCATGAAGGTCTGCGAGATATTCGCGAGCATTCAGGGGGAATCCAGTTATGCAGGCGTGCCCTGCACTTTTGTACGCATGTCCGGATGCAACCTGAGATGCTCCTATTGCGATACAGTGTATGCGTATGAGGAAGGCACGGAACTCACAGAGGATGAAATAACAGCGAAAGTGCTTGCCATAGGCCTGAGGACAGTCGAGATCACCGGGGGAGAACCGTTGCTCCAGGCAGGTGTCCTTCCCCTGACAAAGAGGCTCCTTGACCATGGATTCAGGGTACTCATAGAGACGAACGGAAGCCAGGACATACGGCAAGTGGACCAACGGGCGGTCCTCATCCCTGATGTAAAGACTCCGGGGAGCGGTATGGCAA
>Ga0209293_10000078_pt1 | contig 13867 bp, 8 predicted proteins | sample Mud_0915_D1_FD_187690 | JGI IMG/M metagenome (GOLD analysis project Ga0209293, IMG submission 187690) | Wetland microbial communities from Old Woman Creek Reserve in Ohio, USA - Mud_0915_D1 (SPAdes) (version 2) | ecosystem: Environmental > Aquatic > Freshwater > Wetlands > Sediment ... | reverse complement strand
GTATAAGGCGTTTCAGACCCTCCTCTCAACAAACAATCAAGTCCTCGAACTCATGGCGGATTTGGAAGAAAAGCTTTCAGGTGAATATTTGTTTGATACGCATTATATAAAAACGAATGCCCAGCTTATCGGGTATCAAATGGTGAAGATAATAGATAGCCTTAATGTGCTTTCTGACAATAAGTATTCTCAGTTCACCCAAATTCATGCCGGTATTAACAGGGAGATCGAAAAAATCCTTGAATATAAAGTAGAAGTCCCGGTCAGTGATCTTACGATACCTCTGGAAAATCTCACCGGGGAAACAGTCGGAATCGCCGGAGGAAAGATCGCACATTTAGGTGATGTGAAGAGTAATCTGAATCTTCCGACTCCTGACGGGTTTGCGATCAGTGCATATGCATTCATCAAGTTCATGGACCACGAAGGGCTTCTTGAAAAAATCAGCAAGAAAATGTCAACACTCAGCATAGACAATCTCGAAGAACTCAATAAGGTCAGCAAAGAGATACAGGATATCATCGTACAGACTCCGGTGCCGCCTGATTTACAGGAGTCTGTCCTGAGTGCCTATGCAAAGCTGTGTAAAAAACATGGCGGGAAACCAATGGTATCGGTCAGAAGCAGTGCAATCCGGGAGGACAGTGAATTCAGCTTTGCCGGACAGTATGCAACGTTTCTCAATGTTCCCGGAGATCTTATCATTCAGAAATATAAAGAAGTTGTGGCAAGCCTTTTTACCCCGCGGGCGATTTTTTACTCCAAGACAAAAGGATTTTCCGAAGGAGAAATGGTAATGGCTGTCGGAGTTCTGAATATGGTGGATGCGGTTGCAGGCGGGGTTATGTACTCTCGGGACCCGAATGATCCATCGACTGATCACATTTTAATAAATGCGGTGCACGGCCTCGGGGTTACGGTTGTGGATGGGACCGTTACTCCCGATACCTATACGGTATCAAGGCATCCTGAAGGGACTATCGTTGACAGGATTGTATCGGATCAGGGGAAAATGCTCATTAATGCTGAAACGGGGGAACTGAGAGAAGTTCCGGTTCCTGACGATAGGAAAGGGAAACAGTGTCTTCCCGATGAACAGATAAGAATCCTGGCGAAATACGCTCTGGAGCTGGAACATTATTACGGCTGCCCCCAGGACATTGAATGGGCTGCCGGAAGTGACGGGAAGATGTATATCCTGCAGTCAAGGCCCTTGAGAATATTAGTGTCGGCCACGTCAGGAGCCGCTCTTCCCACACGCTTCGAAAATTACACGATTATTCTTGATAAAGGGGTAATCGCGTGCAAGGGAGTCGGTTTTGGAAAAGCCTTCATTTTACAGGATGACGAGGATTTGAATAATTTCCCTGAAGGTGCCGTGCTGATTGCAAAACATACCTCGCCGAAATTTGTGACCGTTATGAATAAGGCATCAGCTATTATTACCGATGTCGGAAGTGCAACCGGTCATATGGCATCATTGTCCAGGGAATATCAGATCCCCACAATCCTTGATACCGAGGTTTCTACAAGCGTTCTTCAGAATGGACAGGAGATAACCGTTGATGCTATTAACTGCAATATTTACGAAGGAAAGGTTCCTGAGCTCATTGAATACGCGCAGAATAAAAAAGAGCCTTTCAAGGAAACACATTTATTTAAAACACTCGAAAAAGTATTGAAATGGGTTGTCCCGCTCAATTTAACAGACCCTAACAGTGAGACATTCAAGCCGGAGTACTGCAAGACCTATCACGACATAACCCGGTTTGCTCATGAAGCGGCAATGGAGGAGATGTTCGGGATTGGGGAAGAGCATGATGTCGAGGATACGCATACTATCGATCTTTCAGCCGGTATCCCTGTTGATGTCCACATGGTGGACATTGAGGGTGGGGTGAAGGAAAAGGTGAAGAAGGCGACTGTTGAGGATGTGTTCTCAATCCCGTTGTTAGCGTTACTGAAGGGCATGAAGAGCATGAGATGGCCTGGCCCTCCACCGGTTGATGCGAAGGGATTTTTCGGAATGCTTGCACATTCAGCCTCGGTGCCTGAGAACCAGCTTGAGGAGACCGGCAAAAAAAGTTTTGCTGTGGTATCGAAACATTATGTGAACTTCAGTATCCGTCTCGGCTATCATTTCTCGATGATCGAGGCATATGCAGGTGAAAACATCAATGACAATTACATTAAGTTTTTCTTCAAAGGGGGAGGAGCAGCCATTGACAGGAGATTGAGGAGAGTAAGGCTCATAAAGGAAATCCTCAAGGCAATGGATTTCAGGGTGAATATCAAAGAGGATGTTATGAATGCGGTCCTTACGAAATACAAACAAGCGACCATTGAAGATAAATTAGTGGTTATGGGCAAGCTGACGGCGTACACCAAACAACTCGATATGGCCATGTTTAATGACGCGGTTACGGATATGTATATAGATCAATTTATTAAAGAACATATTAAGAAGAAGTGACAGATTACAAGAAGTTCATTCTTTTTTGAGCTGGCCTTTCAGCATTTTATTCTCTCTCTGAACCTTGAGCCACTTCAGTGCCTTGTCAATCGTGAAGAGAATCTGTTCTTTCCTGAAAGGTTTTGTAATGAAATCAAATCCGCCCTTCTGCATCGCCTCCGAGGCAGATTCAACAGATGCAAAGGCGGTTATGATGATAACCGGAATGTCTTCGTCAACCTTCTTGACAGCATCGATAATCTCTATACCGTCGAGTCCCGGCATCTTCAGGTCTGATAAGACAAGGTCAAACCCACCGTGTTTCGCAAGTTCTATTGCTTCGATTGGATTATTTGTCGTGGTAACTTGATACGAGGTTTTGTCCCGCAAAATCATGCTGAGAAGTCTCAGCATATCCGGTTCGTCATCAACGATAAGTATTTTTTCTGCCATGCTATCCTCCTTGTACGATAATCAATGTCTGTTAAGCACTCCCCACTTTATTTTCAGCCTGCACCCCATGTGCTGCCGGGAAAGCTATTATGAATGTAGTTCCCGTATCCTCTGACTCATCCTTGGTCTTGGTTTCAAAGGTGATCGCCCCTCCATGTTTTGTTACGATACCGTAAGAAACCGAGAGACCGAGACCAGTACCCTTACCAACTTCTTTTGTGGTGAAAAGCGGATCAAAAATTCTGTTGCGATGTTCTATATTTATCCCATGCCCTGTATCGGCAAAACTGATCTCAACCGCATCATTATTACATGACATGGTCGTAATGGTTAAAACTCCACCCCCCTTCATGGCATGAATGGCATTATTGATGAGGTTAAAAAAGACCTGCTGCAATTCTCCTGAATCAGCTTTGACCGGCGGAAGGGTATCCTCAAATTGTTTCTTTACCACGATCTTGTTTAGAAGCAAGGTATTATTCATAACCGACAAGACGGTCTGGATATTTTCATTAATATTAACAAGTTCTTCTTTATGCTCTTTATGCCGTGCAAAATTCAAAAGGTTTTCAACAACTCTTTTGGCATTCAGGCCCTGTCTTTCTATTGTCTTCAGGAGATCGAATTCCTCGGAATCGGCGGGAATCTTTTCCAGGAGAAGGTCAGTGAATCCAAGGATAACGCCGAGTGGATTATTGATTTCATGAGCTACACCGGCAGCGAGAGTACCCATGGAGGCGAGTTTTTCCGTGTAATAACTATGCTCCTCAATTTTCCTCCGTTCCGTGATGTCTCTTGAAATTCCGAGCACCGCATAGATCTTGCCTGCTTCATCAAAGAGCCTTCTGAGGTTTGTGCTAAACCAGAATTGACCTTCTCCGATAATGACAAGATGATTTATCTGCTGGCTTTCCTTTGTATCAAATACCCTCTGAATCATCAGCAGAAACGTCTCGGCACTCGGCCATGAGAATACTTCTGACAGGTTATGCCCGATGATATCCTCTTTGCTTTTGAGGAAAAACTTAGCTCCATACCTGTTGATTGATAAAAAATTGCCGTTATAGTCTACAGAAAAGATGATGTCTTCAGCATTTTCCACAAGCGATTTGTATTTCTGCTGAGATTTCTCGAGTTCAGCAGTTTTCCTTGTAACCTCCTGCTCCAGTATATTGGACCAGCTGAGAATCATAAAGTTAATAAACAATCCGCCGAATAAAATGAGAAAAATAATCAGTCCCTGAAGAATGAACTGCTGGACATGGATTGAATGTATTGCCCCTTCCACCTCGGTAATCGGGGCAACAACACCCACTGACCAGACACGGGCATCAGACCCATCCCCTGAATGGATTGGGGTGTACGCAATGAGTTTTTTGATTTCTCCTTCCATGCCCCTGTGCCATCCTGAAACATACCAGCTTGTACCCTCCTCACCCTTTAACATCTTATCTTTTTGAATCTCGTTGATTCTTGCAAAAGAAATCGACGGCTTTTTCCCTTTGCGGGCTTCAAAAGCATTCTGCCCGATAAAGGTTTTTTCCTGGTGGTAAAGAAAAATACCATTCTCATCGATAATCCACGCGTATCCTGTCTTCCCTGAACGGATATCTTTGGTGATACTCTTAATGAGTTGGCTTGCATCAACGACAAATATCAACACTCCTGAAAACTTATTCGATGGAACAGGATTCGATTCATCTACTGAAACCTGCCAGACCGGCACGATCATCTTCATCAGGGGCACATTGGGTTGACCACCAAATGTTCCAAGGGAGACGCTGGTCATATGTATTTTGCCTTTTTGTTCATCGTTCATCGCCCATTCAACGAAAGACATATCGTCCGCGGGCGGTTTTTCAGAGATACATGAGTGGTTTTCCGAGACGTGATACATCCTCTGATGTTTTTTCTCGATAAACCGTATTTCCAATGTTCCCTGATGTTTAATGCTCGAAAAGGTAATCTCCATTCTATTTTTCATGGCCGGCAATTCAGAATATTGAATAGACGGGGATAAACTCAGAAGCTGAATTTCTCTTCTGAGAGAATCAAGGCTGGCTTTTATCTGGTCAGCAACATGCCGGGCAAGAACGAGCTGCTGCTGGTTGAAATCTTCTGTTACCGTGTCCTTAACCTGCCGGGAGGACCTCCAGCCGAGAATGAAGACCGCCCCAAGGAGCAGTGTCATAATGACAAACACAAGAGCCTTAAAATATTTGAGGTTAAAAGGATGGTATTTTTCTACAAGAGACATGAAGATGCGTCTGAGATTCGGGAACAATGACTGTATCTTTGCCAATGGCCGCCCTCTATTAAGCGTTTTTAATGTTTGTTCATAAAGTATATCTTACATAGTCCGTCATTCCCGGACTTGCTTGCCCGCCGTTCTTTTGGAGGGATCGGGGAATCCACCCTTCGACAGGCTCAGGGTCACACCTTGTCATGGTGAGCTTGTCGAACCATGGATTAGGAGCCTGCCCCGTACTCGATACGTGGTCAAGTCCGATGCGGATCTCCGCGAGGAGTCGCTCCGACCGGACAATGACAAAATATAATTTTTTGAACAGGCTCTATTTATTGATTTTACGATAACAGATTGCCGCGGGAAAAGTTAAGAGATATGTGTATGAAGACCTTTCTTAGCAGGGGTATGTTAAACGACTGGTGCAGTAAGGCCGTATTTTTTCATTTTGTATCCGATCTGTCTCGGTGTCAGTCCGATTATGCGGGCTGCTTTTGCCTGGATCCAGCCTGTTCTCTCGAGTGCATCGAGGATACTGGATTTCTCGATGTCCTCAATACCTGCCCTGAGGGATTCTTTCTGGAGTATCTCTTCAGGGGAGGGTAATTTTAAATTAATCGGCAGATCTGAAGGCTTGATAACCTCCCTGCCCGACATGACAACCAGCCTCTCCATGGTGTTTTCGAGTTCCCTCACATTCCCTGCCCAGGTATACTCCATCAGAACCCTGAGAGCCTCCGGCGATATCGAGACAGCCTTGTGATTTTCCTCGTTGAAACGTCTGAGGAAAAATTCGACCATCAACGGTATGTCTTCCTTTCTCTCCCTCAGGGCCGGCATGAATATGGGCACGACATTCAGCCTGTAGAACAGATCCTCCCTGAACTGGTTTTTCGCAACAAGTTCCTCTAAATTTCTGCTGGTAGCAGCAATCAGCCTGACATCGACTTTAATCGTTCTTTCACCGCCGACACGTTCGAATTCCTTCTCCTGGAGAACACGCAGGATCTTTGGTTGAAGGTTAAGAGGGAGATCGCCAACCTCGTCAAGCAGAATCGTCCCCCCGTGTGCGAGTTCAAATCTGCCTTTCCTCACGTTGACCGCACCGGTAAATGCACCTTTCTCATGACCGAAGAGCTCTGATTCAAGCAGGCCTTCAGGTATTGATGCACAATTGAATTTGACAAACGGTTCCTTTGACCTGGGGCTCATGTAATGGATTGACTTCGCAATGAGCTCCTTCCCCGTCCCGCTTTCACCATATAAAATGACTGTTGCCTTCGAGTCTGCGACACGGTAAACGGCTTCGAATACCTCCTTCATTTTGTCAGAGGTCCCGATAATGTTCGGCAGGCTGTATTTCCCCTTGAGCTGTAGTTTCAGGCTCTCCCTTTCCTGTTCCGATTCCCTGTAATGCTTCCAGAGAATGACATACTGGGCAATGATGGATCCGATAATTTCAAGGACCCTGATATCTTCATCGACGGTTATGGCCTGGTCCTTAAAAATTCTGTCAACACTGAGGACGCCGATTGACTCACCCTTAAACGAAATCGGAACACAGAGGAAAGAAATCCCGCTCTTTCCGATCCTCGCTCCTGTCTTGTTCAGGAACAAAGGCTCCTCGCCGACATTTGGTATGACCAGGGGGGTTCCCTTCTCGATCACCCGGCCAACAATTCCTTCGCCGATTCGGTATTTCCCCTTTTCGATCTGTTCCTTTGTAAGTCCATGAGCCGCAACAATTTTCAACTCCCTCGAATGTTGGTCAAGGAGAAAAACAGACCCTCGCTCCATTTCCAGAAACTCTCCGAGAACGCGCATGGTTTTTGAGAGATTTTTCTCGAGTTCAAACGAGGAATTGAGTACCCGGCTCACTTCAAGGAGAGCTGAAAGGGTGCGATTCTGTCTTGCTAATGACTGAGTCATACGATATTTATCTCATTTTTTAAAGGTATTAGTAGAAGGATTCGAGGGTCCAAGGGTTTGAGGATTCAAGAAACTGAGAAACATGATTCCAGTTTTTTCTGGATTCCCCGATCCCTCCAAAAGAACGGCGGGCAAGCAAGTCGGGGAATGATGATATGTGCAATATCATATATAATTTTCGTGAGCAGTTCACTTGAATCCTTGGACCCTTGACCCCTGTTTTATACGTTTTCAACCATCTCCCATACGCCGCACGGGCAGATACCGGCGCAGAAACCACAACCGATACACTTGTCATCGTCAACAACATACTCATACGAGCCATTTTCATGCTCGACCCTGCTGATGGCGCCCCAGTAACAGGTCGCCTCACACATATGACAGTCGCGGCAGGTGGCACAGGACATGCATTTATGTGCCTCCTGTTCAGGTGAAGCAAAATCGCCCCTGCAGACATCGTAATATTCGGTCTTGATGCGTTCGTACGGAATAACCTGCCTGTTCTCGGGCGAGCGCGGTGCGTGCATCAGTTGATAATGGATTGTATCAGCAGTGATCCTGCCCTGGCCGATTGAATGGGTAACAAGTCCCAACCGGGTAGCATCACCGATGGCAAAGACTTTTACATCTGATGTCTGCCCTATTTCGTTTACCGCAATCCAGCCTCTTTCGGTATGGATGTTCGGCGGCAGGAAATCAAGGATAGGAACGTCACCAACAGACATGACAACGAGGTCTGCTTCAAGAGATGTCCCGTCTTTAAAGAAGAGTTTCTTTTCACGGTGATCATACCGGTCCGTGAATCGTGGATAGAGTATCTGTGTCCCCTTTGCAACGGCTGTCTCCATTTCCTTTCCGAATGCAGCAGGTTTCTGAATGTCAACAGCGATTACAGACTCTGCACCGCAATTATAGGCCTGGGAGGCAACGTCCATCCCCACATTTCCGGCTCCGATAATGACAACCTTTTTATTGCTGAGGGTGGGAATGTCGCCGAAGTTAATCCCCTTCAGGAAATCATATGCTGATACGATATGCTCAGATCCCGGGAATGGAAAAATCCGCGGTTTATGCGCACCACACGCAACAACAACGATCTCGTGGGAGTTGTATATTTCATCAAATTTCTTCTGATCTGTTTTGGTGTTGAGATGAAGAGTGACTCCTATCTCCCTGAATCGTGACAGTTCTTTTTGAAGCACCTCGTGCGGAAGACGCTCCCTTGGTATGCAGAGTTCGAGCTTTCCTCCGAGCTTATCCGTTGCTTCATACAGGTCAACCGTATGACCTTTGAGGCCAAGCTGCCAGGCGGCGCTCAGGCCTGCAGGGCCTCCGCCGATAACCGCTATGGTATGTCCTGTCGGAGCTGCCTTTTTCGGTGCAGGGAGGTCAAGGGCAAGTCTGCCGAGCTGATCGATCCCTAAAGGTCTGTCGAGCCTGGCCCTTGTACAACTCTGCATGCAGAGGTTCGGGCATATCTGACCGCATACCGTTGCCGGGAGCGGACTGTACTGGAGAACAAGTTCCAGTGCTTCGTGGAGCTTCCCCTGTCTGATGAGGGATGCCCTCTTGTGCGAAGGAATATGCGTCGGACAATTATATGCGCAGGGCGGCAGATACTTTTCATTTGCCCATACCGGTCTGTTTCTTCTCTCTTTCCCTGTCGTTATATAAGGCAAGAGCGTCAGGTCATGATCAATGAACGGAGCGAATATACCGCCTTGGCCGACCTCTTTTTCCCATATATTCTTTCTGAAATCAGAAGTTGGCATCCTGAACCATCTCCGGGCTCTTTTTTCCTGAGGAGTATATGCAATGAGCTTTTTCCAGTCATCCGGTGAACGGCTCAGTTCATCGTAATATGACAACCTGTCGATGGCCGCAAGATACGGCTTCATGTTGGTTTTGAGCCATTCCCAGTCCTGAGGCGTCAGATCCAGGAGTTTTACATCCCGCTCACTGTAGCCTTGAATCGGGCCCCTGAAATAGATTGTCCCGCCTACCATGCCTACACATGGCCGGTATCCAAGAACACTCTGCGGATTTCTTGAATCAACGCCGCAGACAACAGCAATCCCGCCAGCCTTGAATTCTGCAAATGAATCGCCGACGTTCCTGAAATACCAGGACTGGGGCGGGTCGAACCGTGGGTTGTGTTTCATCATCGTGTCGCAGCGGGCTCCACCGCTCCCCTGAACATAGAGGATACCCTGTGCCGCTGCATTGAAGGCACCATTCGTCACATCTCCCAGCACGGTTATTTTTGCCCCGCAATTAATCCATCCAACATCGTCAGAAACACTTCCCTTGACAATAATCTCTGTCCCGGACATGCCCATACTGCCGAGTCTCTGACCAGCAGGCCCGTCTACCGTAATGGCGATCGTTTCGCCAGTTGGCCATATTCTCCCGCCAATGCCGTGCTGGCCGTCAGCCACGATATGCAATGCCCTTGCACCATCCCTGACCGCTTGATGCACGTGCTCTTCCAGTATCCGCGACGGGACGCGCTTATTGTCAACGATACCGTGAATGGTTACTGTTTGATTATCAGTAGTCCCCTCGCTCCCCCCTTTAGAAAAGGGGGGTATAGGGGGTTTTGATTCTTCTCTTGTCATGTCTTTTTCTTTGCCCCGGGGAATTGCTTGGGGCGGTTTTTTCCTGTCTTCTGTCTGCTGTTTTCTTCCTACTGTCTTCTTAGCACGCATAGCTTATTTCCAATCTGTCCGCCATTGCCTTATCATCGATACTCAGACCATCTGACATTCCAATGGGCAGTTCTGTGCTCCTCCCCATAGGTGCGAAGATTTTCTTTAATTCGACATTGGCAACCTTGAAGATTTCAACAACCCGTTCGGCAACCTGGTCAGAATCGAGTCTCCTGTATAGTTTCGGGTCCTGGGTTGTTATGCCCCTCGGGCACTTTCCGGTGTTGCAAAGATTGCAGCGATTGTATTCATCACCAAAGCAGTTTGCTGCTGCCTGCATGACATATTTCCCGATAGAGACTGCCGAAGCACCGAGCATGATAAGGGCTGCAGCATTGGCCGCTAAATTGCCTTTCTTGGCAACGCCCCCGGCTGCTATGAGCGGCAGCTCATTCTGTTTGCCCTGTTTGACGAGGTCAAGGTAGCATTCCCTCAGATTTGATGCTATCGGATGCCCCATCTTGTCTATAGAGACATTGTAAGCAGCGCCTGTCCCGCCGTCCTCGCCGTCAATCGACAGTGCTGCTGCGAAAGGATTTCTCGCAAGGTTATTGAGAACAGAGCGTGCAGTCTTTGTTCCGGAAATCTTCGGATAAACAGGAACCCGGAAACCCCACGCCATCGACATTGACTGGATCATCTTTGCAACAGCCTCTTCAATAGAATATTTGGTCTGATGGGTCGGAGGTGACGCAAGGTCGACAAACTGCGGAACACCGCGAATACTTGCTATAAGTCTCAGAACCTTCTGGGCCATTAAAAGCCCGCCGTCACCGGGTTTTGCCCCCTGGCCGTACTTGATCTCAATGGCAGCGGGGTCCTCAATCATATGGGGTATTGAATGGATAATCTCATCCCATCCGAAATAACCTGATGCTATCTGAATGGTCATGTACTTCAGGAATCTCGACCGTAAAAGCCTCGGCGGTACCCCTCCTTCACCGGTGCACATCACGACCGGCATGTCCTCCACCTCATTGAGATAGGCGACGCCCATGGCAAGGCCTTCCCACATGGGTGGTGACAAAGCTCCTATGGACATGCTTCCGATCATGATCGGGAAAATCTCACGGACCGGCGGAATGAATTTGTCATGCGACTCCTCAACGCCGAGCGATCCGTCTGTTGCAATGAGGGGTAACTCTTCAGGAGGCAGGATTCTCCCGAGGAGGGTTCTCACGCGGAATTCATGTCTTCCTGCATCGAGGGCAGGATCTGTGAGCATCGATATCCTGGTGAATTTGAGTCTGTCGAGGGTTGATATTGCCGGGTCGTTCCTTCTGCCCCCGCGCCTGTAACCTTCTCCGCCTCTGTTCTTGTAATGGAGGAATTTATTTGCTGGATTATATTCTGGCTCGATTGCATCATTCGGACAGACAAGGGTACACGTCCCGCACCCAGTGCAATACCTTTCGATATCCGTCACCTGCTCAACGGTATGGATAATTTTCCTTACCGCAGTCGGTGTTGGAACTGGACCCTCTGATTGAACAACCCGCTGAACTTTTACGGCAGGTGCGATAGCTTTTACAGGGCAGACCGCAGTGCATCTCCCGCACCGTTTGCACCTGTCGTCCCTCCACCGGATGATGTAGGGAAATTCCTTCAAAGAGAGCTGATGATTATGGTCTAATGCTGTAGCTGGTTCCATACCCGAACCTCCTCTGCCTGGGGCTTCACGATAACCATATCGTATTTCATCGGAAAGATATCCTGTGATTTGTTTCTTCCCGGTATCGCGCTGTCCAGTCCGCATTCCTCAGACATCAATGCATATTTGCCTTTCATCCCGCCGACAACCCCGGGCCTCAGCTTCTTTGCGTCATGTGCCATGAAGCAGGTTCCATCGGGGGTGAATCCGATGACAACATTCGGCCCGTCAACGCAGAGAGGCCTCAGAGACTGTTTGATGAGCCGTAATGCGTTCTTGTCCTGTCTGGTCCCGATTTCAGAATCTTTGAGCGGGGTTATAACATCCTTATAGTATGTCAGGGGGTATCCCAACTGCCGCACCGTATAATGCATGATATGGGTGAAGACCTCACTGTCGCTGTTGTAGCCTATGTAGCCCGGGAATCCCCTGCTCATCAGAAACTCCCTGATCGGGACAAAAGCAGTGTTCTCTCCGTTTGTCATCGAGCAGTATCCCTGAATAAAGAACGGATGGCATGCGTACAGGTAAATTGCATAATTTGTATTCTGTCTCCCCTGGGCAAAGATGATCCTTGCCTTCAGGCCACCCTTATCAAGTCCAAAGAATTCTGCCACCTGGAGCGGATCCCCAACCTCCTTGAGAGTCAGAACGTCAGGATAGAATGAGAAGATAAACATTGACTCGTCAGGTTCACCGATCTTTCTCAGGGTTAGGCGGATGTTCATCAGAAGATCTTCTTTTTCCTTCGTCGGTTTGTATTTGTATGAGAAAGGATAGTCGTATGCCCGCGCAAAATAATGGTCCCGGGATTTCATCCCTTTAACCGGTTTGATTTTTGGTGCCCAGATATCTTTTAACTGGAAACCTGCCTTGTCCATGTAGTCATCGAGAATTTTTGCCCCGCTTTTTGAGCAGATTCCCGAGAGGATCGGATACCCTTTGAGATGTTCGAAGTGACCGCCGAGGTCTTTCAGCGTCAAGCCAAGACCTGAGCCGTCATGGCCCTCCTTCATGGTCTCAAGGGCAAGGATATTCTCCATGGGGGAAAAGTAGTCCTTTGAAGTTATTGCGGCTAATCTGCACATAATGATTACCTCGAAAGATTAATAAGACGGCAACCGATTGCCGTCCAAATATACACTAAAATGTGTAAAACAATTTTGTCAAGTGAAAAACAATTTTGTAAGTTACTAATAAGATCATAAGTATGAAGACATTGATTATAAAATCCCTCCTAACCTCCCTTTGCCAAAGGGGGGACTGGTTCGACAGGCTCACCATGACACTTGTCATCCTGAGCTTGCCGAAGGATGGCAAAGAGGGGAGATTTTATGATAATGATGTCTTACTTATGCACTCTTTAGTATATAATTGCCCCCTGTATACCGATCTTCGTTTTCTTTAGCGGAATCTGTTTCCCGGAATCCTTGACGGCCGCCTCAACTAATTTTACCAACCCAGTGCAGCAGGGAACTTCCATGTAGGCAACAGCAACAGAACTGATATCGTTGTCTTTCAAGATCGACGCCAGTTTTTCCCGGTAGGAGTCTGCATTATCGAGTTTCGGGCAACCGATGGCAAGCGTGTGACCCTTGATAAAGTCCTGGTGAAACCCTGCATAGGCATATGAACAGCAGTCGGCAGCCACGAGCAGGTCAGCTCCCCGATAAAACTGTGCTTTAAGGGGGAGAAGGTGTATCTGAACCGGCCAGTTTCTGAGTTGAGGATCCAATCTGCCGTTAGCGGATACAGTAGAAGGTTTTGTTACCTGTATTGTTTGAGCCATACTTCCCGGACAACCGCAGGGAAGGGTTTTCTGTTCCTTTGTCTCATGTTTTGTCTGTGCCTCCTCCATCCTCCATACCGCTTCTCTGCCTTTTGTCTTCAGAAGGTATTCCCTGGTTGCCTCAATATCAAACGGCTTTGATTCTCTCTCTTCAATTTTCAATGCTCCTGTCGGACAATCACCCATGCAATCTCCGAATCCGTCACAGAAATCCTCTTTAACGAGCTTCGCCTTTCCGCCGACAATCTGCAATGCCCCCTCTGAACAGGCACTGACACAGTTCCCGCACCCATCACACAGGTCCTCATTGATTGTGATTATTTTTCTTTTCATGGTAATCCTCCTCAAATGTTCTTGTTTTTAGGATAGAACACGGGAGGGGAGATGTCTTTGACTTAAGTCAAGGAGTGTATGCAAAGGGGAAAGATTTCAGTCTGAAAACAATTTCAAACTATTTGGGTCAGGGATGACGATTATATTGTCTTTTTCGACAATAAGGTGTTTCTGTTTCAAGAATGCCAGCGTACGCGATAATGTCTCGGGGATTGTTCCGAGCAATGAGGACAGCTCTTTTTTGGAATGCGTAAGATGGTATACGGTCTCACCATTTTCAACAACACTGTTTTCGAGCAGATACCGT
>Ga0209293_10000077_pt1 | contig 13882 bp, 10 predicted proteins | sample Mud_0915_D1_FD_187690 | JGI IMG/M metagenome (GOLD analysis project Ga0209293, IMG submission 187690) | Wetland microbial communities from Old Woman Creek Reserve in Ohio, USA - Mud_0915_D1 (SPAdes) (version 2) | ecosystem: Environmental > Aquatic > Freshwater > Wetlands > Sediment ... | reverse complement strand
GGACGGAATTGTAGATGAAGTCTCCCGAGCTGAGCACGCCGGAGTAGACACGCACGAATGTCAGATGCCCCACGAAGGGATCGTTCATAATCTTGAAGGCGAGCGCCGAGAACGGCTCGTCGTCGGAAGGCTTGCGGATCGACTCGCCCTTGTCGTGCGGGTCGATTCCGACGACCGGCGGGATGTCGAGCGGGGACGGGAGGTAATCGACCACCGCGTCGAGCATCGGCTGGACGCCTTTGTTGCGGAACGCCGTGCCGCAGACGACCGGGGTTATCCGGTTCCCGATGGTGGCCTGCCGGATCGCGTTCATCAACTCCTCGACCGGGATCTCCTGTCCGAGCAGGTACCTTTCCACGAGCGTGTCGTCGACGTCGGCCACCGCCTCGAGCAGTCGCTCCCGCGCGGCGGCGACTTCGGCCGCCATCTCGCCGGGAACCGGCTCGTCGTGGAACTTCGCTCCGAGGGTGTCCTCTTCCCAGACGACCGCCTTCATCCGGACCAGATCGATGATCCCCCGGAAAGAGTCCTCCTTCCCCAGAGGAAGCTGGATGGGGACTGGATTTGCCGCGAGCCGCTCCTTCATCATCCGCACCACGCGCTCGAAATCGGCGCCGGTCCGGTCCATCTTATTGACCATGGCTAGGCGGGGTACGCGGAATTTGTCCGCCTGGCGCCACACCGTCTCGGACTGGGGCTCCACGCCCCCGACCGCGCAGAAGACCGCCACCGCGCCGTCGAGAACCCGAAGGGAACGCTCCACCTCGATCGTGAAATCGACGTGCCCGGGGGTATCGATGATGTTGATCCGGTGCCCCCGCCAGAAGCACGTTGTCGCGGCGGAGGTGATGGTGATGCCCCTCTCCTGCTCCTGCTCCATCCAGTCCATCGTTGCGGTGCCGTCGTGGACCTCTCCCATCTTATGGGAGACGCCGGTGTAGTAGAGCACGCGCTCGGTGGTCGTCGTCTTCCCGGCGTCGATGTGGGCCATGATCCCGATGTTCCGGGTTTTATCGAGCGGCGATACTCTGGACACGAACCGTCCCTTCCCTTCCCAGCCGCGCTCTTACCAGCGGTAGTGGGCGAACGCCTTGTTCGCCTCGGCCATCTTGTGGGTGTCTTCCTTCTTCTTGAACGTGTTGCCGCGGTTGTTGTAGGCGTCGAGGAGTTCGCCCGAGAGGCGCTGGACCATGGTCTTCTCGGCACGCTCCCGCGCGTACCCGACGAGCCAGCGGATCGAGAGGGACTGGCGCCGTTCCGGACGGATCTCGATAGGGACCTGGTAGGTGGCGCCGCCGACCCTGCGGGATTTCACCTCGACCACCGGCTTCACGTTCTCGATCGCCTTTTTCATGACCGCGACGGGGTCTTCCTTCGTCTTTTCCTTGAGGATGTCCAGCGACCCGTACACGACATTCTCGGCGACCCGCGCCTTTCCGTCGAGCATGATGGCGTGGATCATCTTGGCGACCAGCACGTCGTTGTACACGGGATCGGGCGAAACGACCCGCTTGGAAACGAAACCTCTCCTGGGCATACGATCGAACCCCCTCGGCCAGTTGCCTCGGAATGGAAAACGCACAACAACGACGGTTCCCGTCTCACATGCGGTGAGGCGGGAGCGGAACCAACCCCGTTTACCCTTCCCGGCAGAGCCGCCGGGGATCGGAAGGAACCTCTACGCTGAAAGTGGGGAAGCTATTTGGGTCGCTTGGTACCGTACTTCGACCGCGACTTCCGTCTGTCCTGGACACCAACGGAATCCAGCTTCCCACGGATGATGTGGTAACGAACGCCGGGAAGGTCCTTTACACGCCCCCCCCGGATCATTACCACGGAGTGCTCCTGCAGGTTGTGACCCTCGCCCGGAATGTACACCGTCACCTCGAGACCGTTGGTGAGCCGCACCCTTGCAACCTTCCGCAACGCGGAGTTCGGCTTCTTGGGAGTCGTGGTGTAGACGCGGAGGCAAACCCCCCGCTTCTGGGGGCACGAGTCGAGCGCCGGGGAGTTGCTCTTGTTGGCGACGACCGTTCGCCCCATCCGGACAAGCTGGTTGATCGTGGGCATTCACTTTCCTTCCGGTGTTCGAAACTCTTCCCAAAAGAATGAACTGCTACTTATAACAATAGATCCTTGCACTGTCAACGATTTTCTTCAAATTCCCGTCCCCGGTGGGGATCGTCCGACCCGTTACCGCCCCTCCTCCTCTTCCTTCGGATATTCCGGCTCCGGTTCGGGCATGGGCGGAACCTCTACCACGATCGGCGCGTCGGACTCGAACTCCATGGCCTTGTACGCCGAGGCTCCCGTCCCGCCGGGGATGAGACGGCCCATGATCACGTTTTCCTTCAGGCCGGCGAGGTAATCCACGCGCCCGTGGACCGAAGCGTCCGTGAGGATCTTCGTCGTCTCCTGGAAGGAGGCGGCGGAGATCCACGACTCCGTCGAAAGCGAGGCCTTCGTGATCCCGAGAAGGAGAGGCTCCGCAGTGGCGGGCTTCCCCCCCGCCTGCTTCACAACCCGCTCGTTTTCCTCCCGGAAGATCCATTTCTCGACACTTTGCCCCACGAGGAACGAGGTGTCGCCGGGATCCGTGATCTTGACCCGCCGCAGCATCTGGCGGACGATCGTCTCGATGTGCTTGTCGTTGATCCGCACCCCCTGGAGCCGGTACACCTCCTGGATTTCGTTGACGAGGAACCGGGCAAGTTCCTTGTCCCCGAGGACCCGGAGGATATCGTGGGGATTCGGCGAACCGTCCATGAGGGCTTCGCCCGCACGGATCCGTTCCCCGTCGTGGACCGTGATGTGCTTCCCTCGGGGGATCGTGTATTCCCGGGGAGCCCCCACTTCCGGCACCACCTGGATCTTGCGCTTCCCCTTGAAATCCTTCCCCATCTGCACGATGCCGTCGATCTCGGAGATGAGCGCGTACTCCTTCGGCTTGCGCGCCTCGAAGAGCTCCGCGACGCGGGGAAGGCCGCCGGTGATGTCCTTGGTCTTGGTCGTCTCGCGCGGGATCTTGGCGATGATGTCGCCGGCCTGCACCTTCTGTCCCTCGTCGACCAGGATGTTCGATCCGCTGGGAAGAAGATACCGGGCCTCGCTCGAGGTGCCGGGGAGCTTCCGTGTCGTCCGGCCGCCCACCTCCTTGAGGGAGATGCGGGGACGGACCTCCGGATCCTTGGACTCGATGATGACGCGCGTGGAGCGTCCCGTCACTTCGTCGACCTGCTCGCGCATCGTTACGTTCTCGATGATGTCCCCGAACTTGATCTCTCCGTCGACCTCGGTGAGGATCGGGATGTTGTACGGGTCCCATTCCGCGAGCCGGGTCCCGTCCTTCACCTTCTCGCCGTCCGCGACCATGAGGACCGCGCCGTACGGGATCTGGTACTTCTCCCGCTCGCGGTGGTTCTCGTCGAGCAGGACCAGATAGCCGTTCCGGTTCATCGCGACCAGGTGCTTTTCGCGGTTCTCCACGGCTACGATCCCCTGGAACTTGATGCGTCCCGCCTGCTTGGACTGGTGGGAACTCTGCGCGATCGACCCGGCCGTCGCGATGCCGCCGATGTGGAACGTCCGCATCGTCAACTGCGTTCCGGGCTCCCCGATGGACTGCGCGGAGATGATCCCCACCGCCTCTCCGATCGCGACCATCTTCCCGCGCGCCAGGTCGCGGCCGTAACAGAGGGCGCACACCCCGCGCTTGCTCTCGCAGGTGAGGGCGGAGCGGATCTTGACCTCGTCAAGCCCGGACATCTCGATCTGCCGGGCGACCTCCTCGGTGATCTCCTGGTTCGCGGCGACGAGGAGCTTTCCCTCCTGGTCGTACAGATCCTCGAGGGCCGCGCGGCCCAGGATCCGGTCCGACAGGCGATCGATGATCTCCCCGCCCTCGATCAGGGCCCGCACCCCGATCCCGTCGAGGGTCTGGCAATCCTCCTCGACGACGATGCAGTCCTGCGCCACGTCGACCAGGCGTCGGGTCAGGTACCCGGAGTTCGCGGTCTTGAGCGCGGTGTCCGCCAATCCCTTCCGCGCGCCGTGGGTCGAGATGAAGTATTCGCCTACGGAGAGTCCCTCGCGGAAGTTCGACCGGATCGGCGTCTCGATGATCTCGCCGGACGGTTTGGCCATCAGGCCGCGCATTCCGGCCAACTGCATCATCTGCTTGTCGGATCCGCGGGCGCCCGAGTCGGCCATCATGTAGATCGGGTTGAAGCTGATGACCTTCTTCTCCCTGCCGTCCTTCCCCTTGACGGTCTCCGTCCCCATCTCCTTGATCATTTCCTTGGCGACCTTTTCCGTCGCCGCCGACCAGATGTCGACGACCTTGTTGTACCGCTCGCCCGGAGTGATCAGCCCCTCGACGTGCTCGTTGATCACCTTTTCGAGGCTGACCGACGCGCGGTCGAGGATCGCCTTCTTGCTGGACGGAATGACCATGTCGTCGATGCAGATCGAGATCCCGGAGATCGTCGCGAACTGGAACCCCGTGTTCTTCAGGTGGTCCGCCAGCAGGACCGTGGCCTTCTGGCCGCAGTTCCGGTACGTGACGTCGATCAGCTCTGCGAGGTCCTTCTTCTTCATCACCTTGTTGACGTACTCGAAGGGGACCTCTTTCGGGACGACCTCGTAGAGCAGCACGCGCCCGACGGTCGTGTCGACCACTTTCCCGTCGATGCGCACGCGGATCGCCGCCTGCAGGCCGACCGCGCCGCCATCGTAGGCGATCCGCACCTCGTCGGGGGCGGAGAACTTCTTCCCCTCCCCCGTTTGTCCGTCGCGCTGCCGCGTGAGGTAGTAGATCCCCAGCACGATGTCCTGGGAGGGCCCGATGACGGGCTTCCCATGGGCGGGGGAGAGGATGTTGTTGGTCGACATCATGAGCACCCGCGCTTCCATCTGCGCCTCGATGGAGAGCGGAACGTGGACCGCCATCTGGTCCCCGTCGAAGTCGGCGTTGAAGGCGAAGCAGACCAGCGGATGCAGCTGGATCGCCTTCCCCTCGATCAATACCGGCTCGAAGGCCTGCACGCCGAGACGGTGGAGCGTCGGCGCCCGGTTCAGCATGACGGGAAGCTGGCGGATGACATCGTCGAGGGCGTCCCAGACCTCCCGCTTCTCCTTCTCCACCATCTTCTTCGCCTGCTTGATGGTGGTCGCGAAGCCGGCCTCCTCGAGCTTGTTGAAGATGAACGGCTTGAACAGCTCGAGCGCCATCTTCTTGGGGAGGCCGCACTGGTGGAGCTTCAACTCCGGCCCGACGACGATGACCGAGCGCCCGGAATAGTCGACGCGCTTCCCGAGGAGATTCTGTCGGAAACGCCCGCCCTTCCCCTTGAGCATGTCCGACAGCGACTTGAGAGGGCGCTTGTTCGATCCGGTGATGAGCTTTCCCCGGCGGCCGTTGTCGAACAGCGCGTCCACGGCCTCCTGCAGCATCCGCTTCTCGTTCCGTATGATGATCTCGGGCGCGGACAGGTCCAGAAGCCGCTTCAGGCGGTTGTTCCGGTTGATGACGCGGCGATACAGGTCGTTCAGGTCCGAGGTGGCGAACCGCCCGCCGTCCAGCGGGACAAGGGGGCGAAGGTCCGGCGGCAGGACGGGGATGACCTGCTGGACCATCCACTCGGGCTTCTGCTCGCTGTCCCGGAACGCCTCGACGATCTTCAACCGCTTGGAGATCTTCTTCTTCTTCGCCTCGGACGCGGTGTCGGCCATCTCCTTGCGCAGCGTCTCGGAGAGCTTCGCAAGGTCCAGTCCTGCGAGCAGCGTCCGGATCGCCTCAGCGCCCATCCCCACGCGGAACCGCTCGCGGAGCAGGTCCTGCTTCTCCTTGTCCCCCTTGAAGAGCTCGCGGTACTCCTCGTACTTCTCCCGGTACTTCCCCTCGGTAAGGACCTCCTGCGGCTGCGTGTCCGTTTCCCACGGGTCGAGGACGATGTACTTCTCGAAGTAGATGACCGCCTCGACGTCCTTCATCGGCATGTCGAGGATCGTCGCGATCCGGGACGGGAGGCTTTTCAGGAACCAGATGTGCGCGACCGGGGAGGCCAGCTCGATGTGCCCCATCCGTTCGCGGCGAACCTTCGACTGGATCACCTCGACGCCGCACTTCTCGCAGACGATCCCCCGGTGCTTCATCCGCTTGTACTTGCCGCAGTTGCACTCGTAGTCCTTGATGGGACCGAAGATTTTCGCGCAGAACAGGCCGTCGCGCTCGGGCTTGAAGGTCCGGTAATTCAGCGTCTCCGGTTTCTTCACCTCCCCGTGAGACCACTTGCGGATCTGCTCCGGGGATGCGATCGAGATCCGGATCCCGGAGAAATGGACGGGATCCTTCGGTTTTTCAACGCGGGTGAAAAGGTCTTCCACGGGTGCCTCCCGGTTACGTTTCCGCTACGGTTTGCTGCCGGTTACTGCTGGGGCTCCTCGCTGATCAGCTCGACGTCCAGGCCCAGCGCCTGGAGCTCCTTGATCAGCACGTTGAACGACTCGGGGAGTCCGGGCTCGAGGGAGAAGTTCCCCTTGACGATGGACTCGTACATTCTCGCGCGTCCCGGGACGTCGTCGGACTTGACGGTCAGGAACTCCTGCAGGGTGTACGCCGCGCCGTACGCCTCGAGCGCCCACACTTCCATCTCGCCGAGCCGCTGTCCTCCGAACTGCGCCTTCCCGCCCAGCGGCTGCTGGGTGACCAGGGAGTACGGTCCGGTCGAGCGGGCGTGGATCTTGTCGTCGACCAGGTGGTGCAGTTTCAGCATGTACATCGAGCCGACGGTGACCGCCTGCTGGAACGGAGTTCCGGTCCGCCCGTCGTAGAGCATCGTCTGTCCGCGCTCGGGCAGCCCCGCGAGACGCAGGTAGTCCTTGATCTCGTTTTCCGTCGCCCCGCTGAACACGGGCGAGGCGAGGAAGACCCCGCCATGCATCTTCCGGACGACCTCCCGCAACTCGTCGTCGGTAAGACCCTTGAGATACGCCCCGAACCGCTCGGAGTTGTAGATCTTTTGCAGCCACTCCCGCATGGCAGCGGCGCTGAACTCCTTCTCCATCATCCGCTGGAGCTGCTCCCCGAGCCCCTTGGCGGCCCACCCGAGGTGCGCCTCGAGGATCTGGCCGACGTTCATGCGCGAGGGGACCCCGAGCGGATTCAACACGACGTCGACCGGCGCGCCGTCGGCGGTGTACGGCATGTCCTCCTCCGGAAGGATCCGGGAGATGACGCCCTTGTTCCCGTGACGTCCCGCCATCTTGTCGCCGACGGAAAGCTTGCGCTTCATCGCGATGAACACCTTCACCATCTTGAGGACGCCGGGGGGAAGCTCGTCGCCGCGGCGTATCCGGGAGATCTTTTCGTCGAACATCGCCTTGACGAGAGCCACCTGGTCCAGGCAAACGCGCCAGACGTCGGAAAGACGGCCCTTCAGCTCCGGATCCTCCTCGACGGCGATTTCGGCCCAGCGCTCCTTCGGGATTTCGTCCAGCACCTCTTCCGTGATCTTCTTCCGCTTCGCGAGGATCACCTCGGACTTGTCCTCGGAGGTGAGCCGGACGGCGGAGGTCTTCCCCAGGAGCTGGGCTCTGATCTTCCCGTGGGCGGCGTCCAGGATGATCCGGGTTTCGTCCTCCTGGTCCCGGTACAGGCGCTCGAGATCCCGGTCTTCCAGCATCCGGGCGCGGTCGTCCTTCTCCCCGCCCTTCCGGGTGAACACCTTCGCGTCGATGACGATCCCCTCGATCCCGGGCGGGACCCGCAGGGAGGAGTCCTTCACGTCCCCCGCCTTGTCGCCGAAGATCGCCCGCAGAAGCTTCTCCTCGGGGGAAAGCTGCGTCTCCCCCTTCGGGGTGATCTTTCCGACGAGGATGTCCATCGGCTTCACCCGGGCCCCGATCCGGATGATGCCGCTCTCGTCGAGGTCCGTCAGCGACTCCTCGCTGATGTTGGGGATATCGGCGGAGATCTCCTCCTTCCCGAGCTTCGTTTCCCGCGCGACGCACTCGAACTCCTCGATGTGGATCGAGGTGAAGATGTCCTCCTTGACGATCTTTTCGGAAATGAGGATGGAGTCCTCGAAGTTGTACCCGCCCCACGGCATGAAGGCGACGAGGACGTTCCGCCCGAGGGCGAGATCCCCCTCGCTGGTGGCGGGGCCGTCGGCGATCACCTCCCCTGCAGAGACCTTCTGTCCGAGGGTGACGATCGGCTTCTGGTTGATGCAGGTGTTCTGGTTCGAACGGCGGTACTTGACCAGCGTGTAGATGTCGGCGCCGTACATCCCCGACGCGTCCGGCTCCTCGGACCGGACGACGATCCGGCGCGCGTCGACGCCCTCCACGACTCCCGACCGTTTCGCGACGACCGCGGCCCCGGAATCACCGGCGACGACCGATTCCATGCCGGTGCCGACGAACGGGGGCTCGGTCCGCAGGAGCGGCACCGCCTGCCGCTGCATGTTGGATCCCATGAGCGCCCGGTTGGCGTCGTCGTGCTCGAGGAACGGGACGAGGGAGGCGGCCACCGAGACCAGCTGGTTCGGGGAGACGTCCATCAGGGTGACGTCGGAGGAGCGGACCATGGCGAACTCCCCGCCCTGGCGGGCGATCACCACGTCCTGGACGAACTTCCCCCTGCCGTCCACCGCCGCGTTGGCCTGCGCGATGACGTGCCGCTCCTCCTCCATCGCGGAAAGGTAGACGATCTCCTTCGTCACGGCCGAATCCTTGACGACCCGATACGGCGTCTCGATGAACCCGAACTCGTTGATCCGCGCGAAGGTGGACAGGGAGGCGATCAGCCCGATGTTCGGCCCTTCCGGCGTCTCGATCGGGCAGATCCGCCCGTAGTGCGTCGGGTGGACGTCGCGCACCTCGAACCCCGCCCGCTCCCGGGTCAAGCCCCCGGGCCCGAGTGCGGAGACGCGCCGCTTGTGCGTCACCTCGGAGAGCGGATTCGTCTGGTCCATGAACTGCGACAGCTGGGACGACCCGAAGAACTCCTTGATGACGGCGGACACCGGCTTCGCGTTGATGATGTCGTGGGGCATCAGCGTCTCGATGTCCTGCAGACCCATCTTTTCACGGATGGCGCGCTCGACGCGGACCAGCCCCATCCGGAACTGGTTCTCGATCAATTCGCCCACGGTGCGGACACGGCGGTTCCCGAGGTTGTCGATGTCGTCGGCCTCCCCGACGCCGTTCTTCAGGCCGATCAGGTAGCGGATGACACGGAGGATATCCTCCTGGGTCAGGACCGTCTTCTCGAGGTCGCTTTCCGTGATCCCGAGTTTGTGGTCGAGCTTCAGGCGGCCGACCCGCGACAGGCTGTACCTCTCGGGATTGAAGAACATGTTTTCGAAGAGCGTCTTGGCGGCGTCCTTCGTCGGGGGATCGCCCGGGCGCATCTTCTTGTAGATCTCCTTCAGGGCCTCGTCCCGGGTCTTGATCTTGTCGGAGACCAGACCCTCCCAGACGGCGCGGTCGGAGTTCTCGATCGTGAAGATGGTGAGCCGTTCGACATTCTTCTCCCACAGCTTCCCGAGAATTTCCGGTGTGATCTGCTGGCCGCACTCGACGACGACCTCTCCGGTCGCGGGGTCGGCGACGTCGGAGACGACCACCTTGCCGATGAGATCGTCCGACGGCAGCAGGATCCGTCCGAAGGCGACACCCTCGCGGGCGTACCGTTCGACGCGCTTCTTGCTGATCTTCACGCCCTTCTTGAAGGCGATCTCTCCGGCCTTGACGGGGTGACGGACCTCCACGGGCATCTTCAGCCCGACCATCAGCTCCGGACGGAAATCCTTGGCGTACTTTTCCCCCTGGAGGGTGACATCCTCCGCGTCGTAGAAGATCCGCAGGAGCTCCTCGGTGGTCCGCCCGAACGCGCGCAGCAGCACGGCGATGGGGAACTTCCGCTTCCGGTCGATCTTGATGTAGAGCGCGTCCTTGTGGTCGAACTCGAAATCGAGCCACGAACCGCGATACGGGATGATCCGGGCGCTGAAGAGCACTTTCCCGGACGCGTGGGAGCGGCCCTTGTCGTGCTCGAAGAAGACGCCCGGAGACCGGTGCAACTGGCTGACGATGACCCGCTCGGTGCCGTTGATGATGAACGTGGCCCGCTCCGACATGAGCGGGATCTCCCCGAAGAAGACCTCCTGCTCCTTGACGTCCCGGATGGTCCGGGCCCCGGTCTTCTCGTCCACGTCGAAGATCACCAGCTGGACCGTCACCTTGATGGGGGCGGCGTACGTCACACCGCGCTCGCGGCACTCCTCTTCCGACCACTTCAGATCGCCGATCGCGTAGGAGAGAAATTCGAGGGAGGCGCGGCCGTTGTAGTCGGTGATGGGGAAGATCCCCTTGAAGACGGTCTGGAGCCCCACGTCCCGGCGTTTTTCCGGGGGGACGTCCGCCTGGAGGAACTCGGCGTACGACTCCTGCTGGACCTGTATGAGGTTCGGAATCTCCTGGACCTTCTCGTTCTTCGAGAAGTCCACCCGCTTGATCCGGTTCCTGTAATCCAGATAAGCCATCGTGTCACCCCGGGGATAAAACCGTGAATGCGGCGGGGGACGGTCGTCCCCCGCCGCGGTTGCCGACGCCTGCGAACGCGGTTACTTTATCTCCGCGGTCCCGCCGGCGTCCTCGATCTTCTTCTTCATCCCCTCGGCGTCCTTCTTGGCGATCGCTTCCTTGACCGGCTTGGGGACGCCCTCGACCAGGTCCTTGGCCTCCTTGAGCCCGAGGCCGGTGAGCTCGCGGACCACCTTGATGACCTGGATCTTGTTGGCGCCGAACCCGGTGAGGACGACGTCGAACTCCGTCTTCTCCTCCACCACGGGGGCCGCCGCACCGGGAGCCGCCGCGGCCGCCGCGGGAGCCGCCGCCGTAACGCCGAACCGGTCCTCGAGCGCCTTCACGATCTCGTGAAGCTCGAGAACCGTCATACCCTCCACCATCGCGATGAATTCATCCTTGTTCATGGAAGCCATTTCGTCCGATCCTCCCTAAAGGTTTTGTGTATTTGTTTGGTTGCGTTCAGCCGGCGACCGCTTCCGCGGGCTTCTGCTTGCGGATGGATTCGAGGACGTACGCCAGCTTGCGCGGCGGCCCCGAGAACGCCTGGACGAGGCGTGTGATCGGAGAGGCGAGCCCGCCGACCAGCCGCGAGAGCAGGACCTCGCGGGAGGGAACGGACGCCAGGGTCTCGACGTCCTTGGCGGAGAGTACCCTGCCCTCGACGAACCCGGCGCGCAGCGTCACCTTTGGAGTGGCCGCCGCGAACTCCTTCATCACCTTCGCCATCGCGACGGGGTCGCCATGCGAAAACGCGACCGCCGTCGGCCCCGTGAAGTGGGCGGAGAGCTCCCCGAACGGCGTCCCCTCCGCTGCCCGCCGGATCAGGGTGTTCTTCACCACCCTGACCTCTGCGTCGATCGCGCGAAGCTTCTTCCGGAGGGCCGTGATCTCCGAAACCTTCAGCCCCTTGTACTCCGCGACCACGGCCCCGCGCTGCGCCGCGATGGCGGCTTTCAACGCTTCGACCGTTTCCGCCTTTTCGTTTTTTTTCACCGCGTCCGTTTCCCCCTTTCCCTTTCGAAAGTTTTGGACTCTATGACGAAACCCCCGTCAAAGAAAGAGGGCGCGGCGCGAAAGGATGGCATCCTGTCCGACCGGCTCCCCTTGTCTGCGCGGGACGGGCGAAGGGACGATCCCTTCGACCCCCTTGGTCGCCTCGAGGCGAACCCGCGGTCTTTGGCAAAGGAAGTTTCCCGTGCGTGCAAAGAGCGGTCACTTCTCCGTGAGCAGCGCGTTGAAATTCATCCGGATCCCTGGCCCCATCGTCGTGGAGAGCGAAAGGGATCGGATGTACATCCCCTTGGCCCCCGACGGCTTCGCCTTCATGATCGCCTCGAAGAAGGCGAGGAAATTCTCGCGGAGCTTCTCTTTCCCGAAACTGGCCTTGCCGATTCCGGCATGGAGCGTCGCGGTCTTGTCGACCCGGAACTCGACCTTCCCGCCCTTCAGGTCCCGCACCGCCCTCGCCACGTCGAAGGTGACGGTCCCGACTTTCGGGTTCGGCATCAGTCCGCGGGGTCCGAGCAGCTTGCCGATCCGGCCGACCCCCCCCATCATGTCCGGGGTGGCGACCGCCTTGTCGAAATCGAGCCACCCGCCCTGGATCTTCGCCAGAAGATCGTCGCTTCCGACGAAGTCGGCGCCGGCGTCCTCCGCCTCCTTGACCTTTTCGCCCTTGGCGAACACGAGGACGCGCACGCTCTTGCCCGTCCCGTGGGGGAGCACCACCGAGCCCCGGACCTGCTGGTCCGGATACTTCGGATCGACCCCCAGCCGCATCGCGACCTCCACCGTCTCGTCGAATTTCGCCCGGGCCGTCTCCTTCAGAAGGTCCAGCGCTTCGTCGAGAGGATACTTTGCCTCCCTGTTCACCTTGCCCCGTGATTCCAGGTATTTTTTCCCTTGCCGCGGCATTTCCCCCTCCCTTCCCGCCCCCCGGATCGCGCCGGGGGCGACTTCAACGTTGTGATGCGTTTCGCGTCAGACGACGTCGAGCCCCATGCTGCGCGCCGTCCCCTCGACCGTCTTGACCGCGGCGGCGAGGTCCTTCACGTCGAGGTCGACCAGTTTCAGCTTCGCGATCTCCTCGACCTTGTCCCGGCTGATCTTCCCGCACTTCTCCTTTTTCGGGGTCTTGCTCCCCTTCTCGAGCCCCGCGGCCTTGAGCAGCAGGACCGACGCCGGCGGGGTCTTCGTGATGAAGGTGAACGACCGGTCCGCGAACACGGTGATCACCACGGGGATCACCATCCCCTCCTGGGACGCCGTCTTCGCGTTGAACGCCTTGCAGAACTCCATGATGTTCACGCCGTGCTGCCCGAGGGCGGGCCCCACGGGGGGCGACGGGTTCGCCTTCCCGGCCACGATCTGCAGCTTGATCTGGGCAACGACTTTTTTCGCCATGGCTTCTCCTTTTCCCTCCTGCCGCGCTTATCCTTTTTCGACCTGCGTGAAATCGAGCTCCACCGGGGTGGCGCGTCCGAAGATGGAGACGAGGACGGTCACCTTCCCCTTGTCCGGCTTGATGCTGTCCACGACGCCGGTGAAGGTCGCGAAGGGGCCGTCGATCACGCGGACGTTCTCCCCCTCCGTGAAGGTGATCTTCGGCTTCGGCTTGAGGCGGCCCTCGACCATCTGGGACTTGATGTCCTCGACGTCGGGCTCGGGGATCGGGGCCGGGTGCTGGCCGCCGACGAACCCGGTGACCTTCGGTGTGTGCCGTACGAGGTGCCAGGTCTCCTCGTCGAGATCCATGTTGACGAGAAGGTATCCGGGGAAGAAGGAGCGCGTACCGGTCTTCTTCTTACCGTTTTTCATCTCCACGACCGTCTCGGCCGGGATCAGGACGTCGCCGAAGCGGTCCTGCATCCCTTCCGTGACGATCCGGTTCAGCAGGGATTCCCTGACCTTCTTCTCATACCCGGAATAGGTATGAACGACGAACCACTGTTTCGTCATCGTTTCCTCTTGGGAGTCAGAAGGTCAGGATCGACTGGGTGATTCGTCCGAGGGCGAAGTCCACCAGACCAAGAAACGCCACGATGATGAGGACGACCACGATGACCACGGCCGTGGACGAAAGGGTGTCCTTCCGCCCGGGCCAGGTGACCTTCTTCATCTCGGTGATCCACTCCTGGTAAAAACCGGTCACCCGCGGGACAAGGCCCACCGGGGCCGCCGCTCCCCTGCCCTCGTCGGTGGCGGTGCGGGTGCCGGGCAGCCGCTCCAGCAACCTGTCCTTGATCGTCTTCGCCATGATCGAAACGCTCCCGTCTTCGGAGAAAAGTGG
>Ga0209293_10000075_pt1 | contig 13909 bp, 25 predicted proteins | sample Mud_0915_D1_FD_187690 | JGI IMG/M metagenome (GOLD analysis project Ga0209293, IMG submission 187690) | Wetland microbial communities from Old Woman Creek Reserve in Ohio, USA - Mud_0915_D1 (SPAdes) (version 2) | ecosystem: Environmental > Aquatic > Freshwater > Wetlands > Sediment ... | reverse complement strand
CGCCAGAGCGGCCGGGGGCGGCGGGGCAAGCGAGTACTCAAGATCGGCTGGCGCAAGCGGGTCATCAACATCGACTGGACGGAGTACACCAGCAACCCGGAGCTGTTGGCCCGCTTCAAGGACGAGGACGTGACCAAGTGGGAGACGGGCATCCACGCCTGGGGTAAGGACAAGGCGATCGCGTACCTCACGATCATCCGCGAAGTGGCGAATGCTTAAGCCGTACCAGCAGCTGGCCATCCAGGGGTTGGTTGACGACGGCTTCACGCCGCAGGAGATCTGCGATCTGGAGACGCTGGAGGTGTACCCACCCACATCGACCGCGCCTGCCTACTGGCAACCCGATCGGTACGATCCGCCGCGGCGTACTATTTCGGATGGTACCTGGGAGATGCTGCGGGAGTGCATCACCCGACGACCGGACAAGGGCACTAGGTTTGTGTTCCAAGTGGGCTGGTGGGTGTTAAGTAGGCGTATCACTCGTACGGAGATCCTGGGCTGCTGCCCTGGCCTGCCCCGGGACAAGTCAGTAATCCCCATCACGCGCGGTTCGCGCCGGAGGTAGATCATGGAACGCGAGTACGAAGTCGGTGACGAGGTACAGAAGCTCAAGGGCGACTACACGTTCAAGGGCCTCGTGGTAGCCAAGTTCGCCAAGCGGTCGGGCGTGCTGCGCTACGTGATCGAGGACGACCGGGGGATCTTGATGATCATGAACGGGGCGCAGCTGCAGCCCGTGACCGCGTGAGCGTGGCATCTCTGACAGATGATTCTGTGATAGCCTATCCGTCGGGAATCATTCGGGAAAACGGGCGCGTTTGCGCTTGAACGCGATCCACGCTACCTATATACTAGAGACGGAAGCGTTCTCCTCTGATCTGACCAGTGCGAAAGGAGACGGGCATGGAAAAGAGTACTAAGCAGCAGCGGCGGGCACGGCGCCTGGACACCATTGAGCAGCGGCTGGCGCAGCTGCAGGCGCCGGATGCCGCGGGCGTCGAGCTGGTGCAGCGCTACCGCCCCGACCTGCTACCGGCCATCATCCTGGCCAGCTGCGAAGTCGATCACTTGGTCGGCATCCTGGGCTACAAGCCGGTGATGCGGGCGCTGACCAAGCTGATGCGGCAGACGCTGCGGCGCATCTTCATCGCGCGCAAGGCGCAGCTGCAGACCCCGCCGCTGCCACCGCCGCGCAAGCGGCACTCCATCACCAAGCCGGCGCTGCGTGCCGAGGAGTCGGACACGGACGACTTGGTACTGCCGCCGGTGGACGAACTCCACGATCTGGTGGGCGCGAACGCCCGCCCGCATCACATCTAGGTCGGCCATGCTAACCTTCACTTGTCCGATATGCCAGCAGGCGTTCACGCTGTCGTGCGCAGAGATGCCGCGCAGCTGCACGCTGGACTGCCCGCAGTGTGGAGGCCTGCTGCTGTACACGCAGGAGCAGTTGTACGATTTTCACGCCAAGCTGCACGCGGACGATCCGCGATGGCCCGTGGACGGCAAGGGCACGCACTGCCTGCTCGTGCAGCCGGATTCACCGAGTGACGTACGCGTAGATGCCCTGGCCCTTGATCTCGGGCAGTCACCTGCCGAGACGATTGAAACCGTGGCCACCGAGTTTCGGGCTGGCAAGCTGACCCTAGCGGAGATGGTGCAGCGACTCGCGCGGCTGCGGCGTCGAGCACACCAGGAACAGCGCTGCGCCAGCTGTGGTCAGGCGGTAGACCTGACCGCCTTCCGCGATGCGGTATCGCGGCGCGAGTACCACATCAGCAACTTCTGCCAGCAGTGCCAGGACCGGTTCTTCGGGGAGCGTGATCAGTAAGTGCGAGGACGTCATGACCGACCGTGAGATCATCAACCATCTGCACCAGATCGGCGATCTGGAAGCGCTGCGCAAGGATGGCGGCGCGCGCTTCAAGGCTGCGGCCTTCCACAAGGCTGCCATCGAGCTGGCGAAGCAAACGGCGCCCCTGCGCAGCATCACCGACCTCACCAGTGTACCCCACGTGGGTAAGAGCGTGGCTGACTGCGTGCAGGAGCTGTTGGCGCGGGGTACGTGTGCACGGCTGACGACGCTGCGGGCGACCGTGAAGCCCAGCACCGGACACGATGCGGCTCTGGCGCAGCTGGAGCCCAAGGTGTACGAAGGCGTCATGGAGATGACACGGGTGCGGGGACTGGGACCGAAGAAGGCGCTGGCTCTCTACCAAGTAGGTATCAAGTCGTTCGTCGAGTTGGTCAAGATCGCCAAGAACGGGCGTTTGCTCCGCAATGTTGACGGGGTCGACGCCAAACTGGTGGCCGCGGTGCTGGAAGCGGCTGCGCGCAAGCACGACCGCGTACCGTTGGCGCTGGCCTTGCCGATCATTCACGGCATTCGCGAGCGGCTGCTCCAGCTGCCGGGAGTGCTCACGTGTCGCGAGGCCGGATCGGCGCGGCGGCGCCGGTCGGATATCGGCGATTGCGATCTGCTGGTGGCAGTGAAGCATAGTGGTGACCGCCCCACGGTGGTGCGGGCCTTTCAGCGGCTGGTGCCCAAGGCACAGCGCGGCGTGGCCGGCGAGCAGAAGGCCCGTATCTCGTGGAACCTGGGACCGTGGGGCCTGCTGCAGATCGATCTGCTGGTGGTGCCCCCGGAGGAGTGGGGCGCGGCGCTCAACTACTTCACCGGCAGCAAGGACTGGAACATCGCGGTGCGGGCGCGGGCCAAGAAGCTGGGGCTGAAGGTCAACGAGCATGGCATCTACCGCGGCGCCCGGCGGGTGGGCGGTACGCGCGAGCACGACCTGTTCCGCTTGTTGCATATCCCGTGGACGCCGCCAGTGCTGCGGGAGGGTATGGCGCTGCCTACGCGTCCTGCCACGCTGGTGACGCCAGACGATCTGGTGGCCGACTGGCACGTTCACACCAAGTGGAGCGACGGCAGTGCCTCAGCGGAAACGGTCATCCAGACCGCGATCAAGCAGGGCTTGAAGCTGGTGGGGATCGCCGACCATTCGTACATGGTGAAGGCCAACTTCGACGGCTATGTGCAGCAGCTGCGGCGGCTGCAGCACAAGTACCGCCATACCATCCAGGTGCGCATTGGCATCGAGTGTGACATCAAGCTGGATGGCACGTTGGAGCTGAGCCAGACGCAGCTGATGCAGTTGGACTTTGTCATCGCCGCCATCCATCGTAAGCACGCCGAGCGAGTAGAGGCGCGGCTGCTGGCGGCCATCGAGCAACCGCTGGTGACCATCATCGCGCATCCTACCGGCCGTAACTACAGCGCCAACAAGGACGCGCGTGACATCCCGACCGACGTGAACTGGGCCAAGGTGTTTCGCGCTGCGGCGGCCCGGGAGGTGGCGCTGGAGATCAACGGCCAGCCCAGCCGGTTGGATCTACCGGCCGAGCTGGTAGTGCAGGCGCGGGCTGCGGGGTGCTGTTTCACGTTGGGCAGTGATGCCCATCGGCAGGACGATGTGGGCGCGCTGCGGTACGCGCTGGATGTGGTGCGCCGCGGAGGTCTGCGGGTGAAGGATCTGCGCCAGGACTAGGTGTAAAGAGAGCCCAACGCTTTCAAGCCAACAAGGAGTGAGCATGTTCACGTGCCAGGTGTGCGGTAGCAATTCGTCGCTGTACGCGAAGCCCGAGCGGGTGGTGGTGGCCACCAAGATCGTGGACCACCGCGACGGCAAGGGTCGAGGATCGCAGATCGCGGCAGAGAAGGAGTGCTGCACCGCGTGCGCGTCCAAGCTGCGAATGCAGCTGCGGGAGCTGCCGGTCGCGTCCACGGACGCGCCGCCGGTGACGGCCGAGGCCGAGGCCGAGGCCGCCCCGCTGACGGCCAGCGTGGAGCAGGTGGCGACGTCGTAGTCCCACAGGGAGGAACGGTCATGACTATGCTTGGCTATTCTCAGCACCCGGTCGAGGGGTGGGCGCAGCTGGCGCAGGTGTATGCGCGTCCCGTCGACGATGAGGACGAGGACGACGATCTGCCGGAGAAAGAAGAGGACTACGATCCGGTGGACGATGACGATCTCAGCGATTCCGAAGACTCGTCGGAGGATGAGGACGAGTCTGACGGTGATCGTGACGTCGAGGACGACGACCTGGACGACATCGACGAGGACGACGATGACATCAGCGACGAAGACTCCTAGTTGTCGGTCGGGCCGCGTCTACTTGAGCCCCCAGCGTATGGTGCTGGTGGGCACGAAGCAGGAACTGCAGCAGTACCTGCAGGCCTGCAGCCAACAGTGGGGACCGTCTACGTCAGTGCAGACAGCTTTGCACGAGATGCGGGCGCAGGCGCTGCTGGCAGCTACGCTGCACCTTTAGGGGGCCGGAGGCGACCATGAACGCCCATGCAACAAGTAGTACTACAGACGAAGGTACGCCGAGCGCTCCCACTGCGGCGGCAGGTTCGCACAAGGACTGCGTGCCGCTGGCACCTGAAGAACTACTGTACGAGAACGTGCTAGCGCTGGTGGATCATCCTGATGAGGTGCGCATCGAGACCCAGCTGTCGGCCGACAAGAAGATCTGCACGCTGATCGTGCACACGAATCCCTCGGATCGCGGCAAGGTCATCGGCAGTGAGGGCCGCGCGGTGCGTACCCTGCGGGATCTGTTCGGCCGCATCGCCGCGTCCCGCGGTATGCGGATCATGATCGTGGTGTCCGATGCTGATGACACCCCAGTTGAGGCCGCCGCAGGAGACCAGCCATGAAGCTCAAGGAAGTGCAGATCAGCGTAGGGCAGACGATCGCCCCACGGTCGCAGTTCGAACCCGACCGTATCAACCTGGCCGTGACGGTGGAGCTGGGTGACGACGAGGCCGACCTCAAGCACCTGAAGCGGCACTGCCGCAAGCTGGTGACGCAGTTGGTGCACGAGGTGGAGCACACCACCGGCACGCCACCGTTCCGCAAGCGTCGGAGCAAGTGATGGCCTCGCTCAAGAAGCCCCGCAGCTACATCCCGCGTAAGGAGTTGCTAGAGCGCATCGCGATGACGGTAGACACCACTCGGGCCGCGACCGTGGAGGGCCTGGGGCCGCGCGTGGATCCCGAGGTGCGGTGCCAGTCCGTGCTGTGGATCTACGGCTACCTGACCGGCATGGAGATGGCGCATCTGGTGTACCAGACCGCTGACCACCAGCTGGTGGAGCGTATGGTGGACGGGGCGCTGGCGGCCGGCGTCGACGAGTACCGGGATATGCTGCGCCGCCGTCCCGAGCGGCGGCGGTATCGACACACCATCAGAACCCTACGCAAGCTGATGGTGCGGCTGCGGGGCGAGCGGTTGCTGGATGCGACCGGCAAGCCGCAGTTGCGAGTGCTGCTGGGTGCCAAAGCGGGATGAGCTATGCCGCTACCCACGCTTGATCAGTTCATTGCTGACCACGCGCAGAAGCTGCGCGGCTTCCCACGCAGTAGCTATGTGCGGGAACGCGGCATTCAGCAGTTGTACGTACGCCTCGGGCCGCGCTACATCAAGGGCGAGAAGCGGCCCGTGGTACTCGACATCGCCAACGTCATCGTGGCCGAGCGGTATCGAGGCAAGGGGCGGTTCACTGCCCTGCTCGCGCGTCTGCGCCGTGACTACTTTGACATTCCCATCTACCTCGAAAGCGTGCTGAACCCGCGTCTGGTGCAGCACCTGCGGCGCATCGGCTGCGAGGAGCTGCCGGGCACTGAGCCGCCGTGCTTTGTGCTAATCACTCAACGCGCGCTGGACCTGCTCGCCGTGGCTCGATGAGTCCCGATCGCGTGGTCTATAACGGCGTGGAGATGGCGGCGGACTGGCCGGCGCGCATCGAAGCGTCACAGCTGCAGCTGACGCTGCGACTCAACGGTCGCGTCGTCACCCGCGTGTCCTACGGTCGGGAGGAGGAAGATCAGGGAGCGCTGCGCGGCCTAGCGTGCGCCGACTGTGGCGTCGTGCGCGAGCAGCTACATGTGCTGGGCTGTGAGATGGAGCAGTGTCCGATCTGCGCCGGGCAGTTGGTGTCCTGTGGCTGTCTGGACGAGATGCCTGCGACCGGACTGGGTGATGCAGTGACTGAGGGGAATGATGACTAGGCCTGCTCGCCGATGAATACCAGCGGTGGCACGAACAGCAGCGGCGCCACCTGCGGCATAATGACCACGCGGAACTCGATCCCGTACGGCGCTACCGGAATGGCTCGTGTGGAATCGTGGCAGTACCAGTCGATGGCGGTCCATATCGGGGCCGGCGGTGGGGGTGGGGACGGGTATGGTACAGGCAGCGGCGGCGGGGGCGGCGGTAGCAGATGGTACTCGACCGTCAGGTCGGCCAAGGCCACCCCACCTGCGGCCAGCGGTTCTGGCAGCACGCCGAAGAAGCGTGGTGGTATCTCCCACACGCGGGGCGCAAACTCCACGGAGGAGGCGGCCAACCCTGCAGCGACCTCGATACGCCCGGCGGTGCGATTGATGGTTGCGGTACCATCTGCGACCAAGGCGGTGGCCCAGTTCTCGACGAACATCACCTGGCCGGTGAGTTCGCGGGTGCGGTCGAGCAGATCTGTCAGCATCGAGGTGCTGGTACAGAACATGGAGTTCTTGCGCTGGAAGTCCGGGTCTTGCAGCGCCGCCAGTACGATCTGCTTGTAGGTGTCGAGTAGCATGGTGGTCTCCTACTGAAAGATACGGTGGTCGGCAGGAGCGATGGTGAGCAAGTCGCGATGGCAGCGTACGCAGTACGGGTGGCGGCGACGCAGTCGCCAGTTCGTGCTCAAAGTATCACCATCGGCGCAGACGCGGTTTCGGGGTCGCTGGTGGCGCAGCCGGGTGTACCGGCGCGCGGATCATCTGCTGTTGGCCGACCTGCAGTTTTGCAATACCCCTGCGTATGCGCGGGGGGTGGGACTACGGTTGCGACGGTACTTTCGGGAACGCTTCAAATACGGAGAGGGGCCATGGTGAAACCACTGGAGTACACCCGTCCGGGTACCCGCGCGGAGCATCTGGCATGGTGCAAAGAGCGCGCACTGGAGTACCTCAATCGACCCGAGCCTGATGTGTCGGGGGCGATCGGCTCGTTGCTCTCCGACCTCGGCAAGCACGCTGAGACCGCGCAGCACTTCGCCCGGGAGATGGGCGTGCTGCTGCTGATGAGCGGACACCTCAGCACGGTGCAGCAGGCCCGCGACTTCATCGAGGGCTGCAACTAGGGTAGCTAGGCGGAGGGTGGGATGAGCCCGACTAAGAAGGTCACGGTCAAGATCGACTTGCAGGCGAAGCGCAAGCGCCTCACGCGCGACCTGAACGCGCGAGCGCGCTGTCTCTGCTGTCACCTCCCGCTGCTGAATTGGGGTGACCACGCGCTCCTAGACGAGCTGGCGACGTGCAGCCTCTACGACGGCACTGACTACGTGATGATCAGCAACAAGGTGCGCTCGCTGTGCGAGCACTGCGGCAGCGACGACAGCCGCGTGCTGGAAGCACTACACGGGGCCGGCGACTTGCCGCTGGCCGAGTGGCAAGACTTGTTCAAGCATGCTGTACGGCTCTGCGTCAAAGGCATGCGGCTCGACTGAGCTGCTTGCGCTCGCTGCCGCAGCCATGCTATAGTAGGCAAGCCCAACCCCAGTGAGGTAATCCATGACCAAGGAAGCTCCAGCGCGGGTAACCCGGCTCGATGCGGTGCACTTCGTGAAGGGGTGCTACATGGAGTACGGCAAGGAAACCATCGAGGAGCGCGCCATCGGTGATGACCTTGCGGGCCAGAAGCCATCGCATCGGCGGTTGGTGCTGGCGATGAGCGATGGCAAGATGTACCCGGGCACGCCCTTCCGCAAGAGCGCCAAGGCCGTGGCCGATGCCATGGGTAACTACCACCCCCACGGCGACTCGGGGTTGTACACTGCACTGGTAGGCATGGTGCATGATCGCTACCCGTGGGTGGAGCCCCACGGCAACTTTGGCAATCCGCTCTATGGCACCGGCATCAACGCTGAGGTACCGCCATCTGCCGACCGCTACACCGAGGTGCGCCTCTCCAAGCTGGGCAAGGAGATGTGCGAGGACTTGGCGGTGGTGCCTACCATGGACAACTACGACGGCACGCGCCAGGAGTCGCTGTACATTCCGGCGCGGCTGCCGATGCTGCTGCTCAACGGCATCTCCGGCATTGCGGTCGCGGTGACGGTGGAGATCCCGCCGCACAACCTGAGCGAGATGGTCGATGCTACCATCGCCCTCATCAAGCACCCGGAGCTGAAGACCAAGCGCCTGCTCAAGTACATCAACGGCCCAGACTATCCCGAGGGTGGCGTACTGCTGTCGTCCGCGAAGGAGCTGGCCGAGGTATACCGCACGGGCAAGGGCAAGCTGCGGTACCGCTGCCAGTACGCGTTCGAGACTACCAAGGCGGGGGGTAAGGCGTTGGTGGTGACCGGCGGCTGTGCCGGGTTCAATGCGCAGCGCTTCATCGACAAGTGTGGTGACTTGAAGAGCAAGGGCATCATCGCCGACGTGACCGACGAGAGCGGGCGCGACCATCCGCTGCGACTGGTGGTGGAGGTCAACAACCCGCAGGCGGTCGACGACTACATCGTGCCGTTGCTGCAGTTCACCGTGCACTACCGCTTCTACGCACTCACCTGCAAGCGGCTGAAGACCTCGGACGGACGCAGCTACGTCAAGCACTTCCACCGCCACAACCTGGCCACGCTGCTGGCCTCGTTCATCAAGCAGCGCCGGCGGATCGAGAAGCGGCTGCTGCTGGCCGAGCGGTTGCGCATCGAGCTGGAGAAGGAGCGCTGCGAAGCCCGACTGATCTGCACCGAGCGGGCGGACGAGATCATCCACATCATCCGCCACAAGGCCAAGGACCGGGAGCACGGCATCGGCCTGCTGGTGAAGCGCATTGGCTTCACCTTGCGACAGGCCGAGTACGTGTGGACCATCCAGCTGGGGCAGATTGCGCACTTCTCGGTGCCGGAGCAGAAGCAGCGCATCGCCGAGCTGAACCGGCGCCTCAAGGAGATCAAGTACGATCTGGCACATCTCGATGAGGTGCTGATCCGGCGACTCAAGGATATGAAGGCGCGCTACGGCGACGCGCGGCGCACGCTGCTGGTGGGTGATGCCAAGCAGGCCCGGCTGCGCATGAAGCAGGAAGAGCGCTTCGTGCTGGTGGCCCGCGATGGTGGTCTGCGGGTGTTCGACGCGCTGCCGCTCAAGCGCGGTGACTATCCCAAGCGCAAGACGGCGCAGCCGGAAGATGTGTTCCTGACCAAGACGGCCAGCAACGTGATCGTGATCACTGCTGATGGGGCGGCGGCCCAGCTCAACGTGGGCTACCTGCGTGATAGCAATCGGGGCAACGGTAGCAAGGTAGCGGGAGTGGCCCGCGACACCGATGCTGCGGTGGTAGCTATCGATGATCAGGACTGTGTGGCCATGGTCACGCCCCCGTCGGGCAAAGCCCAGTTCCACACGTTGCGATCCCAACATCCGATCACCATGGCCGCCGGGGTGGGCGCCGACGATCGGCTGGTGCTGCTGAGCCGGTGGGGCGACGTGTGGTGGCAGCGCGGCGCCAAGCTGAACCCCCGCCGCCCCAACATCAAAGGCAAACCGCTGAGCAAGCTCAGCGAGATCAAGCAGCTGCTGGTGGTGCGGCCGGGAGAAACGCTGTACGATCAAGCGGGGCAGCCGTTCACTTTCAAGGGAGTCGACCCGGGAGAAACCACGCGCGTCAAGAAAGTTAAGCGGTTGATAGCCCTAGCCGAGACCAACCTGATCCTCACTGAAGCCGGGCCGAAGTTGCTGGATCGGCGGGCGACGGCGCGGGCGCTGCGCAATGACATCGCGCAGGTGGTGTTGCCGCTGCGACCCGAGGAGGTGCCGGGGTCGAAGGAGAAGAAAGCGGACTAGCCATGGCCAAGGTCACCTTTGCGGTTAGGCCGATGGTAGCAATTCAGGTGCGGGGTGAGCGTACCCCGCGCACCGCCCGCTTTCCCGCAGTGCATGCCGATGGGGGACTCATCGTGCGGTTGCTGCAGTGGCAACTGCAGCACTGCATCCTGCCGCTGGAATCGCATAGTGGGGTGGGCACCTACTACGGCTGCTACACTGCAGCCGATGCCGAGCGCGTGACCGTGTGGCTGAAAGCCCAGGGCGCGTCGCGCCGCGGCTGGACGAAGCGTCGCTAAGGAGGTCGCGATGAAGGTTACCGTTACTCGCAGAAGCGAGCTGACTCCCGATGAGGTGGCGGACTTGATCCGTGCGCACCTCAAGCTGCCTCCGACTGCCAAGGTGCGGTTCCAGGTGGAGCACGTCTACAGCGAGCCACCCGAGTTCGGCGATCGCGGTGGCTATGGGCTGACCAAGGTCGTGGTAGAAACCGAGGTGGTGGAGGACTCAGCCACTGGCAAGCCGCTACCGGATATGGATCACTGCCCGGAGTGCGGCGGGCCGTACGAGAGTCGGTGCCGCTGTCCGCGCAGCGACAGCGCCTGCGCCAAGGGACACCACTGGCACTGGGGCGACGACGGTACCATCCACACGGGAAAATCCGATCACAAGGGTGGCAATCCGTGCTGTGGCATGGGGCCGCTCAAGTCGGGGACGCGCGGTGTGGATTCACCGGCGCAGATCGGGCGGGCGCTGGGACTTCAGGGAACGGACGAAGGAGGCCAGTGATGGACTGCCCCAAGTGTGGTTACCCGTACGTGAAGCGCGACGTGCCGGGCGGCTTGAAGCGTGGCAACTACAAGGGCATCTACACCCCCGGCAAGAAGTGCGACGGCTGCAACTACGTGGACAAGCAGGCGCGGCGGGTGCGGCAGCGGCTGACGACGGCCATGAATCTAAGCACCATCCGCGTCACCACGCGACGCGCGGCCTACCCCGCGCTGGAGCGCGATCTGGAACTCGACCATGATCTGCAGTTGTACTGGCCCGACGGCAGCTGCGTGGAGGTCAGCGTGACCCTGCGGCATGACGGCTTCATCGAGCTGCGGTCCTACACCGGTCGCATGCAGGTGCTGCCGCTGGCTGGCAACGCCATCGCCATTCGACCCGAAGAACGCCACCCGGTGCGCAAGGCCAAGGAGCGGTAGATGGACCACCACTGCCACCACTGCGATAGGCAGGGTAACGAAACCAGCAGCGAGCATTTCAGCTGGATCAAGTACGCCCACCCGCGCCACGGTGGCGATCGCTACCTCGCCGTGTGTCGGCACATGACGTGGCCGGAGTTCTGCAACCTCGCGGTCAAGTGGCCCCCGAGGTGGAAGGTCAATCGCGTGGCCCGCCGGGCGTCGCCCAGGCACTACCTCAACGTCATCTCGATCTACGACAAGCTGCAGCAGTCGCCCCCAGCCCTCGGCGCCCCAGGTACGATGACGATCAAGGTTACCGGCGTTGCGGCTGACAAGCTGCTGCAGTACCTGCGCCAGCTGCAGGCCAAGGGTCTCACGTTCGAGGGCTGAGATGCGCACCCGGATCCGACGCCACAAGCGCAGTCGCACGCGGTTGCCCGCACGGCCGACCGTGCCCTTCTGCCCCGAGGAGGAGTTGTGGGTGGCAGCGGGCGAAGGGCGGGTGCGGTGCTCCGGCTGCGGGCGACTGCTGTTTCCCCGCGCGGTCTATGATGCCGTGACCCAGCGCTTCGTAGGCTGGCAGCTGCCGGCGCACAAGCTGCCTGCCGTAGGCGATCCGCCAGTGCGGCGGTGCACTGGCGTACTCGCCGGACACTGCCCCGTGCCGCACCTGCGGTGCCACCAGGGGTGCGACTACGCCAACGCCGATGGTGATCCGACCATGGTGGTGGTGTTCGAATGACTGCCACACCTCCTACGGGTACGTCCGCGGCAGTGACGCGGGCCATCGAGCTGCAGCAGTTACGCGCGGGCGAGCCGCCGCCACTACTGTATCACTATGTACGACCCCACCAGCCTGATTGCTGCCTGTGTCGCCACGAGGACCGCATGACGACTACGGATCGCTACGGCGTGCCGCACTACCAGTACGACGCCCACGAGGAGACGTGGTTTGGCGCCGATCACGACCGCTTCCACGACATCGGCGACGGCGTGCAGCTGCGGGCGTGGCTGGCTGCGCGGCGTACCGACCTGGGGCCACAGTTCCTGCGCAGCTACGGCGTCTGGTATCAGCGTGACGCATACGGCAATCCCACGCGGCGCACGCGCTACTGGACGGTGGGCGGTACGCCTCCGCGACGGCTGTACTACCACGACTGGAAGCAGGAGAACGCGCAGGTCCGCGTGGACCTGATCGAGATCGTGGAGTACGCGCCCGTACCACCGCCCCCACCGCCGCCCCCGTTCAAGATCGGCGAACGCATCTGGCGACCGGTGTTGCGGCAGACGCTGCAGGACGGGACGGTCAAGCTGCTGGTCGACGAACCGGAGTTCACGCAACGTGATGGCAGCTGGAGTTTCCGCGCCTGCCCGGTGATCGACACGGCGGGCGGCACCAAGATCGTCGACCGTGCGCGTGATGACGTTGCCTACTACTTGTCGTCGGTCGCACCGGATCCGGAGCACACGTGGGTAGCGAGTCTAACGCGCTTTGGCTTGGTGTGCTTCAGTCGCCAGCCGGTGCCGGAGAACTGGACCTACTTTGAGGTGGTGGGGCTGGCGAAGAACCACCGAGCGGCGTTCGTGAAGCCGGTGGCGGGCGACTTGCAGGAGTTGCTGGCGCAGTACCGCACCAAGGAGTGATCATGACAGACACCGAGGATGACCGTCCGGGTGCGCCGGTATACTGCACCGGGTGCGACTGCAATCCCTGCATGTGCGGTCGACGTGAGTATATGACGGAGCGGGCGCGGGCGCGTCGTGACCGCGAGGCGTTCGAGCGGCGTTGGCGTGAAGATGCCTGGGCGCTACCCGACTACGACGCGGGAGGCTGAGCATGTGGATCCTTGAACGCATCCTGGCCCTGGTGGTCGGCGTGGTCATGATCTCGCAGGTGATCGTGCCGCTGATCGCAGGCAAGCGCGTCTTCTGGTTGTTCCGCCGCTCGACGTATACGCAGGCCAAGCTGCGCAAGGCGCAGCAGGCCGAGGTCGAGGCGCAGCAACAGCTAGAAGCGGCCGAGCACGAAGCGCGGGCACTGGAACTCAAGCAACGCGCTGAGGCGGTGCAGCGCGCGGCGGTCGACAACTACCTCAACGACAAGTTGCACTGACCTTACAAGGAGGCGCCCATGCTACAACGGATTATCTGGAGTGTCGTAGGCGTAGTCGGATGCCTGGGACTGATTGCGGTGTGCTGCGGCACCATCACCACGGTCAACGCCGAGGAGATCGTGATCAAGCAGAACGCCATCGACGGCAAGCTGAACTTCTGGACCCAGCCTGGGGTCTACAACCGCGCCTTCGGGCGCACCACGCACTACAAGAAGTCGACCCAGTACTCCTTCTCCGCGCTGCACGATCAGGGCAAGAAGGACGATCAGTCACTGAAGGCCCGCTTCAACGACGGCGGCCATGGCTACATCTCGGGCACGCTGCGCTTCGAACTGCCGCTGACCGAATCGCATCTGATGCTGCTGCACACCAAGTTTGGCTCGCAGGAGGCCATCGAGCAGCAGTTGGTGCGACCGGTGGTGGAGCGCGCGGTGTTCATGTCCGGCCCGCTCATGAGTTCCAAGGAGAGCGCCGCCGAGCGACGTAGCGACCTGATCCAGTTCATTGAAGATCAGGTGGCGCACGGCGTGTACCGCTACGAAACCGAGGAGCTGAAGGTCAAGGACTCCATCTCCGGCCAAGAGCGTACCGTGACTCGGGTCAAGCTGGTCAAGGACGAGAAGCAGCCCAACGGCATCGCGCGGCAGGAAACGTCACCCCTCCGCGACTTCGGCGTGCGCACCTACAGCTTCAACATCAACGGTATCAAGTACGACGCGGAC
>Ga0209293_10000071_pt1 | contig 14025 bp, 16 predicted proteins | sample Mud_0915_D1_FD_187690 | JGI IMG/M metagenome (GOLD analysis project Ga0209293, IMG submission 187690) | Wetland microbial communities from Old Woman Creek Reserve in Ohio, USA - Mud_0915_D1 (SPAdes) (version 2) | ecosystem: Environmental > Aquatic > Freshwater > Wetlands > Sediment ... | reverse complement strand
TTCGAGGGTCTTGTGATAATCAAGATGTTCGGAGGTGAGATTCGTGAAAACCACCGCATCAAATTGACACCCGAAAACACGGTCCAGATCGAGTCCATGGGAGGAAACTTCCATGATCACATGAGAGGTTCCTCCCCTCAACATCTCCCGCAGGATTCTTTGAAGATCTAACGATTCCGGCGTAGTGTTGGGGGCAGGAGTTGTCTTTTGACCGAACCGGTAATTGATCGTCCCGATCACACCCACGTCGCATCCAGCCTTTTTAAAAATGGACTCCAAGAGATAGGTGGTGGTGGTCTTTCCGTTGGTTCCGGTGATCCCAACGAGGGTGAGCCGCGACGAGGGGTCGCCATAGAAGTTTGATGAGATCTTTGCCAGAGCCCGGCGGCTGTTGGGGACTAGGATCAAAGTCCGGTTGGAAACCTCCCGCTCTTCTTCCGAAACAATCGCCTCCGCACCCCTTTGGACCGCTTCTTCGATAAATCGGTGTCCGTCGACCTCCACCCCTCGAATGGCTGCAAACAGGAACCCTTTTCCTATCTGCTTCGAATGGTAGGCAACCCCCTCGATCTCTTTCCGGGCGTTTCCAACGATCTTTTTGACTTCAACGCCTTCTATCAATCTCTCTAATTCCATTTTCTATATGCCGTGCGCTAGTTACCATGATTGTCATTCCTGCGAAAGCAGGAATCCCTATGCGGCTCTCTCATCAGGATGAGGATCGAAACTTTAAAAAACAAATATCCCCTTTCTCAATCACTGACCCCGGCCTGGGGACTTGATCCACAACCTTTCCATTTCCCGAAACCTTGATGACCAGTCCCCTCCCTTCCATGCGGGTCAAGGCATTCCGCATGGATAATCCGGTGAGGTCTGGCATGACCACCGTCCCCATTCCTTTACCTACTTTGATTCCATCGATCAAAGGTTGGGACCCTGACGCTTCTCTTCGGGGAGCGGAATCGAATTCGCTCTTCACCACCATGGCCCCCTTTGGAATGACGTTGAAAAAAGGAAGGGTCTTCTCCATAATCGCCTTGAATATCGGAGCCGCAACCACTCCTCCGAAGCTGTTCCCCTGGGGTTCGTCGACGATCACTAAGACGACGAGCTTCGGGGCATCGGCGGGTGCAAAACCCATAAATCCGCTGACATAGCGATCATCAGAGTACCCTCCCATTAAGGAATCCACCTTCTGTGCCGTTCCAGTTTTTCCGGCCACCTCGTATCCTGCGGGGACAGCCCCTTCCCCTGTCCCGCCTTTCTCAGTAGCTGCCTTGAGCAACCCCCTTACTTTTCTGGCTGTCTCCTCTGAAATGACCTTCCTGACAGTCTCCGGTTTAAAGGATTGGACCACCTCTCCTTTTTCATTCGTGATCTTCTCGACGACATAAGGCTTCATCAGGAATCCGCCATTGGCAATGGCTGACAGGGCGGTCACCAATTGGACCCCTGTCACAGAAACCCCCTGGCCGAAAGAGATCGTGTCCAAAGCAACTGGAGACCAATATCTCGGGTGGTGGATGATTCCTTTCCCTTCGCCCGGGAGACCTATTCGCGTCTTTTCCCCGAACCCGAAGGCAGAAATATACCGGTAAAGACGCTCCTTCCCCATCTTTTCGCCCACCTTCGATGCTCCAATGTTACTGGAGAATTTGATAATCTGCTGAAAGGTGAGGTACCCGTGTTTGGAGTGGTCGTGGATCGTTCGGTCATAAACCTTATAGGAGCCGTTTTCGCAAAAGAAAGAATCCGAAGGGCGAACCACGTGCTCCTCCAGGGCCGCGGCAGCGAGAAAGGCCTTGAACAGAGAACCTGGTTCAAAGACATCGGAGAGGGCCCGATTTCTCCAGCTCTTAGAGCGGTATTGGATAAATTGATTTGGGTTGAAGGTCGGGAAGGACGCCATGGCCAGGATCTTTCCGCTCCAAGGGTCCATCGCAATGGCGATGCCTCCCTTTGCTCCCCACTTTTCAACCCCTCGACCGAGTTCAGACTCGGTGATATGTTGAATCGGTTTGTCGATGGTCAGGATGATATTCCTGTAATGATCCTCCTTCGCAAAAGGGGTCTTGCCCGTGGCAATCTCCCGACCGAGGGCATCTCTGGCAGCGGTCCATACCTGGTTCTCTCCGTTGAGCAAGGCATCGTATTGGAATTCGATTCCCTCCAGGCCTTTCGAATCGAGCCCCACAAAACCGACCAGATGAGCAGCCAGTTGGGAATTGGGATAGAAGCGCCGGTTCTCCTTTAAGAAAGCGACCCCGGGAAGCCGAAGCTCCTTGATCTGCTCCACCTCTTTCGGGGAAATTTTTCTTTCGACCCATTCAAAGGATCGATGGCTCTTCAACCTCTGTTTCAATTCCCCCCGATCGATTTCAAGAATCGCGGCCACCTCCCTGGCCGTCTTTTCTACCTCGGTGACTTTCCGAGCGTCGGCATAAACCGAATCGACCTCAATGCTCACGGCCAGCTCATTTCCCCGGCTATCGTAAATCGTCCCGCGCTTTGGAACGAGGGGAATCTGGGCATGTTGCTGTCGAGCGGCCAGTTTATACAGCTGCTCCTTTTTCAGCACCTGCAGCTGGAACATCCTTCCCAAAACGAGGACAAAACAGAAGCATAGGAGACACGAGAGAAAGATGATCCGGACCCTGAACCAGTTGACAGATTTCCCTTTCATCGGATCACGACCACCTGCTCGGGCTTGGGCTTGACCATTCTCAACTCCTCGACGGCAAATTTTTCAATCCGGGCATAAGATTTGAGTGTGGCGATCTCCAACCGCAACCTCTTGTTGGCTTCGGTAAGCGCCTTCTCTTCCTTCATCGCACTCGATATTTCGTATCCGAGTCGGATCACCTGAATTCTTGACCAGACATAGAACAACGAGCTTCCGATAAGAAAGAGCATGAGGAGCGCCAGCAGGAAGAGGCGGTTCAATTTTATTCTCTTCGGCCTGGCCTTTGTGTTCTCCCCGGTCCAGAGGATTCGGTCTCGGTTTTTGTCACCGGTCTTTCCCATTAAATGCGCCTCTGGACTTTCTTAAACCCTCTCCGCACACCTCAGTTTGGCGCTGCGGGATCGCGGATTTTTCCTCTGCTCTTCTTCAGAAGGCGTGACAGGTTTTTTGGTCAGGAGTCGCATCTCCCCCTGTTTCTCCAGTCTTCGAAAGGTCTCCTTGACCATCCGATCTTCGAGGGAGTGAAAGGAGATGATGCATATCCGTCCTCCCCTTTTTAAGACCTTCCACCCGGTCTCCAGTATTTTCCCCAGATTATCCAACTCCTCATTCACCCGGATACGAAAGGCTTGAAAGGTTCGGGTGGCAGGATCGATTCTCCGGGAATGAAATCGTCTTGGAATCGCGCCGTGGACGATCTTTCTGAGCGTCTGGGTCGTCCGGACGGGCTCTCGCTCCCTCTCCTGAACGATGGCCCTGGCAATTCTCTTCGTCCACCTCTCCTCTCCATAGCGGGAAAGGGTATCTTCCAGCTCCTCTAGTGAAAGGCGGTTGATCAGATCGGCCGCCGTGTGATTCAACCGTTGATCCATCCTCATGTCCAGGGGACCCTCTCCTTTAAAACTGAATCCCCTCTCCGCTTTTTCCACTTGAATCGAAGAAAGCCCCAGATCGAGCAGCATCCCATCAACGGATTCTGCCCTGATGAAGTCAGAGAGATGAATAAAGTTTTCTCGAAATATTTTCACCCTATCCCCAAAGGGCATCAGGATGTTTCTGGCTTCGGAGAGGGCCTCTTCATCCCATTCCATCCCGATGACCACCCCATCCGGTTCGGTCCGTTTCAAAATCTCTGAAGCGTGCCCTCCTCCTCCGAGGGTCGCGTCGACATAAGTACGGCCCGGCTCACATCTTAGAAATGTCATCACCTCTTCAACCAAAACAGGAACGTGTCCAAATCCTCCCATTCCCGTCGACCTCTATCTTGTTCTCCTAAAGACCGAGTTTCGTCAGAGTGTCGTTGACCTGATCAAAGCTCTCCTGAGACTTACGAAACTCCTCCCCCCATCGTTCCTTGTTCCATATCTCAATCTTCTTTCCGCTTCCCACCAATACAACATCTTTTTGAAGATTGGCATAATCTCTCAGGGATTGAGGGATGAGAACCCTTCCCTGTCGGTCAAGCTCGCAATCGATCCCGCTCGAATAGAAAAACCTTAAGAAGGCTCTGGAATCCTTTTGGCCCAGCGGAGGAAGGTCCTTTACTTTTTCCTCGATGACAGCCCATTCTTGGCGGGGGTAGGCGACCAAACAAAGGTCGTAGTTGGTAATGACTAGACGTTCGTCATATTGCTGAATGAGGATCTCTTTGAACTTGGAAGGAATGCTGACTCGGCCTTTGGAGTCTATGGTATACTCATACCTACCCCTGAACATCGTTTTATCCCCCTCCTTCGAGCTTCCGTACCACCTTTCCCCACTTTTTGCCACTTAGGGATTAGAGATATAACGAATATTCTAATTTGTCAAGTAAAATTTTATACTTATTTCAATTCTTTCGTTGAGTTCGGAAGACCCCAATATATGCTAAAATCCGGCGTTCTACGCCCCACATTTAGCCCTCTTTTTTCCACCCAGTTGAGTTGCCGCTGCAAGAAATGAAAATTCCAAGGTTTTGGCCAAGATTAAGGATACGACACTTTTTCCCACAATGAACGATAGACAATGGACAATGAACAAAAAAGAGCGTCAGCACGAACAATGAAAATCCCCCTCAATCCCCCTTTGCCTGTCTTTGACAGGAAAAAGATCCCAAAGGGAGAGGGTGCTCCTCCCTTTTGTAAAGGGAGGTGGGGAGGGATTTAGGAAACCTATTTTCAGGCAATTTGACAAGCCCTATTCATCCTGTCTAAAATGGCTTCCATGGCAACAGAAGCGATAAAAAAGCGTGTAGACAATCTCCGCGACGAGATCGAGTATCATAACCATCGCTATTACATTCTTGACCAGCCGGAAATCTCCGATGCCGAATACGACCGCCTGATGAAGGAGTTAGAGAAGCTCGAAGAGCAGTACCCTGACCTTCGGTCTCCGAACTCACCCACCCAAAGGGTGGGCGCATCTCCCTTAGAAGAATTCGAGATCGTCACGCACACCATTCCCATGCTCAGCCTGGCCAATGCCTTTGATGAAACTGAGGCAAGGGAATTTGATAAGCGGATAAAAAAATTCCTGGGGACTTCTGAAGAGATTGAGTATGTGGCAGAACCGAAGTTCGATGGCTTGGCCGTCGAACTCGTTTACGAACGGGGACAGTTTGTCGTGGGGTCCACCCGTGGCGATGGGGTCAATGGTGAGAACATCACCCAGAATCTCCGCACCATCAAGACGATCCCCCTCCGACTCATTCGAAAAGAAATCCCGGTTCCGGAGCGGCTGGAGGTTCGCGGCGAAGTGATCATGCAGCTCAAGAGATTCAAGGAACTCAATCGAAAACGAGAAGAGAGAGGAGAATCCCCTTTTGCCAACCCAAGAAATGCGGCCGCCGGTTCCGTGCGGCAGCTTGATCCCAAGATCACTGTGGAACGGCCCCTCGAAATCTATTTCTATGCTCTGGGCGAAGTCAGAGGGTGGACGTTCAAAACCCAGTGGGAAGTTCTCAACACCCTTCCGAAATGGGGGCTCAGAACAAATCCTCATCTTCGTAAATGTAAAAACATTGAAGAGGTCCTCGACTATTACCATGAGATGAATGAGAAGCGAGAAACCCTTCCCTACGAAATTGATGGAACAGTGATCAAAGTGAACAGCTTTGATCTTCAGACGAGACTCGGAGAAATTGCTCGTAGTCCGCGCTGGGCACTCGCCTTTAAATTTCAGCCCAAGCAGGAGACGACAAAGATTAAAGATATTAAACCCCAGGTGGGAAGGACCGGGGCCCTCACACCCGTAGCGTTGATGGAGCCGGTGAGAGTCGGCGGGGTAGAAGTGAGCCGGGCCACACTTCACAATCAGGATGAAATCGACAGACTGGATGTGAGGATCGGAGATACGGTGGTCATTCAGAGGGCAGGAGACGTGATTCCAGAGGTCGTCCAGGTAATAACATCGAAGCGAACCGGAAAAGAAAAAAAGTTTGAGATGCCTGCAAAGTGCCCGGTGTGCGGGGCGGAGGTGATCAAAGAGGAAGCCATTCATCGATGCATCGGCCTGGACTGCCCCGCGCAATTGAAAGGCCGGATCAGACATTTTGCCTCCAAACGGGCAATGGACATCGACGGTCTGGGCATCAAGCTGATCGATCAAATGGTGGACAAAGGCTTGGTTAAAGACGTGGCGGATATTTATGACATCAAAAAAGAGCAACTGATTGAATTGGAGCGGATGGCAGACAAATCAGCTCAAAATATTATTGACGCCATTGAAAAAAGCAAAACCAAACCTCTTTCTAAGTTTCTCTATGCCCTCGGGATCCGTAATGTAGGTGAGACTACCGCAGAAGACCTGGCTCGACATTTTACACGGCTCGACGATTTCTTCCGCCTCTCAGAAGAGGAATTGATGGAGGTAGACGGCATAGGGCCAGAGGTTGCAGCCAGTGCCCATAGATTCTTTGGAGATAAGAAGAACAGAGAATCTATCGACCGATTGAAGAAGGCCGGAGTGAAAGTCATCGAGCCCAAAGCAAAGGAGAAGGGCAAACTGGCGGGCAAGATATTTGTCTTCACAGGAGCCATGAAAGACTTTGCAAGAGATGAGGCCCGAACCCTTGTGGAATCAATGGGGGCAACGACCGCCTCCACCGTTTCAAAGAAAGTGGACTTTGTCGTGGTTGGAGAAGACCCCGGCTCCAAATTCGACAAAGCCAAAGAGTTAGAGATCAAAACTCTCACCGAAGAAGAATTCAAGAAGATGATTGGATAACCTCTGCAACCCATAGGTCGCCAGGAGGGAACTCTTTGAAGGGATTGCGAATACCCATGATTCCACCGTAGAAGCCGTTTGAAGAGTTCATCTGAAGCCGAAGCATCGCATAGTAGGTAGATTGATTATCTCATGCTATTATTTTTAGGGCTTCATATCTGCTTCGCCTATTGACATCCTACGTTATAATTGTACAATTGTCTAGGACCAGAAAGGGGTCGCTCATGGATGTTGTCATTGACACTTCCGCTCTGCTTGCTGTTATCGTAGCGGAACCAGAGCGAGATAGGATCGTGAAACTGACGGCGGGGCATACGCTCATTGGGCCTGGGTCAATCACCTGGGAAATCGGGAATGCCTTCTCAGCCATGCTAAAACATCAACGTATTGGGTTGGCTGAGGCCCAGCAGGGGTTGAAGATCTTTAACGCGATCCACTTGCGTTTTGTTAGAGTTGATTTGAACAATGCCATATCCATCGCCCATGAAACCAAAACATATGCTTACGATGCGTACTTTCTTGATTGTGCCGTTCGGCATGCTGCACCTTTGCTGACCCTAGATCGCGCCTTAGAGCGCGCGGCGACGAAGCTTGGCGTTAAAGTGATGGAGGTTTAAATGCGAGTCTACACCTATTCTGAAGCGAGGCAGAAACTTTCTAGTATCTTGGACAAGGCAGAATCGATGGGAAAAGTGATTATCCGCCGGAAAGATGGAAGAACGTTTGCTCTAATTCCCGAGCGGAAGCTTGGGTCTCCTCTGGACGTTCCTTCAATCAAAGCAACTGTTTCTACGGAAGAACTTGTTGAGGTCGTGAGAAAGGAGAGAGGCAGGGCAAGAGGGTGGAGACGACGCGCGTAACGCCGCGCTTCACTCTCGGCGCTATGCGTATAGTGACCGAGGCCCGAACCCTCGTGGAATCAATGAATGCAACGACTGCCTCCACTGTTTCAAAGAAAGTGGACTTTGTGGTGGTTGGCGAGGACCCAGGCTCCAAATTCGACAAAGCAAAGGAATTAGGGATCAAAACTCTCACCGAGGAAGAATTCAAGAAAATGGTCAGTTAAAAAGGGGACAACTGATCTCTTCGCTCCACGCCAAAATCGTCCTTGATTTATACTAGCATTGGTAGTATCATTAATACTATTATAGGGGGTATTACCAATGGCTAAAATTCCTAATATCATACCAATTACCGATCTTCGGCAGGATGCCACATCTATCGTAAAGCGAGTGATTGCGTCCAGAGAGCCTCTCGTCATTACCCAGAGAGGACGGGCTGCTGCCGTAATGGTTAGCATGGAAACTTACAAGCACTCCCAGCATGAACTGGAAATTTTGCGCCTTCTCGCCCGTGGCGAGAAAGAGATCGGGGAGGGCAAGGGGTACGACCTCGAGGAGGTTCTCGCTGAAGCCGACTCCTTGTTAAAAGAGACGAAACCTTGAAAGTTCTGTTCACTCCTTCGGGGCGAAAACAGTTCCTTGAAGCCATAGCTTATATTTACCAAGGGAATCCACCGGCTGCGATTGCTTTCCGGCGTAAGGCGGAAAAGGTTTTATCCAGGCTCAGAAAATTTCCACAATCTGGCATGGCACTGCCGGAGTTTCCCGATCTTCCTTTTCGCGAAGTTATTGTAAGACCGTACCGTTTCTTTTATCGTGTAAGAGAAAAAACGGTCTGGATCGTAGCTGTCTGGCACGGTGCTCAACTTCCGGAAGAACCAGATGAGTCATAGAGGATGGAAATGGCATGTTTTTTTTAGGCAGGAAAGAAATTGCAGCTAGTCTCTACAGGAGCTAAGAGTAAAGAACTTAAGAATAAAATTAAGAAAGCTACAAAAGCTAAAGTAACAAAGAACGCTCAACGACTCAGGAAAATCTTCAACAAGATCTGGATGGCAGATAACCACACCATCCAACGGACGGTCTTGACTCGTCGCCGCCTAAATTGACCTTGAGGCTGTAGAAAAAGTCTCCGATCAGATTCGTGGGCGAGATGCTGAAACAATTGGCCTCATAGAGTGCACCACAATTAACGATCTTATGCATGTGAGGGGCAAGTGTCCCCTAAAAGCATGGCTCTCACTCGTCAAAAGGACTTTTTTGCATCCTCGTTATGTATATGAATGAAATAAGAGGGTCCTAAATTGTTTGATATATCCTCACGAAAAACCATACGAATGTTTGGAATATATACTGTCATTTTTTGGCTTTCCTACGTCATCTATCTGCCGCCGTTTGTCCAAAGCCCAAACATAAAAGGACTGATCGATGAAGGATATGAAATGTATAAATCCGACCACCCAAATGCATCAAAACAACAATTGGTGGAAACAAAGTTATATCTGTCGTTTATTTTCCTTTACGCCAAACTTGCTTTTTTTATCGTAACCGGCATCATAAGTGGATTGTTTATTTTTGGACATAAACGAATCGGACGAATACTTGCACTTGTTCTCTGTATCGTAATGCTCGGAAGCCGAGTGTTAGCTTTCTTAATGGCATATCCAAATATTATTCATAGACTAAGAGTCATTTATGTTTTTCTATTGTCTTACACGCCGCTAGCAGTCATTCACAAAGATATAGTAACGCCTATATTTCTTCTAATGAGTATCGTTTATTTGTTTAAAAAGTCAGTGGCACAAGAATTTCTAAAAGTTCCCTCATGAGAAGGGGGCCGGATCACCGATAAATCCCCCTCCCAGGGCAAAGTTGCAAGTCCCAACGCTTAGGCAGAACAATCATCAGGAGAACATTCTGTGAAAGATAAACTCATGCTTGGCTTGTGGCGATACATGCTCAAGGTCCCGCCGTTTTTATGGGAGAAACAGATTTCCAAGGCGAAAAAGAAATTTGAAGCCGAGAACAGCTTCATGTCTAAGGAACACGGCTTAGTGCATCATTTTGTGGTCAGAGAACTCCCCTATGCCGGGAAACCGTTATCGCCGGAATGCGTTGCAAACAAGTTAAATCTATCCATCAGCCGGGTGAAAGTCATTCTGGATGATTTAGAAAAACGTATGACCTTCCTGTTCAGAAACAAGGAAGGAGAGGTTGTTTGGGCATATCCTGTGACGGTTGATAAAACCCCGCATCACCTGACAGTTAGCACGGGTGAGCAGTTATATGCGGCTTGAGCAGCCGATGCGTTTGCAGCGCCCTTCGTGCAAGGGCAATTAAGGCAGGAAACCTTGTCGGTGATTGTCAACACGGAATGTGCCCACTGCTCCCGACCGATGGAAATTAGAATTGACAGCGATCTAAACTATACCGTGAAAGAGGAAGGCTGTGAACCCATTATCTTTGTGCCGGATGTCAATCTCTTCAAGCTCGAAGATGAGAGTATAATCAACGCGTTTTGACATGAGAGCGTATTCTTCTGGTCAGAAGAACACGCTAAAGAGTACCGGAGAAAGGTACACAGGATACGGGGTGCATACCTTACAGAAAAGCAGATGGTTAAAGGGACTAAAATCATCCAAAGCGCAATTTTTGGATTTAAGTAGAAAGAACAAATAGGAAAGACTGGCTCGTTAGGCATGGAGAAAAATATGAAAAGGCCGCTATTGATTTTTCTGGCCGCCATGATCATGGCTATTCCGTCGCAGGGTTATTCAGACGCTCCGGTTGAAACTTATTTCTTAGGAGTAACGCAGATTCCGGATAATGTTCTAAGGGAGACCAAAGCCGTGCTGACGGTCAATATTATAGATCCGAAAGCGTATGCTGAATACTATAACCAACCAAATGTGAAACAAACACCTTACATCGCAGTCTACAAAAAGGAAGGAAACTCATTCAAGAAAATGGGTGTTTTGGAAAAAGCACAAATTAAGACTCCTACGGGGGGTGAATATGGACCGAAAACATGGTACCGACTCCCTGTCACTAACTCAAAAGGAGAATATTTTGAAATCATTTACGATATTTTTGGGAACAAGAAACTTTGGGTCAATTTCTCCGAATTGAAATCTTCGTTGTCTGGAGAGAAGCCGATCCTGGATTGGTTCACGACTCAACCCTCTATAGAACCTGTATCCGTTGACATCTTCTTTCTCACACGGAACAAGGAGATCAGGGTTTTTGCTTCCCCCACCCCAGGATCTCCATCGCAAGCCTTAACGACTCAATCAGAGATCTTGAGAACGAACGAAGTTTATGATGATCGTGCTTTCCAAATCATTGAAAGGAAGAACGGATTTGGGCATTTGGGAGTGAATCAAGGTTGCGATAGACCTGCGCGTAGCATAGGATGGATTCGATTGAGAGATGAAAACGGACGACTATTGGTGTGGCCGATTACGGGTCTCGGTTGTTAACTGCTCGAAGAGTGCCTGACGGCTGAGCCGGCTCCTCTCAGAGGTCACCCCCCCCAGGGCATCTTAGAATAGATGTCTTGGAATTTGTCCCGATATTCACGGAAGAGCTTTTCATGTCCCTTCTCCCAGTTGGAGAGCATTTGAAGTGCCTCTTTTGCTTTCCCCTCCGTCTGATTTGCCATCTTTTGGTAGAATTCGCTCAAGTCCTTTTCGATCAGCCAAGCGGTGTTGAAAATAGTCACTTCAGGAACCATGGAGCCTTCTAAGCATTGCTGCAGGAACTCTGATTTGGCTCGCTCGTCGAAATAATTGGTTGGTTCCAACGAGGCACCTCTTTCATGAGGTAGGTCGACCCAACGACCCTCTCTCAGATTTCTTAGAATCCCTTCGATAAAATGAATATGATGTTCCTCTTCTATGATCAATTGTTTGAAAGCGCTGACAGCAGCGCCCCAACCCATTCTCTGAAGCGAATTTTGGAAAAAACTTTTTCCTGTTTCCTCCTGTTGAAGGGCATATTCAAAAATCCTAATTAAACTCTCATTGGTGGACATGATGTTTTCCTCCTTTTTCATAGCCTACTGAATAAAGTAGAAACCGAGATAAACAGGAGCACCCCTTTTAGGCTTTCAAGAGAAAATGGAAAAGATTAATTTGGAGCAAGAGTGACGATTCTTTCCTTTGAGTCGATCGTCACGTTGAAATGGGCCAAAAAGTCGCGGCCCAGCAGGCCGTCGGCGTTTTTCAAGTCGCCATCATGGGCGATGATTAGAAGCGGCCCCACCTTGGCCTCGCCCACCTCCACGGAATTCACCCACACCGCATCTACGTAGCTTGCTCCGGTTACCCCTTTCAGGATACCGCGCGGTCCGTTCCCGGTAGAAATGCCAAGCCTCTGTAGTGCTTCCGGCGTAACCATTGTACGATCGGCTCCTGTATCAAGAATCAGCGTGATGGGTCCGGCACCGTTGATTTTGACACTGACCAGCACAGGGAGACCCGGGGTGAATGGAATCTTGGTAAGCCCCTCCGGTGATGGGCTCCGCTCCAATTCTGGAGGCGCAGGAGGAGACACGGGCAAAGGAAGAAGTCGTGCCTTGGCACGATAAGGCTCGGGAATACTCTCAGGCCTCGTCGTGTAGTGCTGGGTGCCCTGGTCATCGATCCAATAGTAGATATCCGCCAGAGCCAGCCCCGGAAAAAGGACGCAGATGAATATGAATGCTGCTGTCCACCCACGCATGATATTTTCATTTTACACCCATCAAGCTTACAAAATCCACACGTTCGTTAGGATGCGTCCCTCGTTAAGACTTCCAGCTCTAAGTATTTACTAATCAGTCCCCCTCCCCTTCCTCCCCTCCCGCCGAGAGGAGGGGAAATTTTTGGAAGAATAGGTCTAATCCATGATGGACTCCTTAGTAATTGGAATTTACGAAAGGCTCAGCTCTTTAGATCGTCGCAAGGCGGATAGAGACATCAAATTAGATGTAGCGGACTTTTTTTACCGCGGTGGTCACGGCAAAAACCCGAATATTGTTACTCTTAGGATCTGCGGGAAAGAGAAAAAACCCTGGTCGGTTTGGGTCATAACCCATCGTTGTCCCAACGAGGACTTCGCCGTCTTTAAATGTCACTTCGATCTTTCGACCCGAAGGTTTATCTCCTTGGGTATACTCTTTTCGCTCATGATATTGGGCATCCCCGGCAAAATCCCGAACGAAGAATACAGCCTTTAATACTTTAAAAAATACCTCAATTCCCTCGTCCGAAGATTTATCAGCTGGAGAGACATGAAAACGATCTTTATTCGGGAAAAAATCCTGGCTGAACCCCTTGATGATCCTCCCATCGATATATCGCGCAACCACTTTTAAGGGCTCCACGAATCCCCCGCGATCTTTCCAGCTCTGTCAAGAAAACCTCTAAATCTTCCCTGTTGGCCGACCCACCCCCCACTTAACGTATCTGAAAATATGCCGTCACAGTCCTTCTTCCCTTACTAATGTGGACATTCTAATGCTGAAACAATTACAAGGTCAAGGAAATTCCGTAAAATAATTGCATCAACAGCACCTCATCTGGGGTATAATTCAATTCTGGAAGGAGTCTAATTCTCATATAAGGCACGGCATGGGGAGACATGATTAAAGCAGTTCTCTTTGATTTTGGCGGGGTATTGGCTGAAGAAGGCTTTAGGGAGGGGTTGAAGGCGATCGCAAAGGGAAAAGGCCTCGGCCAGGGTGATTTCTACGAAATTTCAAGCGATCTTGTGTACCAAACGGGTTATATCACCGGAGCGTGCGATGAACATTCTTACTGGAACGCCGTTCGAAAAAAAACCGGCGTGAAAGGAGCCGATCAGGAATTCAGGGAAGAGATTCTGAAGAGATTTAAGTTAAGACCGGCAATGACAGCCATGGCGGAAAAAATGAAATCTTCTGGCCTCATGGTGGCCATCCTGAGCGATCAAACCAACTGGCTCGACGAGTTGGACCAAAGAACCCCTTTTCATCACCGATTCGATTATGTTTTCAACTCTTATCATCTCAAAAAAACGAAGAGAGACCCATCCATTTTCAAAGAGATATGCTCCCTTTTGGGCCTTCGACCGAAAGAAGTTCTCTTTGTCGATGACAACATGGAGAACGTAAAAAGAGCTGTGAACCAAGGCCTCAGGGCGATTCACTTTAAAGGTGTGCGTGAATTTCAAATGGAAATCAAGAAATTTGTCGAGCCCCGTTAGAGATTCCAGTCGTTGCGACCCTTCGACATACTCAGGGCCGTGAGCACAGTCGAATGGCTCGAAACCGAGGGG
>Ga0209293_10000070_pt1 | contig 14039 bp, 12 predicted proteins | sample Mud_0915_D1_FD_187690 | JGI IMG/M metagenome (GOLD analysis project Ga0209293, IMG submission 187690) | Wetland microbial communities from Old Woman Creek Reserve in Ohio, USA - Mud_0915_D1 (SPAdes) (version 2) | ecosystem: Environmental > Aquatic > Freshwater > Wetlands > Sediment ... | reverse complement strand
GCCCTATCGGCCGAAGTGTGATGTTTAAAGTTTAAGGTTTAAAGAACGGGTCAAGATAATCATTCGTAACCTTAACCCTTAAACTTTAAACCTTAAACCGTCTTTTCATTTCACACTGATCCGCGGGTTGATCACCGCGTAGAGCACGTCCACCGCCAGGTTGATGATCACGAACAGCCCGGCGATGAAGAGGGTGCCGTTCTGGATCACCATGTAGTCGCGCTGCATCACGGCGTCGTACATCCACTTGCCCACCCCGGGCCAGGCGAAGATGGTCTCGGTCAGGATGGCGCCGCCGAGCAGCACGCCGAACTGCAGCCCGATGGTGGTCACCACCGGGATCAGGGCGTTTCTCAGGGCGTGCTTGAAGATCACCTTGAACTGCGACAGCCCCTTGGCCCTGGCGGTCTTGATGTAGTCCTGGCGCAGCACCTCGAGCATCGCGGAGCGGGTCATGCGCGCCACGATGGCGGTCGGGATGGTGGAGAGCGTGAAGGCCGGCATGATGAGGTGCCACAGGGCATCCCGGAACGCTTCCCAGTTCCGGCCCAGGATGGCGTCTAAAATGTAAAAGTTGGTGATGACATCGAGGTCCACCCCCACGCTCAGGCGGCCGGAGATGGGCAGCCAGCCCAGGTTCACCGAAAAGATCAGCATGAACACCAGGCCCAGCCAGAAAATGGGCATGCTCACGCCGGCCAGGGCCCCCAGCATGCTCAGGTAGTCGAAAATCGAATACTGCTTGGTGGCCGAGATGATGCCGAAGATCATGCCCAGGCTGCAGCTGATCAGGAGGGCGGTGACGGACAGCTCGATGGTGGCGGGAAACCGCTGCCGGATCTCGATCCAGACCTTCTGGCGGGTCCAGATGGTTTCGCCCAGGTCCAAGGTGACCAGGCGTTTGAGAAACAGGCCGTACTGGAGGTAAAGGGGTTTGTTCAGGCCCAGGTGCTCGCGCAGATTTTTCAGGGCTTCGTCCGAGGCGCGCTCGCCCAGCAGGAGCTCGGCCGGGTCGCCGGGGGTCAGGTGGAGCATCAGGAAAATAATGATCGACACCCCGATGAGGGTCGGGATGAGGATCAGGATTCTGCGGATGATATAGGAGGCCATCGGTCCCCGGTCATGACGTGGGTTCCGCTTCCTATAGCAAAAGGGCTCGGGGCCTGCAAATAAAAATAAAAAAGGGAGAGGCGCAGAACCTCTCCCTTTTCGCTGCTGTCCGGGGTACCCCGGGTCCGGGTCTTAGTTCACCCGGCCGCCTCTCCCTTTTTTATTTTTCCAGCCACACATTCTTCAGGCGGATCGAAGCCGTGGGGTGCAGCTTGAAGTCCTGCACTTTCTTCAGCATCGGCCAGGTCTGGGTGCTGTGCGCGACCGGGATCACGGGCATCTCGTCGTACATGAGCTGCTGGGCCTTCTTGTAGATCTCGGCCCGCTTGGCCTGGTCGAAGGTCTGCCGGCCTTGCTCCATCAGGCTGTGGTACTCCGCGTTCTGCCACTGGGTGCGGACGGCGTTGGAGGCCAGCCCGTCGTAGAGCACCGCCAGGAAATTGTCCGGGTCGCCGTTGTCGCCGGTCCAGCCGAGCTGGAAGAGGTCCATGTCCGGCGGCTGCTCGCGCTGCCGTTTCAGGTAGGTGCCCCACTCGTAGCTCACAATGCGAGCTTTGACGCCTATTTTCGCCAAGTCCGCCACCATGGCCACGCCGACCTTCAGCCCCTCCGGGTTGTAGGGCCGGGCGACCGGCATGCACCACAGGGTGATCTCATCCAACCCCTTGCCCTCGGGGAATCCGGCTTCGGCCAGAAGGGCCTTGGCTTTGTCCAGGCTGTATTCGATCATCGGGACCTGGTCGTTGTAACCCCACATGATGGGCGGGATGTGGTTCTTGGCGAGCTGGCCCTGGCCCTGGTAGATGTTGTCCACGATCGCCTTGCGGTTGATGGCGTGCGCGATGGCCTTGCGCAGCTTGACGTTGCTCTTCCAGGGCTCCTTGGTGTGGTTGAAGCTGAGGTAGCCGATGTTCATTCCGGGCTGGCTGACCAGCTTCATCTTGGGGTCCTTGCTCGCCAGCGCGATGTCGGCCGGGTTGGGGAACTGGCAGATGTGGATGTTGCCGGTCTTGAGCTCGAGGAAGCGCACCGAGTTCTCGGGGATGGCTCGGAAGACCGCCTTGTCGAGATAGGGGCCGCCCTTCTTGTTCCAGTACTCCTTGTTCTTCTCAAGGAGGATCTGGTCGTCCTTGACCCATTTGACGAATTTGAAAGGGCCGGTGCCCACGGGGTTGCGCACGAACTCCTTGGGGTTTTTCATGAAGGCCGCGGGGCTGATGATGTCGGCGAAATCCATTCCCAGGTTGGCGAGGAAGGGCGCTTCCACCCGCTTCAGCTTGAAGACCACGGTGTGCTCGCCCGTCGCCTCGATCGAGTCGACCGTTTTGTCCATCTCCATTGAAACCCAGTACTCCGGCGGGCGTTCCTGGGGCGGGATCTCCCAGCCCTTGCCGAAAAACTTGAGCTTGCGCTCCTTCATCTGCCGGCCCAGGGAGAAGACGACCGCATCGGCCGTGAACGGGGTGCCGTCGTGGAACCTGACGCCCTTTCTCAGGTTGAAGGTGTAGGTCAGGCCGTCCGGGGAGATGGTCCAGGACTCGGCCAGGCCGGGCTCGATGTCCGTGGACTCGTCCTTGTACTCCACCAGGGCCTCGAGGACGTTGTCGCAGATCATAAACGAGTTGCCGTCGGTCTCATAGGCCGGGTCCAGGCCCACGCTGTCGCCGCCGCGGCCGAAGACCAGGGTGCCTCCCGGCTTCGGGGCCGCCAGGGCCGCGCCGACGCATGCAAACGCCAACACCGTCAGAATCAACAGAACCTTTTTGAGCATATGTCCTCCTTCTATATGTTTGGGGTTGGGTCGAAAATTACTAGAGCCGGCCCGGATTGTCAAAGCCAACCGGTCAAAAACTCATCCAGGATCCTGTGCAGCGCGAGCAGGCTGTCGATATTGACGTGCTCGTCGACCGCGTGGGCGCTGTTGTCGCCGTCCGGGCCCCAGACGATGCCGGGGATGCCGAACGCGGAGAGGAAGCGCGCGTCGCTTGCGCCGTGCTCGCACCCGATCTCGGGGTTGCCGGCGACGGCCATCAGTCGGTCGAGGTAGGGGGTGTGGCCGCCCTGGAAGAGCGGCTCCCGCTCCACCACTTCGACCTCCCCTTTGATCTCGCGGCGAATGGCCGCGACCACCGCCTCCATGTCGTCGTTTTCGGTGTAGCGCACGTCGAAGAGCGCCTCGGCGTAGTCCGGCACCTGGTTGGCGGCCTTGCCGGCCTGGATGCGGCTGAAGTTGAGGGTGCGGTGCCAGTGGCCCGGTGCCGTCAACTCGAAGTGGCGCTTGATCTTCAAATAGTCGGAGATCAGGTTCTCGATGGCGTTCTCCCCCAGCCAGGGCCGCGCGCCGTGGGCGGTCTTGCCGCGGCCGATGAGCTTCAAGCGCACGATGCCTTTTTCCTTGACCACGATCTTGCGCAGGTGGCCGCCGTCCAGGGCGATCGCGAACTCCGCCTTGAGCTGGGCGAGCGCCGCCTGCGCGCCGTTGTGGCCGCCGATCTCCTCGTCGCCTGAGATCAGCAGCCCGCACGGCAAATCGGCCTGGGTCTTGCCGCGCGCCTTGAGCTTTTCCATCTGCTCCACGACCAGGACCAGCGAGAGGGCGGCGGCGTACTTGTCGTCGATGCTGCCCCGGCCGTAGAGCCGGTCGTTTTCCACCCGCGGATGGAACAGCTCCTCGGGCGCGTCCACCACGTCGACGTGGGACATGAGCAGCACCGGTACGGTGCCGTCGGGCCGCAGCACCAGCAGGGTGGGGACGCCGTTCTCCTCGATGCGGCGGTAGCCGACGCCGTGCCGCGCGAGGTGGCTCTCCATGAAGTCCATGCAGTTTCGGATCTCCTCCGGCCGGGAGTGCATGGACTTGAACCGGATAAGGTCCTTCGTAAGGTCGACAACGCGGTGCATGCTAAACCATCCTCGGGGTCAGTCGTTCGAAAACAAAACGCGCCTTGGGCCGTCGACACGAATCGCATCGGGTCGAAGCTATCGGTTTGCCTTCTCCCATCACTCCCGGTCCGGAGGTATGAGCAGGGTGGGGTAGGCAGAGTTCTCGGCGATTTCCTGCGGCACGCTGCCGATCCAGCGCTCGACCCACCGGTTCTTGGAGGAAGACCCCAGCGCCACCATGGTCGCCAGGCATTCGCGGGCCGCCTTCTCCAGGCCCTCGGCCGGAGTGCCGACGTACACATGGGAGCGCGCGTCAATGCCGGCCGCCTCGAACCGGCCGCAGATCTCTTCCATCTTCGCCTTGGCGTCCTTGCGTGCTTTCTGGGCCCCCATGGCCGAGTCGCCTTCGATGGCGTTCTCGTCGATCACGTGGACCACCCGCACCTCCTCGATCAGCGGCTTCATGCTGATGAGGTAGTCGACGGCTTTGCGGCTCGCCGCAGACCAGTCCGTTGCCAGGAGCGGCCGCTGAAACGGTTTGCCGAAGGCGAAGGGGTTCTCGGGGACCGGTTTGTAGACCAGGGTGGGGACCGGCAGGCGGCGAATCAACTCGGTCACCGTCGACCCCGAATAAAACTGCTCCAGTGCGCTCTTGCCGGAACGGCCGATCACCACCAGGTCGGCTTCCTCTTTTCGCGCCGCCTTGGCCACCTCGGAAGCCATCCCGCCCACCTGGATGTAGACGCCGACCTCCATGCCCAGCTCGAAGAGACGTTCGGCCCAGTCGATGAACCGGATGTTGGCGGCTTCCTTCAGGCGGACCGCTTCATCCTTCTGGTAGCCCACCCCGCGGCGCATAGCGACTTTCTCGCGTTCGATGACGTACATGAAGACGATGTGCTCCAGGCCGGATTCCCGCAGACTGAGCAGGGACTTGATGGCGTCGAAGCCCAGTTCTTCAAACTTGGTGACAAACAGGATCTTTTTGATCATCGTCAGGTTCCCTGTCGGCATGGGCGGGGGTCCTGAAGAAACCCTCACCCGATGGCTTTTTTGATGGCGGTCGCCAGTACATCGGCCTCCACCGGTTTCTCGAGATAAAGCTCCGGCTCCGGCACGTCGCCCCCTCCGAATTCCGCCAGCGCCTGCTGGGATTTCAGAAAGGATTTCTTGTTGATGCCGGAAAGCACCATCACCTTGATATCCTTCATCGAAGCGTCGGTCTTCAGCTGGCGATAGAGACGGATGCCGCTCTGCCGGGGCATGAGCACGTCTAAAATCACCAGGTCCGGCGCTTCGCTGCGGATCATCTGCAGCGCTTCCTCGCCGTTGGCGGCCTCGATCGGCGTGTGGCCGCTTTCCTCTACCACCGTTGTGTTGAACAGGCGAACGTCGGGGTCGTCATCCACGACCAGGACCTTTTTCCCCATGGCCGAACCTCCCTCAAAAGTAAGAATCGCTCAACGCGATGTGCCATCCTCCCGGTACGGCAGCCGCACGACGACCGTGGTTCCCTCTCCCAGCCGGGACTGCACCTCGATCCGGCCGCCGTGTTCCTGGATCAGCTTGCGGGTCACCAGCAGCCCCAGCCCGGTGCCCTGCTGGCCCTTGGTGCTGAAAAACGAGGTGAAGAGCCGGGCCTTGACCTCCTCGGTCATGCCGGCGCCGTTGTCGGTTACCACGAAGCGGATGGTGCGGTTCGCCTCGGAGCCCGTTTGGACGAGGACTTTCCACTGCCGGGGCGGCCTCTCGTCGAAAAGGCATGCGTCCAGCGCGTTGGAGACGAGATTGACCAGCACGGTGTGGATCGTCTGGGGGTCCATGCAGACCCGGCCGATTGCCGGATCGAAGTCCCGGACGAGGTCGATTCCACCCTGCTGCGCGCGCGCCTTCATCAGGTCGCAGACCTCGGCGGCGATGTCGTTGGGGGTGCACGGCTCGTAGTCGGGTTCGCGTTCCTTGGAATAGGAGAGCAGGTCCATCACCAGATTGGACATGCGCTCGATGCTGCGCTTGATCGTGTCCCAGCCCTTGCGCAGCTTCTGCTCGTCCTTGCCGCCGATTCCCACATCGACGAGGTGGCTGCCGCCCTTGAGTCCGTGGAGGATGTTCTTGATCCCGTGGGCCAGCCCGGCCACGGTCTGCCCGATGGCCGCCAGCCGCTCGGAGTGCACCAGCTCGCGCTGCAGCCGCTTGATCTCCCGCAGGTCCTGGAAAAAGACCACGGTGCCCCGTTTGCGGTCCCCCTCCATGAGAACGCTGCCGGAAAACCGGACGGGGATGCGGTCGCCGTCGCGTGAGGCGATTTCCGTCTCCGTCCATGGGCACTCCTTGTCGGTGCACGTATCTTGCATCGCCTGGCTGAAGAATTCAACCATCTCCGCGGGCAGCAGTTCGGAAAGGCGGCGGCGCTGGACGACGTCTTCCTGGCGGTATCCGAGAATGCGCTCCGCCTCCGGGTTGAAGACCACGATCGCGAGCTTTTCGTCGGTGGCGACGATCGCGTCGTTGGAGCTGCGAATCAGGTTGCTCAGGAAATTGGAGCGCCGGCGCAGCTCGACGGTCGCCTCCGCGACCTTGCCCTCCAGGTCGAGGGTGTATTCCCGGAGGCGCCGTTTGATGTCGATTTTTTCCTCGGCCCGCCGGATGGCGATCGCGAGCGTCTCGCCGCGGAACGGCTTGGTGACGAAGTCGGAGGCCCCGAAATGCAGCGCCTCGACGGCGGTGTCCATGTCCCCGTGGCCGGTGATGATGATCACCTCGGCCTCCGGCGCCCGTTCCTTGATGCGCTTGAGCACCTCGATCCCGCTCATGCCGGGCATCTTGATGTCGGTGATCACGACGGCCGGGCGCTGCCCTTCGAACAGGTCCAACCCCTTCGGGCCGTCCAGGGCGGTGGCCACCTCGTGGCCGTCGGCGTTCAGGGAGCGCACCAGAACCCTCAGCAGATCGGGTTCGTCGTCGATGAGCAGAATCTTCGTCATGCGCGATCCATCGGCTCAGCGCGCCTGCGGAAACGTCAGCCGGAAAGTGGCGCCTTCCCCCGGCCGGCTCTCGATCTCGATGGTGCCGTCATAGCCCTGGACGATCCCGTAGCTGATGCTGGTCCCCAGGCCGGTTCCCTTGCCCACTTTCTTGGTGGTGAAAAACGGCTCGAACAGCTTGCCTCTGACCTCCTCCGGTATGCCCACGCCGGTGTCGGCCACCTCGGCCACCACCCGGTCACCGCTGGCGCAGGAGCGGATCCTGATCCGCCGCTCGTTTTCGGCGGCTTCGCCGGGGGGCTCGTTCTTTTCGTCGATGGCGTCGATGGCGTTGCTGACGAGGTTCACGAAGACCTGCTCCAGGCGGTTGTGGTCGGCCAGGACCGGCGGCAGGTCGGGGGAGAGGTCCAACTCGACCTCGATCCGGTGCGCCTTCAGCTGATGCCCCAGGATTTTGAACACATCCCGGATGGGGTCGTTCAGGTTCACCCGGCTGCGGGCGAATTCCGCCTGCCGCGAAAAATCCCGGACGTGCGTGATCACCGACGTCGCGCGGGAGACGCTGGCGATGATGTCCTCGGCCACGCGGTTGAGCTCCCCGGCTTCCAGCGCCTGCCCTCGGCCGAGCATTTTCACAATGTAATCCGCCGACACCTGGATCACGTTCAGGGGCTGGTTGATTTCGTGGGCCATGCCGGCCGCCATTACGCCCAGGGTGGTCATCTTGCCCGCCTGGACCAGCTGGGCCTCCTTTTCGATCGTCTCCGTGATGTCGGTGGTGGTCGCAATCAGAACGTCGCGGCCGCCGTATTCGGCGCGGCTGACGTTGATGTTCACGAAAAAAGGTTTCCGCCCCTTTTTATATTGGCGCTTCTTCAGAAAAAGGATGGACTGCCCTTTTTCGAGGTTCTGAAAGCCGTTGCGCACCTCGGCGTCGTGTTCTTCCCCCAATACGAAAAACCGGAGCCCCACCAGCTCGTTTTTTGTGTAGCCGTAGCAGTCCTCGGCGGTCTGGTTGGTGTCCAGGACCTGGAAGGTGTGCGGGCTGATGATGAAGATCGGGTTGGGGTCGTTGTTGAACACCGAGCGGTATTTTTCCTCGGAACGGACCACCTGCTCCTGCAGATTGGCGTTTTCGATGGCCACCGCAATGCGGTTGCCGATCAGCTCCAGCACGTTCTTCAGCCCCTGAGGAAACTGCAGCTGCCGCCGGCTGCCGACACGGATCACGCCGAAGGTCTGTTTTTCCTTCGAGCTGATGGGGATGTAGGCCAGCGTCTGCATCTTTTCTTCTTCGATCAGCCGGATTTCGTCGGTGCAGTTCGGGGAAAGCTCCTCGAACGTGGTGAACCGCTGCCGCGTTCCTGCCTGGTAAATGGCGCTGCCTTTGCCGGCGACGGGAAGGATCCGGCAGGCTTTTTCGGAAACGCCGCAGCTGAACCGCAGGTGGTAGCTGTCGTCCTCGGTCAGCAGGTAAACACAGATCCCGTCCGCCTTGATCAGTCGCTGAACCTCCGCCAAAGCCGTTTGAATGCGCTCCTCCAACCCCGCCGGCGCGTTCAGGGCCGAGTAGACGGAGACCATGGCGCTCAATTCCGCCGTGTGCCGCTCCCGCTCCTGTTCGGCGCGTTTGTCCTCGGTCTTGTCCCAGAGGGTCTCGATCGCCCCGATGTTGAGGCCCTCGGGGGATTTGATGGGGGCTGCCGTGAACCAGCACCACGTGCCGGCTTCGCCCAGGCTGGGGAAGAAGGCCTCGGCTTCGAAGCCGCCCTCGATGAGTGCGGATTTGCGCCAGCTGCCGCCGTAGAGCCGCATGATTTCGTTCTCGTCGCTCTGGCTGAGAACGACGTCCGCCATGGACGGCCGCGGGCTGTCGTAAAACGGGAACCACTGCCGGTTGGTCCCGATGGCTTGATCGGCGGAGAGGCCGGTGAGCTTCTCCATGGCCCGGTTCCAGTGGGTGATGACATGCTCTGCGTTGATCACGAAGGTCGGGATGGTGCTGCCCTGGATGATCTGGTACAGGGTGCGCTCTTTGCCGACCAGCTCCACCTCGATTTCGCGCGAGCGGCGGTTTCTCCTTTCGATAATGGCGGCGAAGCGGTCCATCACCCGTGATAAGAATTCCTGCAGCGCGTCCGGGCGGTTTTGGATCTGCTGAAGCTCCCGGTAGGACTCGATCTTGACCTGTTCGGCCATCAGCAGGTCGCGGATGGCACGGGCCTCGAAATGGTCGATCAGCCTCAGCGCCTTCGGTTTCGTGTCCCGAAGGGTTTCGATGATGGCGTGGCTGTTGGTCAATTCCAGAAGGGTTTCCAGGTTCTGCAGCTTGAACAGCTCCGTGTAATCGCCGAAGACCGGGATGCCCAGGGAACGCGCGTATCGGATTCCGTCGGCGTTCTGGTTGATGTCCGCCACGCCCAATATTTGCGGCTGTTGGTCCGCGAAGACCTCGTGCGTCAGGAACTGCAGAAACGCCTTGCAGGCCCGGCCGCCGCCGACAATCGCGAGGTTGGATCCTAAGAACTGGCGGATCATGCCTTTCTCACCTCAAAAAGAACACCAGGGTGACGACGACGAAACAGGGAATCAAAAACACCAGTGCGTATTTGACGACATAGCCGAAAAAGCTCGGCATTTTCGTCCCGGCCTCCTCGGCAATGGAGCGTACCATGAAGTTGGGGGCGTTGCCGATGTAGCTGCAGGCGCCGAAGAAGACCGAGCCGGCCGAGATGGCCGCCAGGTAATCCGGCAGTTCCCCCATGAGGTGCACTACGCTCACGCCCTCCGGCACGCCCGGGTAGAAGCTTCCGAGCGCCGTGCTGAAGAAGGTCAGATAGGTGGGGGCGTTGTCCAGGAAGCTCGACAGAGCGCCGGCGGCCCAGAAGTAGTGGGCGGGCTGATTGACGGCTTTAATGAGAAATGCCATGGCGCCGTTCGGCCCGGCTTTCAGGATCAGCAGGCAGGGCAGCATGGTGATGAAGATGCCGATGAAGAGCAGCGCCACCTCTATGATCGGCGCCCAGGTGAAATTGTTGTCCTCGCGCACCTCCACGCGCGTGGTCAGCAGCGACAGGGCGCCGATGGCGATCAGCAGCCCGTCGCGGGCCCAATCCTGGATGCCGCGGTGCACGTCGAGGGTGTTGACCTCCCCCCAGTTCACCACGCCGCTCATGAGCACGGCGCCGACGATGCCCACCAGGAAGATGAAATTGTGGGTGCCTTCCAGTTTGAGGGGCTCCTTGGGCCCCTTGGACGGGCGGTCCTTGGCGCCCTCCTTGCGATAGTAGTAAGAATCCAGAATGAAATAGGCCGTCAGCAGCAGTCCGGCCACCAGCAGCATGTGAGGCAGGATCTTCAACGTCCAGAAAAACGAGACCCCGTGCAGGAACCCGAGAAACAGCGGGGGGTCGCCGAGAGGCGTCAGGCTGCCGCCGATGTTGGCCACCAGGAAGATGAAGAACACCACCATGAAGGCGCGGTTCTTGCGGTAGCTGTTGGCCCGCAAAAAGGGTCGGATGAGCAGCATGGCCGCTCCCGTGGTGCCCATCCAGGAGGCGATCAAGGTGCCGACCACCAGCATCAGGGTGTTGACGGCCGGGGTTCCCCGCAGCGAGCCGCGCAGGAGAATGCCGCCGGAGACCGTGTAGAGCGCCCAGAGCAGAATGATGAAGGGGATGTAGTCCGCCAGGATGATGTGGACGATTTCGTGGACGGCGGTGCCGCCGAAGGCGATCACGAACGGGCCTGCCATGGCGGCCGCCCAGAAGATCGAGACCTTGCCGTAGTGGTGATGCCAGAAGTTCGGCAGCGCCAGCGGCATCAGCGCAATCGACAGCAGCATGCAGGCAAAGGGGATGCAGCTCCATATGGGGAGCAGTTCGCCGAGATCGTGCGAAGCGGAAGAGGCAGCCGCCTGGGCCGTCGCCGCTTGAACCAACGCTTCCGGTACCGGGAAAAACATCCAAACCGAAAGGCCCCCCAGCACGCCCAACGCCAGAAACCGTTTCATGAGGTTTGACCCTTTCTGCCGAGCCGCAGAAAATCGCAAAACGTTCGGCGGAGCCGCACCCAAGCCTTACCAAACTCTTTATTATTTAAAAAGATTTTTTTATCTGATATCTATTCAAAACCGAATCTTAAAACCGGCCGTTTCAAAGGCAACGAGCGATTTCGGAAAGGAGGAGTGGGATGAAAACGCTTCGGGTTCTCTTTTATCTCGCTATCTGGCTGGGGGCGGCCTTCGACCTTGCAGCCGTGGCCGAAAGCCAGGCGCCCGCCGAAGGGGCGCCCTTGCCGGCGTTCACGCTGCCGGCGCCCAAGGATGCCGCTCACGGCGCTTATCTGGGGGTGAGCGGCAAGAAGGAGTTCACGGTGGCCGACATCAAGGCCGAGGTGGTGATCATCGAGATCTTCAACATGTACTGACCGCACTGCCAGAGGGAGGCTCCTTCTATCAACCAGGCCTACCAGAAAATCGAGAGCAACCCGAACCTCAAGGGCAAGGTCAAGATGATCGGCATCGGTGTCGGCAACTCGGCCTTCGAGGTCGATTATTTCAAGAAGACCTACAACGTGCCGTTTCCACTTTTTCCGGACCCGGACTTCAAGATTCACAAGCTGGTGGGGGAGGTTCGGACGCCTTACTTTATCGGTTTGAAAAGCCAGAAAGGAGCCGCCCCCAAGGTGTATTATTCCAAGCTCGGCGGCGCCAACAACGCGGAGGAACTGCTCAACAAGCTGCTGGCCGACGCGGGGCTGCAGTGAGGAGAAAAAATGAAAACGATCATGGTCGGATTCGCCGTGATGATGGCATTGCTGATCGCCCCTGCCTGGGCGGGGGCGCAGACACTGAAGGACATGCTCTACGACCCCGGGGTGCTTAAGCCGATCGACAGCACGCTGAAGGTCAAGGTGGGGCAGACGGCCCCTGATTTCACGCTGCCTGCGATCTCCGGCGAAAAGGTGCGCCTGAGCCAGTACCGCGGTAAAAAGAACGTGGTCATCTCCTTCGTGCCGGCGGCCTTCACGCCGGTGTGCTCGGATCAGTGGCCCGGCTACAACATGGCGCGCGGCCTGTTCGAGCAGCACGACGCGATCCTGCTCGGCATCACCGTGGACAGCATCCCCACGCTGTCGGCCTGGACGCGCCAGATGGGTCCGGAACTGTGGTTCCCGGTCCTGTCGGATTTCTGGCCGCACGGAGCGGTCGCATCGAAATACGGGCTGCTTCGCAAGGACGGGGTCTCCGAGCGGGCGCTGATCTTCATCGACAAGAAGGGCGTCATCCGGGACATCGTGGTTTCCGACATCAACAAGCGTCCCGATTTGGAGAAATGCGCTGTCGGCTTGGAAAAATTAGATAAAAAATAAGGGCATGCCTTCTCGGCATGCCCTTATTTTTTAGCGGTGCTTCTTGGTGAAGGGGAACACGCTGGTGTAGCCCAGGATGTCCGTGATCAGCAGGATGATGAAGACGATCAGCAAGGTGCCTACGACGATCCCCAGTGCGCCTACGTCGCCGCCGGCGGGAAGGCTTTCGACCCTGTCGGCCAGCCGCACCGCCTCGGCATCCGACAGGGCTGCGGCGCGCGCCTGGGCTTCCTGGGGATCGATGCCCTGTTTGACGAGGGCTGTCTGGATGTCCTCCCGGGCCATCAAGTTGCGGACCAGCTCGCGGGCGTTCTGGACGCGGGCGGCATCCATTACGGTTTCGGTGCCGACCAAGGCGGCCATGGCGGCCTGATGCGGCCCGGAAATCATGAAAACATACACGGCGAGAACAAGGCTGACGGGTCTGGCGATGCGGTAGATTCTTTTCATGAGATTCTTCCTCCCCTTCCTTTGTCGGCGATGGATGCCGTTTGACGCCGCAGTCTTTCGCCCGCTGTTTTAATCCACATGTTGCGGCCTCATAGAATGAGCCATCCTAACTATTAAAGACTCCTTAGTCAACGCCCTGCCGCCGGTCCCGTCCGCAGTAAATTTGCACGGTCCGGGTTCACAGACGCTCGGGGCAGCCGATCGTCTTTCATCAAGAATGGTTTTTCCTCTTCCCTTTTCTGTTTTCCAACTAACATTCAGCGTAGTCGAAAGCAGATTGCAGATTGCGCAGCGAGTGAAGAAAGATAGGCTTTGAGAAGGCGTAGATTCGAAGAACATCAGAAATTACGTACAGGCTGGCAATATCACAAATTCGAGCCGTTGGTGATGTCGGATGAACTCAGCGGCGCTGCGGTTCTATGGGAATAGGTTTCCAGGTTAGCCGATATCTGTAGCTTTTGCCATCCCCAATCTTAGGCCCTTGTGTCAGCATCAGCTGTTTAGCGCTAACCGCTCATCGCGGAGTATACTTCAGGATTTAGTCTATCCGGCCTTGTGCCATGGAGAATGATGTCCGCAATTTTCAGGTATTTTCCCGCAAAAGCTTCCTGCGCTCAATGCTTAAAACGATTGTGATGCAGCGCTCGAGGCCTAAGTCGCTTGGTTATGCATGGCATGCATTGAGCTCACATCTGAAGCTGGGCCGGCCGTCAAACGATCAACGGGGATACGTTGTACCGTCCTATCGGCGCGATGCCCAGGCCTGCGCCTCCTGCCGCACATGGCGGGTGGCCGCGTCCAAGCGCAGCTGGAACTGGCGCTTGTATTGCTGCGCGCTGGGATAGAGCTTGTGAGCATCCGGACACGTGCCGCTGTCCACCGCCACGGCGTCGTGATCGGGCAGGCAGCGGCGCGGCGCCAGCTGCGCCGGCGTCTGAAGCTCATCGGGGTAGGCCGTGTACCAGCGCCACCACTGACCGCTGATGAGCCGGCCCTGCCATAGATCGGCCGCTTCCTGTGCGCTCTGGGCGCACTCCGGGAGGGGCAGGTTCGAAAAATCGTAATCGACGCTGCTCACGTCCGGCGGCGCGGCCGGGTCGAAAAGCGGCAGCAGGCCGTCTGCCCCCGGGGGCACGCAATGGGCATAATAGGAGTGGGCGTAGAAGTCGCCGATGGCATGCGCTGCCAGGCCGAAATCCGAGATCGAACCGCTGGCGAGGCGCTTTTGAACCCGTTTCC
>Ga0209293_10000069_pt1 | contig 14052 bp, 12 predicted proteins | sample Mud_0915_D1_FD_187690 | JGI IMG/M metagenome (GOLD analysis project Ga0209293, IMG submission 187690) | Wetland microbial communities from Old Woman Creek Reserve in Ohio, USA - Mud_0915_D1 (SPAdes) (version 2) | ecosystem: Environmental > Aquatic > Freshwater > Wetlands > Sediment ... | reverse complement strand
GAGACCGAAAAAGCCTATAGATGATGGAAAGGAAATCACTTTCTTTCTCTTTAGCCGCGTCTCTTGTTTCTTTCATAACATCCTTTTGACCAATATTCATATAGACAAATTTTAATCCGGCCTGAAGTGCAACAGGACTGGCAGGGAAGTACTTGAAATACCTAACATATCCTTTTATCTACTGTCAAGCAAAAAGGGGTAGCTCCTTTTTCGGAACTACCCCTTTCCAATTTGCCTTCGCTTGCGGCAAGCAGGAAGAAACCTTCCGCTTACTTTTTAGCCTTCACATGGCACTGGGCGCATGCTGTTGGACCGGCAGGTTTGCTGGCTTTCTTCGCTTCATCATGGCAGCCTTTGCAATCCTTATGATAGGCATCCTTTGCAGAAATGGTCTTCCCCTCGGCCTCTTTCTTATGGCAATCCAAGCAAAGTTTGCCTGTGGTCTCGCCTTTCTTCCAGGTGTGGTGGCATTTCACACAATCGATTTTCAGTGTTTCGGCATGCTTCTTATGAGTGAATGTCACCTTCCCATAGGCAGGATTGTATTCGACCACGTCTTTTGCAAAAACACCACTCACCATCAGGATGGAGAGCAGGAAACCTGCGAGGATCCCCACACTAATCAACCCTTTCTTCATAATTGTCTCACCCCCTTTCTCCCCCGAGCTATCCACTCTTACTATTAGACAAAAAAGTCTAACAAATATTCATTAATTGTCAAGAAAAAAAAAGGGCGAGGTCAAAGGATTTCAATCTGCTCCAGGATTCGTTCTTTTATTTTGAGCGGGGTATTGTTCTCTCTGGCCTTTTCCGCCATCTCTTTTCCCAGCAAAGCAGCGCCCAGGGCTCCAGTGATCAAAGGCTCTTCGGGCACCAGAATCTCATGTCCCAATTGCTCGGAAAGGGCTCTCAGGAGACCCTTATTCTTGGCCCCTCCTCCTGTCACAATAATCGCCTCTTCCACCCTCAGCCTGCTGACCATTCTGCCTATCCTGTCTGCAAGTGAATGATGGACCCCCGCCAGCAGATCAGACACAAGTATCCCTTGTGCCAGGCTGGCGGCTACCTCTTGCTGTGCCCAGATCGTACAGATGTTGCTTATCTTTGCAGGGTTCTTGCTTTTCAGGGATAAATCGCCAACTTCATCCAGAGAGACCCCAAGGGTATCGGCAATTACTTCTATGAATCGGCCACTGCCGGCTGCGCACTTGTCGTTCATCACAAAATCGACGGTCTTACCCTTGGCGTCGATCCGGATGGCCTTCACATCCTGACCTCCGACATCCACGATCGTCCTGGCTTCAGGGAAAAGATGGCTGATGCCCTTGGCATGACACGTGATCTCCGTGACCTGCTTATCGGCAAACGGAACGTTGATCCTGCCGTACCCCGTGGCGATAACGCAGGTGATGGCTTGGAACGGCAGAGAAGCCTTTTTCAGTGCTGCTTCCATGACCTTGTTCGCCAGCCGACGCTGTTCTGGACCTGTGGGGCCAACGATGGAACCGACGATCCCGTGATTCACGATCACCGCCTTCGTCATCGTCGAGCCGACATCAATGCCCGCAAAGTAGGTTGCCAATGTCACCTTTTAAAGATTCAGGCTGAGGTTAAGGCTAAGGGGGAAAAAATCAGTTTAAAATCTCATGAACCTTGACCTTAACCTTCCCTATGATTAGGCTGCTCTGCTGAGTCGATTGGATTCCAAGGTTTCGATGAAAGCATCAATCTTGTTCCTTGTATCCTCTTCCGAATAGGAGGTGATATCAATGATATCACTTTCCAGAATCAGGGAAGGAAGCTCTCTGTAAATCCTTTCCTTCTTCCCATCCTTTCCCATCACAAAGACAGGGATGGGTTTGTATATTTTTGCCAGCTGATGCAACTGCCAAATGAGGCCCACATGCCAGGTTCGACACGAAAAGGCCTCATGCATGACGATTCCATCAATCTTGTATTCTTCGATCCAGTGGATGAGGCGTTCCACATCGGGTTCGGACCCTGGCCGCTTCTTGGCCCGATCGTACCAGAACGTCCAGAATCCAAGCCATCTCCATGCGAGGTGCTCGATGGGATCCTTGGTTTGGGGGAGATCCATCGCGTCGAGGGGAGCGACCATTCGATAGGTTGTTTCGACAGGGAACGAAGCCCCTTTGCTGTTGAAGTAATTGAAATCCGTCAGGGCAAACCAGGAAGGCAAGCCACCTCCCCACATGAGTCTGTATTTTTCTTCCTGAACCTCTCCCTCTCCCTTGGCAATCTTTTCTTCTAACTCCTTTTTGAGGTTTACAAAAAAATCGTAAGCCGTCTGAGTGGCCATCATGAAGTTGATCGGCACCATGGTGTTCATCGCATCGCCGGTCCCCATGGGACAAGGGACAGCTTTTCGGAGGCTATAGGTTTCTTCGATCAAGTTCCAGGTACGATCGCTTAGATCAACCAACTCTGCGAGGCGGTCATCATCCATCTTCTTTCCAGTCTGCTCTTCGAGAAAGGCCACCAGCCCGCGCAATTGTTTGACGATATACTTGTGGTAGTAGCCCAAGACATCCCGGTGATCCCGGTCCCTCTGGAACAGGGGGTAAGGAAGGTCGATGTTGTAGATCGGCACATCGGGCATGAATTGCTGGGAGGCCTGAAACCACTTGGACCTCGGGTCACATAGGATCTGCCCGGTGGATATCATGAAGTCAGGCCGTGCCTGTCCCCCCCACGGAGCATTAGGTGGCATTTGGCCCAATTCCTCTCTCCATTGATCGAAACCGATCCCGCAAAGCGCATAGGTGCACAAAGAGCGGGAAAGACCCAGTGACTCCGCTCGCTGAAGAAATCTTTCTGCGTCTCTCTTTGCCCCACAGATGCCTGCAAAATTCTCCGTCCACAAAGGGACGACATCCATGGCCCGGAAGATCTCCTCATGATGGCAGACGATAAAGGTGTAGGCCAACTTCTGTTTTCCCTCTGCCCGTGCCCGAAGGGCACCGGTAATAAACTCCTTGACCATGGGACCGATGGAAGCCGCGGCCTGCGTGGCCGTCATCCTCTTTTTCGGTTTCGCCTCTTTTTGTTCCTCAACCATGATTTTCGCCCCCTTGACTTCAGAATCCTTATATTCCTAACTCGGCGTGGACTGAATCAAACAGTTGTTGCACTAACAAATTCCAAGCATCAAACTCCAAATCCCAAATAAATTTCAATTTCCAATTTCAAATGACCTAACCGCTTTTATCTGGAAATTTGAATTTCGGTCATTAGAGTTTATCTGTAATTTGGTGCTTGGTACTTAGTGCTTCGCACCGCATTAGCCGATCATCTCCAAAAAGGCCTGAATCCTCGTCCGGAGTTGACCCATCGTCCCCGCAGAGTAGACATCCTCCAGGCAAAGGAGGGGGACATGGATGGACTCGTAGTAAGCTTTTCGTGCAGGGACTTCAAAGCCGAAAGGGTCACAATATTTATAGACGTAAAGAATGGCGCCTTCCACCTTGAACTCCTTGGTGTAAGCTCCGATATCGCCAAATCGAGAGGTGATATCTCCTTCGAACGTACCCGTCTTGTTCTCCCTGTACGTCTTGGGGCAGTTGATCTTCCCCAAGTACCGCCGGCTGAGCGCACCGACGGGATCTCCTCCCATCTCTGTCTTTGGAAAGTGATCCCTGGCCCCGTTGCATATCGTATCGGCCACCACATTGCCTCCGAGTTCTTCTACAAGCTTGATGAGTTCGATATTATCGAGACAGGCGCCGTCAATAAATATTCGGGGACCTTTCTTAAGAGGAGATTTCCCTCTTCTCCCGATTTCCGTCAAGACCTGGTCAAACAATCTATTCGCCTCGGCAATGGGCAGACTTGCTCCAACCGTCAGCACCTTGGTTAATTCTGCTCCCGAGAGGAGAGGGGGATCGGCCTTTCTGAATTCATAAAGCGCTCTTACCTTGTCCCTGCTTTCATTATGGACTCGGATGGCTTCTTTCAAATCCGCATCGGTGATCGCCTTTCCGGCAAACCCCTCCAGACTTTTTCTGAAGGTGTTTATCTCTGCGTTGAAGAATTCGAAGGAAGACTCGGCACAGACCGTTGGAATGTTGACAAAGTGGAAATAGGAATAAGGCAGAGAATAGCTCCAGGTGCTGAAACTCCGCACCATGCTGTCGCATCCATGAGGAATCACCAGGCCGGAGAGAAAATCATATTTCCCCTTTACCGAAAGGTCGAAGATGCTCCGGTAATAGGGGCATACAATGGTTTCGAGAAGGGCGTCTCCTTTGGTAATAGGCTCATGGACATTCCCCCTCACCCGAAAAGGGATAGCGCCGGACGCTGAGATGACTTCCAAAGGCACAAAGGAACAGACATAGCCGATAACCTTTTTCCCCTCGTTTTTCAGCTCCCTTGCCCTGACCCCGTAATTCTGGTAATACGCTTCCACCGTGTCAAAAATGTTGCCTTTGGCGCCATCCATCGATTCTCTCCTTTTACAACCCGTCCCTTGAATCCATCCGATTTCTTAGAAGGGTTTATGCATCCACTTATTTAATAGAAATATACAATGATTTGGCCTTATCTTCCAATTTTTTGCTCTGAGCAGGTTCTTTAAAACGATATTCTTTCCAGGCCGATCAAAAATGCCCCTGCCTTCGTCCCGCAAGGCGGGACTACGCGCAGGCAGGCAGATGCAAGTTGCGGTTTGCGAAATCCCGCTTGCGGGCGATCCCGAAATCCTTCGTAGGGAACGGTTTGAAACCGTTCCCTACCGGCGAAGGCCGCAACGACTTGCCCTGTTAGATAATACCCTGCTTGATCTTCGCATTTATCAGGCCGTATGAGGTATACTGCTCCTTCCCAAGGGCCAGCCCTCTTCATCTAACAGGGCGAGGATAAGGGGTGCCGTTGCGACGGGTAAGGAGCAACTCTTGGCACGTCCCCGAAGGGGGCCGGATAGCGGCAGATGGGCGTTTTTCAGCGGCCTGCCAAACTTTCCATGGCGATCAACGCCGCCCCCAATGCAGCCGTCATATGAGGCTCGGGCGGTATAAGGATATCGTGACCTCTCTCCTCCTTCAGGGCCCGAACAAGGCCTACGTCTCTTGCCCCACCCCCCACCAGGGCCACCTCCCGCTCCACACCTATTCTTTCCGCTAAACTGTTGATCTGGGCCGCAAGAGCTCTATGGATGCCTGCCAAAAGATCTTCTTTCGCAACTTCCTGGGAGAGCCGGGAGATTGCCTCCGACTCGGCAAAAACCGCGCATCCTGTGTTAAACTCCACTCTTTTTTTTGATTTAAGAGACAGCTCCCCGATCTCTTCCACCTTGAGATGGAGAACTTTAGCAATGACCTGAAGGATCCTGCCGCTCCCGCCAGCGCATTTCCCGCTCAATAGAAAATGATGCACATTTCCTGCACCATCGATGCGGAGAACCTTGGTGTAAAGATCTCCCACATCGATGATGGTCCTTACAGAGGGGAGAAGAGAAGCGACCCCCTTGGCCTGGCAGACGATATCCGGCTTGACTTCATTTGCGAAAGTCACCAGTTTTGAACCATATCCGGTGGCGACGGTCCGGGAAATACGGTCTGCCGATAGTTCTATCCGGGAAAGTAACTCGTCTTTGACTCTGTCGGCCGTGCGCTTGAAATCTCCCCCTGACGGGCACTCAAAAGAACCCCTCGGCCCTCGATCCCCGAGAACGACTCCTTTTGATGAAGCCGACCCAATATCAATACCCAATACAAAAACCATTTATCCTCTAAGGAAATGAAACGGATGAAGGAGAATGAACCAAATATTCATAGATTCTTTCCCGCAGGAAAATTTCCAGGATCCTTGGGTCGAATTGTCTTCCCTTGTTTTGTTCCATTTCTAAAAGGATGGCCTCAAGATCTCTGGTCTTCTGGTGGGGTCTCAGGCTGGCCATGGCATCGAAGGCATCGGGAACAGCGATGATTCTCGCCTCCAGGGGAATGGCTTCCCCCGCCAAACCATCCGGATACCCTTTTCCGTCGAATTGTTCGTGGTGATTACGAATCATGGGGATCTTGTCCTTGAAAAACTCAATCCCCTCCACGATCTTTACGCCGATCAGCGGATGTTCCCGAATCGTCTGATACTCCTCGCCGCTCAGAGCTCCCGGCTTCCGGAGAATCTCATCCTTAATACCGATCTTACCGATATCGTGGAGAAGGGCTCCGTACTCCAAAATCTCCATTCTCTCCTCGCTAAATCCCAGAGAATGGGCAATCTGCAAACTCATCTGTCTCACTCGGTCAGAGTGGCCCCGGGTGTAGGGGTCTTTGGCGTCGATCGCCTCTCCCAGAACTTTGACTGAATCCAGGTGGGCTTTCTTCAAAGTGAAATAAGCCTCTTGAAGCTTTGCCGTCCTCTCCGCCACCAATTTCTTCAGATTTTTGTGGTAGGACTCGAGCTCCTCCTCCATTTTTCTCTGATCGAGGGCTTTTTTCACGCTGAAGACTGCAAGTTCCAACTCGAAGGGCTTGAGGAGGAGGTCATTCGCTCCCAGGTGCATCGCCTCAACGGCGACATCGATCTCTGCATAGGCGGTCATGATGATGAACTTCATGTTGGGCCGCACCGCCTTCACAAGCCTCAGGAGCTCTAAACCATCCTTTTCAGGCATTCGGATATCCGAAATGACCAAAGAAAAATTTCCCTTACAAAAATATTCGAAGGCCTCCTTCCCGTTCTGGGCCGTGACGCACGAATATCCTTCTCTCGTCAACCTTTGAGCGATCACACTACAGATTATCTTTTCGTCATCCACAATCAAAATTTGATCTTTCACGGTTGTCCCCTTTCCCGAATTCCCTCGGTTTTCACAACGATATATTTACTAAGAATTTGATCAACAGTCAACTCCGTTGAAAATTTGGCATCAAGAATTCTCAAAAAAATCTTTCCCATTGATTTAAAAACCGATTTTTGGTTAAAATACCGCGAAGAGGAGATGGATGCTGAAGCCATGAAAATATTGGTCGTCGATGATGAAGCCCTTGTTCGGGACATCGTTAGGAAAGGCCTCTCCAAGATGGGAGGATACGATGTCGAGGTCGCTCAAAACGGTCTCGAGGCCATCGAGAAGATGGAAAGGGACGTCTTTGATTTGGTATTGACCGACCTAAAGATGCCCGAGATGGACGGCATCGAGCTCTTGAAAACCATCAAAGGAACGAGACCCGAGATGATGGTCATCCTGATGACCGCCTACGGATCGATCGAGACCGCCGTGGAGGCCATGAAGTTGGGGGCAAACGACTACATTACCAAACCCGTTGACTTTAATGACCTCCTCATTCATATCTCCAAAGCCCAGAAGGAAAGCTTCCTCCTGAAAGAGAACAGACTCCTGAGGATGGAAGTCAAAAAGAAATTTGAGTTTAACAACATTATTGGAAAAAGCAAGAAGATGCAGGAGGTTTTCTCCCTGATTGAAAAGGTTGCCCTTGGAAACAGTACAGTGATTGTCTATGGAGGAAGCGGAACGGGCAAAGAACTGGTGGCGAAGGCCATCCATTATAACAGCCCGAGGGTGGATCGGCCTTTTATCCCTTTTAATTGCGGAGCGATCCCTGAGACGTTGGTGGAAAGCGAGCTTTTCGGCCATACCAAGGGAGCCTTCACCGGAGCGATCCAGGCGAAGAAGGGTTTATTCGAAGAGGCCAATGGGGGAACACTCTTCTTAGACGAGATCTCCACGATCCTTCCCTCCGTTCAGGTCAAACTTCTGAGAGTCCTTCAGGAGAAGGAGTTGATGAAGGTGGGCAGCACAGAGAGAACCAAAATTGATGTCCGAATGATTGCAGCGACCAACGAGAATTTGGAGGAAAACATGAAGAAGGGAAAATTCCGAGAAGACCTCTTCTATCGTCTCCATGTTTTCCCCATTTTTCTTCCCGATTTGAAAAACAGAAAGGAAGACATCCCATTGCTTGCTTACCATTTTCTTGAATTCTATGCGAAAGAAGCCAAAAAGGCGATCAAGGGAATCTCCAAAGAAGCAATGAAAATCCTTTTAGAATACCATTGGCCGGGGAATGTCAGAGAATTAGAAAATGCCATCGCTAGGGCGGTGATTATGACCGACCAGGACCAGTTGGAACCCGGTGACTTTCCCAAAGACCTGGTGGAGGGGTTTACAGAAATGATTAAAAGAGGGGTGAAGGATCGTAAATCCTTGGATGATATCAAGTCCGAATATATAAAAGAAATACTTAAGGAGGTCGGGGGAAACAAAAGAATCGCTTCAGAAATCCTTAGGGTAAATCCGAGAACCCTGTATCGCTTTGAGAAAAAGGAACAAACCAACGAGATTTCCTAATTCTCTCATCACCGATGCCAATAAATTCTCTTGACGGACAAATTCGCCAAATCCGTCGAACCTCCACGAATGATTCCTCCCGGATCAACGATCCTCTCTGTCACGACCCGTACGTTCCCACAAAAATCAGAAACAAAAACCCGATAACTTTTTGGCAAAAAAAATAGCTTTTGTCATGAAAATAAAAAAGTTAAGTAGACCTTTTTTCATTGCCTCCTAAAAGGCTATAATACCGTCAGGAGGTGTGATCATGAAGCGAATGATGATGACCACGATTCTGTTCTCTTTTTTGCTCCTCCTTCCTCTCAGCAAGACCCTTGCCCTCACAAACGAAGAAGCCTCTCCGATATTAAAGGAATTCATTAAGACAGAATTTAGAATCTTGGAAATCAGAGAAGCCCCTCTGGAGGGGTTCTGGGAGGTGGTTACGGAGATCGGTCAGGAGAGGAGGATACTCTATATCCATAAGAACTTGAGATTTGTCATTCACGGCCAGATTTTGGATCGCCAAGTTAAAAGAAATATCACTCTCGATAGATTAAAAGAATTCCGAAAGGTGAACATTTCCACCCTCCCCCTTGAGAATGCCATCCCCATGGGACAGGGGAAACGAAAACTTTATGTCTTTACGGACCCCCAATGCCATTTTTGTTTCCAGCTCCACGAAGAACTGAAGCGGATCAACGATCTCCAGACGTTCTTCTTTTTATACCCCTTGACCCCTGCTTCCTATGAGAAAGCGAAGGCCATATGGTGTTCGCAAAGTAAATTGAAGGCATTGGAGGAAGCTTACGAAGGGAAGGAATTAAAATCCCTTTCCTGTGACACAAGTCCCATTGACAAGAATATACAATTGGGGAAGCGCCTGCTCATCGAATCCACCCCTACGCTACTCTTTCAAAACGGGAAAATGGTGGAGGGTTATATGGGTTTGGATACCTTAGAGAACCTTTTAACATTGAATTCCAATTTTTGACTTTATGATCAAAGTCTGTTATTTTTTAACGATGAAATCGCCTTTCATCAAAGTCTTCGCAATCTTTCTGTCCCTTTTCTTTCTGGGGGCCTGCGCGGGAAAAACTATACTCCAAAAGCAAGAAAAAGAAGCTTTTTCCGCTAAATCCACCCCATTGAACCCGGAAAGAATTAAAAAAGAATCCCCCCCTCCAGATCACCGTGCCTATTACTTCTTTCTGCTCTCTCAGCTGAAATTGCGGGAGGGAAAAGTCGATGCCGCGATAGAGGATCTTAAACAGGCCATCGCTCGTGACCCCCAAGACCCTTCCTTGCGTGTTGAATTGGGTACCCTTTACATCCAGAAAGGCCTTTTAAACGAGGCGATTAAAGAATGTAAAACCGCCCTCCTTTACGACCCCGATCATCTCTCAGCCCATTTGCTCCTGGGCGGGTTGTATTCCATCTCTAAGGACTACCCCTCCGCCATCGCCTCGTACAAGAAAGTATTGCAGATCAACCCCCAACATCGGGAAAGCTATCTCTTCCTCAGCTCCCTTTACGAAGACCTCCAGCAGTATGATCAGGCCATCCAGACCCTGAAACGGTTCCTCACCATCGAACCCGACTCCGTGATGGGGATCTACGCTCTGGGAAGAATTTATATCAGGGCCAAATCTTACGAACTGGCGAAACAATGTTTTTTGAAGGCACTGGCCATCGAGCCCAATCTGACCTCCGTCCTGATGGATTTGGGATTGATCTATGAGATCCAGAACCAACCGGAAAAGGCAGCAGAGGTTTACCAGAAGATCCTGAATCTCGATCCGGACAATAAAAGGGCGAGGAGCCGACTCGGCCAGATCTTCCTGAAAAAGAAGAAGCTCGATGAAGCCTTGGACCAATTTCGCGAGATGCAAAAGGCCGATTCAGAGGATCTCAATATCCGGACGAAGATGGGTTTGATCTATTTGGAACAGGGCAAATTGGACCAGGCGATTCTGGAATTCAATTTCGTCCTCGCTGCCAATCCCAAAGACGATCGGGCGCGGTACTATTTGGGAGCCACCTATATCGAGAGGGACGCCCTGGATCAGGCCATGTCAGAGTTTAAGAAGATCGCTCCCGAATCGCCTCTTTTCGCGGACTCGAGAAGAAACATCTACCTCATTCTGAAGAGACAGAACAAGACGGGGGAGGGCGTTCGGATCCTGGAAGAATCGATCCAGGCCAAACCGAACGAGGAAGACCTCTACTTATTGCTCGCCGAAGTCTTTGAAAAAGAGAACCAGTCGGAAAAGGCCCTGGCCACCCTGAAGAGAGGACTGGAGAAAATTCAGAATGCTGAAGGAATTCATTTTCAAATCGGTGCGCTCTACGACAAGATGGGAGCCTTTGATCAGATGGTTGCCGAGATGAAAGAAGTTCTTCGGCTCAACCCGAACCATGCCGACGCTCTCAACTTTCTGGGCTATTCCTATTCCGACCGGAGCATTCATTTGGAAGAGGCCCTCACACTGATCCAAAAGGCGATGGAATTGAAACCGAATATGGGGTACATCACCGATAGTTTGGGCTGGGTCTATTATAAACTTGGGGACTACAAGCGAGCCGTCACCGAGCTTGAAAAAGCGAACCAACTGACTCCGGACGATGCCACGATCTCGGAGCATCTGGCTGACAGTTATGTCAAACTGAGCCGGGTCGAAAAGGCCATTGAGTTTTACGAAAAGGCCTTAAAATTGGATCCCAAATCGGATCAGAAGGAAAGGCTGCTCAAGAAGATTCAGGAACTGAAAGGGAAGCGCAAGTAGATTAAATCCCAAACATCAAATCATTTTAGGTTCAAATTTCAGGTTTTAAATTTCAGATTTCTGCAATCCGCAATCCACAATCTGCAATCTTACTAGCCTCCTGCGACAGGAGGAAAGATGCTCAGGACATCGCCCTCTTTTAATACCTGCTCCCTCTTTCCGTGAACGCCATTGATCAAAATAATCTTAGGAATCTCTTCGGGTATTTTGAGCTGAGACAAGATATCCTGAACTCGGGTAGAGTCATCGACCTCCATCTTACACGAGAACCGACTGCTTCCCTTCGGGAGATAATCCCGTAGCGTCGCAAATAATTTTACCTCAATCTCCATCGCTGTCAGCCCTTCATTCTCTTTTTTCCGACTTGTTCGGTCTTTTCGCTCAACGGAATGGATCCTACAGAAATCTCAATATGAATGCTACCGTAATTTTTCTCCAACTGCAAGAGGGGTTTGGGGAAAAAGGATCAAAAAATTTGAATTTTCCCGACAGGTTCTTTCACGATCTCGCCCACGATCCACGACCCAACGTCCTTTTCTTTCTTGAGCGTGGCGACCAATTCCTCTGCCTCGCCGGAAGGGAGGGAAATCAGAAGCCCCCCCGATGTTTGAGGATCATAAAAAATATCCGCTAAAAGGGGGAGAACACTGGAATCCATTTCCACTCGACAGGAGAAAAAATCTCGATTGGAATACGCACCTCCGGGAATCAGTCCCAGTTTCGCATATTCCATGGCCTCGGGGAAGACGGGAACGGCTTTCGATTGAATCACCATCCCCACCTGGCTCGCGGTAGCCATCTCTAAGGCATGGCCGATGAAACCGAACCCTGTGATATCCGTACAAGCATGGGCTCCCAGTTTCTTCATCCATTCCGACGCTGTCCGATTAAGAGTCCCCATGCTCTCCACGCTCTTCCGGATCGCCTCCTCGGAAGCCATCTTGGCCTTGAGGGCTGTGGAGATGATCCCCGTACCGAGAGGTTTTGTCAAAACCAACTTGTCCCCTGCCTTTGCTTTGGCATTGGTCAGGATTTTACTCGGATGGACCACGCCTGTCACAGCCAGACCGTATTTGATTTCCGGGTCCTCGATCGAATGTCCTCCCACGAGAGCCACGCCTGCCTCTTTCATTTTCGAAAGCCCTCCGAGAAGGATGTCTTTCAAAATGGAAGGAGAAAGAGTCTTGATGGGAAACGCTACCAAATTCATGCCGGTGAGGGGAGTTCCTCCCATGGCATAGACGTCACTCAGGGCATTGGCCACAGCGATCTGGCCAAAGGTGAAGGGATCGTCCACGATCGGAGTGAAGAAGTCCACTGTCTGAACCAGGGCAACCTCATCATTCAGTTGATAGACCCCTGCATCATCCGACGTCTCCAGTCCCACCAGAACCCTCGGATCTTTTGGAATCGGCAACCCCTTCAGGACCTGGTCCAGATCCTCCGGACCTAGTTTGGCAGCTCAACCCGCTTTTTTCACTGTCGACGTCAGACGCACTTCATCCATTCTTCTCTCCGCCCCAAGATGAAATCAATCATAAGTTCAGAGTATCACATAGAACCGACTAAATAAATAATCTTTTCATCTCCGAAAATTTTGGGAAATAAACCATGAAAAGAAAAATGGGAACTAAGGTCTTTCTTCCTCCGAGGAGAATGATAAAAGTTTTTACCATTATTTTATGGTTTAATCACACGATCTGCCTCGATCATCGATTGGACAATGTCGTACATATTCGAAATGATTCCTACCTTCGTTTTCCCTTTCAGCTTATAAAAATCAATACAAGTCCCGCAGCAGGCTATCTCCACTCCTTTATCCGACAGTCCTTGGAGTGACTCTAATACCTTGGAATCCTCCGCAGCCAATTGCACACCGCTATTGACCAAGATCAAGCGATTGGGCTGCGTCTCTAAATCGAGGAGTGTCTTTAAGAAAGCCTTCATCAAGAAGGATCCCAACGTGTCATCCCCGCTTCCAAGGAGATGAGAGTTGATGTAAACGACGATTCTTTTTGCTTTCTCTTCGGACGGAGTCGTCTCCTTTCCCCTCTTACCACTGGGCTTTTGAACGTGAATATAAAAATCTTGCCCCTCCTCCTTGATTTCCGCTGAACATCCCTGACTCCGGACAAATCGCTCCACATTATTACAGGAGGAGGCATTGTCCACAATAACAATCATCGCTCCCTCTTTCAATTGATCCAACGCCTGTTTTGTCGCAACGACAGGTTGGGGACAAGCAAGCCCCCGACAATCGATCACTGACATTTCTTTTATCCTCCTCCCCGTTATCTTAATGCCTAAGACAGGAATGTCAAATCGGTAATTTCAATAGTTCGACTGGCCATTATCGAAAAATCTTATTCATATTTCTCCATTCTTCCCCTAACTAGAATGCAATCCCTCAGTTTCGGGTATTTTTATCCCCCTTTGGCAAAGGGGGATAAAGGGGGATTTTAAAATTATGTTGATAAAATCTCCCCATGCCCCTCTTTTCCAAAGAGGGGTATAAGGGCACAATTGTCGTACTAAATTCATAACTGAGGGATTACGCTAGAATGCTCTTTTCTGTTGCTTTGGTCGAGTAAAATTGGTATAAATCATCCAAAAGCCGTGACGGAGGTGGGGTATGTATAAAAAGATTTTAGTTCCTTTGGACGGGTCGGAATTGGCAAAAAGGGGCTTAGAAGAAGCCGAAAAGCTGGCCAAGTTCTTCGAAGCTGAAATTGTTCTATTTCAGGTGGTTCCTTTTATGCCCATCTACGGATCGCCGGAACTGGTAACGCCTCTGATCGTTGACGAAAAGCAAAAGGAAGCGGTAGAGAAGTATCTTGTGACCCTCGCTGAGGAATTGAAAAAGAGGGGTTTCAGGGTGACAGCGATGGTTAAGACAGGGCAGCAGGTGGCCGCGGAGATCATTGACTTTGCAAAAGAGGTTGGGGCGGA